>Ga0155609_128_pt1 | contig 5369 bp, 8 predicted proteins | sample RifCSPhighO2_12_FD_107266 | JGI IMG/M metagenome (GOLD analysis project Ga0155609, IMG submission 107266) | Candidatus Saccharibacteria bacterium RIFCSPHIGHO2_12_FULL_48_21 | reverse complement strand
GCCGAGCTTTAGACGTAGTAATGCAAAATCTTTTGAGTTTCTTTTCATATCACTGTCTACGCTAAAGCTATGTGAACAGTAAGACCACTAACTCTGGGTTAGCAGTAACTGGGTAAATATGCTATTTTTGTTAACAGGACAACTGCTAACATAAAGTTAGCGAGTTTTTATGAAAAGAAGCGATGACAAACTTACTATATGAAGCAAAATGGCTAGGTAGGCAAGCTAAAGTCTATACAGACCACTTAGAGCTTAAAATATTTGGCACAAGGGTAACTATCCCGATTGACCAAGTAGCAAGTATTACTGCATTCAAGCGAACTCACATTTTAAAGATTGAAACTACAGGCGGTAGGAAATACACAGTAGGGTTTAGGAAAAAGGATATACAACCGCTTAATGACGCTATCTATAAAGCTATGGAAGAAGTAAAAAAAGTTGGGAAATAAAGTGTCTGATAATGGAGCAACAGACATATCGGAAAGAGATATTAGCGATTATAAAAAACTGTATAGAGCCAAGTTCGGGAAAGACCTTGATAATCAAGTTGCACGCGAACAACTTTCAAAGCTCGTCCGTATGATGGAAATAGTCTATCAGCCCATAACCAAGAAACAGATGAAAGAGCTTGCTGAAGAAGATAGTAGTCAAGTACAAAAAGCGAAACTTAAGAGGATGTAGTTTTTCTACACTATTTCGTAAGTTACAGGGGTCAATATAAGTACAAAATGTAGAAAAGTCTGTAGGACTTCCTTTACGGCAAATTACAAGTTACGGGGGTCAATATATAGTTAAAATGTAAGGTTATTACTGTATAGCTGTAAGTATTTGCAAAATACTTGGCGGTCTTCAGGAGCTCGTTTTAGCTACACGCTAAAAACGACTCCTTCCAGCCGCAGCACCTTCGCTTCGCTACGGCGCTTGGGTTATGTTTAAGGAATATGATAAGGAAGTCATGTGTGTTTTATGAAAGTCTGCAATAAGTTGAAAGCGTCTGCAATATATTAAAACCTTAAATCCTTAAAGGTCCGAATGGTTTAGCCGCCTGTTTAAGGGGCGGCTACCATTCGTCCCACAGGATTTGTTTTTATAGTGCCGCTGGAAGGCTGTCAGACAACTGAAATTGCTCTGCCAAATGCTTCAGTCTATAATCCTATTGTGCATCAATAGCTACCGTTTGAAATACGTCAACTATCAATGAAGACAGTGTCTGATACATATACGCTCTCATTTCTAGCTAATCACCCAAAAACTAAAGAAATAGTTTGGGAACACCTAAAGACGTTAAATGTAGATAAGCAACAACTGTCTAGCATTCACGCAACGCTTAGGGGTATGTATGATACTAATATGGGTGGCGGTATTCCTCACGACGTCATCGTGGCTCTTATGACTGAGTTGGACACTGTAGAAACACCTTTGGATTAGATAGACGAGTTATTAACCGCTATACTTTGGCTATGACGAGAAATGAGTACAAGTCTATCTTAGTAAGCAAGGGATTTGTGTTTGATAAAACGCAAAAGGGCTACCCTTCTAGGAGAGGAGATGACGACGTTTACACCCACCCTGATTTCAAGTTCAATTTCTACATAAGCCACGTCAGTGAAGATAAGTATGGGCTTTTGACTGGCAAAACAATTGGCAAGCAACTTGAAAATGTCTGTCCACCTAACTTTGAAGATTCTTTTGCTCCCGAGAAGGGCTATTATGTGTGGGTAGATGGCGCATTTGTAGAGCTTATGAATAAACTTCCCGTTTAGATTAAATCTCCGGCAAGGTTAAATTGCTCGGCTAGGTGCTTTAATTTATAATCTTCATTAGCACTGATAGCTGCAGTTTGAAATGCGTCAACTATCCTGCACCACTATTGACATACCACTAAATGAGTTTATAGTTCCTGGTCATGACAGAGTTTTCTCCTTCAGAAAAAACAGTGGAAAGAGCCATATGGGAAAAGGTAGCAGCTTTTAGCGGAGAAGTGTCAATAGAAGGATTTGGGGTTACCAAGCCAAATTTACTGGACGAATTTGAAAAGAATCAGATATGGTTACAGTGGGCCGAAACTGTATGGCCTACGGATGGCCATACCCTTTTGACTGAAGAGGAAGAGGCCGTTTTAGCTAGGATGAGAAAGGCAAATCCTTCTGACGAAGACAGAATTTGGGTAGCTGCAGCTTAGTCATTGTGATGCAGCTCACTTCTCTCACTTGCTTAACAATAATTCCTGATACGGCGCCTCCAGTATCTTCTTTCATCAGACGATTTCTTCTCTGATTTGGTCTAGACTTTTACTGCAGTAGTTGCACCAAAAAATAACCGGTGTTAGCCGGCTATTTTTTATGGTTTTACTCTGTTAGAATTACTTATGGTAGATAGGTTTGGCGCGTTGGCCGAGGAGTCAGACACCCTTTAAATATTTTTATACCAACCTTGTTGCTCGGCTGTCCTGATTTTGTGACAGTTGGCACACAGTATCTGACATTTATTTATTTCCAGCAGGATATTCTCCCATTTTCTCGTATCATTAATCGCTCGAGTAATGGAAAAAGATTTAGCCTTAGGATTAATGTGATCAAACTCTAGCACTCTTGAGTCAGAGATGCCACACTCTATACAACTTTTGTCCGCCAGGAATTTCAACATTTGTCCCCTGAGGTTACTTTTTATTTTTCTATTGCGCTCGACGGCTCTTTCACGATACTTGCTGCCATATTTATGATAGTGTGCCCGCCAGATCTCCCTTCTTTTGACCGTGTAGCAACTCTTGCACTGTGAGTGCAGTTTTTTTGATTTTTTATCACGATAATAATAATCTCGTTCGTTTTTCGTATCACCGCAAATAGTGCAGACCTTCATCCACCTATTGTAACCCAGACTTAGTTTTGCAGACAGCTATCGTCTTGTGGATTGATTCCAGCACAGTTAACATATAGGAGCTAGGTATAGCTACTGGCGCTGTGGCGGAGTGGTAACGCAAAGGTCTGCAAAACCTTTTTTCGCCGGTTCAAATCCGGTCGGCGCCTCCAGATTTCGACAGGCTCAATCTAAAGGGCGAGTGCTGGAATGGTTTACAGAGAGGACTTAAAATCCTTGCCCCGAAAGGGGTTGTGGGTTCGAATCCCACCTCGCCCACCACAGATTTGATAAGCTCACCATTTTAGGTGGGCTTTTTGAATGGATAAAGCGCAAGTTAACAAAAAACTAGAAGTGAAATATCCGCCACCACCAAGAAGGACCGCTCATATCGTTATTCAATATTACATCCTGGGTGGATCTCCTCTCTGAGCCAACGGCACTCAACCAACCAACCCTTTGGCCTTTTCTGGCCCCGGTTTCGATCGATTCCAAATCGCTATCAATTTTTAGAGGCGACTCCTTCCAGCCCAGGGCCGACAGATTAGCGGTCACGGTGGCTTTAGCTTCTGCCCCCCAGGGGGAACGGTAAACAGCCACGGTGTCTGTCTCAAAAGCAACATCCTTTTTTTCAAAACCACTATCGGCGGCTCGGATAATGGTCTTGGAATCAGCTATCGCCTGGTTGCGGGTTTCGGCTCCCAAAACAGCCCCAATTAGAGTCACGGTTTGCCCAAGCAGTTCACGCTTAGCGGCGAACAGATAACAGCCCCCAGCTTCGTCGGTGCTGCCGGTTTTTATGCCGATAATGCCGTCTTGAGACAGTGCCCAATTGACATTACTAATCTCGCCGGCCACCGGAATCACCGCCTTAGACTGACCGGTAATTTCTGCCAGTACCGGTTGGGCTATCGCCCGTTGGCCTAGACGAACTAGGTCGGAGGCCGTGGAAGTTGTTTCTGGTGAAAAACCACTAGCGTCAGTGATATGAGTCTCCTTGAGCCCCATGTCGCCGACCATCTTGTTGGCATAAGTGACATAGGCTGGCAGTGAGCCAAAAGCCCAAATAGCCAAACTATCGGCCATGTTGTTGCCAGAAGGCAGCAGCATGGCCTGCAGGGCCTGGTACTGGCTGATCTTTTCGCCACTTTGTACTTTTACCACCGATCCACCGCGGGCCAAGTAGCTTCCAAACAGGTCTACATCACCGGGTCCTAGAGTAATGGCCGGACCTTCTTCTCCGATGGGCAAGGGCTTCTTCTTCAGGACCGCCATAGCCGTAACGACTTTGGCGATTGAGGCAACGGGGACAGTTTTTTGGTCGCCATTTATCTGCAAAAGTCCGTAACCACTGGCGCCCAAAGCCGATTGCCCATAACTAGGCCAGGGGAGGGTTACTGATTGTTTGGGTAGGGACGCTGGGAAAAGGACCTGGGCCTCAATTGCTGGTAGCGGGCGAAAGTAGGCCGCGGTTGCTATCCCAAGGGATAGCACTACAACCAGACCAATCAAGCGTTTCTTTTTAGATCGACGCGACAGCATAGTTCTAATCATACATTCAACCGGCTCGGTGGTATAATCAGACTGGAATGCAAGAAAAAGTGGAGGTTAAGAAATGACTTGGGCAATAATTGGCATCATCGTTTTTGTGATGTTGGCTCTGATCTATATTTATAACAGTTTAGTTCGGGCCAAAGTTAGGACCGATGAGGCCTGGAGCGATATAACCGTTCAACTCAAACGGCGATACGACCTAATTCCCAACCTTGTAAGTGCCGTTAAGGGTTACGCCAAACACGAGAGTAAAGTCTTCACAGCAGTAACCAAGGCCCGTTCCGAAGCCATGAAAGCTCAAACAGTTGGCGAAGCGGCACAGGCCGACAATATGTTCCAAGCGGCCCTAAAAAGTCTTTTTGCCGTGGCCGAAGCTTACCCACAACTGCGGGCTACCGAAAACTTCCAGCAACTGCAGACCGAGGTAACCGACACAGAGGACAAAATTCAAGCTTCTCGTCGGTTTTATAACAGTTCCGTGCGTGACCTAAATATCAAAGTTCAGACCTTTCCAACTAGTTTGTTTGCCGGTTTGATGGGCTTTAAAATCCGTGAATTTTTCGATGTTGATGAAAACCAACGTCAAGAGGTTAAAGAGCCCGTAAAAGTTGATTTCTCCGAAAACGAAAATAAGCCCAAATAACTACCACAACTACTCACTACCAACCACTAACTACCCACTAGTTTATGTACGAACAAATATCTGCCAATAAAAGACGTACCTGGCTACTGCTTCTGGGTTTTTTGGTTTTGCTCTGGGGTTTTGCTTACGTTTTGAGCAAAGCCATGGGTTCGCCCGGCATGCTGTTTTACGTTGGGCTTTTTTCACTTGGCTACGCCATCTTTAGCTACTTCGCTGGCAGTAAGATGGCTTTGGCTATCAACGGTGCCAAAGAAATTACTAAAAAAGATAACCCACGACTTTACCGGACGGTAGAAAATCTGGCCATTGCCGAGGG
>Ga0155609_133_pt1 | contig 5684 bp, 8 predicted proteins | sample RifCSPhighO2_12_FD_107266 | JGI IMG/M metagenome (GOLD analysis project Ga0155609, IMG submission 107266) | Candidatus Saccharibacteria bacterium RIFCSPHIGHO2_12_FULL_48_21 | reverse complement strand
GCTATTGGTATCTTTGTAGCAGTGCTGGCAACTCAAGCCAAACGCTCCAAAACACCTCAGGGCTAAGTACTTGGCAGAGGTTGCCACTTATCGAACCAAATGTCCCAATCCCATTTTTTGGTCTGGTTGTAGATATCAAGACTGCCTCCAACCGTTCGCTTCAACCCCTTTGCGCTACCCCCTGTACTAAGAGGTAGATTTTTAACTAGATAATGATTGTCTTGGTATTTTGAGGTGTAACCGGCCGAACAGCCCGTTGGGCTATAGCCCTTTGTCCAGTATGTTGACTGGTTTGACCGCACATGAATAACCTTAACTCCTGGTGATAAGTCTACCCAACCCAGTACTTCTGCTTTCCAACTGTTGATGCCTTGGCAGGCCACCCTACCATTTTCAGTGTAAGTTGCCGCCGATTGGCCGCTTGACGACCAATAGCTACCGCCCCAATAGCGGGGCATATATTTGATAGCTGGAGAGTAAACAATACTGTTGTCTTCTGAGGCGCAGTGATCACTGCGTGTTTGGGAGTAATTTAAATAACCGCCAGTCCATTGCAACATATCCCAATGACACCTTCGGATTTTGTCCTCGGGTGCCGAATTGTATAGCTTGAACTTACCGTCGCCTTGATCCTCGAACCAAAGTACCGCCCTAGAAGGCTGTGCCGCAGGGTCCCTATAGTTAAACCCTTCTAAATAATGCGTGCGGTACAGGGAGGTATTGGGGTAATAGGAGTGCAAGTCTTCTGATTGTACTAGTGCAAAGGTTTGGTAAATAACCACTCCTCCTATAGCCGCAAAAACCAAACCAAACACTAAAAATTTTCGAGAAGAGAAGGACAGCGAGCTTTTAATGGTGTTTGATTTGCGTGCCATGTTTTTTCATTTAAACACAGACACAATTGATTAACCATTCCAACAGATTAAAAACTGATACAATTAAGAAGTAATCTGAGGAATATTTTTAGTGTCAGGTCATAGCAAATGGTCAACCATCAAACGCCAAAAAGGCGTCAACGACGCTAAGCGTGGCGCAATTTTTACCAAACTCGGTAATCAGATCGCCATTGCTGCTCGTGGTGGCACCGATCCGGCCATGAATTCGGCTCTGGCTATGGCCATTGACAAGGCCAAAGCCGCCAACATGCCCACCGCCAACATCGAACGCTCAATTGCTCGCGTCAAAGACAAATCGGCTGCCCAGCTAGAGCAAGTTATGTATGAGGGCTACGGCCCGGGCAGTGTCGCTGTGTTAGTGGAGGTAGCTACCGACAATAAAAAGCGCACATTGCCAGAGGTCAGGGGAGCTTTTACCAAAAATGGCGGCAACATGGCCGAACAGGGCAGTGTGGCTTTTCAATTTGCCCGAAAGGGTGTTGTTAGGGTGAAGGGTTTGGGCGATGAAATTCAGTTGCAAGCCATTGAAGCTGGTGCTGAAGATGTTTTTGAAGAGTCAGAAACTGGTGAAACCGTAGTTTATACCGCACCAAACCAGCTAGCTAAAGTTCGAGATGAGTTAAAATCAAACGGAGCCGAAGTGGTAGAAGCCGAACTAACCTTTGTTCCTAGTAGTGTCATTGAAGTGTCAGACAAAGAAACCATTCGTAAAGTAGTTAATCTGATGGATGCCCTAGAGGATCTAGATGATGTCACTGCCACCCATACCAACTTTGAAATAGCCGAAAATGTCCAGCTCCCAACCTAGTCGAATACTGGGGATCGATCCAGGAACTGGACTGCTCGGTTTTGGGGTCATTGAAGTTTCAAAAGGGGGAACTCTCAAACTAGTTGACGGTGGTGTTATCAGAACCAAGGTTAATCAGCCGCTGGATGAACGGTTGATTGAAATTTATCGTCATCTGGCTAGTGTAATCAGCAAGACTCGGCCACAAGTAATGGCTATCGAAAAACTTTTCTTTGCCCAAAATGTTACTACTGCCATCAGTGTCAGTCACGCACGGGGAGTAGCTATGTTGGCCGGTAAGCTGGCGGGGCTGGAAGTTGCCGAGTACACTCCTTTGCAAATCAAACAATCGCTGACTGGATATGGCCGGGCCGACAAAAAACAGATGCAAGAGATGGTCCGCGTCATTCTTAAACTTAAAGAAGTGCCAAAACCGGATGATTGCGCTGACGCCCTGGCCACCGCCATTTGTCACTCCATGACTCAAAAAATATAGCCCATCAGTAAGGGCTATTCCAAGGTCGAACCTTGGAATATCAGTCAGCGAGTTCAGATTTTATTAGGTCAAGCATCCGTTTATGCTCAGCGTAGTCTTCAACAAACGTTTTATATTCGTGCCTATCGTCGAATAGTTCCAAAATTCGATCTGGCCGTACCCAGCCAGAGTTTTTTTTGCCCATAAAGTATGGAAGACTTGAAAACTCCCAATTTTGGTAATCTTGGGGATTCAGGTGAAGATACCGCGAAATATGTTGCAGATAAGCTTCTTTATTAACAACTGCTGCTCGAAAGCGACTCTGGAATAGCGGCCCTTGTCGCTTGTATTTTTTGTTAAAAAACATGGTATAAGCAGTTGCCACTGGTCTAATAAGCTCGGTAATCGCTTCCGGTGTATGTTGATAAACTAGTAAATGATAATGTGTTGGCATCAAGCAGAAAGCAAGAAGCTCTATTTTGGAATGCAGCCGCTTGTACTCTCGCCCTTTGTTGTCCTTAGCGGGCTGGTTGTCTAGATATCTCTTTAGCAAGTTCATAAAAACCGCATAGTCCTCGCTGTCGATGAATATTCGTCGTTTATTGACCCCACGATTATAAAGATGATAGTAGGTCTCAGAGAGATAAATTTTTTCAATGTTACGTCCAGGCATGGCTTAAAATCTATATTAGAACATATGTGATCAATTTCCAAGGTTCGACCTTGGAAATAGGGATTGGGTGGGATAATAGGGGGGTGATAGTGACATTGGAAGGGAAAGTTACGGAAAAAATCGGCGAGACCGTTGTTTTAGAATGCGGCGGGGTTGGCTATGGCCTAAGGGTAACTTTTGAAGATTTTGGAGCGCTTGTAACTGGCGAGAAAGCCAAACTGTACGTTTACGAACATATCCGCGATGACGCGCACGATCTTTTTGGCTTCCGCCAAATCCCCACCATGGCTTTATTTGAACAGCTGATAAGTGTTAAAGGTGTCGGTCCACGGATGGGTTTGGCAATTTTGAGTACCGCCAATGTTGAGCACGTCCGCCAAGCCATTGCAGGCGGCGACACCAAGTTTATCTCCCAAGCCCAAGGAGTTGGCAAACGGGTTGCTGAGCGAGTTGTGGTTGATCTTAAAGATAAGGTTGGTCTTGCGGCCAGCGAGTCGGCCACTGATTTTCTAACTACCCCGGCAGCCGATCCCAATGACGAAGCCCTGCAAGGACTGGTGGCTCTGGGTTATTCGGTTAAAGATGCCGCCACCGCGCTGGAAAAAATAGACACCAAGTTATCACCGTCCGATCGTATCAAAGCCGCCCTCAAGGAGTAGCCAAAGGGTTGCTAAATTAGCTTAAACGTGTTAATATATCATTCATGAGTCACGAAAGAACGGATGATACATACAAGCAGCTACCTCTTTTAATTGGTGGGCGTGAATACGACCCACTGCGCCCTTATGAACCACCAACTGAAGTTCACGAAGACATTATTAGTGACAGTGACGAAGACAAGGTGTTTTACCATCTTGGAAGACTTAGCCTGCGAGGTGAGTTCCCTAGCGAAAAGCACCGGGATTTTCTTCACAAATTTATGTGGGTACCCTACTCGAAGCAAGAGATGAATAGCGCGCTGGATTCCTTGCCCAAGAGAATCACCAAAGCAAGTAAAACAAAAAAAGGAAGTCCAACTCGAGCAGTAAAGAGGACTTTTGGCGCAGTAGATAGATACCGCTCAGAAGCAGTGATAACTAAAGCAACCCTTAGTGAAGCGTTAACGACTCTCGATGAAGATGATTTCGATCCCTCACCAGAACTAATTAGACAAAACCCGGCAGTTCGTGAAACTCTAGCTATATATTTACTAGCTAAGGAGGAGTTTTATTCAGGATGGAAGCCACACAAGAAAAACAAAGGAGTAAATCCTACAAGACAAGCTCAAGTCAGTCAGTTCAGCAGCTTGATAATGGAGGCACCAAAAGATGCGGACGAGCATCTAGTTCTTCTGTGGAGAGAGGCATACGGGACAAATGGGTTAAGATTAAGATTCTGGGCGGAGCAAGTGAGGTCTGAAGAAGAAAGGTATAGAGTCGCAAACACCAGGTAGTTGATGAGATATAACCATGACAAGGTCAGTACCAGAAGTTTTTGATTCAAGCAAACTGCCAGACGAATGTCCAGGTGGTCTCAAACTATTAGACTGTGACTACACTTTTGAGATTTTGGGTGTTGCCGCCAACCATCGGCCAGATCTTAGTCAGGGTTGGGAACGGCGCGTAGTACTTTATCCGCCTGAAGGTGATACTCCTAGAACGTACAAAACATGTAAGGAATGCGGCCGGCTGTGTATAGCTACATTCAAAATATCCAAAGGTAAAGTCGAACAAGACACGACTGTAGAGCTGGAGTATGAACTTCCAAGTACCTCCTATAGTGGTCCCGTCGGTTCAGATGCGGCTATCATACGTGACCAGATGATGGAGCCGGCAGAATAGCCGCTACAATAGATAGCGTGAGTTTTTTGGATAAATTGCCAAGACCAATATTTATGTTGGCGCCGATGGATGACGTGACTGACACTGTTTTTCGCCAAATCATCGCCAGTCTGGCTCCGCCAGACTTTTATATGACCGAGTTCGTCAATGTTGATGGTTTGCAAAGCCCGGGCCGGGAAAAACTGTTAAAAAAGTTGAAATTTACAGATAAAGAACGGCCAATTTTTGTGCAATTATGGGGCTTAAAACCAGACAACTTTTATAAAACAGTCAAAGAAGTAAGACAGATGGGCTTTGACGGAGTTGACCTAAACTTTGGATGTCCGGTGAAAACTGTGATTAAAAACGGGGCCTGTGCGGCGATGATAAATAACAGGGAACTAACAGGGGAAATTATTGACGCCAGCAGGGAAGCGGCCGAGAAAGACTTCCCTATCAGTGTTAAGACTCGTGTTGGTTTTACAACACCAGACATGAGCTGGATTGAGTTTTTACTCACAAAAAAGCTTGACTTGTTAAGTATTCACGGCCGAACAGCCAAACAATCGTCTAAGGTTCCGCCAAATTGGGATTTGATTGGCCAATCCCGCGAAATTCGCGACCTGCTCTGCCCCACCACACTCATTGTTGGTAATGGTGACGTAATGAGCCGAAACCAAGGGCTCGAGCTGGCTAAAAAATACAAGCTGGACGGGGTAATGATCGGTCGCGGCGTATTTGCTGATCCGTTTGTATTTAGCAAGCAAAGCCCTTGGGCAAACTACACTAAGCAACAAAGAATAGAGCTATATAAAAAGCATGTGGAGCTGTTTGCTAAAACTTGGAAGCAAGGCGAGAGAAAAATAGAAACCTTGAATAAATTTTGCAAAGTTTATATCTCCGGCTTCGGTGGTGCCAAGGAGATGCGCGAGCAACTTATGTCGGCAAAATCCACCGCTGACTTGCTGCAGATGCTTTCAGGTGCATAATTACTAGATGTTATGAGCAAAGGGTCAAGTCCGAGGTTTGAAGTAATTCCCGGTGGGCTTGAGGA
>Ga0155609_145_pt2 | contig 5901 bp, 4 predicted proteins | sample RifCSPhighO2_12_FD_107266 | JGI IMG/M metagenome (GOLD analysis project Ga0155609, IMG submission 107266) | Candidatus Saccharibacteria bacterium RIFCSPHIGHO2_12_FULL_48_21 | reverse complement strand
AATTTTTGTTCAGCTGTTCGCTTCGCCATGATCCTACTTTGTTTCTTTGCCGCCCGAATCTCTCTTGGCTGCCTTCCCGCACACTAACTCTTGATATTCCGAAGTAGAATTATTCATTCTCTTCTCCATTCAGGACTTAGTAAGGGGCTTCGCATTATTCATTTCTTTGTTGCTGCTCGCATAGATAGTTGTAGCCGGCCACGGTCATCAATAGCCACAAGCTTTACCGTTACTCTATCACCTTCTGCCACCACGTCGCTAGGTTTTTCAACTCGCTCCTCGCGCATTTCGCTAACGTGGACCAAGCCCTCTTTACCCGGCAAGATTTCTACGAACGCCCCAAAGTCTAACACCGAAACTACCCGACAGTTCTCATATATTCTGCCGACTTCGGGCTCTTCAGTCAGAGTTTTTACCCATTGAATCGCCGCGTCGATGCTTCGTTTATCGGGGCTTGCGATCATTACCGTGCCATCGTCTTTGATATCAATCTCGGCGCCAGTCTCGGCAATGATTTTGTTGATCATTTCGCCGCCTTTACCAATAACGTCACGAATTTTTTCCGGGTTAATGGTTATGGCTTCCACTCTGGGGGCGTGCGGGCTGAGTTCTGGTCTGGACCCCGATAGAGTCTTTAGCATATGCTCCAAAATTTTGGCTCGGCCGGTCTTACCTTGTACCAACGCCTCTTTTAGGACCTCTACTTTTAAGCCATGAACCTTCATATCCATCTGCAAAGCCGTTATGCCGGCGCCTGTGCCGGCTACCTTAAAGTCCATATCTCCGGCAAAGTCTTCGGCATCGGCGATATCGGTCAGGATATAGGTTTTATCCGCCTGCCCCGAGCCTGTCGAGGGGTCGACCATTAAGCCCATGGCTATACCGCTTACCGGGTTCTTCAAAGGAACACCGGCGTCCATCAGTGCCAAGCAAGATGAACAAGTTGCCGCCATTGAGGTGCTGCCATTTTGGCTCATTATTTCGGTAACCGATCTGATGGTATAAGGAAATTCGTCCTCGGGCGGAATAACTGCCTGCAGGGCTCTCTCCGCCAATGCGGAGTGCCCAATTTCACGGCGGCCGGGACTGCCCAAACGGCGAACCTCACCAAGCGTGTAGCCCGGCGCATTGTAATGGTGAATGAAGCGTTTTTCGGAATCTTTCTCCATGGTGTCAATCATTTGGGCGTAGCTAAGTGGCGCCAAAGTTACCACGTTCATGGCCTGCGTTAAGCCCCTGGTAAATAAACTCGAGCCGTGAGCCCGAGGCAATAAATCTACCTCGCTGGAAAGCGGACGGATTTCATCTAATTTACGGCCGTCAGGACGAATACCGCCGCTGACGATGCCGTCTCTAACGTCCTCGTGCAAAGCCAGCACAAAGGCGTCATCATACTCGTGCTTAACGTTTGGATAATCCTCGCCAATCTCCTTTTCAAAGGCCTGGTGCAGACTGTCTTTTAGTTCATTAACTAGGTCGTTACGTTCTGGGTACGGAGCCCTCAAACCTTTTCCAAGCTTGCCTTTTAGCCACTGCTCAACCTTCTTTTGGATGTCTTTATCGGGCATTATCAGTGTGTAGTCTTGCTTGGTTGGAGCAACTTTAGCGACTAGTTCTTCTTGTAGTTTTATGGCTGGCTGGATGGCTTTATGGGCAAACTCCAAGGCCTCGACGACTTGGTCCTCGCTGACTTCGCGGGCCCCGGCTTCCACCATCATGATGCCGCTTTTGGTACCGGCTACAACTAGGTCCAGTGGGCCGTCTTCTAGCTCTTTAGCGCTGGCAAAAGCCGCCAGCTTACCATCAACTAATCCAACCCGAACTCCGGCGATTGGCCCGTCAAATGGCGCACCGGTGCACATGAAAGCGGCGCTCATAGCAATCATGGAAATTGTGTCTGGACGAAAGTCTGGGTCAAGGCTCAAAACAGTAACTACACCCTGTACTTCGTTGCGATAACCTTTGGGCCAAAGTGGTCGCAAGGGGCGGTCAATCAATCGGCCAATTAAAACCGCGTCATCGCTAGGACGGCCTTCGCGCTTAATATAACGGCTACCGCTGATCTTGCCAGCGGCGTACATGCGCTCTTCATAGTCAATCGATAGTGGGAAATAGTCCAAGCCGTGAGCGGTATCGTCAGATACAACCGCACTAGCCAAAACCACGGTGTCGCCGTAGCGAGCCAATACCGAAGCGCTGGTCCGAAAACCTACCCGGTTGACTTCCAAAGTTAGTGGTTTGCCACAAAAATCGGTGGAAACCTGAGTTATTTTTTTACCCAATGGGTTTATAGTTGTCATGTTTTTATAAGAGTCCTTCCTCGCCGTTCACGAGCAGGGTCCAAATATATGCTATCTTGTGCTAATTCTTAGCTATATATCTGTGCTCTGTCCGCGAAGGGCTTTTGGTTAATGTGCACAAGCTTTTATTCTCGAGTGGTTCGAGCTTAAAAGTCTATACGCTTAGCGCCTTATTCCCAGTTCTTTGATCAGGGCTAAGTATTCTTCACCGCTCCTTTTGGCAATGTACTTCAAAAGCCGTTTTCGCTTGCCAACCAACTGCAATAGTCCTCGGCGTGTAGCAAAGTCCTTGGGGTTGGCCTTCAGATGTTTGGTCAACTCGTTAATTCGAGTTGTCATGGCCCGTACCTGGACAGGTGCCGAACCGGTATCAGTCTTAGCCGTGCTGGAAGCAGCACCGGCCTTTTCCTTAGTTGTTACCATCTGTTATTCCAGATTGTAGCAGATTACTTACAATTTGACAAGGCCAGATAAGATGTTCCCGGTGTTAATTTCCTTTAATAGCAAGGCCTTCTTGAGATTATAGTCCCCCACCTCTGTTCGACGGAGGGCTGACAGATAGGCGCCAGTGCCCAGTTTTGCGCCGATATCTTCGGCCAAGGAACGAATATAGGTCCCTGATGATACTTTGGTCTTTATCTTAAGCAGAGGATATTTATAATCTGTCAGCTGTAAGCTGTAAACTGTTATCTGCCTCGGCTGTAGCTGAGGTTTCTTGCCCTCTCTGGCCAATTTGTAGGCCCTTTGGCCGCCAACCTTAACAGCGCTGTATGGATGAGGCGTTTGCTCTATTTGCCCCGTAAACTGGCTCAAAACCCCTCTAACACGCTCTTTGGATGGCTTTTGGGCGTTTTTTGGGCTAATATTACCTTCTCTGTCTCCGGTGGTGGAAGTAGCCCCAAGGGTGATTTCGGCTTCGTAGGTTTTATCGAGCTTGGAAAATTCACCTGCCCTTTTGGTGTAATTGCCCACCAGTAATACCAAAAGTCCCGTTGCGGCCGGATCAAGTGTCCCGCTGTGACCAACCTTCACCTTCTGACCGGTCTCTTTTTTTAGTGTAGAACGAACCTTGGCCACCACATCATGAGATGTCCAACCGGCAGGTTTATCGATTAATAAAATGCCATCCACTCTAGCCTCCTTCGGAGGTATTTAACAGTTTACACTTACCAATTAGCATTTACTTAGCATATAGCATCGATCATTTGTTAAATGGCAAATGAGAGATAAATGTGAAATGTGAATTGAGAAATGTTAAATGACTGTTCGGTGGCGTTACTTCGTGGGTGGGGTGTAGGTGGGAACAACCGCGCCAGGGTTGGTGGCCAGTGGTAGTGGCGGTGGTACCGGAGGCGGGGGCGGAACATTAGCCGTAGAGGCAGCGGCGGCACCATTGGGTAAATTCAAGCTGGGTGTACCGTTAGTGGCCGGTGCTGGCGCTGTGCCAACTGGACCGGGTGGATGAAGGTCAATATTTACCGGCTGAGCGTTTAGGGCGACGATTGGCGGCAAAACCGCCTCTGTTGGCGTGGCCGCTAGAGCCGCCGAAACCGCATCTCGGGCCGAGTTCACATCGCCAGTCGGAGCGGCAGACATCTGCGCTGGCTGAGGAGGTGGTGCGTAAGCCGAAGCGCGGCTCAGGACATTTTCTACCCCACTGCCAGCGGCCAAGGGGTCAACCGTTACCGAGTTATAAGGATTGTTCCACTCCGGTTCGGTATTGGCCGTGAATGGCGCCGCCAAAGTTGGTTGGTGGCCAGACGGATCCAGCAGTGTGTGATGACCAGGGATTGGTCTGACCGATGGCAACACACCAGAACGAGCTGGACCGGGCATTGGCATATAGCTACCTGGCGAAGAAATTTGGGGACCAGCGGTGGGGGTGCTTACTGGGGCTTGAGGTATGGGTATTAGCGGTTCCTGTGGTATCGGAAGAGGTGGTTGTGCGGCCTGTGGTGGCAAGGTGGGTTGTGGTGCTGGAGGCAAAGGAGCAGGCTGAGGTAGCGTTGTTTGTTGCTCCTGAAGCCGTTTTAGCTCATTTATCTGGGCCTGCAGTTCAGCGGCTGTTTTTAAATTACCCTGCTCGTCTATCTGTATTTCATTAGGGCTCACCTCAACTTCGGGGCTATCCTTTTGGTCGGGCTTGTGAGCTACCGTTAATTGTCCCGGCGGCTTATGGGACGGTGGTGGCTTGGGAGCGTCCTTTTTTACTGGCGCCAACGGGGGTGGAGGCGGCGATTCTAGCTTGGTGGCAATAAGTTGTTGGTTAGCCCCGGCGGCCATCAGTTGGGCGGCCATGGTCATAACTTTTGGCGTTGTTTTGACGTTTCTGAACCGTTCGGTTTCGGCAACTATGCCGGTTAAAAAGGCGGTGGCCATCTGATTATCAATCAACCCGGGGCCAAAGGCCTCAGAGATACTAACGACCATTTCGCACAAACTACTGGCCCCCGGGTCTTGCCAGTTGAGTTGGCCAATGTTGAGTACCTTACCCTGCCCAGCATTGACTGAAACCACTGTGGCATCGTGCAAAATTCGCCCGTGAGCAGTTATGGCGGCATCAATTTGAGTGCGGTCTTTAATCCCTAGCGCTAGCACCACCTCAACGTTAAAGTCGCCTTGAGTGAATACCAGGTCTTTCTCTGATAACGACGTCCTATAGGGGGTGATGAAGATGCGGACAACTTTGTCTTCGACCTTATAACGCAGTTTGTCGGCCTTATTTTTGTCCAGACTAATGATAAAGTCGCGCAGTGAGTCGGTGTTAGTCTCGATGGTTTTTTCGGGCTGCAAAAACTCGATGGTTGACGGAATAGCACCCGAAAACACCGCCGTAGCGTGCTTATCCATTCGATTCAGTAGAAGAGTTAACCCAACACAGGCGGCCAGTTCGTCAACCGTTGGATTAGAAGCAACCGTAACTAGTACGTTGTTGGCTTGCTTTACGCGCTCGATTATCTGTTGTTTTACTTGAGCGTCCATTACCTGTTTTTATTTTAACGCTTTTGCTTTTTTTATATTAGCGACTCTTGAGCATGAGATTACCATAACAGGGGGTTAAGCGCAACCGTTTCAACACTTTTCAAAAAAGCTGGTGTTTTTTTCCAAAAGAACTTGAACTTACCACTTTGGGTCGCCAAAGTGGTGCAAAACTCCCGAACGCTGAAAAACTCTGAGCGTTTTCGCTCGCTGGCAAGCGGACCAAGCCGAGCTCCCTACGGTCGAACATGCGTTTGGCCGCGTCTTGCCAGCTACGCTTCAACTTCTGTTTTTCAGATGTTCGGATAACAGTTATGAGCTTCGCATGCCCGAACAAAGTTAGTTTCACGCAATGCACTAGCTAGTAATGCGGTCCGTGAAACCCTGTTTTATTTCCACCGAAGTGGTCGAAAAACAGGCAAAAACGTGGTTGGAGGTTCAGGCGAGCTTGGGTCGCTGGGAGATCTTGCGAATCTTGGCTTGTACTTCGGCAAGCTCGGCTTGGGCTTCGTATAGCCAGTTCTGAGCTACTTGCCTCCCGTGTCGAGACAGGCAGGACTGCAGTAGACCTTTGCGGACAGCCACTTGCTCGGCTATGCGCTCCTCTTTCCTGCAAAGAAAG
>Ga0155609_110_pt1 | contig 6295 bp, 6 predicted proteins | sample RifCSPhighO2_12_FD_107266 | JGI IMG/M metagenome (GOLD analysis project Ga0155609, IMG submission 107266) | Candidatus Saccharibacteria bacterium RIFCSPHIGHO2_12_FULL_48_21 | reverse complement strand
CGTTCGACCGTCGAGACCGAAGAAACCATACTCTTAGACGGCGTTGATTACCCGCTGGTAAAAATTCATATTTCCAGCTCGTCGCACCCATATTTCACCGGCCAAGAGAAGTTGGTCGACGTGGAAGGCCGAGTTGATAAATACAAAGCCCGTCAAGCCGCCGCCAAAGCCGCCCGCGAAGCAAAAGTTGCCACTAAACCAAAAGCTCGAAAAGCTCGAGGCGAAAAGACTACCGAAAAAGCACAATCGGTTGACAGCTAACAGTTGACAGCTCACAGTTATTAATCAATGAGCAGGTCGTACCGGGACTTGAAGGTTTGGCAAGATTCTTATACCTTGACGAAGGACATTTATCAACTCTGTCAGAGGTTGCCTAAAACAGAGCAGTTCGGTTTAACTTCTCAACTGCGGCGTTGTGCTGTTTCAATACCTTCTAACATTGCCGAAGGTCAGCAAAGAAATAGCCCTAAAGACTTCAGACACTTCCTAGCGATAGCGCGCGGCTCAGCAGCCGAACTATCAACCCAACTACTGATTGTCGGTGACGTCTACAAACTGGATACCGCTGAGCTTGTAGAAAAGCTTGAATCAATTCAAAAAATGCTCTACTCGCTACAAAAGAAGCTGTAAACTGTTTACTGTAAGCTGTTAACTATTTAAAGATGGATAACCAAGAAAAGAAAATCCGAGCCGAATTTGAGCAGCTGCAGAGCGAGCTAGCTCATCCTGATGTTTTTGGACGCAGTAACTACCCTGCTCTGGCCAAGCGCCAAGGTGAGCTAGCCGGGTTGATCGCCATGTTCAACGCCAGAAAAAAACTGTCTGACCAGATAGCCCAGGCCGATAAAATTGCTAGTGGTAATGACCCGGAGCTGGACGAAATGGCTAAAACCGAAATCGAACAGCTCACCGACCAACTGAAAACCACCCAAGCCGATATTGACGAAGCTCTCGTAGAAAAAGATCCACGGGATGAGCGTCATGCCATCGTTGAAATACGTTCGGCCGCCGGTGGCGACGAGGCCGCCCTATTTGGTGGCGACCTCTATAGAATGTATGGCCGCTGGGCCGAAAAAAATGGTTTTAAGACAGAACTAGTCAGCCAAAGCCCCGCCGAAGGCGGCGGTTTCAAGGAAATAATTTTTCTAGTCCGCGGCCACGGAGCATATCGCCATTTAAAATTTGAGGCCGGAGTCCATCGGGTGCAACGCATCCCGGTCACCGAAAGTAGCGGCCGAATCCACACCAGCACGGTAACGGTGGCTGTACTGCCCGAGGCCGAAGAATCGGATATAACAATTAACCCGGCGGACTTAAAAATCGAAGTTTTTCGTAGCAGCGGACCCGGCGGGCAAAGTGTCAACACCACCGATTCGGCGGTCCGAATAACTCACGTTCCATCTGGGGTTGTGGTCAGTATGCAGGACGAAAAAAGCCAGATTAAAAACCGCCAGCGAGCAATGAGTATCCTACGATCGCGGCTGTTGGCTAACAAAATCGAGCAGGAACAAAAAGAAATGGGCGACGCTCGAAGAGCGTTGATTGGCTCTGGTGACCGTTCCGAAAAAATCCGAACTTATAACTACCCCCAAGATCGCATCACCGACCATCGAATTAACTATTCTCGCTCCAACCTGCCCGGCGCCTTAGGCGGCGACTTTGATGATATTACAAAAAAGCTCCTAGCTTACGAACACCAACTTCGCAAAGAAAATTCATGAAGTGCCTAATTACTGGGGTTACCGGCTCGGGAAAAACAACTGTTGCCAAGAAACTGCAAAAGATGAATTTAATGGTCTATGACAGCGACGGAGTTGAGGGATTGACTCGCTGGGAAAACAGTAAAGGTTTACCCGTTAAAGCACCTAAACGTCCTCCGAAAGAATGGTTTAGCAACAATTTCTGGAATTGGAACAAAGATAAGTTAGGCACTCTCCTGAGTGCGGGTGGTGATGTTTATATTTGTGGTATAGCGTCGAACCAGGACAGATTTTATGCACTGTTTGACAAAGTTTTTGTATTGGTAATTGACCAAGTCACCATGCTACATAGGCTCAACACAAGGACAGAAAATTCTTTTGGGCGCTACCCTGAGCAACAAGCCAGTATTATTGAATGGCATAAAGATTTTGAAAAAAGTGCAATAAAAATGGGCGCTGTGGCGATTGACGCCACCAGACCACAAGATAAAGTTGTAGCCGAAATCTTATCGCATATGAAATGACCATTGAACAATGGCTTAAGACCAGTGCTAAAAAATTGGAGACAACTGGGGTCGGTACAGCCAACCTGGATGTGCTGGTTCTGCTGGAGGACGAGCTGGGCAAAGACCGCTCTTGGCTCCTGGCTCACCCCGATTATCAAATAAAAAGACAGTCTTTGGAGACACTGCAGAGACAAATAAAGCGGCGAGTTAAGCATGAACCGCTGTCTTACATTCGTGGCAAAACCGAGTTTTATGGCCGAGGATTTTTGATCGACAAGCGTGTCCTCGAGCCGCGGCCTGAGTCAGAAACAATGATCGAGCTATTGCTCGAGCTAGCCAAAAGCCAAAAGTTGAAAACTAAAAACCTGGTGGTGGCAGATGTGGGAACGGGGTCTGGAGCGCTGGCGATTACCGCTAGTTTGGAGCTTAAAGGAACACAAGTTGTTGCAACAGATATTGATCCCAAATGCCTAGAAATTGCTCGACACAACGCTACTAACCATAAAACTGATATCAAATTTTATGAAGGAGATCTTTTGCATCCGTTATCAGCTATCGGTTGTTGGCCAACGGTTATTTTAGCTAACCTGCCATACGTGCCAGCTCGGCACCAAATCAACCGCGCCGCTCGCCACGAGCCAGATGTGGCTATCTTTGGTGGTGGTGATGGGCTCGCGCTCTACCGTAAGCTTTTTTTACAGTTATCTTTTTCACACGCCAAACCGCGCTACGTTCTAATCGAATCACTACCCTTCCAGCACGCCGGTCTGCAACTTATTGCCAAAAGTGCTGGCTTCAAACTTCACCGTCACCAAGACCTCATCCAAGTTTTTTCGAGTGAGTAGTTGGTCGTGAGTAGGGTGTAGTCGTTATTGGCAAACTAACATATGTTAGTTTGCGGGGGCGGCTTCGAGGGTCACCTGGATCTTTTTGATCTTCCCGTTTCGCATAACCGTCAGCGTTACCCTGTCATCTACCTGAAAGCGGCTCAGAGCACTAGCTAGGCCGGTCGATTCGTCTATCTCTATGCCGTTGACCTTAGCGATAACATCTTTCTCCCGCAGGCCGGCTTTGTCGGCCGGGCTACCTGGCAGAATCACGGGTTGATCGCCAGGGGCGAGATAGGCACCGCGTTTGACATCCAAATTGAGCTGAAAGGCAATATCGTCGGTTAGCGAAATATAGCGAACACCGAGGTACGGCTGAACCAGTTTGCCGTTGTTGAGTACTCCACTTATTAAACCTTTGATGTCGTTAATGGGTATGGCGAAGCCAATATTTTGGGCGGATCCGGCAATGGCCGTATTAATACCGATGACTTCGCCGTTAATATTAACCAACGGCCCGCCAGAGTTACCCTGGTTGATGGCGGCATCGGTTTGGAACAGATCGTTTAAGGCCTCGGTACCACTGCTCGAATCACCGGCCACAAGATCGCGACCGTAGCCCGAGATAATCCCCGATGTAACGGTGTTTTGGAATTGACCCAGAGCATTCCCAATAGCCACTACTTTGTCGCCGACTTTTACTTTTGATGAATCGCCCAAAGCAGCTTTGGATAATTTTTTGCTCCGAGTATCTTTTATCTTTAAGAACGCCACATCCAGCGAACTTGACAGCGATGATCGACCGATCACTTCAACGTCATCATATTTTGTACCGTCAGCCAACGTAACTGAGACCTTTACGTTGCCGCTGGGAATAACGTGGCGATTAGTCACAATCATCCCATCTTTGCTGATAATAAAGCCAGTGCCGGCGCTAGCTCGAGACCTGGTCTCCGAATCCCCGAATAGATCCGGCAACTCTTCGCTGGCAATTACATCGATTGATACTACGCTCTTACCAACATCATCAGCAATTTCAGCAATCAACTCGCTCTCGTTAGAAATATATTTTTGCTTTACTTCGTTGCTCAAATTGTCCGGCTGTTGCTGGTTATTAACCGCTGCCCCTAGCCAACCGCCGCCAAAGCCCAATATTAGGCAGGTAGCCAGAACCATCGGTATGGTCCAGCGCGACGAAGGCCGAATCTTGGCTATCCGCGACGGCGCGGTGGAAAAATTGACTGGTTTGGATCTATTTTCACCAGAAGAATCGTGCTTCATTAGCGGTTAATATGAGCGGTTTAGCTGAAACTCGGCTGAAAAAAGAAGTTAGTTAGTAGTTTGTAGTACTACTCCCTATTTTCTATTTTCTATACGGTGGTGCCGGTCCAATCAGATAAAATTACCACCAAAGACAAGATCAAAAACATAATTACCAGAAGTTGCCTTTTGATCCGGGCCGTCAGCCGATGGTCGGAGTCTAAGTAGTAGAGTGCCGCCATGGTGTAGCCAACTGTCGTCAAGATTACGATAATCTGGGCCACCAGTCCGTAAAAAAGTAGCCAGTGCCCCAATACAAAGGCCAGCCCGGCGGAAGTATAAGCCCAGGCGTGGGCAAATAGCGCGGTGTGGCTTTCTTCGAAGCTAGATAAAAAGTGGCGAGCTGACAGATAGGTAATGAGCCAGGTACCAACCACCAGGGTTGCCAGCGGCGTATCCCCAAATTTCAAAAATAGTACCGCCAGCCCCAGCAGTTGCCCCAGCATAGCTTGGGCTGAAACGCTCAGAATGTCGCCGCGAGGCTTTAGAAAGACCACCCAGCCCATGAAAGCGGCGGTCCAGAACAACTGCCACCATTGCACCGAAGTATTAGCCATAAATATTACAAACGACAGCGAGACGATAATATCAACGCTGCTGGCAATAAGGTTAGCTAGCCAGTAGCGCGGGCGAACTGCCAGCATTCGCCATTTGCTGAGCAGCACCAAAGCAATTGCCAGACTAACAAAATCAATCCGAACCAGTACATAAGCCACAATCGGCAAAACCGCCGCCAAACCAATGTGAAAAGCGTGCGAATAGCCGCGCAGCGGCTTAACTCTCGAGACTCCTTCAGTTCTGCGAATCCTTAGCATCACTGCCCAAGATTATAACAAACCTGGTCCCAGCAGGTGGGGTGATGCCAAGACCGCTAGGCACTTTACCGGTGGCCGTAGTGCTGTAACGCGATTCCAAATAGCGCCGAGTGTATTTATCGGCACCGGATGACAGATCAATCACCACTGTTTGGGTGGGGTTGGTTAGGTTCGAGGCGCTATCAACCGTGGTGACGTTATAACCGTACGATTTGAGCAGGTCGGCCTGCTCGGTGGCCAACCCGTCAGAACTGGTAGCATTATAAACGGCCACGGCAGAGTTTTCTTTGACGATAAAGCCGTCGCGCAGTGAGTTGCGGATAAAGGTGTTAATATCATCGTAAGCAAAAAGTCCGGCCTTCGGGCGAACGATGGAGGTACCACCGAGGTTGGCGGTGGTTAGTAGCTCGTTTGGTGGGTTGGCCATATCGAGAGATTTTACAGCGCTGGCTGGTACTTTAGAGACTCTCTCGTAAATACATTTGATACTCTCAGTATCGAAATCGGTATAGATGTTTTGACCTAAACTATCAAGTAGCTGGACGACCTTTACCGGATTGCTGAAAGTGCCCGCTGATAAGACCTTGTCTTTCATGGCCACCAGTACCAGCCGCTGGCGTTCTGATCGGTCAAAATCACCCCTTGGACTGGTCTTACGCGAGCGGGCAAAAAATAATGCCTTGGTACCATCAAAATGTTGCTGGCCCGGCTTAACATCTAACGTATAGTGTTTGCCGGTAGCTTCGTCCCACAGCTGTTCATAAACCGCTAAATCTTCGGGAACGTTGATATCAATCCCGCCGACGGCATTAACCACCTCTCTGAAGGCCGCAAAATCAACTAATACGTGGTAGTGGATAGGGATATCAAGAACATCATCTAGCGTTTTATCGAGTAACGCCAACCCCGCGCGCATGCCATCATTACCGCCTTTTTTGGTCGAGCTTAACCCCTGTAAATAGACGGCATTAATCTTTTGGCTACCATCGCCCGGAACGTGCACCCACAGGTCTCGTGGGATAGACAACAGGGCTGAGGTATTATTGACCGGGTCGATGCTCGATATCATGATGGTATCCGTGGCATTGGTTCCATCAGCATGTTCCGGACCGCCGATGCCAACGAGC
>Ga0155609_116_pt1 | contig 7114 bp, 7 predicted proteins | sample RifCSPhighO2_12_FD_107266 | JGI IMG/M metagenome (GOLD analysis project Ga0155609, IMG submission 107266) | Candidatus Saccharibacteria bacterium RIFCSPHIGHO2_12_FULL_48_21 | reverse complement strand
TCTGCGCGGTGTTCTTCATTCTTGCCGGTTTACTGCTAGCCATCGATAAATCTACTAAATCCGATAGTTAGCTCGAGCTGGTCTTTGGCTCGGGAGTATAATTAGTGCAGCGGGGCTGCTATGGTAAAAAAGAGAAGCCTAACCGAGGAAACGGTGGACTCAATTGTCGATGTCTTTGAGGCGATCAAACGGGCTTTTATCCGCCGCGGCCTGATCCGCCAAAAAAGAAATGGCAGCAGATCTGCCAAACGCCCAAAAAAACTGTCCGAGGTAACTAGTGGCTCACACGATGTTCTGTACAAAGCCGACAGTATCTTCCCGTTCACTCTTTTTCCAGACACCATCATTTTGGACAGAGAAAAACTGACTATCATCAATCGCTACTTTTTTAGTACCTCCAAAACAACCACTACCCCCATCCTTGATGTCATTAACGTCGAAGCAACTACCGGTCCTTTTTTTGGGTCAATACACATAACTCTTCGAGATATGCCAATGGACCCTCACTCAATTAACTATTTGCGCCGCAGTGACGCTATGGCGTTGCAATGTTTGGTTGAGGGCTGTGTCATTGCTCGCGAAAGAGAAATTGACACTGATCACATCGACAGAGCCGAACTCATCGCTCTGCTCAAAGACTTGGGCAGCGAAAACAGCATTTAGGCCGATAACTGGTTAAAACTACGGCTAATTAGGGTACAATTAGGTTATGCCTAGTAGTGAGCTTTCTGTACTTCGTTGAAGTGGAACGCTAAGTAGCCAGGCACGATATATGGTGGGAAATATGATTATTACTATTTTTAAATTGGCGTTAGCCAAACAGAAAGTCTACTACTAGGTTATGCTTTTTGAGCTCGTCGTGTGGTGGTATGGTTCGGGCTGGGTCGGGGCGTGGAAAGATTGTTTTTCCTGGGTCAAGAAAGTTCAACGCTTCTTTTCTATCGATGTACTTCTTGGTTCGCTTTTTGCACCGTGGAAGAGAATTGTAAGTATCCCCGGCCGCTCACTAGATGAGAAATTCCGGGCCGCCATAGACAACTTGGTGTCGCGGGTTATTGGCTTTTGCGTCCGCTTTTTAGTGCTAATTGTTGCCGTAATTATGGTTACGGTGGCCGGTGTTGCTGGGATTGTTATGGCCATAATCTGGCCACTGGTGCCGTTCTTGGCCATAGCTCTAATCGTCGTGGGGTTTATGGGATGAATCTTAACGCCGCCAGTCACCGTTCGAAAAAAGCCAAGATGGCGTCCCGTTTTAGTTCAAAACTTCAACGGTCACTGCTTGTTTTTATGATTTTGCTGGGCTCTGTCGGTGTGGTAATAGCAGTACCCCAAACAAGTCGGCGGTTTGGTTATATCCTTGTTGGCTTGGCTCTTTTGGCTATGATGCCCGTGCTTTGGCACAAGCGCGATCTAAAAAATCTGCCGCCTCGATCACCAGCCAAGTCACTCGATGACATGCTGGAAGCGGGTCTGCTGGCCGCAGTTATAAAAACCAAAACATTAACACCTCAATCGGCCTGGGAAGCGGCAACCCGTCAATGGCAAGCCCGATTTTTGATTAACCATTTACTACTTAACGAACAAGAAATAAGAAGCCGCCTTAGCGATAAGGCGACTGATATGACCAGTGTTTGGCAAGCAGCAACGGCCCTTGCTTTTAAAGATAACTCTGACCAGCTTGATGGGGCTGCTCTAGCCGCTGGGCTGATAACTGGCTCAAAAGACGCCAAGCAGTATCTGGCGAGCGTTAACCTTAAAGAAGAAGACGTGATCGAGACTTACCACTGGTCAAAACGACTAAGTGACTTCTTTGACCAGCCCAAACCATATTTTGGCGGGATAGGCCGCGATTGGGCGGCTGGTTTTACGCCAACGCTTGATCAGTTTGGAGCAAATATTAGCCGCGAGATAGAAGCGGGTGGTGGGCATTTCCACACACTGGCACACGCCGACATTTTGGATGGTGTGGTCCATAATTTGGGCCAGGGATCGGGCGGGGTGGCTCTGGTTGGCCCACTGGGTGTTGGCAAAACCGGCTTGGCCTTTGCACTGGCTCAGCGTTTGCTGGAAGGCCGCGACGAAGCCCTGCGTTACTATCAGCTGATTAGTCTGGATGCTTCTTCAATTTTGTCGGCCTCCGGTCGTGAGTTGGAACGAATAATCCTGACTCTGTTTGGCGAGGCGGCCCATGCCGGCAATATCATTATCTTCCTAGACGAGGCCAGCCTGTTTTTCGGCAAAGGAGCTGGTGCCTTCGATATGAGCCAGATACTACTGCCAGTTCTGCAAAACCGATCGGTCAAAATAATTGGTGCTTTTACTCCCAATGACTGGCAGCGCCTAAGAGCTGAAAATGAGTCCTTGGCCGGACAGTTAGCGGTGGTTAACATTACCGAGCCCGATCCAGCCGTAACTCTTAAAATTGCCCAAGACGCCGCCCTGACCCTCGAAGCCAAAAGCAACCTATTGGTTAGCTACCAAGCGGTAACCGAGGCATACCGGTTAAGCGGACAGTTCTCTGCTGAGCTGGCCTATCCGGGCAAAGCTATTGCCATGCTGGAACAAGCCGTGCCCTACGCCGAGGGCAAAATTGTAACCGCTGGTTCGGTCCAGTCGGCCGTCGAAAAAACAAAGGGTGTTAAAGTTGCTAAAGCCGAAGCCGCCGAGGCCGATGTGCTACTTCATCTGGAAGATAAAATCCACCAAAGGATGATCAACCAAGAACCAGCGGTTGATGTGGTGGCGGCCGCTCTTCGCCGAGGTCGCGCTGGGGTATCCAGCCCCAATCGTCCAACCGGCAGTTTTTTATTCTTGGGTCCCACCGGTGTCGGTAAGACCGAGCTAGCCCGTTCACTGGCAGCCACCTATTACGGTAACGAGCGGCAAATGATTCGGCTGGACATGACCGAGTATCAACAAGAGGCCGATGTCTCCCGTCTGCTTGATGCTGGTGGCGAGATAGAAAAGAGTCTAATTCTATCTATCCGCCAACAACCTTTTTCGGTAGTTCTGCTCGACGAAGTAGAAAAATCCCACCCCAATATTCTCAATCTACTACTGCAACTGCTTGATGAAGGACAGTTAACCGACCAAACCGGCAAGCCGGCCTCGTTCCGTAACGCCATCATCATAGCCACTTCTAATGCTGGTTCGGCCGAGATCACTGGTCGGGTAGCGGCTGGAGACGCCTTGCAAAACTTTGAGCGGCCACTGATTGATAAGTTGATTTCCCAGGGAGTTTTCAAGGCCGAGCTGGTTAATCGCTTTGACGAAGTGGTCCTATTTAGGCCATTGACCGAAAAAGAATTAGCCCAAGTAGCACTTTTGATGCTTGGAGAGGTGAATAAAACGCTTGGTAGCCAAAACGTGTCGGTTAAACTTACCGAGCAAGCGCTGATTGCTGTTGTCAAAGCCGGTTACGATCCGCAGTTTGGTGCTCGGCCGATGCGCCGCGTCATCCAAAGAATGGTCGAAGACGCCATCGCCACCAAGATACTAGGTGGCCAGGCCAAACCCGGAACGGTAATTACTTTAGACGAAAAAGATTTAGCTAAAGAATAATATATAATTCATGTTTATATGAGCACTTTGGCGATCCATGCCGAAGCGGTTACCAAACGCTTCGGAAAAATTACTGCTGTCGATAACATCAGCTTCTCCATCAAGCCAGGTGAGATTTTTGCATTTTTGGGGCCCAACGGCGCCGGTAAGTCTACAACCATCAAGATGCTCACTACCATGCTGCGGCCGACATCGGGTAAATTACTTCTGGCCGGTCACGATGTCAGCAAAGAGCCAGGATGGGCTCGAGCTTCTTTTGGCATAGTTTTCCAGGACCCTAGCCTAGACGAGGAGCTATCAGCTTATGAGAATATGGAACTTCACGCTGTTCTTTACCACGTACCCAAGGCCGAGCAGGACCCTCGGATAAAGAAGCTCCTTAAGCTTGTCGAGCTGTGGGATCGAAAAGACTCAAAAGTGAAGACCTTCTCCGGTGGTATGCGTCGCCGGCTAGAAATCGCCCGGGGTCTGCTTCATCACCCCAAAGTTCTTTTTTTGGATGAGCCAACCTTGGGATTGGACACCCAAACGCGTAATGTCATGTGGAACTATGTCAGGAAGCTCAGTGCTGAGGAAGGCATGACCATCTTCTTTACCACCCACTACCTGGACGAGGCCGAGGAAGTTGCCGACCGGATCGCCATCATTGATCACGGCAAGATCGTAGCCACTGGAACCGCTAAACAGCTGGCTATTAAGACTAGAACAAAGACTTTGGAGCAGGCCTACTTAAAGCTAACCGGCGAAACTGTTCGAGATGAGACTAGCTTAGCCAACAACGGGCTAAATGTTAGAAACGCGGTCAGAATAAAAGGGCTTCGGGGCTAAACATGCAGGTATTTACCGTTCTATGGTTGAGACAGATGCGCCGTTATGTGCGCAGTCGTTCGCGAGTTTTGGGGGCCATTGGCCAGCCACTGCTGTTTTTACTGGCTTTGGGCTACGGCCTAGGTTCGGTCTACAAGCAGGCCGGGGCCGGTAATTATTTGGAATTTCTGGTACCCGGCATTATTGTCCAAACAATTCTTTTTTCGGCAGTATTTTGGGGGATGATAATCCTTTTTGATCGTCGCTTTGGTTTTTTAGCCGAGCTACTAGTAGCACCGGTCTCACGGTTAAGAATCCTGCTTGGCAGTACATCCGGTGGCGCAACAATCGCTCTAATTCAGGCCATAATGCTATTCGTCGCATCAATAGCGATTGGTTTTAGGCCGGTTGATTGGGCCGCTTTGCCGCTAGCATTTCTGATTATGGCGCTACTATCACTAGCTCTGGCTTTCGTTGGTGCCGGTATCGCCTCGACCGTAGAGGACTTTCAGGGCTTTCAGGCTATTAATAACTTTGTGGTCTTTCCGGCCTTTTTCTTGTCTAGTGCGCTTTATCCGCTAACCGCCGCTCCACCAATTTTAAAATTAATCGCCACTCTCAATCCGATTAGTTATGCCGTGGACGGCCTCCGCCATGTGTTAATCGGCCAGGGACACTTCCTACTAGCCCTAGACGTGGCGGTAATGATCGCTACATTGGTATTTGGTATGGTCTTCGCCGTTAATCGGTTCAACCGCATCCAGATGTAAGCTATAATTTGAAATAAGATGAGCGCGCCAGCCATATCGGCCTCCGGACTAGGTAAACAATATGCCGATAACGCTCCTTTTGCCCTGCACAAACTTAATTTGACTATTAACGAAGGTGAAATTTACGGCTTTTTGGGTCCCAACGGCGCTGGTAAAACCACTACTATCCGACTTCTTTTAAACTTTATCCAGCCGACAACCGGTACGGCCAAAATTTTGGGCCGCGATATCGTTAAAGATTCAGTCGATATTAAGACCTCGGTAGGCTACATCGCGGGCGATATCTCGCTCTACCCCAAGATGACTGGCCAACAATTCTTGACCTACATGGCCCAGCTTCAGCCGATCAAAAAACCGGCCTACCTGCGCGACCTAATTAAGCGCTTCAACGTTAATACCAAGGTAAAAATTAGGGACCTCTCTAGTGGCAATCGCCAAAAAATTGCTATCTTGCAGGCCTTTATGCACCAGCCCAAGGTGCTGATACTCGACGAGCCCACCAGCGGCCTTGATCCACTGATGCAGGAACAGTTCTACCAGTTAGTAAAAGAGCAAAAAAAACATGGGGCATGCATTTTTGTCAGTAGTCATAATTTGGCTGAAGTCCAAAAAATGTGCGACCGGGTTGGCTTTATTAGAGATGGCCGCTTGATATCCGAGCAATCAATCAACGAGGTTGCCGATACGGCCGCTGCTACCTTTGACATTACTTTTGTCGATAAAGCTCCAGCGGCTGAACTTAGGAAAATAAAGGGCGCCAAGGTTACCACCCACACCCCCAGCCACCTAACAGTTTATCTACGGGGCGATCTAAGCCCATTATTTAAGATTCTGGCCAGCCACCGGGTAGCGTCAATCAGCCAGCGCGAAATCAATCTGGAAGAAGAGTTTTTGCGCTTTTACCGGGGGAGCAGGCGATGAGACCACTGATAAAATGGACCCTGTGGGAGAGACGTTGGTCGACTCTATGGTGGATTATAGGGGTGGTGGCTTTTATCTCTATCAATATGGTTTTTTATCCGACAATTCGCGATCAGGCCTCAGAATTCGAAAAGACCTTCTCGCAGCTGTCCGAGGGCACCAAGGCGCTACTTTCTGATACCGGCGAATTCTTCTCCCCGGTTGGTTATCTTAGTAGCCAGATATTTTACCTGATGATGCCAATGTTGCTGGGGATCTTGGCGATTGGCGCTGGAGCTTCGCTAATTGGCAAAGAGGAGAGAGAGGGAACAATCGAGCTTATCTTGAGCCGGCCAGTTCCCAGGGGCCGGCTATTGGCATCCAAAGCGATCGCCGGGGTACTAATTCTACTAACCGTTGGAATAATTGGCACAATGGCGACTGCTATCTGGGGTGCACTAGTCGATATCGACGTTGGCTTCGGTTATATAGTGCTGGCTGGGCTGGCCTCGGTATTGATGGCCTTGTGTTTTGGGGCGATTGCTTTTGCCATAACCACTCTTGGGCGCGGTGCTCGGGCGGCCAGTATCGGTGGCGCAGTTTTCATTGCTTTGGGTGGCTATATCTTGGTTTCGCTAGCTGGCTCTGTCGATTGGCTAAAATGGCCAGCTAAGGCCTTCCCCTTCGATTACTATCATCCGGCCGAGATATTAACCGGTACCTATAACTGGGCCAATATGCTGTTTATCGTTGGTGTTGTCGTCGTCTGTACGATTATCTCATGGCTGGCCTTCCGTCGAAGGGACATCTCTGCCAGCTAGACGACACTCGCCTTTGTAGCACTCGAAGCGTATTATAAAAAATATCAAGGAGGGAGAATTATCATGGCAAACAATGACTCCGTAGGCAAGGTGACCCATTATTACGGAAAACCAAGTGTAGCGGTAGTTCAATTAAACAAGGGTTCATTCCTGAAAAAGGGAGACAAAGTAAAAATTAAAGGCCACAGTGTGGACTTCACGCAAACGGTGAGCTCTCTCCAGGTTGAACATCAAGAAGTCGATGCGGTAAAAGCC
>Ga0155609_118_pt1 | contig 7121 bp, 6 predicted proteins | sample RifCSPhighO2_12_FD_107266 | JGI IMG/M metagenome (GOLD analysis project Ga0155609, IMG submission 107266) | Candidatus Saccharibacteria bacterium RIFCSPHIGHO2_12_FULL_48_21 | reverse complement strand
TCCTTCCAGAACAAAGATAGCTATCGTTGGGTTGGGTTATGTCGGTCTACCCCTAGCCCTCTTGGTAGCTAGGAATGGCTACGATGTCACAGGTATCGATCTAGATAAAAGGAAGGTTCGGCTTATCAATAATCGCCAAGACCCGATTGGCGATGAGTATATAGCAGCGCATCTTCGCTCTTCTGGGCTAATCGCAGTTGCAGATTTTTCGCCGGTAGAATCGGCAGATATAGTCATTATCTGTGTGCCTACACCAGTAAAGAGTGGCATACAGCCAGATCTTGGTCCTCTAAAAAACGCCACTGCCTCGGTAGCCAGTAAGCTCAAGACTGGCAGCTTGGTGATTATCGAATCTACTATTAATCCCGGTGTTTGTGACGAAGTAGTTATTCCGGCCATCGAGAAAAAAGCTGGTCTAGAGATTAATAAGCACTTCTATGCTGCACACTGCCCGGAGCGTATCAATCCGGGCGACAAAAAATGGACTGTTGAAAATATACCAAGAGTTGTTGGAGCCAGTAATAAAAAGGGTCTGCAATTAGCGCTTGAGTTTTACAAAACAATTATCAGAGCCCCAATAAAGCCAATGGCAACCCTCAAAGAGGCCGAGGCTGTGAAGATAGTGGAGAACTCATTTAGAGACGTAAACATAGCCTTTGTCAACGAGTTAGCTTTGTCGTTCAGTAAGCTTGGTATAAATGTAAAAAATGTTATTGATGGTGCCGCCACCAAGCCGTTCGCTTTCATGCCCCACTACCCAAGCGTTGGAGTAGGTGGCCATTGCATACCAGTAGACCCCTACTACTTAATCGAATACGCTCGCGGTTATGGATTCGAGCATGAATTTTTGAGCTTGGCTCGAACTATTAATGACCGGATGCCGCAGTTTACTGTCGAACAGCTTATAGAGGGTTTGGGAGAAGTTGGTATGAGTCTTCGGGGAGCAACTGTTCTAGTGCTGGGCCTAGCCTACAAGCCCGATGTCGCTGACGACCGGGAAAGCCCAGCATACAAAGTGATTAAGATACTTAGATCAAAGGGTGCCCGTGTCAAATCCTACGACCCTCATCTACCCGATAAGTCGACTGCTAAGTCTTTGCCGGAAGCAATTAGTGGAGTATCCGGTGTTATCCTTGTAACCAACCACAAGGAGTTCACTAATTTCCCCAAAATGAAACATAGTTATAAAGTATTCGTCGACGGAAAAAACTCTTTTCCAAGCGACGTTTTCACTAAACAAAAGGTCGTATATAAGGGCATTGGTATTTAGGCATACAGACCAACAAACTTGTTAGCCTACCGAACATCAGACAGGAGTAATCCAATATTTTCTAGGTCTACGGATACCTTCGTCCGCAGGCGTATATTCCCGGCCAAACAATCTTCGCATTTTTAAAGCATCTGGGCGACAACGTGACGTATCACCCTTGTTTTAGAGCGATAAACGGACTGCTTTTGATTTCGGATCGGTTATCTTCAAAATTTCTTTGGCTAGCTAGTTAATTAATTTGTCCTTAGCCTTTAGCTTGGAGGCAAGTAGCCAAAGTGCAAACAGTACTATAAACTGCGCTCCTCTGTCTATTAGGGCAATCAGGATCATTTCAGCCACTGAAAATCCTAAGATACTGGCTGAAAAAATATACAACACCTCTTTAATACCTATGTTTGCTGGCGTTATATTAATAAACAAGCTCATACCGCTTAGAGCGCTAAGTAGTAGAACCGCGTAAATAGTCGTTTCTAAATTAAGAGCCAATATGATCAAGCCTATTATTGAAAAGGTCAGAAGAAAATTGATGGTTGTCACAAATACTAATTGAGCTATCAATCGTTTATCGGAAGCTACTCTGTTCCACCCAGATGCGACACTTTCCATAAACCTCTTTACCCTACTTGCATTAGGTGTTTGGAACAGGTTAATTATCTTACTGGGTATTTTAGTCAGAATTAAGGCCAACGAGAATAAAAATATCGCCAAAAAGAATACTAATAAGGTGTAGTACGGCCCATCATCGTGGTTGCGGAGTGCTAGTAGTGACAAAAGGCCTGCTAGCGAGTTAACCACCAATATCACTAAGTAGTTGCCATAAAGGGTCGACATATAATCACTATATGGAAGTGAGTGTATCTTTTTGAGATAGAAGGCTCGAAAACCCAGCCCGGCACCAATTGGTGCGAAAAAATTACCGATTGAAGTCATGAGTGATACATATGTGCTTTCTACTATCGATATCCTCTTCTGAAAAGCCTCCAAAATATACTTTGTATACAAGCCGTTCACGATTATCGTGAATGAGTAAACAATTCCCACGATAAAGAGCAAAAGGAAATTGATATCCAGTAAAAGCTTAAAGTCTGCGAAATTTAATAAAAAATAAATAACGAAAGCCATCAATACTACAGCGCCGAGCAGAAGTTGTAATATTCTTGATATAGCCATTTACACAAGAGCTTATCATACACCTAAGTTTGCGTTAAAATTGCACCGATGCTTACTTACAATCCACCGCGCTACCTTTTTAGAAGACATACAGTGTTGCGCTCTTTGAGGAGAGGGAAAACCTTTCTTGAAATTGGGGCGGGAAATCTTAAGCTTAGTAGTGAATTAGCAAAACATTTTGACAAAGGCACGGCACTCGATTTTGAAGTTGATATTAAATCCTGGCACAAACGTCTACCAAAAAACCTGCGTGCCAAAATCTCAGTTGAAATTGAGGATATTTTTCGGTTTGAACCGAAAACACAATATGACTGCGTAGTATCCTGTGAAGTCATGGAGCACATCAAGGATGATAAAAAATTTCTAGTTAAGATTCATAAACTTCTAAGAGACGGTGGGCAAGTAATCATATCAGTACCGGCAAAAGAAAAGTATTGGTCAGTACATGATGAAATTGCCGGCCATTACAGGAGATATGATAAAGCACGGCTTATCGAATTATTGGCTGAGGTCGGGTTCAAAGATATCAAAGTCTATTCATACGGATTCCCGTTTATTAACGGGCTTCGTTTATTAAGGGTTATGCATGGTAAGAGGCAGGCTAAAACCAAACTACATTGGTCCCGTCAAAAACAAACAAAACAAAGCGGAGTTGGTCAAATATCCGGGAAGTTCGATATATTAGCGATCGTGGTTAACCCATTGTCTTTTTATATTCCGAATCTGATTTCCCGCCTTTTTGACAACATGGATTTATCAGAGGGATATGTTGCCGTTGCTACTAAGTAACGCTTGTTCAAAACAATAATTTTTCTAATTTTTTGGCTAGCACTGTTGTAGAAAAATGGTCAATATATAATTTTCGAGCTTCTTGACCGATTTTCTTTAACTCGGCTCTATGGCCGTTAGCCCAACTAATGGTCTTGGCTAGCGCCTCCGGAGATCCTTGTTCTATCAATAAGCAATTTTCTTTATCCCTAAACTCAATCTCGTTTTCTATACGACCGACGACTACCGGTTTAGCCATTGCCAAGAATTGGTAGGTTTTACCGGATACTACTCGGCGGGCCTGGCTGGTATTTCCAAACGGGCCTCCAAGACAAAGATCGGCGCGAGCAATATAGCTAGGTAAGTTATAATAATCTACCCATTCCTTATAAGTTATAGTATTACTTAACTTATTAAGTTTTATAAAATTATTAATTCTTCCAATCATCTTTTTATTACCTTTACCCCCAATTAACGTGATATGGACGCCTCTCAGGCTGTTCTCATTCCTTAGAAGATTAATAGATTGCAGTATAATTTCTAGCCCATGAAGCGGCAGCATATTCCCAAAGAAAATAACCTCCAGTCTTCCCGGTTTCTTCTTGGCCTGTCTAGGATAAAAGGTACTCTCATCTGCCCCTACTGGTACGATGGCCAGTTTCCTACGAGGGGTTTCGTAAATCTTGGCGGATAGTCTGGCGTGTGCTTGAGTATCTTGCAAAATGATGGCAGATCTTCTTATAACCCACTTCATGTAACTATCAAGGATTCTTATTGTGACGGAGTTTTTTGATAATTTACGATGCTCATCAATTAACCAATTATGTAAGTTGATAAACTCGTCAAAAATAATTTTTTTGCCCACCATTGCTGGGTAAAGAGCCCAAAAAATCTCGTGGGCCCGAAACCCCACAACAAAAATATCCGGTCGATATTTTATTCTGGCAACTATTAATCTGGCGGGCATTTCAATGTAACGAAAAAAGTTACGATATTCATTTCTTAAAACCAAAAGCTCTATGTTGCCCATACTCGAAAGCGCAGCTGTTAAGGTTCGTGTACGGATGTACTCCGGATCCTTATAGCAAACTACATAGCAGACCTTTTTTTTATTTTTCATTGGTCTTTTTGGAGTCGAATCGCTGTCTCTTCAAATTCTCAAGTATCTTTTCCTGGTTATTAAGCATTCGACTTAACATATCTGCGACTAGACCAAGCGCCCAAAAAATGATACCTAGTGTAATTAAATATAACCCTATAAAACCAGTAAATTTGTAGGGCGTAAATTCACCAGCAACAACTCGATAGACCGAAAGAAACACGAGGAAACCTATTCCTGTTATGAATGGTACAAGTCCCAGCCAGCCAAAAAAGCGCAGTGGCGCGAAATCGCGATAGGATCGCAGGATACTGATAGCGCTTATCGCAATGAAGTGGAGCAGACTGCCAACCACCCGGGACTTTCTTTCTGGAAAATACTTCACATCCACTGGTATTGATATGATGCGGAGTCTTTTGTTTGCGAGAATTTGGAATGATTCTTGGGTGTAGGTATAGGTTCCGTCTGTATTTAAGGCAAACAGGGCGTCCCGGTTATAGGCTCTAAACCCACAGGTCACATCTCGAAAATTATGCTTACTAAGCTTGCTTACGACTTTTGATCCAACTCTATTCCCGAAATATTTTCCTTTTGGCATGTTGGTGGGCTTGCGAAACTTACCGCTTTTTGGATCAGTAAACCTGTCAGCAGCTACAAAGTCAGCCTTCCCTGTTACTATTGGTAAGACCATCTTGGGAATGTCTTGGGGGTTAAATTGCATATCCCCGTCTATATTGACCAATATATCCGCACCCCGGCTCAGAGCAAGATCCACCGCTTGTCGAAAACGAAAAGCCAGTCTCTTGCTAGTCCTATCCGAGACTACGCTTGCGCCGTGTTTACGGGCTGTGCCTATGGTATCGTCTGTACTCCCATCATCAATAACCCACTTTTCTATTCTGGTGATACCGGGAATCGAGGCAGGAATCCCATCAAGGACCTGCCCAATAGTTTTGGCTTCGTCTTTACAAATCGAAACAACAATAAGCTTCATTAGAATGTACGCCTGTTCAGGGGTTAATTGTAACAGATGGCTATCACTTATTAAAAATAGCAACGCTTACTCTGATATTACTTGTAATTCACTTGCTCATCTGGTAGAGTGAGGGTGCTCATCTAAAAATAAAAAGATGCCAAAACTTTACAGACGACGTTTGAGCCATCTATTGAAAACTCGACCCGCCATGGTAGCCGCGGTTGTTGTGTTGCTTGTCAGCATATTTGCTATCTTGGAGCTTACTAACGTAACGAATTTTTTCAGGTCTAAAGTTCCTGCAGTAATACCTATAACCCCCACTTCAGCTACGGACGATTCATCATCTTCATCCTCCTCAGCACAGAATAATCCGTCCAAAACCTCAGCTCCAAAAGACAAGGAGACCACGACTTCTCCAGGTAACGTTTCAACAAACTCTAATCTTCCGCTTGATCCCCCTTACGGCCAATTTGTCAGCAATCACGCTCCGGGCTCTGGTGGCTCTCCAACCACCGTGGATTCCGTATGCAGTACTACCCCAGGCGCGAAATGCTACATAAAATTCACCAAATCAGACGGAACCACCTCCCAATTACCATCGCAGACTATTGGTTCTGATGGTTCAACCAGGTGGTCTTCGTGGGATTCTAATATACTATCATCAGGTAGTTGGACGGTCACAGCGGTAGCAACTCTGGCCGAACAAACTAAAACCACCCAGGATCCAACACCATTAATCATAAAGTGATGATAAAGCATTTATATTTATTTCTAGCCATTCTTTTTACCGCTACAGTTGGAGGGGTGTTACTACCACCTAAGGCCAGCGCTGCCATAAATTACAACCGGCTGATTGATGATTCGGTATTTAACAGTTTTGGGACTATGAACGCGGCCCAAATAGACTCCTTCCTAAACGCCCGGAATAGCTGTATCAGCCAAAATAGTGGTTTCAGCGCGCCCGATCCTATCGGCTACAATCCATCAGATGGATTTCTATACGGAGGCAATGTAAGCGCTGGTACTGTTATTGCCCACTCTGCACAGGTGTACGGTCTCAACCCTCAGGTTTTACTTGTCACTCTACAGAAAGAGCAAAGCATTGTGACCAGCACAACCTGTAGCACAAACACAATTGCCAAGGCGATGGGCTACGCCTGCCCCGATGGCGGTGGCTCGTACAGCTATAGTGGGCTAAACCTCTACACTCGTAATGGGACAACTTATACATCGGTGAGTGGTATATGCGTAAATGCCGCATCCAAGGCTGGTTTTACTCAACAGGTGATTCGAGCCACGTGGTTGCTAAAATTCAGCCAACAACGCTCGTTGGGGAACACGAGTTGGGCCGTCATAACAGGAAATTGGGATAATTCTGATGACCCGGGTACTTGTTACGGAGGAGCTATGACCCAAGGCTATAGAAAACGTTGCTCAAGCGACCCAACGGCAACATATTATGATGGCTACACCACAATCGACGGTTCAAGTGTCCATATGGACACCGGTGGAACCGCTTCGCTTTACCGATACACCCCTCATAAAGCAGGTAATTTAAATTTCTTTAATATATATTCTAGTTGGTTCGGCGATCCAACCGTTGACCGTTCACATGACGTACCTCTGTCTGGAGATTGGAATGGCGACGGCCAAGACACCATTGGCGTAAAGCACGGCAATCAATATCTGCTTGATAATGATAATGATGGTTTTGTTGATGCATCTTTTTACTATGGGCATGAATCTGACATACCGATCGTGGGTGATTGGGATAACAATGGTGTGGATACTGTGGGATTAAAACGCGGTAATAAGTACTTTATTAACAATGAGTTTGA
>Ga0155609_130_pt1 | contig 7140 bp, 11 predicted proteins | sample RifCSPhighO2_12_FD_107266 | JGI IMG/M metagenome (GOLD analysis project Ga0155609, IMG submission 107266) | Candidatus Saccharibacteria bacterium RIFCSPHIGHO2_12_FULL_48_21 | reverse complement strand
TAATATTTTCGTTCGGTGCTAAAAAATAAATTCTTCCCGAGCAAGTCATCGAAACAAGTGTCTGTAACACTTCTCCGCACAGAGACACCATATAAACAGGAGGCAACGAAAAATGAGCGAAGCACAAGGTTTCTCGGCACAGGAAGTCATTGACGGCAAGGGCACCTACAAGGTGGGCGATGTCCTCCCGCACACTCACAATTCAATGGAAACCGCCTATGTGATTGCCGATTATCCCTACGGAAGACTTCGCACATTGATGCGGGTGTGGATTGAGACCCGCCCAAAGATGGGACAGCGGGTGATGGAGCAAACCCAGAACCCCAAGAATGGACGATGGAACAAGCCCCACGCTTCCACATATTCGGACATTCGTGGAATGGTATTCGACGAGAAGGGGCACATTGAGCATCATGGCTGGTCGATGGCTTATTCTGGAAAGCCTGAAACGGAAAAATTTCTTGTTCGTTTTGGTGCTTTTTTGGACGAGGAGCAAAAGTGCCGATTGAACCTCAAGCTTATTTATGAAAATAAAAAGGATGCCGGCTTGACGCACAATGACGCTTTTAAGTCTGCCATGATGGAAAGTGGAATGCTTAAGCGAGATATTGAAGCAGTCAAGGCTGGAACACTTTAAGAATTGAGAAAATTTTTATCTGGCATCGAGCGGATTGACGGAGCACGCTTGACAGAGAAAGTCAAGATATTTTTTGATCTTTGGCGAAATTTTGACGGCTAATAACCGCAATTCATTTGCGGGTAAATAAAATATTTCTCTCGATGTAACACTTCGCCAGCGAGGAGCACTCAATATTATGAGCAAACGAGACGAAATTAAGAAACTCGAAGCTGACATCATTAAGATGTGGATCGGCTCAACCGTCAAACATAACGGATATTCAAAGTATTCGGGCAAGCTTGCGACGATTACCGAGGCTATGTTTGACGAGCAAGGTCGATGCCATTGTCGAGACGTCGAGGGGTTTTGGACGCCAGCATATATGCTCGAGTTTGATGCGACACCAGCCCAAGAGACGCCCGAGGCGGTTGACGCCACTATGAGCAAGTTCAAGACGTCGCCTGCCTATTTTCCAGGCACTCCGTCGCTCCCATACGATTGAGTAACGCTCTCGTCCATTCTCGCACTATAAAAAGTAGATACGGGATTGGTTTAGATAAAGCAGTGCAAGTCTGCTAATCCCGCCGACAGGTGGGGCTATGGGGTTCGATTCCTCGCCCGTATCTACTTTTTATTTTTGTAACGCCTCGCGTCCTTTGAGCACTTGAGAGAATAAGATAACTCAAGCCGCGCAGAATGGGGCGCCCGTTTATGAATGCGTAGTGTGTTTAAAAAAACACTATACAAAAGAGCAGTGGCTAGACGGAGTAAATTTTTTTGTAACACCTCACCGATTGAGAGCACCAATATACCATGAAGAAGGAAAACCGCACCGAGACCCTCTCCGACATTCGCAACGCAAAAGAGGCGTTTGAAGGTTTTGAACTTAAACTCGAGGGAATGGAAGCCATATTTTCGCAAAACGATTGGCTCGCGTTCAAAAAGCATATTTTTTCGGCTTGGCAGATCCTTGACGGGGCAGAAAATTTGAGCGCCGGACGTGCTTTTTGTTGCTGTAAAGGATCGGGAAAAGTAAAGAATAAAGATTTAGGTTGGGATCGATGTTATTTTTGTGTATGGGCTCCCCGGTGCACTTGACGAAATTTTTTTCCGTAACACCACGCTCCCGAGAAACACTCAACCTTAGACCAGTCCTCTGGACTGCTCAACCCAAAGGGTTGTGTAGAAGCAAACGAAACCCATAACCAAGTCCCGAAAAGGGCAGAAAGAAAATTAATATGTCCACCGGATACAAGCAAGTCGAGATCCAAGTCACCGTTAAGATTGAGGTTTCCGAGACTGACGGCAAGGTTGGCTCGGTTGAGCACCCCACGCTTGATGAGTGCCAGCGGGTTTATGATGCCATGATGACAAGGGAGGCTCTTAAGGGTCCGAAAGGCAAGCCTGGAAAGCCGAAGGGTGCCCTTGCTCTAGCGATGGAGCAAATTCCCGATGCGGTATTTATCCCCGCTTGGCAGAAGGCTGATAGCCTGACGGATGCTTCCAATTCCTTCCCTACTCTCGCGACCTTCGAGCTTGCCCATCGCAAGCAGTATGTTAGCCTCCGGGCTTGTCTTCTCCGCAAGGCGGGAGTGGAGATCAAGGCGTTTCCTCGTGGTTTGGCTTCGTTGAAGCGAGCCGATAAGCCTTTCGGCGAGGCTGGAGCCGTTCAAGCTTGAAATATTTTTTGCCCATCGGCGGAATGGTGGACGGCACACTTGACGGGAGAATGTCAAGCAAAAAGTGTGCCACGCCAAAATCCCCGGTGCCACAAAATAAATTCTTTCTCGTAACACTTGGAAGTGGGTCTTTTATGAATAAAATCCGTTTGATGTGTAACACTTGCCGAGGTTTTGGAATTTTGCTAATTGACGCACAGGGAAATCTCGTTAGGTGTTTTCGGTGTAGGGGAACCGGAAGAAATTAAATCTGTAACACTTCCCTCCGGCGGAGCACTCAACCATATGACGCAAAACAACGCTCGGGTGTGGTCTTCCTATCAAAATGCCATCTTTAAGGATATGAGCGAAGGCAAGGGAAATACTGTAATCCGAGCCTATGCCGGCTGTGCCAAAACCAGCACTTGCGTTGAGGGACTTATCCGCCTCCCATCGAATCTCCAGATCATTGTGATGGCGTTTAACACTGGCATCCGCGATGAGTTGACGGCTTTTCTCAAAGATTATGGCAACATTCTCGTTAAATCGTTTCACCAGGTTGGATTGAGCCTCGCCGGCCGTCGGTTCCCCGGCATTCGGGTTGATAACCAGAAGGGCTATAGGTGCGCCGAGAAGGCACTTGACGCACACTTCGGCGACAAGTGGACGCGGGATATGGTGCGGGATGTCTATCAGCTCGCAAGCTACGGGAAAAATACGCAAGCTTCGGCTGGGGATCTGGTTTCGGTAGCTTACTTAAAGGGCTATGGTGACGATGACAGCGAAACCTATACGCCGGAAATCGTTGCGGATCTCGCTGTCAAGGCGATGGAGCACGCCGCGAATGACACGAAAACCCTTGATTTTGATGATATGGTCTGGTTCCCCAGCAAATTCAACCTATTAAATCACAAGTATGATCTTGTTGTCGTCGATGAGACGCAAGATTGTAACGCTTCGCAACTCTGGATTGTCAAGCATTCTGCCAAGTTGAAGCGCGGGCGGATCATTGCCGTTGGCGATGAGCATCAGGCGATCTATGGCTTTCGAGGCGCCGACACGCAAGCAATCCCCAGGATGATCCGAGAGTTGTCGGCCAAGGTGCTCCCTTTGAGCATCACCTATCGGTGTCCCAAGTCTGTCGTTGCGATGGCACAAGTTTACGTGCCAGATTACCAGGCACATGCGGAGGCTCCCGAAGGGTTGATCGTTAAGTCCAACCTGCCGGACTTGTTCGCGAATGCTCGTCCGGGGGACTTTGTTATTTCCCGCAAGAATGCTCCATTGACCCGAATTTGTTTGGGACTGCTTAAGGCGGGAACCCCAGCCTGTATTGCCGGAAAGAATGAAATCGGGGCTTCCCTGATTAAGTTGCTCGAGAAGGCTAAGACGGACGATCTTGATCAAGCTCTTGGATTCCTTGCTAAATTTGCCGACAAGGAGTGTGCGAGGCTCGAAGCTCGGAATCAGGATAAGCAAGCGGAATTATTGCGGGATAAGGTCGAGGCAATTGAAGCCCTCGCGGAGGGAGAAACGACGGTCAAGGGGTTTGTTCGCAAGGTTGAAACCCTTTTTGTCGAGATAAAGGACGAAGCCGGCAAGGAAGTTAGGCTTCGCCGTCCCATGGTTGTCTGCACTTCCACGCACAAGGCTAAGGGCTTGGAGAGGGATAGGGTCTTCCTGCTTGAAAGGACTTTCAGTGATAAGGGAGTGGAGGAGCGTAACCTCCGATATGTGGCAATGACCCGCACAAAGCGTGAGCTTCATCTTGTCGAGGGAGAAGTCTAGCGAAGCGATGGAAGTCCACCAAACCGCCAGCAAGGTGCTCCCGGTCGCCTATTAGGCTTGCTCCCACCTGCGACCGACGATTAAGCTGGGAGCAACCTGCGAAGCCTCACGATAGGTCGCAAAGAACCCGTGCTAACCCATTGATTTAGCAACGGCTAAAAAATAAAAAACATTTTGTAACACTTCGCCCATTGACTCCACTCTACCTATGCGAGCAAGATTGACCCTCACCCGAACCAAGCGAGGCAAGATGAATACCGCGATCAACCTGAACACCCTTTCATCCGACGAAGTCAAGCCCTTCACCAAGTCCGACCTTGCCTCCTATGTGCCTGCGATCAAGAAAACCTTGCGCCGTTTCCTCCGTCCCAACGAGATTGAGGATGCGTGCCAGATCGTTCTAATCCGGGCACTCGAGAACTTCGAGAGCTTCCGCGGGGAAGCCACTCCGCAGTCATGGGTTTGTGGCATCGCCCGTAATGTCGCAATGGAAGGTGGACGTAAGCGGTCAAAGACCGAGATTTCCGACGCAATGGAAAACGAGGATGGGGAAACCGAAAGCCTGTCCGAGCGTATGCCGGACAGCACCCCGCTTGTCGAGGAAATCTTCGGACGAACCGAGGAGCACGCTTTGATGCTCCATGCCCTAGAAACCCTCAAGCTTGATGATCAGATCGTGATCCTCATGACCTACGTGGAAGGGATTGAAAGCAAGCCAGCGGGCGAGATTCTCGATCTTGACCACCGGGCTTTCCGGGTGCGTCTCTGGCGGGCGAAGAAAGCCCTTGCGGATGCCACTACCACCCTCGTCGCAAGCGGTTTCAAGCCGGATGTAGCGATCGTGGCGCGATGGTCCGTGCTGATCGGTTAGGGCAGGGTTTCAATCGGGCAACGGCTAAAAAATAAATTGTAACACTCTCGAAGCCTCCGCCACTAAACCATTGACCCTGTCAGCAACCCTCAACCGACGGAGAAGACGCACCATGAAGACCAGCACTCTCAACCGGCTTTACCCCAACGCACCCGTAGCCATCGTCGCCCAGATCATGGGGGTTCTGTCAATCCTGTGCGACCTTCCCAAGTCGGACGCCCCGTTGACGATGCTCGGTCAAGTCGCAGTCTCCGGCACACCCGTAGCCTTCCTAGAGCACGGACTGGAGTTAGAGGCAAAGCTCGCAACCTACCTCCCAAAGTCGGTCAAGCGACGCCACGAGACCTTGTGCGCCATCCAAGCGAATGATCTGGTGTTCAATCTGGCGATGAGCCGGCTCGGCGATCGACCCATCCCTTCGGACTGCGGAGAAGCCCTTATGATTTTGGGTCGCATGGTGGCATAAGGGCAAAATCCAGACGGCTAAAAAATAAATCGTAACACTTCTCGAACCCCAGCCACTATACCATTGACCGCAACGAACGAACCGGAGGCCAGCATGTTCTATTGTCCACACCACCCCGCCGAAGTCATTAGCAACGGAACCTTTGACGCTCCTTGCGGAGCATGCGAGCAAGCGATGGAGGGCGACGATCCAAGCTATTTCGTTTGGGGAACGGGTCTCACGGCCGCGCAGAAGGCTTGCCTTGACCATTCCCGCGAGGTTCGAGCCGAAGTGTGGGAGCGAATCGGCGACCATATGCCCCCGCCCGCAAGCGAGCAACGGAGCCGGGAGAGCCTCTATCCGTCGGCGGGCTTCAACCTTCCGACCGACGAGGGCGAGGATATATGCGACAATGAGATTGTCTCATTGACACCCTTCTAAGGGTCGGGTGTTTATCTCCGGGCATTTTTGACCGGGCGTAACCCGCTGGTTAGGGCTCCCCCTTAAGGCTCCCGGTGTTACCCGGTCGTTTACAGACCCTTCCAGACCCTTAAAAAGGGGTGTGGACAGGGCTTACTACCACAAAACGAGTCACCGAAAATTTTTCAATCGTTTTGACTTTTGCTATTCCCAAATTTTTTTCCAAAAAAAACAATCCAACCATCTCCCTTTGCCTCCGGCTTTTGTCTTTAATTTATATCTATAAATTAATTCAATCACCCCAAGTCTTTAATATTTTTTTACTCGTCTCCCACTCCTCAGCAATTTTAATATCACCCCATTACCCAAAACTTTAAAATTTAAAATCACTCACCCCAAAAACCAAAAATTTTTCCAAAAAAAATTCTCCATTAAATTGACTTTTTATAATTCGTCAAAGTCGGGCAATGTTTTAAATAAATTTGTCTAATTTTATATATTTTGCCCCAATATCGGGCTTTTTTATATATCACAGCGAGACCAATGATTTAATTTTTGCCCCACTTGACTTTGTGAAGCCGATTGGGGAGAATTAAATTATGAGACAGTGAGAGGATCGGGAACATAATGGGCAGGTTGGTTAAAATAATTAAGGATAACCGTTTTTCATATGATTTGCTTGGCAATTTTCATTCTTTTAAAGTTGGGGATATTGGGATGTATATTAAAGACGGGACATATCTTCATAATCCAATAAAATATAATCAAGCAAGTTATATATTCATTGATAATGTCATTGTTAAATTATTAAAAGAAGAGTTTATTTTTATATGATTGATAAAAAAGGAATAAGTCTTTTTTTAAACAACAATATGACTGATACTATAAGAGGATATGATATTTTATTTTTAGCATCGCTAATATATATGAAAAACTATTCTAAATTTCAAATTGGCTGTCTCGTAAGAATTATGGTTAATAACACTTATGGTTTTGACAGAGATTATCTTTTAAGAAAAAATGATATTGGTATTATTATAAGATCCAATAGTCAATACGCTTATGACTTATTGATTGGTAATAAAACATGTTCTTGTGTTGATTTATTTGAATTTGATTTGATATAAATTTTTTATTAAGCACCGCTGATAAACGGATATATTTTTGGCACCCGATGAAAAAATCTAAATATATTGGTCGACTTATTAAGATAAGAAACGATGTCGTTATTTCATTGGTATATAACAGTAATAAACTGGGCATAATCGTTAACAGATTATCAAGCAAAGAATTTATTGTTTTTATTAATAGAAACAATAAATTCTTTGCTTGATAATCT
>Ga0155609_117_pt1 | contig 7828 bp, 8 predicted proteins | sample RifCSPhighO2_12_FD_107266 | JGI IMG/M metagenome (GOLD analysis project Ga0155609, IMG submission 107266) | Candidatus Saccharibacteria bacterium RIFCSPHIGHO2_12_FULL_48_21 | reverse complement strand
CTCTTTGCGAGGCGGCCAGGCCTGGACTGATTGAGTAAACCAAAATTAATCCAATTGTCAGAAGTAGCAAGCCAAGTATCAAGATCCAGTAGTCGGGGCGGTGCTTACGAGAAGTCGACTGATATAAGTCACTTGGCGTGGAAGAGATCTTTTGGTTTACTCCTCGTCGGGGACGATTTCTCATTGGCGTTTTTTATTTTTATTTTTAGTTTGAAAATAATGCAACGAAAAGCTAAAAGTCACTTCCCAAAATAAACAAAATTATTCCAATAAATGCCGCCACTTGGCCAATTATCCAGAACCTCATGGTTACTTTAGTCTCTGGCCAGCCGACTGCTTCAAAGTGATGATGGATTGGAGCAATGGCGAATACCTTCTTACCGCCACGAAGTTTTTTGGACAGTATTTGAATTAAGCTCGAGCCAGCTTCGATAACGAACACGAAACCGATTATCGGTAGCAGCAGTACTGCATCGGTAAGCAACGCCACCACACCAAGCGCTGTTCCTAGCGCAAAAGATCCGGTGTCACCCATGAAAAAGCGAGCCGGATGGATATTGAACCAGGTATACGACAGTAACGCCCCGGTAATGGTCATACAAAAGCCAGCGATGCCGTATTTTTCCTCGATAAAAGCAATTATGGCGTAGGCCGTGAAAGCTGTAGCAGCCAGTCCACCGGCCAGACCGTCTAAGCCGTCAGTAATATTAACGGCGTTAGCCGTAGCGTAAACAACCAAAACGAATAACGGGATGATTAACCAGCCAATGGTCAACTGATCAAAGAACGGAATATTGACTGAATCGACCTCCAGCTTGGCGAAGAACCACCAACCGCCAACAGCTGCCGCACTGATAAGCAGAGCTGACTTCATCATAGCTTTCATGCCTGCGACTCCACGCCCATAACCACGAATGTTTAGGATATCATCAACCAGCCCAATACTGCCGGCTCCAACCATTGCCGCCAATGGAAGCCAGGTCTCTGATCGGCTGAGGTTACCAGCCAAGGTAACAATAACCGTCGCTAAAATAAAAACCACACCGGCCATGGTGGGGATGTTTCTGATATGTTTTTTGGCGTGTAATTTCTGGTAGACAGTAGCCGTTTCGCCAGTTACCGCCTTGGTGCGAGGCTTCTTCCACCACCGTCCCGTATAAGCCGCCGAGGTATATAGAGGGGTGAGAGCCATGGCCACAATAAATCCCAAAAAACCATACATAAATATCTGCTGCAAGGTGCTGGCTTCAATTACAATCTGTAGGGTGCTCATTTTTTATCTTGCCAAATCTGCATTCGATTATACCATTTTATTGGCTCTTGGGCTGGACATTAAAGTTGTTAATTAGCATGTGCGCCAGGTCCCAAAAAATTGGTTGGGCAGCGGCTGACCCAGCGTACTTGCCAATTTTTGGCTCATTTACCCGAACCACCACCACATACTGGGGCCGGTCACCGCCGACAAAGCCGATATAAGTACCATTGTAGCGATTTTCAAAGTATCCGCCTTTGGGATTAGCGATTTGGGCCGTGCCGGTCTTACCGCCGACTATATACTTATCAGAAAATGGTGGCCGGGGATTGTGAGTCGAAACGACGTAGCTCATCATGGCCTGGACTTCCTTACTCACCCGATTAGCTACAGTTCCCTGCCTGAGCACCTGGGGTGATTTTTTCTGGATATCACCACTCTCCAAAATCACCGAATCAACTAGCTGTGGTTGGTAATACGTTCCCCCGTTGACGACGCTGGATAAAGCCGCGGCCATTTGCAGTGGGGTGGCGGTCATGGCTTGGCCGAACGAAGTGTTGGCGTAAGCTAGCTCCAGCGCGTAACCCTCAAGGGGATCGGGCACCGTCCCGCTAGATTCATAGCCCTGCTCGACACCGGTTGGTTGTCCGAAACGGAAATGCTCGGCCATATAGCTATGCCACCTTTCCCTCGCCTGTTTATTAACCTGTCCGGTCTGCCCACCCATTTGCATAAGTAACCAGACTGCTCCCGTGTTGATGGATTTATCTAATACTTGGGTAATTGTTCGAGTGCCCGGCCCGCCAACTTCCTCGATATTGGTCACCTCATGGTCATCCAGCTTCCAGTGTCCGGGATCATAAAACGCCGTGTCTGGTTTTATTACAGATAAATCCAGCCCAGCGGCAACCGTCAGCACTTTCATAACCGATCCAACCTCGAGTGGCGAGGCAACAGCGGCATTATTAAATACCGCTTGATCTTCAACCTTATAAAACTCAGCTGGATTATAGGTGGGATAATTGGCCATAGCCTTTATCTGGCCACTGTCTGGATCGATAATTACCACACTGCCAGAGGTGCTTTTAACTCTATCTAAGCCGGCTTTTAGAACTGTCTCTAGTTGCTTTTGCATTCCAAGCTCGATAGTTAAGATAACATCCTGGCCGTCTCGGGGTGCTATTTGGACATTATCAGGACTAGCCGCCAGCGGCACGCCTTCGGCATCGGTCGTAGCTTTTAGGCGGCCGGCCTGGCCGGCGAGAGTAGTATTTAGTGCCTGCTCAATGCCATAGCTACCCCTACCCTCCTCGTTAACGAAACCCAGCAATTGGGCGGCAAGAGAGTCTTGAGGGTAAGCTCGGTAGTTAACCGCGCTCAACCCAACACCAGGCAACTTCATATCAAGAATTTTTTTGTTCTGATCTTCGCTAAGTCGCTTAGCCAAGACAACGTACCGGCTACTGGACGCCTCAATACTCTTTTGATAATCTTCGGCACTTTGGCCGGTCACAGCGGCTAGTTTTTTTACGGTACTACCCACATCCTTGATGTAGACTGGATCGGCGTAAAGAGTATACTTTTTTTCGTTCAGAACCAGCGGTAACGTTTTTCCAGAATCTTGAGCTTTAATCGTCCCTCGCTGTGCCGGGATGGAGTACTCTCTCTGTTGATCAGCCAGAGCAATCTGTCGATAGTGTTCATGTTTTATTATCTGTAAATAAAATAAGCGCCCCAGTACCAGCGCAAATATTACACAAAGCAGCGTATACCACACAGTCACTCGAAGGTTGGACGACGGTCGTGATAACCCAGGCTTGTTGTTGGGTGTCATCTTGATTGGACTGCTACTTATTGCAATGTGCCTATAGGCGTAGCTGGCACCATGGTTTTTGCGACCGAACTATTAGATACTCTATCAAGCGACTGCCACCGGGCAGCCGAAATTTCTAAATCGGTTTTTTGATCTCGAAGGACAGATTGCTGTTCTTGTAAGCTATTGATGGTATACCCGTAGCTGTTGGTTTTGGTTACTTGGGTCAGGTACAGTAGTCCAATTAGGCACAGGAGTGCCAAAAGGATGATGCTATTGCTAACCGGGCCCAGGCTTTTAGCGGCAGCTGTATAAGCGACCGAATTCTGGTTTCGGCGAACGTGCGGCCGTCGGTTTACGGCTATTGAGTTTGAATAAGTCATAGTTTATTTGGTAGCGCGCGCTTTACATACGTTAACGCGCGCTCTTTTTGGTTTTCCCTACCTAAAGTACTCTTACGTGCACTTTGTATGCTCGGGATGTACTCTGTACCTTAATCGGCATATCAAGAGTCCTTTTTGGTTACCTTTCTATTTTTATTTTTGCTACGGCTCGCAGTTTTGCGCTCCGAGCGCGTGGATTAATATCAATTTCATCTGGTTTAGCGCGCAGCGGCTTCTTGGTCAACCTTATCAGGTCGGCATCGTAGCCACGATGTGTGTGTTGAGAAAAGTACTGCTTGACTATCCGATCTTCCAGGCTATGAAAGCTTATGACTGCCAAGCGACCTCCGGGAGCCAACAAGCGATGCCATAGTGGCAAACTGCTCTTCAGTTGGTTCAGTTCGTCATTGACGGCAATTCGGATTGCTTGAAACGTTTTGGTGGCTGGATGAATTTTGCTCGCCCGCACATACGAGCGCTTGGCGATGGTTACTATTTCAGCCAGCTTGGCGGTATCAGCTATCGGCCGATTAGCAATAATTGCCTTAGCTACTGCTTCGGCTTGGGCTTCTTCGCCATACTCGGCGATTGTTCTCTGAAGCTGATCCAGTCCCCAGTTATTGACGATCGTTTCTGCGCTAAGTGCTTGCCGGGAATCCATTCGCATATCCAGTGGTCCGGATTTGCTAAATGAAAATCCTCGGTTGGCTTTCTCAAGGTGCGGTGAGCTTGTTCCAAGATCTGCCAGTATCATGTCGAAGTGACGGTTCTCGTCCAATAGCTGCTGGCTAGCAGCCAAGAAGTTCTGGTTGATGGTCGCTACAGGTGTGCCGGTGAATACCTGCTTGAGGTAGTCGATGGCTTCCCTGTCTCGATCGACCAAGTACATACGCTGTGGCGCTTTAGTAATATCGCAGATTAGCCGCGCGTGGCCTCCGTAGCCAGCAGTTAAGTCAAGGTATGACTCACCCGGGCTTGGTGACAGCAGCGCTTTAACCTGCTCTGAGAGCACAGCGATGTGCGGTGATTGTGGCATTTTTTGTTTTTGTTTCGGTGCCCCTTACCTTTTCCCGAGTGAAGCAGTCTGTAACCAGATTGCGAAACATCGAGTAAAAGGTGCGGGGTTGCAAGATCACCTAATCAGCAGCCAGCTTTTTATTTTTGCGTGTTTTTTGTTTTTGTTTTTCCGCTCAAAAAGTTGAGCGGAAGATGGAGCTTAGGGCGCGAACAAAAGTTCTTACCTTAGGCTCTAAAAGTTCTTGTGAGAGACTTTTTAGTGAGGTGGAGTTTTGGGAGGTGTTACAAAAGAAAAAGGTGCAAGGGTTTTGATAACGGTGGTGCCCAGATTCCCACCGGCTGACTGCCAATTAGCTGATCTCGAACAGGTAATGAGACAAAACCTGCGGTTTTTTCTCATCGGCACTTTCGGAATAAATCCGAATCCGCCCGAAGCGGACCGTGCCTACTCTTTTTCCCTTTCTAGAGATTATTACGTGTTACTAAACCAGTTTGTTAACGTACTACCGTTCTATACCTGCGACTTGGCCGATAGGCGCCAGTACTGCCCAGCCCGCACCGCTACGACATCACGGTTAATACCCGCGTAGTCAAGATGGTGCTGTTCCAGCGTGACTCTACCTTGTTTGGCATCAATCACGCCTTCGGTCTTACCCATCCGGAACTTAACGTTCTTGTCGGCCGTTTCCTCATCGAGGATGTTGCCCCTTAGGGCCGGCTCAACTTCGTTGTCCCAGATAGCTTTTGGGTATAGATGCAGATATTTACCAAAACCTTGTGTTATCACTACCCCGCTAGCAAACTCAACTCGAACTTCGGCTGGAATCGTTAGCCTCCGTTTGTCGTCTAGTTTACGTTCGAAGTAGTCTCCCATAAGGTCTCGATCTGCTAGTGGTTTTTATTTTTTTGTGGCTAGCCTATTTGGCACTACCCACGATTACCCACTAACAAGATAGTACTACCCACGATTACCCACAGCAAGCTTTTTTATAATAAAAAACAATAACTGCCGCAAACACTTATCCACAATCGAGGCAGCGAAGCTACTAATCCACAATATGTGGGGTCCAACTAGCCTTGATCTACGCTAGCTGGGGCTGGTTCGACTCTTGTACCGCCTTGGGCGTCCGGGCCAAGGGTAACGACCTGTCCTGTGTGTAGGATAATGTTTTTCTGGTCTTTTTGGGGGAGTTGCTCCCGAACCACTTCAACAACCGCTCGAGGATCGATGTCCTCATCTTTCCCTATCGCCGTTTCAGCAATCTGCCAAGCTGTGGTAATTACATTGCCATTGTTGTCCAGAGTCTTCCCAACGGTAAACTCAACGTTAGGGCCACCCTCGTTTGGCTTAAGGCTATCAACATTATCGCCTTGTCTGATAGCATTGGCGCCCAAAACCGCCAGGCCACCGACTACAAAGGCCGTCGTAACAATGTTGCCAGTGTTTCTTTTATTCCTTTGGTTGTGTCGGTTGTCGATTTTATTACCTATTTGTTTTGTCATAACTAGTAGATAATAGCACAATCTAGCAAAGCGGTCAAGGTTAGTTTACTGGTGACCCAGTGTCTTCACTCGCTCAAGGTTTTGATTTTTTGAGCGAACCACTTAGCACTAGGGCGAATGGTACGCTTCATACCATGCTCCCTATCGACGCTAACTAAGCCGAACTTTGACCACCAACCGTCGGACCATTCAAAATTATCCAGTAGACTCCAGTGAAAATAGCCAATGATATTAGCCCCGTTTTTGTTAGCCTTCGACGCGGCGGCCAATGTCTCTTCTATCCACCACTTGCGATACTTGTCGTGCATATCGGCAACACCGGTCTCGGTAATTAGGATTGGTTGCTTGTAGCGCTTTGCGGCTTCCATCAACACCTTATAAATGCCGAATGGTTCCATGTACCAGCCTAGGTCGCTGGTTGGTCCAAGCGGGTTGTGACGGGTCTTCCGAGAAAGCCCACGATGTCCGCTGTGAGTATGATGTTGGTGGCGGGGATACTCTTTGGGGTTGCGGCGCATAAATCCTTTGAAATAATCCGTAAAATAGTAGTTAAATCCCACGAAATCCTGATATTTTTTTACTCTGTTTAAGAACCACCAATTCCAAAAATAATTGGCCGAACTTGCCACAAGTCTGTCAATGATGCTATCCGGCCGCTTCGGTTGATTGTTGTTGCATTGGGTAGCTACCCCTATGGACAGGCTCGGATCTGTCTCTTTGAGTAAGCGGTAAACTCGCTTATGTGCGGTTGCTAGGTTTAGCATAACTGACGTTGCTAATAAGGGGTCATGTTTTTGTGGCGGCCATTGGCCATCCAGATAGCTCATTCCAACATAGCTGTTAGGCTCGTTAACGGTAATCACCCAGCCTGAGGGCAGAACAATATCTTCGGCGATTCGCTGGACGAATCGCACAAAATAATCAATATTCTTGCGCTTAGCAAAACCACCCTTCTCGTCAAACCAGACGGGCATTGTCCAGTGCCACAAGTTAATGACCGGCTGAATATCCCTTTTCTTCAGAGCCGCTATATATTTTTTGTAATGATTAATGGCCTCTTCGTTCCAATTCCCTTCTTGGGGCTCAATGCGCGACCATTCTACACCAAATCTAAAAGCGTTGAGGTTAAGTTTCTTGACCAAGTCGAAATCTTCTTCATAGCGCTTGTAGTGTTCAACCCCTTTGCCACTGACATAATTATTCGGGCTTTGGGCTTGGTTAGCAATCTCACCCCATACCGGTACCCAGCCAAGGTTTTTTTTAGCAGTTTTGGCCAGCTCGGCAGCGTTAGCCAGCTCCCAAACAGTCCATTGGTTGTGATTGCCACCCTCCACTTGGTGCGCCGAGGTACTGGCTCCCCACAAAAAGTCTTTGGGAAAAGTTGTTTTGGTATTTTTGGCGTCTTCGGGCATCGCACCCATTGTAGCAAAACTACCGGGTTGCCAGCCTGCCTTGACCCGCTAGGATTTTCTGGAGTAGTAGCGAAGTTCCCTTTTAAATTGGTCGAGGCGGACCACGTAATCGTCAAATTGTTTTAGTAGTGATGAGTATTGGTAGTTGGGCGCCATGATATGTAGTAGCTTGCCACGGTCTTTCAAAAACTCTATCAGACTATAAAAGTCACCATCGCCAGACACGATAATGGCTTTGTGATAATGGGGCATCTCTTTGACAGCGTACATGGTTAGATCAACGTCAATGTTGCCTTTGACGGCCTTCTTTTCGTCGTCCTTGCTGTCTTCTGAGCCGGCTGGATTTTTGTACATTTCAAGGGTTGGCTTGAGTACGATAAGATAGCCAATTTCGTGCATTTGCTCATAAAGCTCGACATTGTCGGGCATATAACCGATAAACATAAAG
>Ga0155609_121_pt1 | contig 8305 bp, 4 predicted proteins | sample RifCSPhighO2_12_FD_107266 | JGI IMG/M metagenome (GOLD analysis project Ga0155609, IMG submission 107266) | Candidatus Saccharibacteria bacterium RIFCSPHIGHO2_12_FULL_48_21 | reverse complement strand
CGGGATAACTGCACGGCTAAAGAAGATTCCTATTATTACCCATGACAGCGACAGCGTTCCGGGACTAGCTAATCGAATAATTGGCCGCTGGGCGACGCTGCATGCCGTCGGCCAGGCCAAAGGAGCTTATTCGTACGATAAGGATAAAACACACTACGTTGGTGTTCCGGTCGACGAGAGAATCAAACCAGTCTCGGTTAGTTTGCAGCGGGATTATAAGCGTCGACTTGGTATTCCTATTCGTGCTCAGTTACTATTAATCGTTGGTGGCGGGCTGGGAGCCCAAAGTATAAATCGCAAAGTAGCAGCTATAATGCCTCGGCTACTGACTTATTACCCCAACTTGTATGTTATCCATTTCAGCGGTTCGGGCCACGAAGAAGCCGTTAAAGAAAGCTATCGGCTAGATGCGGCTGATAACAAACGGTTAAATGTCATTGGCTTTAGCAACGAATTTCATATCTATAGCGGAGCGGCTGATTTGATTATCAGTCGGGCTGGTGCTACGGCTGTTGCCGAGTTTGCTATCGCTGGCAAGGCATTACTGCTAGTGCCAGCCAGTCATCTGGCGGGCGGCCACCAAATAGCGAATGCTAAAGAAATTGTTAAAAATGATGCTGCTGCTATGCTCGGCGACGAAGCATCTGCCAATGAATATTACAGAACCGTATCTGAGCTACTTGACGATCAAACCAAAAGGCAGGCACTGGCTAGCAACTTGGGTCGTCTAGCCAAGCCCCGGGTCTCTCAACAACTAGCTAGATTAATCCTAGATACTGCAAAAAGCGGCGGCTAGCAGATGGTATTTGGCATTAAAAGGCACAGGGACAACAGAAACAGTCAACCAACTTCGTCCACCGCCAAGTACTATCGGGCTAACTCTACCAACCCCAGTAGACGTAGTAAAACCAGGCCGCTGCGTCCTCGGCGCCACGCGGTCTGGCTCAGTAGGGTAGGTACCATTGTAATTCTTACAGCAACCATTGTATTTATTTTTTGGAATCTAATTGTTGGTCCACCAGCTAAGCTAACGGTTAACGACACTGTCTACCACGATAAAAAAATCTACCAGGACTACTTAGATGGCCAACTAAGAAAGTTTTTTAATCGCAACAAGCTGACGTTCAATGCCGCTGGGCTTAGCAGCGATCTAACTAAGCAGTTTCCTGAACTGTCTCAAGTGGCAATTGCCTTATCGTTTTTTGCTGAGTTTCCAACGGTCAATCTAACGGTGGCCAAGCCAGTTCTTTTGTTGTCGGCACAAACTGGTTCTTATGTCGTCAATGAAAAGGGTGTGGTGGTTGATCTGGAAGCTGGTTTTGCTGGCAGCCAGAAATTAATCAATGTGTCCGATGAGAGCGGGCTAGAGATTAGCCGTGGAAAAACTATCCTTAACCCCCAAGCAATTAACTTTATCAACGACCTCAACTCCTTTCTTACAAGGCACACCGTACCGGTCAAATCTTTCTCGTTGCCAGCTAAAGCCCAAGAGCTCTACCTTTACACCACTGACACTGGCTACTATGTAAAGTTCAATCTCGGTGGGGACCTGGCCGCTCAGGCCAGCCAACTGCTGGCCGTCCGTAACCAGTTCACTGGTGATGGTACCCAGCCTAGCCAATACCTAGACGTTAGAGTGCAGGGAAAGGCTTTCTACCGCTAGTAAGTCGACTCTTAGGTAAGTTATACCAACCGACTGACTGTGGTATAGGCGTTGTCCTCATTTATTATCATCAGCAGGTAGCTGCTAGCTCTGCTCTCCTAGTTCGCAATTTGTTCAGATATATACGAATCCCTAGTTATCGGCGGAAAACTATACCAAAATACGAAATAGGGAATTGTCAAATATATCGATCGGCGTGAAAAGTAGGGGAATCTAATCAAAAACATGAAAAGTGGAAATTGCAAATAGTAGAATGCTTGGTTTATGCCAGCTGTGGAAAACTATATATAGTCAACGGGATGCAATCACTTAAAAAGAACGCAATAATGCTGGAGACTAAGTAACATTACAAGCCCAATGATTGCTGTTTATGTTATTGCTCCCTGTTAGGGGGGGTATTGGCATATCAGCTAAACAAATAAAACACATGACGTGAAAGGTACATTGTACGACATGTGCTTTAGTATCTCTTTAGTACTCCCCACTCCTATTTTGGTGTGATGATATCAATATATTTTTTTTTGTTTTTTAGAATCTTACCTGTCATGTCTTACCCTACGCTACTAACTACTTAGTTCGTCTACTTAATAACTAGTTCGCAAAATGTTCATATTCGATATGATAATATTAAATCATGAGTGGTAGCATGCGAAAATCCCAATTAGGTTCACAGGAAGCTTGGACTAAAGAGCAAATACTCGCTGGTCTACAACATTATTATAAGATTCACGGTCATTACCCCACTGCGCGAGATATTGATGTATTTGAATATCTTCCATCATCAAGGTCAATCCAAAGACAACACGGCGGCTTAGTCGCATTAAGACAGGAACTAATACCCGATAGTGATAGTGACTACACACGCGGTCCCGCCAGAAGCGCACGAGCCAAGGAGTCGTGGGACAGAGCCGTCAAATACGAGGAAGAATTCTACTCTTTTCTAGTAAATAATTTTGATCCAGTCGCGGTTCATGAACACAAAGTTATGAGGCCAGGTAACATAAACTGTGACTACTACATATATCTTGACGAGGATAGTGGAATCGTAATAGACCTGTTCTTTGCAAAAGACCTTTTCTCTTTAGCTAATGTTGTGAATATCAAGTTAAAGAATTATCGTGATCTTCCTTATGAGACGATATTTGTCCTTGTCGGCAATGACCAGGTAACCATTCAAAAAATTCAAGAGATGTTGGCTAGAAAAATAACTCCTCTCCCTAGCCATATCACCGTTGACACAGAAGCAAATTTTAAGAAAACGACAATAATTACACTTAAGCAATCTTCTAAGTTCTCGAGGAGCTTTTAGCGCAGACGGATAACCATTTCTTGGCTGTCAGCCGTTAGTCTTTCTTTACTCTCTGCCTGCTGGGTACGAGTTTTTGGGACGGAAGTCGATGAACCACCAGAATGCGATCTAGAGCGGCGCCTGCGGCGGCTAGATGATTGGCTCTGTTGTTGGGGCTTGGCTGTCTGAGTGCTGTTGTTTGCGGCGGCAATCTTCCCGATGTCTTTAGGCTGCTGAGACCTTTGCTTGGCGGACATGTTTTGATCGGCTCGGTTGAGTTGAGCTTGGGCCTGTGGGCGCAGTGGCCGAGCGTTTACAGCAGGCGGCTGAAAACTTGGGCGGTCGATGGCTAGTCCGGCAGCTCGACGCACCAGATCTTCAACAACTGGCTTCTCTTGGGCATAACGCTGGCGAGACAACTCAATAATTTGAGCCGAGGAATCAACTGCTGGCACTGGTAGGTTGAGTGTTTTGGCTGAAAATGGCGGGGCTTTCTCGCCATTTATTATCATCGTTGTCACAAAGTAGCGGGCGTGTTGAGCAATGAGATCGCCGGCTTCAAACTGTGGCTCAAAATACTTTACTAGAAATGGAGCATCATCTGGGCTAACCCGAAAAACGATGATAGTACCAACGTTACCAAATACCGCATCACGGACGGCTTCACTCATCTGCGAGATATACTGGTTGGCGACTGTTAGATTGAGATTATATTTCCGGGCTTCCGATAAGATGACCGCGAAGCTGTCGGTCGCAAAATTTTGAAACTCATCAACGTAAAGATAGAAAGCTCGTCGCTGCTCCTCGGGCAGCGAGGCCCTAGTCATGGCTGCCAATTGGATCTTGGTAACCATCATGGCCCCCAGAATTCCGGCGTTGTCCTCACCCATAAGCCCACGGCTTAAGTTGACGATTAGGATTTTGCCGTGATCCATGATCTGCCGCAAGTTGAAGGTACTTTTTGGTTGACCGATAATATTTCTTACCATCGGGTTGGCGGTAAAGGCACCGACTTTATTAAGTACCGGTGCGACTGCCTCGCTGGCAAACTTATCATTCCAGCTGGCAAATTCGGTGACCCAGAAATTTTTCACAACCGGGTCGTCAATGTAGCTAATCACCCCGTCGCGGAATTTACGGTCGGTCAGCATTCTGGTCACGTCGAGCATCGTCGAGTTGGGGTAATCAAGTAGGGCTAGTAAGGTATAGCGCAAGATATATTCCAGCCGGGGTCCCCAACTCTCGGCGAATAAACGCTTCAGCACTCCCACAAGCTCTGAGCTGATATGGCCCTTCAACGCCGGATCGTTTATCTCCAGCGGGTTGAAGCCAATCGGGTAGTCGGTATCGGCCGGGTTAAAATAAACCACGTCATCGATTCGCCGTGGAGGTATAAAACTTAAGATATGCTGGGCGTAGTCACCGTGCGGATCGATGACGGCAAATCCCTGATCGTAATAAATGTCGGACAATGTCAGAAGTTCCAGAGCCCCAGATTTACCGGTTCCTGTTTGGCCTAGGATATAAGTGTGGCGGCCGCGGTCTTCGCGGCGCATGCCAAAGACCGTATTATCGCCTCTAAAATTGGTGACAGCAAACAGGCTGATATCACGCTCCGACCCGTGGGTTTGGATTGGAATGTTGGGCGGCGGCTCAGCTGTTTTGGTGGTTGCCCAGACTATGTTGGGCGTTTCGACGGTTGTGTGTGGTAGGTGGAAAAGACTGGCCAGTTCTTCGATGTTAAGGATAAAACCGGAGTCAATAAAATGACGAGTTTGGAACTGAGTTTGTTTATCACGATCAAAGCTAACGCGAGTAACCTCAAAACCATTTAAGTTGGTGGTATTAAACTGCTTAAAAGCGCCCACCAGGGCCTGCATACGCAGCCGGGCGGTGTGTTGGTCGTGACCGGTATAAAGTAGCCTAATCTTTACTTGGTAACCGAGCTTAGTCCCCTTTTCTTCAATAGCCGAGATCCGACTTTTATCCCGCTCTGACAGTTCACCCGGTCCGCCACTCTCCAGACCGGCTTCCGGCGGCTTGGTGAGAGCGCCAAACATTTGAGCGGTATAGCTGACCACCGACCCGCCTGATCCGAGTAGTCCCCCACCCCGTCTAATTTTTTGGGCCATCTTTTGGCCGCGTTTGTGCCAATCATCAGATATCGGTCGAGTGATGATTTGGATCCACATCTCCTCGTCTTCTTTATCGAGTTTAGCCAAAGTAGCGGTTATGGCCGCCAACGGGTCGACCTCAAAGCTGGGAAACGTTTTAATCGGCAGGGTTTCGTTATTGGTAAGCGTCAGCTCGGCGCTGTGAATAACTGTTTGGTGGAGGCGTCGGGCGGTATAATCTTCATCCTGCTCGTAGATTTGGACGGTTGGATACTGTGCATAAACCTGTCCCTCAACGAAGGCCTGCAAGTGTTTTGGTGTCCAAATATAGAATCTAATCCTTTGACCCATAGCCACGACCTCCAAGCTGATATGTTCCTGGAGTGTGCCAGAGGTGCGTATCTCTTTCTTGGACCGCAAAGTGCCATGCAGGGCTGCCAGCATCTGTTCGGCAGCAAGCTCTTTTTTATCATTAGTACGCGGCACTTCAAGCATCAAAAGCAGATGCTCGCCACCAGCCGATTTCGGACCGCTTCGATTTAACAGGCCCATCTAACCTTTATCACTTTCACACTGTAATTATACATCTACTAGCAGCTATTAGCTTAGAGTGACGACTAGCTAGTTGGCTGACTTTTTGGATTACTCGGCCAGCGTGTAGGTAGCTTTGGCCACCCTCTTGAATTGGGGCTTGCCCTGTAGGTTTAGTAAAACTGTAGTTTCTTTGACGCTGCGGCTCTTTAGAACTCGGCGAACTATCTCGTCGCGGTGCAATGGGCCGGCTTCTTTCTTTAATACCTCGGCAATGACATCGGCTACAGTTCCTTTTTTATAACCCCACTCGCTTAAGGCATAAATACCTCGGCCGATCAGTACAAAACGCTTATCCTTAATGAGTTCGTTATGGATAGCTTGAGTAGTCACGTCTTTACGCTTAAAATCACTGGCTTTAATCGCCTCGGCAATTTCCGAGAAGTGCATCGGTTTATTCTTGTCGTACAAGACTACATAAATCTTATCCCTAATGTTTCGGGGGTTTACCATCGGCCATCTGACCGAACCCCATCGACCATTTAGGGTAGCGATCTGCTTGGAGACACTGGCCAGTGCCTGCGTGTGCTTACTGTCTTTACTCCCAACCTTCTCGGTAATCGCTTCAATAGTTGTGGGTTGCCTGATCTCAGAAATGGCTTCGACAATTTTACCGACCATTACACGAATTGTCTTTTCGGTGTGGCGTTGGGCAGCTCCCACAGCGTGGAAAAAATGATCGTTATCGTCCAAAACCACCAGTTGGGGTGACAAGTGGGCTAGAAAAACCACTTTAGACTGGTCGGTTTTTGAATTGGCTGGCTTAATCTTGGCGGTTAAATCTGCTACTTTTGCTACATCCCCCAGATCGTTCAGATGCCTGCCGAGTACAACCTGAACCCGGTCCATATGAGGTAAATCATTCTGAGCAGCTGCTTTGAGGCGGGTAACTATTACCTTTTCAAGCTGTCTGACTCGCTCGCGGGTTATGCCTAGAAGCTCGCCAATCTGTTCTAGCGTTTCTCGGCGGTCAAACAAACCAAAACGACGAGCCACGATCTCTCGCTCTCGTTCACGTTCTATCGTTCCCATAATGTCGGCAACGACACTGTCTAAATCTAGTTCTGCTGGTACTTCCTGGGGCATAATTCTTCCCTACATCTCTCTTATGCACTTATTATAAAACTATAAATTATAAAAGTCAAACATCTGTGTCTGCTAATATTATTTTAACAGAAGTTAGACTAATAAACTACAATCCGGTTATGTATATCTTCGTTATATGTCTTTTGCCAATCTGGAAAGATTGTGGAAAAACATAGCAAAAAACACGACGGTTCAACTACTTCCGTTTTCTTGGCTTGGACCTGGGCTTGCCCTCCTTTAGGGCTATTCGCGCCTGCTCTTCTGTTATCTTTTTGGGGTCCTGGCCTTTGGCAACCCGAATATTAACCGAACCGTCTGTAATATACGGTCCGTATGGTCCGTTGAGAACCTTTAGCTCGCCCCAGTCGGCAATTACCCTTTGGGCATTGGCCTGCTCCTTGTCTTTTATCAGTTGCCTAGCTTCATTCTCGTTAATCCTGAGGGGGTTTTGATCCTTAATACTTACGAACATATCACCAACTTTCAGATAGGGGCCAAAGCGGCCGATATTAGCACTTATTGGCTGGCCGTCGGCCGTCTTGCCAACGTCTCTTGGTAAGTTAAACATTGGTAGAGCCAGCTCTAAGCTGATTTCATCAAGAGAGATACCTTCCGGCAAGGGCGCAAAACGAGGTGCTAAGCCATTCTTGTCGTCCTTGTCGTTACCGCTTTCTCCCAGTTGCAGGACCGGCCCGTAGCGGCCGTATCGGGCAATCACCGGCAAGCCGGTTTTGGGATCTTTACCCAAAGTTTTAGCACCGGTCACCTCGGCGCGGGTTGCTTTTTGCGATTTGGCTATCAAGGGATGGAATTTAGCGTAAAACTTTTCTAGCATTTTGTGCCAATCAACAACTCCTGCAGCTATCTCGTCAAGTTCCTGTTCGGCTCGGGCGGTAAAATCGTAGTCAACTACCTCGCTGAAATATTTGATTAAAAAATCCGTAACAATTTCGCCCAAAGTTGTAGGCACCAGTTTATTCTTATCAGAACCAAGACTAATCATCTCTGTGCTTTCGCTCAGCTTACCGCCTTTAAGTAGAAGCTGGCTAGCTTGTTGGTCGGTGCCGACAAGGTCCTTTTTCTCGACGTACTGACGGTCTTGGATGGTGCCAATCGTTGGAGCATAGGTGCTCGGTCGTCCAATACCGAGTTCCTCTAGTTTTTTGACCAGCGATGGCTCGCTGTAGCGAGCAGGCGGCCGATCGTAACTCTCTTGGGCCAGTATTTGTACCAGTTCTAGCTGCTGTCCAATGCTAAGATTGGGTAATATTTTATCTTCTTTACCGCCACCGTAAACTTTGATAAAACCATCAAACACCAGCACCTCGCCAGAGGCAATAAACTGTTCAGGTTTATCACTGATATCGATTCTAACCTCGGTCTTATCTATCTTCGCGGCTGCCATCTGGCTGGCAACCGTCCGTCGCCAAATCAGGTCATACAGTTTTGATTGACGGGCGTCACTACCAGCTTTAAGATGTTTGAAATTGGTTGGCCGGATGGCTTCATGAGCCTCTTGGGCCAACCGGCTTTTGGTCTTGAACTGCCGGATTTGCAGATAGT
>Ga0155609_140_pt1 | contig 8807 bp, 8 predicted proteins | sample RifCSPhighO2_12_FD_107266 | JGI IMG/M metagenome (GOLD analysis project Ga0155609, IMG submission 107266) | Candidatus Saccharibacteria bacterium RIFCSPHIGHO2_12_FULL_48_21 | reverse complement strand
AAATCGCAAAGACCGCGTACCCAGTCCAAAAATACGCCCCACCACTAACCAAATACTCAACAAACTGAATGTAGCGATTACGTCTCTGGGAGTTTTTGCTTTTTACCATAAGCTTTACTTCTACCAGAGAGTATAGCAGGAGCGCAGGCGATGCCAGCTAAGCCCCACCAAAGATACGCCAATGTATCGTCCGTCCAGGCGTGAGACACTAAGTTAACGAAGGTGATGCCAACTAAGCTAGCCAAAAGTATTCTAGCCAGCTGCTGCTCTTTTCTTCGCCATAACTCCACTCCAACCAAAATATTGATAGTAGCAAAAATGGTCACGCCAATTAGTCCAATCTCTTGCCCGATTTGTAAGTAGTAGTTTTCGGCAATCTTTGGCGGAGCAGAATTTCTAAACGATGCCGGGCCGGCTGTGCCGGGTCCCCCACCTTGAGGTTGATTAATAATATCGCTCACTCCCGCTCGCATTGCATCAAAACGTTGTTGGTTACTGCTCTGCGCTGACTGCGACTTCTCGCTAGTGTGAAATAAAATATCCTGAACAGGATCACTTGAACGCATTAAATATATCCCGGCCACAGTTATTACCAGACCAGATAATATTACAAAAAATGTGTAACGGTCGAGCAATTTTGGCCTCTCCAATAGAAGTAAGGTTGCTAGGGCTAAGCCAAGCCCGATCCAAGCACTGCGTGAATAGCTATAAAACATCAGCATTAAGGATGCTATCAGAGCACCAATCATGAAAGTGCGATTTTTTCGCAATATTATGGCTAGTGTTGTAATAATTAGTATTAAGTATGCGCCTAGCGGATTAGCCCCTCTCAGAGTTGACTGTACTCTTTGGTAGTCTAGCTTGGCATCTACTGTCTGGTAGGCCGGGATTGTGTCCTCACCATATCCAAAATGCTTCAAAAAATCGCTTGGTAAAAAGAAGCGCTGCACAATACCAAAAACTAAAATAAGTGACGCTGGAAGTAAGATGATCTTATCCCAGTTACGGATTAAAAGTTGGCTACTAGCGGTAGCAATCGCACAGACAATAAAGAAGGTAATGAAGCGAAGATTAACGATATAGGAGTAAAGTAGCGCGGTTGAGTTGACCCTATCATCGGCCATTGCCCAGATGCCAAGAATGATATGCAGTAGAATATATAGCCCAAAGAGGCGCACAATCCATGATTGCCTCAGCCACTTCCTTAACTTGGGTGAACGCCAAGTAAGCACCACCGCTAGGGGTAACGTTATAACTAAAATAATCTCTTTCCAGACCCGAACTACATCTAAGTGGCCAAGGTTACTCCCAATCCAGGTGGTAAACAAGGCGTGGAATGGCAGCAAAACAAAGATTACCGCAATAACTACCGAGAGTAGATAGCCCACCCTAGAGTCAGAAGACATCTGTTTCACCCCGTAAAAGTCCTGACGATTGAAGCTATCTTCATGAATTAGTCAAATTATACAACCAAACAAATAATAACCCCTTTCAGGACAGACTTTACGGGGCAAGTAGGTGATACAATCTTAGTATAGATGAAAAGTAATGGCTCGCTTCTATTTGGATTATTCCTGGTGGTGGGCGATTTCTTGGCGTTAGTTACCGCTTTCGTTGTGGCCTACATATTGCGGGTTTCTATTAGCCATCGGCCAATAAGTGAGGATATACCGGCTGCCACTTACTTGGAAATCTTTTTGGCTTTAATTCTCTTCTGGATCCTTATCTTTGCTTTGCTTGGCCTATATAGCAGTACCATACAAGAAAAACGCTTTAGTGAACTTGGACGGCTACTTATCGGTAGCTTTATTGGCCTTTTGTTTGTGATCGGTTACGCCTATGCGCTTAACAAGGCAGTCTTCCCGGCTCGATTGGTACCAATATATGGTTTTACCTTGGCCTTTATCTTTTTGGTCCTATTTCGTAACGGTGCCCGCTGGTTAAGGGCAAAGCTGTTTAGTTATGGTTTTGGGATAACTAATCTTTTGATTGTCGGTAACACAGAAGTTGCCGGTGAACTGGCTGTCGGTTTACGCAACTGGCGCCGATCGGGATACCGAATAGTGGGGATAGCCGGTAGTCATGCCGCCAACCAGAAGGTGTTTTCTGGCTTGAGAACTTTTGCATCATTTGAAGAAGCCGTTGGCAAGATAAGAGCCGAGGACATCCACAGTATTGTCCAAACAGAACTCTATTCATCGACTGAGAAAAATAATGAAATCTTAGAGTTCGCTCAAAGCAACCATATAGCGTATCGCTTCATTCCCGGTAACGGCGAGCTATTTTTGGGCAGACTAGATGTCGAGCTCTTTCGGTCATCGGTGCCAGTTATTGCCGTTCACCAAACCGCGCTATTTGGCTGGGGACGGATAGCCAAACGGCTGTTTGATCTAATTTTCGGCGGCTTGCTTCTCGTTGTTGCATTGCCATTTATGCTTATTGTGGCAATTTTGATCAAGCTTAGCAGTGGTGGCTCGGTATTTTTCCGCCAAGTTCGCCTAACTAGATTTAATAATGAATTTACGGTCTATAAATTTCGCACACAATTGCCAAAGTTTGATGGCACTACTCCCGAAGAAGCTTTTAGTATGATGGGTAAGCCGGAGCTGGCCAATAAATATCGAGTCAATGGAGACTACCTAGCCGATGACCCCAGAATTACGGGTTTGGGTAAGTTTCTTCGTCGAACAAGCATGGACGAACTGCCGCAACTTTTTAACGTAATTAAGGGGGATCTCAGTTTGGTTGGGCCCAGAGCACTGATTCCCGAAGAACTTAAAACCCATGGTAAAAAACACGCTATCCTAAGCGTGAAGTCTGGAGTTACCGGCTTGGCCCAAGTTTCAGGCCGCCGCTCTATCGATTTCGAGGAACGGCGCAGCCTCGATGTTTACTATGTCCAAAACTGGAGCTTCTGGATGGACCTGATGATTATTATCAAAACTATTAAGGTTATTTTCACCGGCCGTGGCGCCGCCTAAGCTAGATGAAGGTTGCCATCGTTTCTGACTGGTTGATTGGCGGAGGGGCAGAAAGGGTTGTATTGGAACTGCACCGCATGTATCCCAACGCACCAATTTATACATCCTACGCAACCGACGAGTGGAAAGACAAATTAGTAGGAAAAGTTATTACCGGATATCTACAAAGTTGGCCCTTTTCAAAACTGCGCAAATTTATCCCACCACTTCGGGGTTTTTGGTTTTCGAACCTAAACCTTAGCGAATATGATCTAGTCATCTCTAGTTCCGGTGCCGAAGCCAAATTCATTAAAACTAAGCCCGGTACTAAGCACATCGCATACATCCATGCTCCAACCCATTACTACTGGGACCGCTACGATCAGTATCTAAAACATCCGGGTTTTGGCGTCTTTGATTGGTTGGCACGTCTGGGATTGAAGCTGCTAGTCGGGCCAATGCGCCGCTGGGACTGGCGGGCTGCCCAAAGGCCAGATCGTCTAATTGCTAACTCAAACTTCACAAAAACACAGATAAAAAAATACTATGGCCGTGATTCGGTTGTCATCCATCCCCCAGTCGATACCAAGATGTTTCAAGCCAAAAGCCAAGAGCCAAAAGCCAAGAGCCAAAGATCTGGCTTTGTTGTTGCAGGGCGCCAGGCGCCATATAAAAGATTCGACCTCGCTGTTGCTGCCTGCACCAAACTCAGTTTGCCCCTATTGGTTATTGGCAATGGCCCTGAGCATAAAAAATTAACAAAAATAGCTGGTCCAACCGTAACTTTTCTAAGCAATGCTTCCGATAAAGACCTAGTGGGTTATTTCCAAAAGTCAGAGGCCTTCATATTCCCCGGGGTAGATGATTTTGGAATTGTTGCCGTTGAGGCCATGGCCGCCGGCTGTCCCGTAATTGCCTACAAGGCCGGCGGGGTCCTAGATTATGTCAACGAAAAAACCGGAATGTTTTTTGATAAACCATCTACTCAAAGCCTAATGTCGGTGTTAAAGAAATTTGATGCCGCTCACTTCGACAACTTGATTATTAGCTCCCGGGCAAAGAGTTTTTCCGCTGAAAGATTCAAAGAGCAGGTCAGTCTATTTCTGAGCCAGCATCACCTACGTAACGGCTAAAATACCTCTCTATTTTTTCAAACTCGGCTATCTTCTCTTGGGCTAATGTATTCGATGGGTCCACCGTTAAGTTACGCCTCTTTACGTGTAATGCTTCCTTACTATCCACTAAGAATAACGTTATTGAAGGCGTATAGAGCAGCTCAGCTTCGCGACGATACTTTGTGTCTGAACTAAAAATGACAAAGTGTAGTACGGTTGTGCCAATCATCCTCTCAGGAGTTAACCGAGTTCCAACGTTTTCTCGGGTTATTGTTGGGTTTCCGTTCTTTATATCTTGCGGTATTTGGGCGATTAGCTCAAGCTGCGCGAACATTTCATCAAAGCGTTCAGCATAACCTGTAGCGTGAGAAGCATTAATTGTTTCAGGCGTGGCCATCGGAGAAATACTATACCATATTACAGCTCAGCTGACGAACAAGATGGCTTCAATAACGAGCGCCGTTTCTTGCCATTTCGATATTTCCATGCAGTCGATACCCATTGCTTTCACGGGGTAGTCATTACCGCCTTCAATCAATTTATCGCCGATAAACAAGACGTCTTGTTTATTAATACTTAACAAGTTAAGCAATTTTTGCACTCCATAGGCCTTGTCAATGCCGGGCTTTGTAACATCAATCGACGTCGTACCAGCGGCCCTGACCTCAAATTCGGGAATTAACGGTGCAATAATTTCTCTTAGCTTTAGCTTCTTACTACCACTCGGATCCCATTTCTCTTTTTCCTCTATCGGGGCTTGTTGGCCAAGAATTGACAAGGTGATCTGGCTTTCCCGATCCTCAATTAGTTCGCCCCAAGTCTTTTTTGGCCGCCAGCCGGACTCATCTAACCCCCTGTTTAGAGCGCCGACAATTTTTTTCTTCTGGGTTTTTGGGATATTTTCAGCGTAAACTTGTTGCCAGTGCTTATCGTCAGAATCGTAACGGTAATACCTTGTGCCGCTAGTTGGCATAAGATGTAGATTTGTTAATTTGTCTGGTGTTGAGCGCAAATTGGCTAGTACCTGTTGTTCAAATAGCTCATACTTGCCACCCGAAATAATCAAAACTTGGTATTCACCTAGTAGCCGATCTAACAGTACAGCCATTCTATCCGGTAATGGAGACTTACTGTCAGCTAACGTCCCATCCAAATCAAAAGCTATTAATTTCTTCTTTGTCATCTCTGATATTGTAGAATAAAGTACAGAGAATGAATAACATATTGGTCACAGGCGGAGCCGGCTTTATTGGGTCCAATTTTGTGCGTCATGTTATGGCCGAGCGGTCTGACTGGAAAGTAAACGTTTTAGACAAGCTTACTTATGCCGGTAACGAGCGCAATCTGGATGGCTTAGACGCGAACCGTCTAACTTTCATTCGTGGGGATATATGTGACGAGGCAGCCATCGAATCAGCCATGGCAGGATGTGACGCGGTGGTGCATTTTGCCGCCGAAAGCCACGTTGATAACTCGCTTCATGGTCCCTGGCCTTTTGTGAGCACCAACGTGATTGGTACTTACCGGGTTTTAGAAGCTGTCCGAAAACACGAAAAGCGCCTGCATCATATTTCGACTGACGAAGTTTATGGTGATTTGAAACTAAACGATCCAAGATTTACCGAAAACACTCCATACAACCCGTCTAGCCCCTACTCTGCCACCAAAGCCTCCTCTGACCATCTGGTACGAGCGTGGGTAAGATCATTTGATATAAAAGCAACAATATCCAACTGCTCCAATAACTATGGGCCCAACCAGCACGTCGAAAAATTTATTCCTCGGCAAATCACTGAAATTCTCCAAGGCCGGAGGCCAAAACTATACGGCTCCGGTGAAAATATTCGCGATTGGATTCACGCAACCGATCACTCGTCGGCTGTTTTATGCATATTAGAAAAAGGCAAGATTGGTGAAACTTATATGATTGGTGTCAACGGCGAAAAGACCAACAAAGAGGTGCTAGAGCTCATTTTGAGCATCATGGGGAAAGAAAAATCAGATTACGAAATGGTGCCGGACAGGCCGGGGCACGACCTGCGGTACGCCATAGATGCGACAAAGTTGCAAAAAGACTTGAATTGGGTGCCAAAGTTCACTGACTTCGCTATCGGACTAGCTGATACTATTGAGTGGTATAAGAACAACCGTAGCTGGTGGGAACCACAAAAGGCCGCAACCGAAGCCAAGTACAAGGAGGCTGAAAATAATGCCAGATAAATTGAAAGTTCAGGAAACAGTCATCCCAGGTTTTTTTGAAGTTGACTTGGTACTTCATGGTGATGGTCGTGGCTGGTTTAAAGAAAATTATCACCAGAAAAAGATGGAAGAACTGGGTTTAACCCATTTCGAGATTGTTCAGAATAATTTCTCATTCAACGAAGAGGCGGGAGTAACTCGGGGATTGCATGCTGAGCCCTGGGAAAAATTTATTTCTGTAGCCAACGGTAGAGTATTTGGTGCTTGGGTTGATTTAAGAACCGGTGACGGTTTTGGTAGAGTGCTTACCATTGAGATTACTCCCGACAAGGCCGTTTTTGTACCGAGGGGCGTGGCTAATGGATATCAGACATTGGAACCCAAGGTTACCTACACCTACTTGGTCAATGCTCATTGGTCGCCAGATGCTACATATACCTCGGTACACCCTTTCGACCCAGAACTGGGAATCAATTGGCCCATCCCCAAGGAAAAAGCCATAATATCAGACAAAGATAAAGCTAATCCCTTTCTACAAGACGTGCATCCCATATGAGGAGCAGCATGAATGAGTCCAAGATTTTAATCACTGGGGCAAATGGCCAGTTGGGTAGGGCTCTAATAGAAATCTTCCCCACAGCGACAGTAACCGATGTTGATGAACTTGATATCACGGATTCTGAATCTGTTGAAAATTATCACTGGACAAATATTCAAACTATTATTAATGCTGCTGGTTACACGAACGTAGACGGTGCCGAGACACCAGACGGTAAGAAAGCCGCTTGGAAAGTTAATGATGAAGCGGTAGGCCACCTAGCTGATGCTGCTGTGAGCAACGACCTCTTGTTAGTTCACGTGTCTACGGCTTATGTCTTTGATGGCCACAAAAGAATGTATAAAGAGGATGATGTGCCGAATCCATTGGGTGAGTACGCCAAAAGTAAGGCCGCCGGCGACCAAAAAGCAGCCAAGGTTCCAAAACATTACATCGTGCGGACTGATTCTGTGATTGGCGAAGGCAAAAACTTTGTGCGAACAATGCTTGGCTTAGCCAAAAAAGGGGTCTCCCCAATAGTAGTAGCCGACCAGATAATTAGGCCAACGTTCACTAATGTGCTGGCTGAGGCAATTAAATTCCTAATAGATAAACCGGTGGAGTTTGGAGTTTATAATGTAACTAACGAGGGCGAACCAATCAGTTGGGCCGATTTTACTCGGGTAATTTTTGAAGTAGCAGGCATTGAACAAGCGGTAACTAACACGACACTGGCCGAATATTCCGCCAGCAAACCAGGCACTGCACCACGGCCACAAAACAGCACGCTGGATTTATCGAAAATTGAGGCCATTGGTTTTGTGCCTACAGATTGGCGCCAAGATTTGAGACAATACATTAGCAAGGAGCTAAAATCGTGACTAAGTCACATCCGTTCACCGTTGTCCGTTCATCGTTATCTTTGAGTTACTGGCTTTCTATTTTCTGTACTTATTGGTCATTGATAATTGTAAATTCATTGAAAATTGATAATTGTAAATTGGCAGTTGAGCACCGGAGGTGCGCATGAAGGGTATTATTTTAGCCGGCGGTAACGCAACTCGTCTTTATCCAATAACTCTAGCTACTAGCAAACAGCTTCTGCCAATTTATGATAAGCCGATGATTTATTACCCGCTTAGCACGCTGATATCTGCTGGAGTTAGAGACATATTGATTATCTCCACGCCTCAAGACACGCCCCGATTCGAACAGCTGTTGGGAGACGGCAACCAGATTGGCTGCAAGTTTAGCTATAAGGTTCAAGAAAATCCCCGCGGCCTAGCCGATGCTTTTATAGTTGGCGCGGATTTTATCGGACAAGATAAGGTAGCCCTAATTTTAGGCGACAACATTTTTTACGGTTCTGAAATGGAAGAAAACCTAAAACAGTATACCAATCCGGATGGGGGCGTAATTTTTGGTTACCAAGTCTCCGATCCCGAACGCTACGGTATTGTAGAGTTTGATGCTTCTGGAAAAGTGGTCTCCATAGAAGAAAAGCCGTCTCAACCAAAATCAAATTACGCAATTCCCGGCCTCTATTTTTATGACAACCAGGTGGTTGAAATAGCCAAAAGCGTTCAACCCAGTGCCCGTGGCGAGATTGAAATTACTGAGATTCATAATGCCTATCTGCGTGATGGCAAGCTAAAAGTAGCCTTACTGGACCGCGGCACTGCCTGGCTCGATACCGGTACCTTCCACAGCATGCACCAAGCCGCCGAGTTCGTCCAAGTGATTGAAGAGCGCCAGGGCATTAAAATAGGTTGTATCGAAGAAGCCGCTTGGCGGCAAGGTTTTATTGATAGTAGTCAACTCAGTAAATTGGCAGAGGACTTAACAAAATCCGGCTACGGCCACTACCTGCTCTCTCTGGTGGGCGGTCAATGAGTTCTACTCCTTCCAGAACAAAGATAGCTATCGTTGGGTTGGGTTATGTCGGTCTACCCCTAGCCCTCTTGGGTTATGTCGGTCTACCCCTAGCCCTCTTGG
>Ga0155609_107_pt1 | contig 9052 bp, 10 predicted proteins | sample RifCSPhighO2_12_FD_107266 | JGI IMG/M metagenome (GOLD analysis project Ga0155609, IMG submission 107266) | Candidatus Saccharibacteria bacterium RIFCSPHIGHO2_12_FULL_48_21 | reverse complement strand
TTAGAACCCCTGAAGTAACTGAGCTTATCTGGGAGGGCGAAAACAGTGGCTTGCCCGGTAACTGAAGCAAATGGCCAATAACCGTCTTGGTGGCCTCTCTAGCATCGCGGTAAGCATCCTTGCGGTGACTCATAGCAAAAAGTAGCTCGGTATAGAGCATGTCGACCAAAAAGGGCTGCGTATGGCCTCTGGAGGCCACTAGTAAGGTAGAAGATAGGTCAATGGCCTCATGAGTAGTAAAAACCGCCCCGCAGCGGCTGCACTTACGCCGGCGCCATACTTGATTGGCGTTCTTTTGCGGCCGACTGTTACCAACCTTGGTTTGCGACTCACAGTAGAGACATACCATGTCAATATATTGACATTATGCTGTTGAAAAAACTAGTGGATACTTTTTACAATTTTTGTGCATAAACGCTTGACAGGTCAGTTTTCTTAACCATTACAGAGGTATTTTTCGCGTATTTCTCGGGAAGAGCAGGAGCGATCCCGCCTTGGCGGGGTCCGGATTTATTCCGGAAGCTACGACGAGAAACCCCCGAAGGGGTTTCTCATAAGGCGGAGCCGTAAAAAAACAGAAGCCCATTGGCCCCTGTTTTATCCTCACAAACAGCTATTAGCTGTTAGCCGGTACGCTTGATCGAACTCTACGAATTCGTCCCTGTAAGGGTTTGCCAGTCGCAATTTCCTCATAAAAGAGCTTAAACTGCTCCAGCGAGCTACCTTTAACGGTACTCAAGGTGTCACCTCACGTTAACCCGCTTATGTTAACATAAGTAATCTATATTGTCAATAGTTTGCTGTTAAACTTACTCTTTTAACTTGGTGGGCGATAGAGGACTCGAACCTCTGACCCCTTCAACGTCAATGAAGTGCTCTAGCCAACTGAGCTAATCGCCCTCGCACGGCTATACTAGCGTAAATAGAGCGGGGCATGCAAACCTATCATATTTGATATAAAATCAGACAATAAATATATTGAAAAATCTAGGATAAAGATACTAGCCAAATGCGGCTAGTATAGGTATACTTCTTTTTTGTAGGTTGAGTTTTGCCGATGTGTTAATTCGGAAAAACCAAAATTAGTCCTCGAGCTTAGTTGCGAGAAAGCTGGAGGACTTTTTAGTTAATCAAGGGGTTAATTTTGTTATGTGACTTTAAATTAGCTATGATTAATGCAAATGTCCGAAGAACGTAAATTATCTGACAGTGACCACCGCCGATTAGGGCAAGAGCTTGATTTGTTTATTTTTTCGGACTTGGTTGGTTCTGGATTACCCCTGTGGACACCGCGGGGAACTGTTCTACGACAGGAGTTAGATGACTTTGTACAGGAAATGCGTGATGAGCATGGATATCTGCCCGTAACCATACCTCATATCACTAAAAAAGAGCTTTATCAAAAGAGCGGGCACTGGACCAAGTTTAGCGATGATCTGTTCCACATAAAAAGCCGTGAAGGGCATGAATTTGCCATGAAACCGATGAACTGCCCACACCATGCCCAAATTTACGCCTCCAGACCTAGAAGTTACAGGGAGCTGCCAATTCGATACCGCGAAACAACCACTAATTACCGGGACGAGCAGACCGGTGAGCTCAACGGCATCTTGCGCACCAGATCGTTTACACAGGACGACGCCCACGTTTTTTGCCGCGAAGAACAGGTAGTGGAGGAATTTTTGAAAATCTGGACAATGGTCGAGAAATTCTACAAAACCTTCGAGTACTCCTTAAAACTACGTTTTTCAACTCGCGATGAAAAAACGCCCGAGGCCTACGCCGGCGAACCCGAGCAGTGGGATAAGGCCGAAACCGAGCTCAAAGAAGCGCTGACAAGGCACGGTGTCACTAATTTGGAAGAGGGTGTCGGCGACGCCGCATTTTACGGACCGAAGCTGGACTTTCTGGCTACCGATTCGCTGGGCCGTGAGTGGCAGGTAGCCACCATCCAAATTGATTTTGCCCAGCCCAAGGGTATGGAGCTAGCTTATACGAAGGATGACGGAAAATCCGAGCGCCCGGTAATGATTCATCACGCCATAATGGGCTCGATTGAGCGCTTTTTGGCCGTCTACATCGAGCATACCAGCGGCAAATTCCCGGTGTGGTTGGCGCCCGAGCAGTTGAGGGTGGTGACCCTGAATAATGAAGCGCCTATCTTTAAATTGGCTAAGGATGTTGTAAAAAAAGCTAGAGATTTGGGTCTGAGAGCCGAACTTGATGACAGTAACGAGTCGGTGTCCAAAAAAATCCACGATTCCGAAACAATGAAGATCCCGTATACGCTGGTGATTGGCGAAAAAGAGCTAAAGTCGGGCCAAGTTGAACCGCGATCGCGCACCGACATAAAAAAGCTACCGGTAACAAAAATCGATGACTTTTTGAGCCAAGTTGCTGCTCAAGCCGCAGACCGAACCTAAGAACATGAATCAAGTTGACAGCGACTTTAGGCAGCGGGTGTATGAATTGGTGCGACAGATCCCAAAGGGTAGAGTGATGACTTATGGGCAAATTGCTACGCTTTGCGGCAGCCCAAGAGCGGCTCGGATCGTCGGGGGTATCGCTCACTGGGGTGATCCCAAGCTCCCGTGGCAAAGAGTAGTGATGAAAGATGGCTCGCTGGCTAGTGGCTTCCCTGGTGGTACGGCTGGTCACGCCGAGGCACTCAAATTGGAGGGTATCACGGTATCAGACCAATTTAAGATCGATATAGATAGATTTCTTTGGTATCCGACAAATGACTAGTATCTGGCGTCTTCTAGTAATTGTCGGCCCAACAGCTAGCGGCAAATCGGCGCTGGCCCATAGAATTGCAAAAGAGTTTAATGGCGAGATTATATCGGCTGACTCCCGGACGATTTATAAGGATATGGACATAGGAACAGCTAAGCCGAGCGCCAAAGAAAGGGCGGAAGTCCCTTATTGGGGGCTCGATTTGGTCGAACCGAACAAATACTATAATGTTGCAATGTTTAAAAAATACGCCGAGCAAAAGATTGGGGAAATTCAAAACAGAGGAAAACTGCCCATTATGGTTGGCGGCAGCGGGCTGTACATTGATTCGGTGCTATTTGATTATCAGTTCAGTCAATCCAATGCCCAGCGTGATGAACAAAACCCACGACACCTGAAGAAGCAAGAGGAAACCAGGTTGGGAAAGATTCGGCCCAACACGCTGGTTGTGGGCTTGAACATCGATGGGGAGAAATTAAAAAATAAAATAAATAAAAGAGTGGAAGAGATGATTAGCTCCGGGTTTATAGAGGAGGTAAAAAAAGTCTCAGAGAAGTACGGTTGGGACAGCCCCGCTTTGTTAGCACCTGGCTACAGGGCTTTTACAGAATATCTGGATGGCAGTCTGAACTTGAAACAAGCCAAGGAACTATTTATTCAAAATGATTTAAATCTAGCCAAACGTCAGCGCACTTGGTTTAGGCGAAATGAGTACATAAAATGGTTCGCGGACATAAAAACCGCCGAAATATTTCTGGCTGGCGAGCTTTTGAGTACAAAGAAGTCCAAATAGTTGCTTCTTTCTGATACAATATAAACAGAGGAATAAAGGTGTTTGAGCAACTGTTTGGATCAAAAACGCGGGTTAAGCTACTGCAGCTATTTTTCACCAACCCAAATCGCGCATTTTATGTGCGCGAAATCACTCGAAAAATTGATGAGCAGATAAATTCGGTACGGCGCGAACTGTCAAACTTGCTTAGCATCGGAATCATAACAAGCGAGCCAAACAACAATCGGTTGTATTACGAAGTTAATCAAACCTATGAGCACTACCGTCCACTGGAGATGATTTTTGGTGGCCAGGTGACCGGGTCAACTGCTAAAAAAACTGGCGGATCTAAAGACGAAAAAACCGGCAAAACCAAGCCAACCGACGCCCCCTTACCCGAACACCCTCTGGCCAAAGATGCCAGAACGGCCGGCAAAGTAGAACTGGCGCTGCTGACAGGCCAATTTACCCGAGATGAGACGGCCGGTATCGATGTGCTTTTGGTGGGAGATTTAAACCAAGCTAAAACCAATAAGTTTTTTGCCGAGCTAGAAAAGGCCGAGAACAAGGAACTGCGCTGGGTAACAATGACCATGGCCGACTTCAATTATCGCCAACAGATAAACGATCGCTTTATCACTAATATCTTAGCGGCCAAAAAGCAGATAATTATTAACAGCCACGACCTGTCACTAACTACATGATTCGCTTTGCTCACCAGCCAAGAGTCCTTAGCCAAGAGTCCATAGCTCTTTGGCATACAGCTTACAGCTCACAGCTCACAGCTAGAGCGACCGAAGGGAGCGAGTAATGGAAATTCAATATTTTGGGGCCAACTGTGTTCGCATCACTACTAAGAAGGCATCTGTGGTATCAGATGATAATCTAGCCAAACTCGGGCTAAAATCGGTCACCAGACCGGCCGACATTGGCCTGCAGACGCATCAAGGCGCTTTGGCTCATGGGGCGCAGTTCGTGGCTGATATGCCCGGCGAATACGAGATTGCCGATGTGGCCATTCATGGTGTTGCAGCCAGAGGCCACATGGACGAGAAAGGGACCGCCGGAGCCGTTATCTTTACAGTCAGTTCCGGTAACCTCAAATTGGCAGTGGTTGGACACATTTACCCTGAACTGTCAGACGAACAATTAGAGCAAATCGGTCCGGTGGACGTCGCCGTTGTGCCGGTTGGCGGCAATGGCTACACACTAGATGGCACCGGAGCATTATCGGTTATCAAAAAACTCGAGCCCAAAATAGTCATCCCAACTCATTACGCCGATAAAGCCATCAAATACGAAGTTCCTCAGGCAGAGCTATCTGATGCTCTGAAAAATTTGGGCATGGAAGTGACTGAGACGGTTGATAAGCTAAAAATCAAAGCCGGCGAGTTATCTGATACCACCCAGCTTATTGTCCTAAACCGACAATAAAGTAGTTCTTTTTCAAAGAACTCAAAAAGTTTTGCCACTTTGGGCCGCCAAAGTGGCTACAAAGCTCCCGAACATCACTAAAAACTCGTAGTTCATTTATCCAAAAAAAGTAAGTGAATCTGCGGAACTCCCCAACCCATGCCCGCATGAGCTGGGTCAGACAGTCCTCGATTCGGCTGACTTTTCTGTGTTCATTCACTCGGTTTTAGCAAACGTTCGGATTTTGGTAGCTAAATCAAACCCTTCTTTTTGAGGGAGCGGATGGCGTGGGTGCTAATTTTAACTTTTACCTTCTTGCCGTCTACTACCAAAGTTTTGGTTTGCAGGTTGGGCTTCCACACCTTACGCGTGTGGCGCTGAGAAAAGCTGACGTTGTGGCCGTACTGCTTACCCTTTTTATCAAAATCAAGTCGCTGCATAGGAGTTTATTCTACTGGTTGGCGGAAGTTTTGGCAACTCAATTCAGACCAGAGAAGCTACTTGATAAAAGAGTAAAAAAGTACTATAATAACCTCCCTATGCATATTGGTTACGCGGAAAGTGTAGCCGATCTCACTCAAGGAGGTGCATAAGCTCTTTTTTTTGTCTAACAATCTATGTTCAGTAACTACTACCCGAAAGGGGAAGTGATGGGCTGGATAGCCGGTAGCTTCATCATGGTCGCGGTGATTGTGGTCGCCCTGCTCAGCGGCAGGCACTACAAGAACAAGCAGTGGCAACTCGAGTCCCAGGGTTTCAGCGGATACAAGTCCGACGTGGAAGATGCTCGGATGTTCAAACGCATCAGTTACGGTACTGCCGGACTGGTGATGCTTGGTTGGGCGGCGTTCACGTTTGCTTCGTCGCTGTACATCATCGATGCCGGCCACGTCGGAGTCATCAAGACTTTCGGCGCTATCGAAGGCCAGGTCGGTGATGGCCCGGCGTTTGTGGCACCATGGTCAGATGTTATCGACGTCTCAACCAAAGCTGACAAGAAGCAGTTCAAGCAACTGGCGGCCTTCTCCAAGGAGACGCAGGATGTCTTCGTCGACGCTACACTCAACTTGGCGGTGGCTCCTACAGATGTCCAGTGCCTCTACCGAACCATAGGTAGCGACTGGTACGAGAAACTAATTCCACCTCGCGTTTTGCAGACACTGAAGGACGAAACGGTCAAGTACACGACGGTGGAAGTGGCTCCCAACCGGGAAAAGATCCGCCGCGATGTCCGGGGCCGGCTTCAGGATCAGCTCAAAGACCTGAGCATCCGAGAAGGCTCGTGCGTGGTCTCGATCGATGTTCAGGACTTCTTGCTGGAGAACATCGACTTCCGACCGGAGTTCAAGGAAGCAATCGAGCGCAAGCAGATTGCCACCCAAGACGCTCAGACGGCCAAGAACCGCGTTCAGGAAGCCAAGTTCCAGGCAGAGCAAAAAGTCGAGACGGCTAAGGGTGAGGCAAAGTCCACCCTCGTCAGGGCTACTGCCCAGGCCAAGGCCAACCGGCTTTTGAGCAACTCTCTGACGGAGAAGATCATCTCCTACGAGTACGTTCAGAAGCTGGCGCCAAACGTCCAGGCCATCGTAACAGCTGATGGCAAGGTGGCCGTACCGCCGGGGTTGGGCATAATCGTCCAGCAACCTGGCAAGTAGACGAAAAGAGCAATCAACAAATGGGGGCCGGAAATATCCGGCCCCCTCTTCATATCCATCCTGCGAATTATGTAGCAAGGAAATCAACCTGAAAAAAAGGGGATGACTGGTAGACTATTTATTATGGATATTAACTTAACCAGTATTGCGATATTGCTGGTTGTTCTGCTGTTTTCGATGTCAGTGCACGAGATGTTGCACGCCTACACCAGTAAATGGCTGGGTGACGATACGGCCTACCACATGGGGCGGGTAACACTCAACCCAATTGCCCATATAGACCCTTTTTTTACAATTGCAATACCGCTTCTGCTGCTGATTTCAGGCAGCCCGATACTTTTTGGTGCCGCCAAGCCGGTTCAAGTGAACTTTTCGCGGCTTCGCTACGGTGAATACGGCGGAGCCATGGTGGCCATGGTGGGGCCGGTATCCAATCTGTTAATTGCCGCTGTTGCGTCATTCATTTATAACCTCATGGATCCAGTTTCCGGTACAACCGCTTATACAATCTTTCTCTATACCATCGCGCTTAACGTCGGCCTGTTTATTTTTAACAGTATTCCGTGGCCACCACTCGATGGTTCTCGCTTGCTTTACGCTTTCGCCCCCAAGCCACTGCAAGACCTTATGGATTCAATCGAGCGGATGGGGATAGTTGGCTTAGTATTGTTTATCTTCTTGTTCTACCAAATTGGCGGCCCAATCTTCCATTTAATGGAGAGTATGACGCAGTTTCTGGCTCCCGGCCTGACGTTTTAGCCCGTCATTAGTCTGTGCTTGAGCGCAGTACAAGGCGCAGGAACCTCAAGTCCCAGAGCTATCTGCTTAGAGGCAGTGCAAGGAAGCAACGAGCAGCGAGCGAGCTGTACATAGAGGTATGGTGAGCGAGTAGCGCAGGCAGATGACACAGCAATGTACTAAGAGCCCAAACAGCGCGACCGGCTGTGCCGGTCGGCAGGTTGGGGCGGCAGATAGTTACTGGGTGGTATAATGAGAAATAGGTCGGTTGACCAGCACAATAAATTTTCTGAACATAGAAACAGATATAGGGAGTCCTATATACGGAATGACCTGCGGGTCTAGCGTGCGGACACCCACTTTGCGAACGCAGAGTAAATTGAGTGCTAAATGCCGACCTGCTTGCAGACAAGCAAGCAAAAAGCCCGGACGGTAGTCCGGACTTTTTTAAACCGATAATTGGTCGGGGTGATCCCGCACCTTTCTTTGGTCAGGGTGAGAGGATTTGAACCTCCGATCTCACGGCCCCCAGCCGTACGCTTTAGCCAGACTAAGCTACACCCTGATTTTGGAAAAGTGCGGGACGACCTCATCCGCCACGGCGGATACGCGCTTGCCAACTGCGCCACACCCCGTTCAGCTAATTATATCTGTTATTATTAACTGGTGAAAACTTTAAAATTTGATCATGATTTGGCGCAGATGATTCTGGCTGGTCACAAAACCGCCACTTGGCGGATGTTTGATGACAAAGACTTGTCGGTCGACGATGTGGTCAAAATAATAGACAAAGTGGATCCCAAAAACCCTAGTAGCTGGGTGATTATTGGGCAGGGCAAAGTCAGCGAAGTAACCGAAAAGAAACTGGGCAATGTTACAAAACAGGATATGGCGGGGCACGAGGAATTTGCCACAAAAGATGAAATGCTGGAAACCTACCGGCGCTATTACGGGGAGCGAGTGACTTTTGAAACGCCAGTTAAGATTGTTCAGTTCGAATTTAGCCCAAGTGTCGGCGATACGCCGACAATGGCCATGCTCCTAGACGAGGCCAAGCTCTATACAGACGGCGGTTCGCGCGGAAATCCCGGACACTCGGCGTGTGCATTCGTAATCTGTAAACTGGACGACAGTGTTGTAGAAAAGTCTGGATACTACATGGGAATCGCCACCAACAACCAAGCCGAATACTATGGCATGAAGATTGGCCTAGAGCGGGCCCGGGATCTTGGCATTGATAAAGTGACACTATATTCCGACAGCCAACTGGTGGTCAACCAAATGAACGGGCTTTATAAAGTCAAAAACCAGGAGCTTGCACCGCTGCACGCCGAACTAAAAGAAATATCGTCCAGTTTTTCCAAAGTCCAGTTCGTTTATATACCCCGAGAAGTCAATAAGATTGCCGATAGCGAAGTAAACCGGATTTTGGACGAACAGGAACGCAAAAATCGCCACAAACAGAAAAACCGCTAGCAGCCGCTAGCGGTTTTTCGTAGCCCAGACTATCTATAAGCCGGGTTCTGTACTCGCCGAGGCGAGTGCTGATTATCTATCTAGTCCGCCAATTGCTCGGCGGATCAAGCGGGTTAATCGACAACGTGGCTGGCTACCCGATAGTTGTCTCCTTGCAGTAGGCAGGGTTTACCTCCTCCCGTAGTCACCTACGGTCGCTGTGAGCTCTTACCTCACTCCTTTCACCCTTTCCAAGTCCTTTAGGGGCTTGGTGGTATCGTTT
>Ga0155609_112_pt1 | contig 9333 bp, 9 predicted proteins | sample RifCSPhighO2_12_FD_107266 | JGI IMG/M metagenome (GOLD analysis project Ga0155609, IMG submission 107266) | Candidatus Saccharibacteria bacterium RIFCSPHIGHO2_12_FULL_48_21 | reverse complement strand
ATCGTAAAGATCATTAATAGTAGGTGGAGTCGTATGGTGGGTTAACGGGTCACTGGTTATACCGGCTTTGGCGTAGGTTTCGATTAATGCGGCATCAAGGTCGGCCTCCTCGGTGGGGCTGAGGGCTGGGGCTGCTGTTGGTGAGCCACCGGCCATTTCGATCTGAGCACCGCCCATCATCAGCCGAAGCAGGCCGTGTAAAGTGATAAGGTTGGATCGTAAGGCGCTGTCACCTTCCTCGGTATCGACAACTTGTGGTAAATCGAAGGGATTGATACGAGTCGAACTGTTCAAACTAAGGCGTACATATGCTCCACCAACGGCATCACACATCCGCTGGTATTCATTCTCCGGATCAACAATAAATATCTCAGTCCCAAACATCATACTCCGCAAGGCCTCTAGCTTGACGGCGAAACTTTTACCAGCGCCGGACTTGGCAAACACAACACTGTTGCTGTTCTCTAAAGAAAAGCGGTCAAAAATAACAAGACCGGAGTTATGCATATTGATGCCATAAAGAATGCCGTTTTCTTGAGTCAGATCGGCAGAAGTAAACGGAAAACTGGTGGAGATTGCCCCGGTGTTCATGTTTCGGTAAATTTGAAGCTGGTCAGTAAATTGGGGGACCACACTAGTAAAGGCCTGTTCTTGTTGGGCGCTAGCCGCTTTGGAAAAAACAAGTTGTTGGCCAAGTATAGACTCTACTTTATGACTGACAAATTCTAGCTCATCCATCGATCCAGCGTAAATTGAGAAGTAAAAGCCGAATCGGAAGAATCGTTCCTCGCCAACCTGGAGTTTGTCCCGCAATTCCTCGGCATCCAAGATAGCGGCTTGTTTGCCCGGATCACGCACCCGACCCTTCTCGGCATCAATTTGAATGCCGGCCTCTAACTGGCTGACTTTTTTACGAAGATTGTTTAAAACCACTTCAGACTTTACCGGCCGGACAATCATTGACAAATCGACAACTTCATCAAGGTTAATCATCGATGACAACCAGCCGGTGTAAACTTGGCGGGGGTAGCCGTAAATGTAGTAGGTCCGGGCATAGCGAGTACCTAGCTGAAAATGGCTGGAGCTGAATTCTAAAGAAGCGGGTGCAATAAAGTCTCGCAGCGCCACTACGCCTTTGGCGAACGCTTGGCTGGCATCTTGCTTTTCGCGCATTTGCTGGACAAGCGCTGGGTCGAGAGGTACCGTCTGTTTCTTTTTTCCGAAACCTAACATCTAAGTATCCCCTCAGATGTAATGCTCAATTGCCAATGCTCAAAGCTCAATGAATAGTCAATGGGCCAATGTGGCGAATCATTACAAACATTAACTACATTCATTGAACATTGATACTTGAACGTTGAACATCGGCCCTTCATGGCGTTGTGCTTTCTAAGTCAGGTTGGGGAGCGTAACCTTCACCTTTGGTAACGACTGCGGTATTGAGATCGCTAAAGTCTTTGAGCTGCTGCCTGGTCGCCGTATCGGGGTTATAAAAGTCGTAGTACAGCTCAATTAGTTCTTGAGTATCCAGTGGTAAACTGCGCACACCACATTCCATCAATCCCTGCATGGTGGCCTGAACGCGGTTTCGTAACTCGGTTTTAGCCGTCTCCAATGTTTTTTCGTCAATTGTGACGTGCTGGACTCGGTCATTCTTCTTACCGAACAAGCCGGCCATGCCAGTAAAGAAGCCCTTGCTTTGAGCCAATGTACTCTTTATTTCTTCCTCGTCGGGATCGGGAAACTGGATGACCACATAAAACCTCTTATCCATAATGTTGGTAGCTTGGGTAATGTCAGATAAGAAATTGATGTAATCTTCTATCAGTAGCCCCAAAAGCATGTTGTCTTGTTCGTTTTTGGTCCTGTCCAACTTTTCTAAGTACGGGCGCATATCAACCTTTTGGCTACGCATAAATATCTGGATCGGAAAGTACAACGAATTCAAGAAACCCTGGTAAGCAAACTCCACGCTCTCTCGTTCCTGAGGACTCATAAGGTCAAAATTGATGGATTTACACATTATGGCGGTACGAAAAGTACCGTCATTCATAATCACCAGCCCATCTCGAATCTCGGCAATCTGCAAGGCATTTTGGGTACTATTTGGATTTGAGTTGGCCGAGGGCGGGGCTTTAGTTACCTTACCGCTTCCTGTCACTGGCCCGGTAGCCGTCTGTTGAGCACCGCTTGATGGCTGAGGATTCACAAAGCGCCTCCTTGAGGACCAATGGTCAATTGGCAAGTATCAAGTGTCAATGAATAGTCAATGCACGATTGGTTTAATGTATTACTACATTGCTCATTGATGCATTCATTGAACATTGAACGCTGAACATTGATGCATTTTTTGATTGGTGCTCGGAACCTTTGGCTTAACATGCCACCCCTTTTGGTTTTGTCGGTAAATGAATCTTTAGTGAAGGTTAATAATTACTTCGTTGGGACTCACTTGCTCAATTGTCGGCATGTGCCGGTTGGCCAAGATCTGCAACGAAGCCACGCTAAAAGCATTACGGCTTTTGGCTAGCTCTATTTTATCAGCTTCGGCCATAGGAGTCATCGAATCTGTTTTGGCCTGAGCCCTTTTGTGGGTTGTTTTTTGCTCCGAATTCACAAACCCTTGTTTTTTGGCGGAGTTGAGGTTTTTCAATAGTTCTTCTTTTCGGTCGCGGTCGGCCTTTTGGACCATTTCCTTGAAGTGCTTGGCTTTGGCATTACTGCCTTCGTCCAAAATGTCGTCACCCGGGTGGATGTCAATCACTGGGGCATTTTGGGGCATGCTGGAAGCTAGCACTAAGCGATCCGAACTGTTTTCAACCCGTTGGATATAGTCAGGTGTGGCAATATTGATATCCGGGTTCTGCAGTGCCCACCCACGACTATCTAGGGTTGTGGCCAGGGCTTGGAGTCGACTTTTTGCTTCGACTTGCGATATGTCTTTGGTGCGGGGTTTTTCAACGACTTTTGGTGCGGTGATTGTGACAGTCTCGATTATGCCGCTTTGGCTCCATATTTTTTTGTGTGGTTTTAGCAAAAACTGCACGTGCGACAGTAGCCAGACCTCGGTTGGCTGTTCTTTACCAATCGGAGCTGCCAATACGCCAAAGAGTATTATTGGAGGTAGCAAAAGTATAATAATCCCCCACCTAAAACTGCCTAAACTTCCAGCCATGGCCAGTCGAACACTGACAAATACCATCGTGCCGGCAATCAGGGCATAAATAAAACCCTTCAAAGTCAGTGGACCAAGCAGTTTATCCTCCGCTTCGATATCTTGGATTACTTTATAGACAGCCACAACTGGTTACCGCCAATTTCCCAATTTACATTTTTCTTTTCTCATTTATTCCGCATTTATTCACTTTTCAGTAAAAGCAAACAACTTTCAGCTATGTTCTAGTATCTAACAGGTTAACGCTTATGACAATAGATAAAACCTCTGGACAGACTGATCTTACTTATCGTGAGGGATATCCATAGTTCCTTCATCTGGCTGGAGTGTAGTGCCAGGAGAGGGTGGCTGAGTCGGAGGTGGAGGAGGACCTTTCCCTCTCCCACTCATGTAGTCGGTAACTTTTTCGTCTCCCAAAATAGTATCGACGGCAGTTTGTAACTTACCGCCGTTGGCTAAGTGCCCCAGCATAATTTGAGGATTGTTTCCTCCAGAATCTTGGATGGCTTTGAAGCGAGCTTTAAGTGTGCTACGGATTAGTTGAGCTGTCTCTGATAGCAGGCCGGTATCCGGATCTATATGCTGGGACATCCTGGCCGCCTCTACCCAAAAGCCATCCGACTGTGTAGCAAAGTCTTCGTTGCTCATCTGCTTTTCAAGGGCGTACTTAATTCGGAAGGCCGATTTGAAGTTTCTTTCCTCAACACCTGTGAGAGCACGTGCTTTTTTGCTTGCTCGTTTTTCTTTTTCCGCCGACAAAGCTTCGTCGGCCGCATCATCTATATGCGGTGTGGCATCTACTCTGCTCCTGAGCACCTTTGAATAATCCTCGGGGCTGCCGATGACGGCGTCAGACCAAATATCAGTATCAATGACCCGTTTACCGCTTTTCGTGAAGCTACCTTGGACTTCGGGCCAGGAGCTGGTGGCATTTAACTGTCGTATGGCCATCTTTTGCTCGTGATGATCTCGGCCTTCTTCGGACAGATCAACCCACATCTGCTTCATGGCCTGCACTCCTTTGAACGTCCTCACTTCGGCCTCTGCTTCGTTGGTTTTTATTTGGTGGGCATCCTTCTCGTCGGTGGTTATATTACCTTTGGCATCGAGCATATTACCCTCCGCGTCCCTGCTCAACTTGATCAGTTCACCGTCATCGTTCCTGAGAAAGGTTTTGTAACCTTCACGGGCCTTTTCACCCTTACGGTTGATAAGCGCCAGAGCTTCCTCTTCGCGCTCAGTTCTCCATTTATCACCAGCAGCAATTGCCAGTCTTTGCGAGCGCTTGGTGGGCAAAATATGGCCAGAGGCCAATCTCCGCCCCACTCGGCTCATAAATTTAGCATCAGGACTGTAGCCGGCAGCTAGGGGACCTCTGTAATTCCTGTCCATGAAGCCCGATATGGCTTCCTTGCCTCTCTCTTGTGCTTTCATCCTTCTTCTATCAATTGCATCAGCCACCATGCCCATCAAGCTCCCTCCCCATTTAAAGGTCATAGGCAGCAGAAAGTACGGGGCAAAAAAGGCCAGTATTATTATAGCTAATGTGGCAAAATCTCCAGCCGCGGCAAAGTAAGGAACCGACAAGGGACCAAGGTCATAAGTGGCCAATTGTGGCCGAAATATTACGCCCAGGGGATCGGTAGCCAAATAGGCAAATATCCTGCCACCGGCGATAAGAGCCATTATTAATGGAAACATCAGAAGCAGTCTGGTAAAGTTATTGCTCCAATTCTTCCAGTACTTTTCGGTACCGGGAATTATCCAAGCAATCAGAGCCAGAGGAAGAATAATGACAAGCAGCAGAACAAAAATTTTTCGGAGCAGCAACACAAAAAAGGCGACAAACAAAGCCAGAACAACATAAAAACCCAGCAAGATCAGACCCGGCAAAGACACGGCGATAGCCACTGCTGCCGCCAGAACCGCAAATAAGGCAAAAACATCCCCATCCCCGCCCGTGGCAGTCCCAATCTTAGTTCCAATGAGGTCATCCAATTTCATGTTCTGCTCACCCCCAAAAGGCGCATAGAGTAAGCTTTGAACGCCCTTACCCAGATCGTTTGATAGATCGACCGCAAACTTAGCCAAATACCAGGAAATTTGTATCAAAATTACCGCCGCTACTATCTTGGGTAGCATTTTCCGGAGCGCGTAAGCATCTACTGGTCCGATGCCAGTAGACTGAGAGATAATAGCAATCAGCATCACAATCACTAGCAGTGAGGTGGCAATTACGCGGAACCCAGACCACGCGTCCTTGGTTTGCTCGGTTAATATTTCGTTCCCGCCACATTTGACGGCTCCGGCAGTATCAGAGGTTGAGCCGGTATTTATGCACAGTTGTCTTTGGACAAAACTATTTAATGATCCGGCCGCATTATCCATTTGATCTAGTGCAGGGCACAAAAACCACTCAAAACCCCAGCTGAAATTTGATTCACAACTAGGGGTTGCGCTGCCTCGAAAGTTATTCCCCGGGCTTCCCCCACCACCGGGTGCTGGCTCATTAAAATTGCCGGTGATAGTGACGTCGGTCGGCCCTGTTTTAATCCAACATTGACCTGTTACTTTGAAGTATTTAGGAAGGTAAATATTGGCATCCTCATCCCCCTCGAACGGATTACCGCCTAGCTCATACTCCTTGCCCGAGTTGCCGCCTTTACTATCTAGGACTACAACCCATCCACTGCAGCCGGTCTTTTCTTGATAGTACAATCCATCACCAAAATCAGTTAAAGTTATGCCCTTGCCGTAGGAGACTAAAGTATCATCGTCCCAGGTGTAGGAGTCGCCGGCAGCCCCGTCTAGGTTAGTGACCGCTTGCCCCCCAACCTCGAAATCAATACACGTCGGGTTGGCTACTTGGGTAATGTCGTCGTAGTCAATGTCGACATCCCCGTAGAGAATTTTTGCCCCGCCACCAATTTTTTTCAATTCGTCTTCCGAGAAAGTGATAGAACCCCTATTGCTGTTGTTTATACCTCCACCACCACAAAAAGCACCCCTTTCGGCCTCGAATATAGGGAACTTTTTACCAATCTCAAAAACCTGCTGAAAGCGAACGGTTTTTCCGCCGCGAAAGACACCCTCTATGGTTGTCTTATCAAGAAATTTATAGGTTGCGTTTGTAACGTCCGACTTACTGCAAGCTGCAAATATGCAAGTACGATCAGCAAAGGCCTTTTGCGTAAACAGTCCAAACGCCAGCAAACCAACCAGTAAACTGAGCCCAATCAGTATTTTTGTGTAGGTTTTCATTTTCGGTATACTCGTTCGCACTATAACATAACCGTTATGGGGTGACAATCTGTGGACGACCGTCAGGCCAGAGGGTTCTTTCTGGCAAGTACATGCTATAGTATTAACGAAGATAACGCTTCTGTTATGCGCTCAACACAAAAAAAATACCTAAACTTCTGTCTCGGCTCAGCTAACACGGCTGTTATTGCATGGCTTGTCCTTTATCCTGCCAGTGTTATAGCAGCACCATTATCATCCAAAGAGCTAAGTGCCAATCCTATAGTGAAAGACATTAATATGGTGGTTGATTTCCTGGCGGCTGGAGTCGGGATAATAGTAGTCTCGGTCATTATTATTGGTGGCATTCAGTACATGACAGCTGGCGATAATCCGCAAGCAGTTGCTGCGGCCAAGCAAAGAATTTCTAATGGTTTAATTGCGCTGGTTGCTTTCATATTCACCTTTGCGTTTTTACAATGGCTTATACCCGGGGGCGTCTTTAAATGATTGCGCCGCTAATGCTTGTTTTTGCCAAGTATCCGGAACTTTTTGCTCTGGCTGTTTGCCAAAAGCGGGGATTTTTTGGCTTACCGGTGTGGTGGAAATATCTAGAGCCACAACCCCTGCCTCCAACCTGTGAAATACCCGATTTTGACGTTCCCGGTGATATTTGGTTGGTACTACTGGCGGGCATCGAAATGCTGCTGTGGTTTGGGGGGATGATAGCGGTAGTCATGGTTATTGTTGGCGGTTTTAGGTTTATGTCGGCTATGGGTAACACTGAAAAAATGGTCACTGCGCGTAAGACAATAATCAACGCTATGCTTGGCTTAGCAATCATAGCGGTAGCCACCGTGACCGTTTCATTCATAGGTAACTATTTAGCAAAATAATATGTGGCTATTGAATATTTTTGCCGCCGGTTTAATTGACAAAGGTCCTCTGCCGGAGACCCCAGCCACTAATACCGAGTTGGAAAGCATCTTTAACCTTATTTACATAACCATTGGTGCGATAGGTTTGTTTTTAATTGTCTTCTCTGGTTTCAGATACGTTGTTGCCCAGGGTGATCCGGTAAAAATTGCTCTGGCAAAGAACACATTACTCTATACTTTGATTGGCGTGGTTGCTGCAGGTTCAGCAGCAGCAGTTGTCCAGTATGTATTGGGGGCGATTGATTAATGGGTAAACTACTTTTAGCCATACTACTGGTCTGTACCATAATGGTCGGTTTCTCTGGGCTGACTCACGCCCAGGAGGAACTGTTCGGAGATGTATGTGATAGTGCTCCGGAAAGCCCTGTTTGTAAAGATCAAGAAAAAGCCGGAAGCACCAACGCCGACAACCCCATTGCCGGACCGGAGGGCATTATTCAAGACGCCGCCGATATTGTGGCCATGGTAACCGGAATTATTGCGGTTGTAATGATTGTAGCCAGTGGCTTAATGTTTATTACAGCTGGCGGAACGGGTTTCAAGAGCCAAAGTGGCACCCCAACCAAGGCGGCTAAGGCACGCTCGATGTTAATGTACTCGGTGGTTGGACTTGTTGTAGTAGCTGCTGCCTGGACGATCATCACCTTTGTTAACAATAACCTGGTAAATACATAGTAAAATACAGCTTATGTTAGCTCTATCAGCCAAACGCCTAGTGCTGTCTGCCTTAGTGAGTATTGGTTTAATGTTTACCTTTTTTACGCTACCAGCCCTAGCACAGGACTGCGATAATCCCACCACCACCCAAGATGCCATTCAGTGCGGAACCGATAATGTGAGTGGCAGTACCGACAGCCCGGATCAAGCAACAACCAATATAAACGATACAATCAATAAATTTATTAATATCTTTACCGCTATAGTTGGTGTAATTGCCGTAGTTATGATAGTTGTCGGGGGCTATCGATACGTAACAAGTGGCGGCCAACCAGACAAAATTGCCGGTGCTAAAAATGCCATAATTTATGCCATTGTTGGCATCATTATCGCGGTATTGGCTCAAGTAATCTCGCAGTTTGTCTTGGAAAAAACCACAGATACCAGCAGTTCGGGCGGAACCGGACAACCCGCCGGTGGAGGCGGGGGTGGGAGTGGTGGCACAAATCCCATTCCGGGCGAAACTGGACATGAGTAATGCTTTGGGCAAATTGCCATAAGCTTATTGACTGTGATATAAGTGCCCATATACACTAGAAGCAATAAATCAAGGAAACAATAATGATAAATAAGTTTAAACTCAAACTCTTAGCTCTGAGCTTTATGCTCATCGCCCCTGTGGCAGTAGCTGTACCGGCAAGCGCTGTGACCGAAAGAAGTATCCAGGGTGAACTATGCGGCGGCGTTGACTCTTTGCAAGTAACATCGGAAAACGTAGGCAAGGATCAGTGCGTGTCTGAAGCCGCGGGCGAAGACAGAGTGAACGAGCTGATCAGGCAAGTCATAAACATCATATCGGCCATTGTGGGCGTAATTGCTGTTGTGATGATAATCATTGGTGGGTTTAGGTACATAACCAGTGGTGGTCAGCCCGATAAAGTTACCAGCGCCAAAAACACCATCCTCTACGGATTAATTGGGCTGGTAATCGTAGCCCTTGCCCAAGTGATTGTGCAGTTTGTACTCAACAAGCTTGTTCAACAATAGCTAGAGATAGCTTTAGAATTTTCCAGATATGCATAAAGCCGGCTGAGAAGCCGGCTTTATTGATTTTGCGAAAAAAGCCAGAACCTACAGAACTTCTATTTTCTTGACCGTGTCTTGCTTTACTTTGGCAAACGAGATTGTTAGCACACCGTCTTTTAGTACGGCCTCGATCTCTTCTTCTTTTACTGGTACTGGTAGTACAATACTGCGGCTAAACTCGCCCCAGTAGCACTCTTGCAAGAAGTAATTCTCCACACCTTCGTCACTGCCAGCGCT
>Ga0155609_103_pt1 | contig 9566 bp, 6 predicted proteins | sample RifCSPhighO2_12_FD_107266 | JGI IMG/M metagenome (GOLD analysis project Ga0155609, IMG submission 107266) | Candidatus Saccharibacteria bacterium RIFCSPHIGHO2_12_FULL_48_21 | reverse complement strand
TGACCCGTTAACCCACCATACGACTCCACCTACTATTAATGATCTTTACGATACTTTGCTGCACATTGGTGGGTCTGGACCGCAACTGGCGCAACGATTACGCAAATATACCAGCGGGACCTTTGCCGGCATCTTTAGCCAGCAAAGCAATATAAATGTAAATAACCCGATGGTAGTCTTTAACATCCGCGACCTGGAGGACGAGCTACGTCCGGTAGCCATGTATATTGTTCTTAACTACATCTGGAATAAGACCAAAGCCGACCGGAAAAAGCGACTACTAATAGTCGATGAGGCCTGGCAGTTAATGCAGTTTGAAGACAGCGCCAATTTCTTATTCTCGTTGGCCAAACGAGCCCGCAAGTATAATTTGGGACTTACTACCATAACCCAAGACGTCGAAGATTTTATGGCATCGCGAATGGGCCGAGCAATCGTGGCAAACGCCAGTATGCAGCTGCTGCTCAAACAATCGCCAACAGCTGTTGATGTGTTAGCCGACGTCTTCAAACTGACCAGCGAAGAGAAGAAGCGCTTAAGCCAATTCCCAGTCGGACAAGGTTTATTCTTTGCAGGCCAAAACCATGTACACATCCAAGTAATCCCCAGCCCCACAGAGGAAGGTTTGATTGTTTCAAATCCAAAACCGGTTGCTGAAGGAGAACTACCTACCGCAATAGGCGATGGGACAGGCAGCCACAAGCAGCAATCGGCTATTACGTCTCAAGTAACAGCCGACAAGGAATGACCTATATAAAAAGCTAAAAAATTAATGCCACAACCAGCAAGACAAAACTACGACCCTGATAGCGAGAGCCCTGTCATTCGTCCGGATCTAAGCGTATTGGAGGGCGGTGGTGAGACCACGCCGCCAAGGCAAGATCATTTGATAGAAGTTCAAAACAGCGGTGTAATCAAGCCCGAAAGCTTGGACCAAGCTGAACGATCAAGTGGAGATGGGCAGCCAGATAAGCCGGGTGGGGGAACAGACAACGTTTCAGCCCGTCATGGTGGATCAGGTGGTAGTTTATACAAATCGCAAGCCGATCTGGCCGAGATGAAGCCAACGCCTCGGGGAATCGTCAGATTTGCCAAGAACAATAAAGGCAAGATGATCGTCGGCGGCGGGATATCCGCAGGGTTTGTCGCCCTCTTAATTGCTGGCTTTTTGTTTGTCCTGCCAATGAAAGTGATGCACATCATGAACAATTTGCATCATAAATTCTTTGCCACCGCTGAGCAGGCAATGGAAAAAGAAACCGATCGGCTCTTTAGCAACTACATTAAGAAGAAGATTCGGCTTGGAGGGTGTACTGGGGTCCGCGTTGACAGCTCATGCAATCCCTTCACTGCTGGAGACTCATTAGTCACACGGTTATACCGGGGCTGGAACAACGGAAAGCTAGAAGACAAGCTCTGGAAGGATTACGGTATTGCCTTTGCCAGAGACAAATCGGGTTTCCAGCTTCAATTTCGGGATACCCAAGGTGGTACCTCACTAAACGGTCTAGTTAATGGGAATAAGACACTTGACGATCTGCTTAAGGATGAAAGTAAATTCTCCCCTGCCAAACGTACCGAACTGAGACAAAAACTTAAAACAGCATTTGAGCACGAAACTCGTACTAAAAAGGTTATGTACTACATAAAGGTTAAGCGGTTACTGAAAGCAAAGTACGGGATAAAGTTCTGCACAATCGGCTGCCCGCAGTTTGTAAATAAATACCGTGACTGGAAAGATAACAAGAGAAGAGCCATGAAGATGTTTATGGCCGAGAGAGTGCTGGTCGGTCGGGCCGAAATGTACAGCTATCTCTATACCTGTATTCTTACCGAAGCATGTACCCCAGATACATTCACAAAGCCCATTCCTACCGAATATGTAAGCGATACCTCGGGAGTAAAAAAAGGCATTGATGTAAACGGGGAAGCTCTGTCAACCTACGATAAAGACATTAGAAGTACCATTTTAATTAGTAGGTTACTGAGTGCGTACGGTGGTGATGTTGATAAGTTAACAAAAGACTATGAAGCGTTCAAGAATAAGGGTCTACGCGGGCTCATCACTAGTAGGCTTGACGATACCATTAAGGCAGACGGTGAAAAAATAGGAGAGAACGGAAATAAAGGTAATGCCGGTTTAGGTAAAAAGGGGGCAGCCCTACTAGCAAAAAAAGCCGTCAACGCAGTTCCGATAGTCGGCTGGATAAACATGGGGGCTGTCATCATCAACTCACAGGCGACTATTAGGAAGGCCATGCCTAAGATAGTTTATGTAATGAATGCCACAGCCGCTGCTCAGATGTTTGCCATGTATCGGACTCACGTAGATGAAATCAAGGAAGGAAATGTCGACGCCGCCGTAGTAGGGTCTTATACCGAAGCGCTTGGACCGGGAGTCCAGGTTGATTCCGATGAGAAGGACCAGATTGGTGGGCTGGCTCAAGCCGAAGGAACCCCCCTATATGGTGCTTTGTTTGGTAGCAACAAACCAGACACGATTTTTGCTCAGACATCACAAGGACTATTCGGTACTGTTAAAGCCGCGGCGCCCGAGTCGAAATGCTCAGACGGTAAGCCGATACCGGCCGGGAAACTTATTTGTGATGAAGAAAAAATTCGTCAAGACGGTAACCAATTAACGAAAAATTGGAGCAAGGTCAGCGATAATCCATATTGGGGTACAATCGAGGGTGCAGCTGAAGTTTGGCAAAAAACTAAAAGTGGTATCGTTGGCGGCCTATTTGGAGCTGTTGGTGCGGTAAAGAATGTTGTTTGCAAGGTATTGAATCTACTTGGTCTGTGCGATGCTTTGGAGAGTGCTGTCAGTAAAGTTGCAAACATTATCGAACCTTACACAATAGGCCCTTTGAAAGATCTCTTAGACAAAGCGCTCAAGGGGACTTTTGTGAATATCTTTGGCTACAACCTCGACATGATATCTAATCGGCAGAGTGGCGGCCGAACGTTTGACGTTATTGCCGCCGGAGCCGATGTCTCTGGCAACGAATTTTGCCACAACGGTATTGGGTGCGGGACGATAACCCAAAAAGCCGCTTTGGAAATCCAGGACGAGCAGGCCCAGTGGCGAAAAATTGCATATGAATCAAAGCCGTTGCTGTCTCGTGTTTTCGATAAGGAAAGTGAACATTCTCCGCTAGTCCGGATGGCTATGGCCATGCCGTCTGATAAAAATCAAGCTATTCACGGAGTACTTGCCAAGGTTAAGAATCCGCTGGATCTTATTATGAGAACATTTGGCTCATTGTTCTCATCTCCGTTTGCCAAAGCCGCCACCGAAACTCAGATTATTGATGATCCGTTTGGCATAACGCAATACGGCTACTCTGATGATGACCCAATCTTCGATCAAGACCCCGATGAATACTGGAACAAGTACTGCACATCAATCCTGGAAGACGGATCGCCAAACCCCGACTTCAAAACCCAAAAATGGAACCAAGCCGGAGCAGATGCCGCCAATGAAGAGTCCGCCTACCAACCAGTAAATAAAGTAACTAACGGCTGTTTATTAATCCAGTCAGCTGTTGGTAGCGCAGGGGCTATTTTCACCGATGAAGTCCTCTCCCCCGAAGAACTAAGTGATTCTCAAAACACACCACTAGAATCTCCGGCGACCCCTGCTGGAGCTAGAGTTGAAGGGGACATCGGTCTAAACTCTGACACGATCGCCTGTGCTCAAGGTACCAATGACCTCGGAACAGTGACAACAAAATATACAGGGGACTATAAAAAAGAGAGTGGCGACTTGGTAATCCGCTTGTGCCAGATCCCTTCCATTCCTGGTGAAGGTAACAACCCTAATGGAACAGAAATTGGCGGTGGTGCGGTTGTTAACTCGAGAGTTTCAGGTGCATGGCAAGCCCTTGGGACAGCAGCTAAGAAGGCCGGGGTAGCTCTTTATTCAAACAGTTCTTTCCGGCTTGACGATTCCTGTGGCGGTAATGGCGATGGTGGCTCGTGCGCGACTCCAGGCGGATCACCGCACCAACTCGGGGTAGCTATCGATTTCGGTAATATGTTTGGGATTAACCCGGATGCCCAGACTTGTGAGCGGGGAGTCCGTCTTAGAGATCTGAATAGCCCATCATGGAAGTGGATGTATGCAAATGCCGAATTCTACGGTTTCGAGCAGTATTCGGCGGAATCATGGCACTGGGATCCTTTACCGTCTGCCAATAGATGTAACTCAAGTGAACCCTCCGACTACCTAGCGGCCAGAAAACAAGAACGTTATCTTGCAAAACTAACAGAACTAATGAAAGTCCTTAGTTGGTAAGATTATGACGCTTTTACCTCCGCTAATTCGAAAAAATACTAGAGTGCGATCTTTGATTTCCCTACTGAGCATATTCCTTCTCCTATGCGTAAACACTCAAGGGGTCAGCGCTTTGTCAGAAATGGATCTAAATAGTATCTACAAGGATACGGTCTGGTATCAGGGCAGTATTGGCCAGGATGACTCATGTTCTCCGAGTTTGATTGGTGACAGTAACAAAGAAAAGATATGGAACTATTTCCGCTCCGTTAGAGGTCTGTCTGCCGAATCTACCGCTGGGATAATGGGTAATATCCAGTCAGAGTCAGCCGGAACGTGGGATCCGCGTGTCGTCCAGGGTAACCCGCCTACATATAGCGACACTGTGCCAAGACCGGTTGACGGAAATTCTGGCTATGGCCTAGCCCAGTGGACGACCGTTGGCAGGAAGGAGAATCTCATAAAGTTTGCTGACAGTAAAAATCTAAGTGAATCTGATTTAACATTACAACTAGATTTTATCTGGTACGAACTTGAAAACTCTTACCCAAGTGTGCTGGATGTTTTGAAGCAACCAAATACTGGCGACCTTGAAACACCGACATATAAATTCCTTATAGAGTATGAAGCGCCAGCTGACATAGAAGGTAACAAACCAGTGCGCCTAAGCTATGCCCGAGATATATTTGCAGAGTTTGGATCCGGCGGTGTCGCTCCTGGGAACCCAGCTTGTGGCGGCGGTATTGGGACTTCACCTGAGGGGTTTGTTTTCCCTCTCAAAACAACGCAAGCTGTCATAAAACAAGGTGTCGATGGAGCCGTTTGGTGTTACTCTTCATCAACAAATTGCCACCACGACTACAACGCTGCCGACATTCATGCAGAAACCGGGACATCTGTTCTAGCAGTCCATAATGGTATTATCAAGAACATCCGCACAGGACCGGCGAGGCTTGTCTTAATCGCTGATAACGGTAGGACTTATTACTACACGCATATGCGTGCTGGATCAATTACGGTTAGGGAGGGCCAAAGTGTGACTGCAGGGCAAGTGATTGGCGCGGTAGGCACTAACGCAGATACTGGTAATGACTCTGTCCGCCATTTACACATTGATGAGCTTCCATCCGATCAATACAACTACCGGCCGGGGTGCGGCGGCTCAGATTGCCTCGCGTACCCGTTCATTAACATACAGCCTGAGCTAATCGCATCTTTTAAGAATTTACCGGGCTGATAACAGATATGAGAAGGAAAATTACATTCGTCATAGTTTCTCTCGCCATTCTGGCAAGTGCCTACTGGTTATTCAGTCACTCTAGGTTGGAGATTACGATTAACAGTGGCTCTCAAAACACAAATTACTCCTACCAACTCTACAACCAGGGCAACGGCAAAACAGAATCGATTAAAACCAGTTCTAAAACCTTAAGTAAAATAGTTGGTAAGGGTACTTATGAGATTTTAGTCACTTCAGACGAGACAAGCTATGTTGCAGTCGTTAAAGTCAGCGGCTTCCTTAGAACGACCAAGATCCATGGTGATCTCAGGCCCGAGCAAACTCGGCATTTCGTCGGTAACGAACCGAAAGATTGCACTAATTACATTCAATCAGTACTAATCTCATATAACTGTGGCGATCTTTACTCCAATATACAAACTCATCAGCCGGCCGATGCGTCACAGCCCACATATACACAAAAAAACACTGCCACCGGCTTAAGCGGTTATGTTGAGGGAATTATCAATTCTGCTGAGAGTGATCTTGTTCTAATTAAAACCATTCCCACCAGTGAAGAACAGCCGGATGATGGCCATATTCTGTATCGCATAGACAAAGAAATGAGACTAACTGACCCAGTTAGTCTAACTTCTCTTAGCTCTGAGAAGGTATATTCCATATCCCAATATAAAAACGGTTTTGTTGTCTTTGAGCTAACTGCCCCCCAAGCAATCTACTACCCATCGGCCAGATCTAATCCAACTGAGCTGAAGTTAGAGCAACCAACCGACAATAGTCTATACCCAGTCGCCATGAGTGTTTATGGGGATAGTCTGCTTTCGGTTTATTCGAACAAGCCTAGTGACCGCAATAACAGATCGGAGATTGTTGTCTATAGTAGTCAAGCGACGTCAAGCCATCACCACCTCAAGGGCTCATTGACTACATCCACGGTGCTTTGCGGCACGAAAGTGCTTTGCACACTTACCAATAACCGGTTGGATGTCTTCAGTCTCAAAACGGAAAAGCCCCAATTATTATTTAATCTTTTTGGTGTAACTGACGTTGATAACTTTGCAAGCGAAACTCGAGTGATAACTAGCAAAGGAGTGGTTAAATTGGATGTTGATAGTAGATCCGGGTTTTATGAATATTCATTTGGGGACTACTCCTACAACAATATTAGTGGTGATAGTACCGGCTATACTCTGAGTATTAATAACAGCAAGCAACAGAAGGTCGCCGTACGTATAGATAAGGCCCGAGTTAATACTGACAGTATTGATAAAAAGGTATCAGAATTGCAGGGGATGGCCGAAGTGTTGTTTGTTTCGGTGTATGGTAACTACATCTACATATCGGCTAATCTCGGTGACCTAGTCTACGATTCTGTAACCGGCAGTTATGTGTACAACGGGGTAATTAAAAAAGCTGTCGCTAATAAGATTAATGCCGAGATTGACAAGCTTGGTATTGATCGTAAAGTTTATACAATCACCAGCAACGCATTTTAGCTAGAGGGGGAGGAGGGTGGTGTTGCTCCCGTCGATTGAGTTATAACGACGAAATGGTTGACTTTTCACTGTAGTTATGCTACAATTACGTTTGTTCGATAAAAACAAAAAAATATTTTTAAAGGATAATTCTATGGCAAATATTGGCGAAAAGTTAGGAAAACTAGGCGGGCCACTTTTGGGTGGAGCCGGTCGCGCAGTCGACAAGGCGGTGGAAAAACCCGCCAAAGCTGGGGCCAATGCATCCGAGAACCTCGGTAAATGGATTCAAGGAAAAGCCGCCAACCAGGCGACTAAAGGTACAGATAAACCGCAGATCTAGGGTTTAGCTATGGCAAAAATAGGAAAACATTTAGGAAAACTAGGCGGGCCCTTGCTGGGGGGCGCAGGTGAGGCCATAGACAGAGCTACTGAGCGACCTACTCAAGCTGGTGCAGACGCAGCTAGAGATGTTGGTGAACGTATTCAGGGTAGGGCCGCTTATAGCGCCACAAGAAGGAGGGGAAATTTCCTGACAAACATTGTCGCGCAACTTGCTGGTGGACGTAAATCGCCAACACGGAGAGGGCGGGCTGCACTAATCCAAAGGGGCAATGAGTGGGCTCAAAGAGAAAATGAACTAGCTGCCGGGGTTGCTCGCAGTAGACATGACTCCGCATATCGTGAGGGTGGTGTAGTAGCCGGGAAAGCTGCATTGGTCGAGCTGGCTGGTGGCGGTGGACGTACCGCTGAACAAGCAATTATCCAACTTATCGGCTCGAGCTCTTATGTGGAATTCCAAGGGTCAGTTATCCAGCGTGGCCGCAACCGAGGTAAAAGAGTCACTGAAATAGGTGCCTGGCAAAATGTGCTGAGCGATCCAGCTAACAGCCAGCTGTGGGTAGAGGTTGGTAGAAGACGTCCAGATCTAACTCCAGACGTACTGCAATCGGCAGAGAATGCGGCAGGCTATCGATTCGATGATGTACCCGGTAATCAACGGGCTCTCTTGGATGACCTAAACCGTTTATGTCTGGCAGAGGCCATGCAACGTTTCGACGCAGGTGTATTGCCTGGTTTACATGAAGGAATTTTTAACGAAATAGAGAGATCTAATGACCCTGTGTTGGCCCAGCAACTATTTGATAGGTTGAGAATCATCGCTAACGTACCAGGGACGGTCGGTCGAGACGCCTTGGGAGCATTGGCCGGCCCAAGAGGACAGGCTATCGACCGAGCGCTTGTCCCGATTGGCGAAAGCTACTCGAGCATCTAAAAAACCTAGTTGTAAACCTAGTTGTAAACCTAGAGGGGGAGGAGGGTGTGGTCGTCTTTGCCCGCACAAATTTCTATGAAATTTAGGTGGGCGAGGTAGTTGACAATTTCCTTACGAGAGAGGTACCAGATTGTGATCACCAAAATAGCCAATAACGGCATCAGCATCGGTAGTGGTGATAATTGCCTGGTACTTCTTCAGGTATTTAACTAGCGCCCGACGGCGGGCACCGTCGAGTTCGGAAAACACATCATCAAGTAAGAAAATCGGTTTCTGGCCTCGAGTTTTTTCAACAAGAGCCAGTTCTATAACTTTTAAAGCCAGGACTATCGAGCGTATCTCACCGCGCGATGCTGTTGAGCTAATCGGTTGGCCATTTAGCTCAAAGCTAAAATCCTCACGGTGGGGTCCACAACCAGTAAAACCTCTTTGAAAATCTAGATCGGTGTTGGCTTCTAGCTTGGAGAGCATCCGCGATGAATAATTTTGAGAGTTAAATTGGGCTTGGTAACCCAAAGAGAGCTGGTTTTTTTTGGTGGCTATCCGGCTATAATTTTTAGCTACAGTTTGGTTCATCTCTTCTATTAATTCGACTCTGGAGCCAACAACCTTCTCGCCCAGTTCGGACAGCCGTACATCCCAAGCGAATAGTTGGGATTTTGCCCTATGAGCCGGCTGCTTGAGTAGAGAGTTGCGCTGGGCTAGTGTGCGGCGATAACTGGCCAGCAGGGGTTTATACCCCAGTTTTGTGCGTTCCAGCAGATCATCGAAGTAGTCGCGGCGGCTATTCGGCCCCTGGCTAATCAGCTGCAAGTGGTTGGGCTCGAAAAATACCACCGGCACGGTTCGCTCCAGCGATAGTCTTTGAAGTTTCTTACCGTCGAGTGAGAAAAGTTTGGCCGATTTGTCACCACCGTCGTTATTTTCAAACCTCACCACCCTGGAATTTGAGCCGAAGAAGCCATCCAGCTGGGCCCATTTTTTGTTTTTTTTGATCAGGTCAATGTCCCGGGCTCGGTATGAACTGCCACGAGCCAAGACCAAAACAGCTTCTAGCAAATTGGTTTTGCCGCTGGCGTTGGGGCCGACAACAATATTAACCCCTCCCTCAAACTCAAAAGAGGCGTCACGGTAACTGCGAAAGTTTCGAAGCCGAAGAGTTGAGATCATACACTTACTTTACATCCCGCTAGTTCACTAGTTGCACGCTTTATTGGGCAGGTCACAATTAGCATTGTAGCTGTAATGATAAGTGATTAATGAAAAATAAATGCCAAATGGTAAATGGTTGATGGT
>Ga0155609_136_pt1 | contig 9847 bp, 5 predicted proteins | sample RifCSPhighO2_12_FD_107266 | JGI IMG/M metagenome (GOLD analysis project Ga0155609, IMG submission 107266) | Candidatus Saccharibacteria bacterium RIFCSPHIGHO2_12_FULL_48_21 | reverse complement strand
TTACCCGCAAAAATTTTAAAAAACAATTTCAGCGGGTCTCTCTTTACCCGCCTTGCACTCGGTGTGACTGCTAGCGGGTATACCAAGTTTTTAAGTTGCGGGCCTCTCTAATCCCAGGTAAGTAAGTCGCAGCTGAGTGATTTAGGAGGGGTTTGAGTAAGCCCAGAAAGTCGGTCTAACGGTCCTTGTTTGTGCTTGCTGGCTAACTGGCCGTACTCAAACTTCTGTATATAATATAACAACTTTAACAGATACAATCAACCTATAAACGCTGTAAAAATTAGAACAATTCGGTATCTGATTTGTCGCCCGGTTTGGATTGGTGGAGCGTATCGGAGTCGAACCGATGACCCCCTACTTGCAAAGCAGGTGCTCTAGCCAGCTGAGCTAACGCCCCTCGTCGAAGCCGACGTACCGACTTCCGTACTTATACAAATAGTAAAAGTACTTTCAGCCTCAGGTCGTCTTCTCCTCTCAAAAATGCAACTCGACCAGATGTTACATTTTTGTAAAAGACCAAAAATTGGTGGGCTTGCCAGGACTTGAACCTGGGACCTCGTCATTATCAGTGACGCGCTCTAGCCAGCTGAGCTACAAGCCCTAAATGTTCGCAACGGGGGTATTGTAACAAAAAACGCTCTTTAAGGAGAGCGTTTTGGCTGAAAACCTGTGTAGTGCAAATCTAACGCCTTTACCCGCCTAAAGCTTCTAGTGAAACTTGGGCGAGCATATGAACCTTCTCCGTTAACGCAACAGGTTGGTTCGATACCTGCTGCAGAGATCAATCGTACCTCGACCGCTTAAAAAGCGGCGGGTTAACACTCCCTAGAAAGGAGGTAATCCATCCGCACCTTCCGGTACGGATACCTTGTTACGACTTAGTCCCAATCATCTCCCCTACCTTGGGCCAACAAATTGTTAGACTTCAGGTATTGGCGACTTTCATGACTTGACGGGCGGTGAGTACAAGACCCGGGAACGTATTCACGGTAGCGTAGCTGATCTACCGTTACTAGCGATTCCGGCTTCAAGCAGGCGAGTTTCAGCCTGCTATCCGAACTGAGACCGGTTTTGATGGGATTTGCTCCCCCTCGCGGGTTGGCTGCCCTTTGTACCGGCCATTGTAGCGTGTTTGTAGCCCAAGACGTAAGGGAAATACTGACCTGACATCGTCCCCTCCTTCCTCCCCGTTACCGGGGCAGTCTGGCTAGACAATTCAACTAACCATAAGGGTTGCGCTCGTTAATGGACTTAACCAAACATCTCACGACACGAGCTGACGACGGCCATGCATCACCTGTCACGCGGCTCCCGAAGGCACAGTCTCCTTTCGGAGACCTTCCACGGATGTCAAGCCTTGGTAAGGTTCTACGCTTATCATCGAATTAAACAACACGCTCCACCGCTTGTGCGGGTCCCCGTCTATTCCTTTGTGTTTTAAGCTTGCGCTCGTACTCCACAGGCGGGATGCTTAACGCGTTAGCTTCGCTACTACCCGGATCGATACGGATAACAGCTAGCATCCATCGTTTAGGGCGTGGACTACCGGGGTATCTAATCCCGTTCGCTCCCCACGCTTTCGTGCCTTAGTGTCAGCAATAGCCCAGTAGCCTGCCTACGCCATCGGTGTTCCTACTGATATCTACGGATTTCACTCCTACACCAGCAGTTCCAGCTACCTCTACTATGCTCTAGCTAGCCAGTTTTCCTGCCCTGTCCAAGGTTGAGCCTTGGGATTTGAACAGAAACTTAGCTTGCCACCTACGCAACTCTTTACGCCCAGTAATTCCGGATAACGCTTGGATCCTCCGTTTGACCGCGGCTGCTGGCACGGAGTTAGCCGATCCTTATTCACATGCTACTGTCAAAATCGTCACATATAAAAGCAGTTTACGACCCGAAGGCCTTCCTCCTGCACGCGGCGTTGCTGCGTCAGACTTTCGTCCATTGCGCAAGATTCCCTACTGCTGCCTCCCGTAGGAGTCTGGGCCGTTCTCAGTCCCAGTCAGGCTGGTCATCCTCTCAGACCAGCTACCGATCGTCGCCTTGGTGAGCTATTACCTCACCAACAAGCTAATCGGACGTAGGCCGCTCCCAAAGCGCCTTGCGGCTTTGATGCTCCTCATCAAAGCCCGAATTTACCATTTTTCAATTCACAATTTACATTTATTTATCAGTTTTCATTTTTCATTGCCGGAAATGGCCAATGATCAATGTGAAATTAATGTTAAATGACAAATGTGAAGTGTTAAATGCTTCGAGTCTTGATGAGAAGCACCGCATGCGGTATTAGACACCGTTTCCGGTGCTTATCCCTCACTTCGGGGTACGTTCCTACGCGTTACTCTGCCGTCCGCCACTCCATATACTCCTCACTCACGCTCGGAAATGTTCAATGGTCAAGTTTCAATTGTCAATGAATGGTCAATGATTGAATGCATTAATGCATTGCTACATTCGTTGAACATTGAGCATTGTTGCTTGATTCATTGCTTCCTCACGCCAGTGAGAAGCACTGTCGTTCGACTTGCATGTATTAGGCACGCCGCCAGCGTTAATCCTGAGCCAGGATCAAACTCTCCAAAAATGACTCGCATTGCTGCGAATCAGGAACTGACGTTTAATCTCCCACAAAATCAAGAATAAATTCCTAACTTGCAGAAGAATGATTTGCACTGCATAAGTTTTCAATGAACACTTAAGGCCTTTGTCTCGCGTCAGCGAGACCGTTTCGTTTGTCCTGTGCCTCAAAAAGTGGAGACACTTTAAAAAGAAACACCTATAAGCTACTACTATCATACCGGGTATGATGAGCCCCGTCAACTCTGTTGAGCATGAGTCTACTTTTACAAAGTAACAAACTTGGTCATACTTTTGCGCCGTCAAAAGTATGCAAAACCTCTCGGGCTGTTTCGCTTCACTTGTAGCTGTAGTAAAACCAGTCTTTGCCTCCGGAACTCCTCAAAAATCATCCACTGGATAATTTTTTCGTCAGACATCCGGAGGAATCCGCCAGCTGGCGGACCAGACTGTTTTACTACGTCTAGTCATGTTTGCGAAAAATGCCCGAAATAGACCAAATTCATCTGTTTTCGCGGGCTCGAACCAAATCCATTTTTTAATTTTTTAATTATTATGGAGATGGATTTCGGCAGCGGCTTGAAAGGGACCTTCGTGAGCTTGGTCTAGCTGGATCCTAATGTCTACATAGTATTCAGTATCCTCGTCCGGGTTGTCATCATACCTCAGTAACCCACGCAATATAGCCTCGCTTGATACTGGATCATACTCCGTAAAGCACACTTCGGTGGTTTTTGAAATCCGTGGAAAATCGTCTGACTTTAAGCCCGCAGGGATTAAGACGTACTCATCGGCGAAGTCGTAAGATTCGCCGCTAAGCCCCCAGTCTTCTTCAAGCTCTTTTATTGTCCTGTCCAATTGTTTATGCTCACCGAAGTCCAAGCCAGCAATTACGCCGGCGATATCTTCTCCATATTCCTCGCCAAATTGTAGGGCTTTCTCTTTAGTAGCATCAACTACTTCCGCAAGCTGCTCTTTGATACCACGAAGTTGCTCTTCGATACCGATAACTTTGGTTTTGAGTTCGGATACCGCCTCTATCAATTGACGCCTTTTCTCTATCCGTTCTTGCAGCTCTTGGTGGGCCTCTTCCGAAAGCTCAATTGTTGCTTCATAAACCTGTCCTCTGTCGTTTTCGGGTGGTGAGCTGTCCTGCTCGCCCCGAGACTGAGGTGGCGATATATCTGGTCGTCTCGCTTCACTTGTCATAATATACATATTACCATAAGAGGTCGGAAGTGTCAATATTACCCTTGGTCAACTCCGTTACTCTTTGACAGAAATAGCCAAAAGAAGTATAATCTGCATACTTATCTGCTCGAGAGCGGATGGGAGTAATTTTAAATTTGAAGCCAAAATCCAAGCTGGGATATTGCTCCCTAATTTAGGGGGTAACATCCTGGCTTGGACATAGAGATCCAAGCCGTGACCCGTGAGGGGTGAGCTCAATGATCACGAACCGAACCAAGAGACTGTTGGTGTCCTTTCGAATGTGGGCCATACGCAACTTTTCTCCTACGGCCCGGTGGTACATCAAGAATGGGTCCGGGGGTGACTACGATTATCCTGCGTTCTTTTCGTGGCCGCCGCTTCTCGGACCTCTGAGACGGGACGAGAGGAAAATCCTCGTCTGCTCAACGCGCGTACAACATAACCGCGTCATAAGGGAGGCGACTGCAGTTGCGGTAGAGCTCGGTATCGACCAACCGACCTTGGTCTACTGCAAGAACATCGGTACGTTTTGGCCGAACTTCTTTGGCTGCCGGTATTTCGTAACAAATTGGCGCAAGCGGCGTCTTCCGGCGCTAATCGTGGCCACCGGCCAGCTGCGCCACTACGACCCGCGCGGGACGGGGATGACGCTCGCCGTTGATGAGAGGCTGAAAGAAATCGCTTCCAACTACGGCATACCGATCGAGCTAAGGCCCGAGAACTAGCCGGCTGGGGCCGAGAAAGGACTGATGATGAGCACAACGATACTCGACCCCGAAAGGGTCAACGTCATCTTCCTCGATTGTCTGTTCAAGGACTACGAGGACACCAGCAACATGGTGGTAGCCGAGGGGATCGTCGATACCGTCGGTTTCCATCCAGAGCGCCTCGAGAGCCATCGCGATGAAATCGAAGCGTTGCTGATGGAGCTACCCAACGAGTTCATGAGATCCGGAGGTGGTGGCTGGTCCTTCCTGAACGCCTGCCTAGACAAGCATGGCAATCAGTGGACCGGACTCCATCAGAGGATGGGGCAGCTCTTCCAACTCGGGATCGGTATAGGCAAGGTCGTCTGCCTGACGCCTCGGAACATGTGGTTCGCGCTGCCCGGCGGCATGCCCTACTATGTCATCGAGGACTAAGCATCCGCTAGGGTCTCAACCGTTCGGCTCAACCCGGCCGAGAAAGGACTGCGTCATGAACAAGCGTGACCTTTACCGACAGAGGAAGTCAGAGAAGTCGGAATCGACCGCCGTGCGCAGACAGCTGCAACGGAAGCAACTCCGCTGCTACTGGACACTCATTCCCCGACTTTGGCCTTTTGGCCATGTGTGGTCCGGCGGCAAATGCCTGAACTGTGGCATTAGCGAGCCATACGGCATGTAGTCAACAGGATTCAACCGGTCCACCGCAGGCGGACCAGAAAGGATGTGCAGATGCACCCACCTTAGAGGTGGAACGCTCACACAACTATAGGGGAGGCGCTCGCCACGCGCCTCCCCAGCAACACCTTACAAGCGACCCTGATGGGTCTTTTTTTATGCTCATAATCCGCCCAGCTGAAAAACATCCACCAGTACCTTGGTATGGTCAGACTTAACCCCGTAAACGCCTTTGTCTAAGCTTGATTCGATGTAGTCTCTGTGGTCATTTTTTTCAGGATTTTTGGGCCAGGTTATGACCCGAATACCTGAGTCGTGGGCTCTGTCGATTAGCTTTCTGCTGAGTGCAAAATGGGGCAGATGAACACTTGTCACCCCTGATACCTTCAGTATTGCAGCGCCCCAACCACTAACGCCCACGCAAACATCCTTGCCACCACCATTCATCTCGGCTGCAACCTCACGGCCAAACTTATCCGTACCAACCGAAACTCTGTCGTGGACCTTTAACTGGTCGATTGCCTTAGCTGTTGGCTTTATGGCTTCGGGAGTCTTTAAATCTATAAAAAAGCGCATATCCGGAACTTCTGTTAATACCTCCTCTAGTAGTGGTGTCTGTTCGAACCCCGGCAGTTTGATTAACTCCTGACGGGTGTGCCGGGCTATCCAGCTCCGTAAAACATCCCTGCCGCCTCTGGTGGCGAAAGGATTCCTGGTCCCATGGATAGCGACGGTTTTGTTGTCTATAGTTCCACAAACATCTACCTCACCGTACCCAATGCCTTGCTGTAAAGCCGACCAAAACGCCTCAACGGTGTTTTCGGTGCCGGGTCCAACGGCATTCCCGCCCCGATGAACAATCGGTATCGGTCCCGATATGTCATAAAAAGGATAATCCTCAGCTCGCCTTCTCATAGGTGTTCAATTATATCTTATCCGAACATCTGAAAAACAGAAGCCAATCCGAACATCTGATAAAACTGAGTGAGCGAGGGTTGAAAAATAAGCGACAACCGAGGACTGTCTGATCCAGCTCATGCCTGCATGGGCTGGTGAGTTCCGCAGGTTCACTTATTCTGAGATCTATAGCGAACTTCAGCTTTTATCAGCGTTCGGGAGTTTTGAGACACTTTGGCGACCCAAAGTGTCAACAAGGTTATTACTTCTTGGGTTTGGGCTTCACCGAAGCCTTTGCTTTAGGTTTTGGCTTTCCAGCTTTCTTTGGAAGCTTCTCTGAAGGTTCTGTTTCCTCATCTTCTTCTTCGACTTTCTCCACCAAGGCCAAAGAAACTACGCTGTCGCCGCTGTTGAGACGCATAATCCGCACCCCTTGGGTGGCTCGTCCTAAGCTGGAGATATTTTTTAGTCCCAGACGAATGGTTTGGCCTTGGGCCGAAATTATAATGATTTCCTGATCTTTGCCAACTAGAGTTTTTACTCCGACCAAAGCCCCGGTTTTTTTGTTGACTACTGCCGAGCGAATTCCCACTCCACCTCGTTTGTGAGCTGTAAACTGGGCAATCTTGGTACGTTTGCCGTAGCCAAATTCAGAAATTACAAATATTGAGGAGTCTTTTTCGACTATATCCATACCAATAACCTGGTCACCGGTTCGCAAGCGAATCCCTCGTACGCCTCGGCTGGCCCGCCCCATCGGCCGAACATCTCTCTCATGGAAGCGAATCGCCTGGCCGTGGCTAGTTGATATGACTACTTCGTTATCGCCAGTGGTCATTCTGATCCATTTGAGTTCATCACCCTCGTCTAGGTTGATGGCGATCAGCCCGGAACTGCGGACATTTTGATACTGCTCAAAGGCCGTTTTCTTAACCACTCCGCGAACAGTACACATTAGTAGATAGCCGCCAGCCGACTGTTTGATGACGTTGATTACTGAACTAACAATTTCTTCAGGCTGCAACTGCAACAGATTGACCAGAGCCACGCCCTTGGCGTTGATGTTAACCGCCGGTACTTCATAAGTCTTGATTCTGAAGACTCGTCCTTTGTTAGTGAAGAACAACAAGAAATCATGTGTTGAAGTGTTTACAACATGTTCAATGACGTCTTCGTCACGAGTCGTCATACCACGGCGACCTTTACCACCACGCCCCTGCCTCTTGTAATCGGCTATAGATGTCCGTTTGATGTAGTTAGCTGCTGTAATGGTTACAACTACTTGTTCGTCAGGAACTAGGTCTTCGTCGGACAATTTTCCAAGCTCGGCGGCCACGATTTTGGTTTTTCGCTCGTCGCCAAATTGCTCTTTTAGCTTTAGAAGTTCGTCCCGAATGATCTTTAATATCTTCTCTTCGCTAGCTAAAACACCTTCAAGTTGGGCAATTATTTTGATCAGCTGCGCAAGTTCGTCCTCTATTTTTTGGCGCTCTAGCCCGGCCAAAGTGCGCAGTTGCATGGCCAAAATAGCTCGGGCCTGGATAACCGTGAGTTTAAATTGCTTGATTAAATTGGCTTCGGCTTCTTCGGTAGTTTGACTGGCTCGAATGGTCTTAATTACTTCGTCAATATGGTCAAGAGCGGTCTTTAACCCCTCTAAAATGTGGGCTCGTTCCTTGGCTTTGCGCAGTTCAAATTCGGTGCGGCGACGGATAACTATCTGGCGGTGTTTGATGTGCTCGGAAATAATGTCGGCTAGGCCCAAAACGCGTGGTTGGATACCATCAATTAGGGCTAGCATGTTGTAGTGGAAAGCGGTCTGAAGCGGTGTCAGTTTAAACAGTTGGTTGAGTAGTTTCTTGGGGTAAGCGTCGCGTTTTAGGTCGATAACAACTCGTACTCCCCCTCGAGAACTTTCATCTCGGATGTCGGATATGCCGCCTAGGCGTTTTTCGCGCACCAAATCGGCAATTTTTTCGACCAACCCAGCTTTATTGACCCCGTAAGGGATCTCGGTGATGACTATCCGGTGTTTGCCACCCTTTTGCTCCTCGATTTCGGCTACGCCGCGCACTACTACCCCGCCCCGGCCAGTGGCAAAGGCCGTGCGGATGGATTCTTTGCCATAAACGACCGCACCAGTGGGAAAATCAGGACCTTTGATGTGCGTCAGCAGGTCGTCGAGCGTCGCCTGGGGGTTGTCTATCATGGCGACAGTGGCATCAACTAGCTCACTCAAGTTGTGCGGCGGGATATTAGTGGCCATTCCAACAGCTATACCAATCTGGCCGTTTAGAAGCAGATTGGGTAGGCGCGCCGGCAGCACTTCTGGTTCTTGCTGAGAGCCATCGAAGTTATCGCGAAAAGGCACGGTTTCTTTCTCGATGTCGGCCAGCATGGCCTCGGACTGTTTGGTCATCCGGGCTTCGGTGTATCGATAGGCCGCCGCTGGGTCGCCGTCCATACTTCCAAAGTTACCCTGCCCGTCAACCAACGGATAGCGGGTAGAAAACGGCTGGGCCAGGCGTACCATGGCGTCGTAAATTGCCGTGTCGCCGTGAGGGTGGTACTTACCCATAACTTCCCCGACTATCTGGGCGCTTTTGGTGTATTTGGCGCCTGAGCTGAGGTTGTTTTTGTCCATGACGTACAAAATGCGCCGGTGGACCGGTTTTAAGCCATCACGCACGTCGGGCAGGGCTCGGGCCACGATAACGCTCATTGAGTACTGCAGGTACGAAGTCTCCATCTCGTCTTCGACACTGCGGTTGAGAACGGTTTTGGAGTGTTTAGCGGCGCTGGGGATCAGGCCCTTGCTTCTATCGTCCATGGGTCGCTCCCGTTGTCGCTTTAGTCAACAGTAGACAGTAGACAGTAGACAGTAACTTAACTGTTAGCTGTAAGCTGTTTGCTGTTAGCTTGAGTGACGAAGTCATGGCTAGATGTCTAAGTCCTTGGCGAATTTAGCGTGGCTTTGGATAAAGTTCTTGCGCATCTCGACCTCAGTTCCCATCAATTTGGAGAATATGGCATCGGCTCGCTCGGCGTCTTCGATCTTTACTTGCACCAGCACCCGGGCCTCAGGGTCCATAGTTGTCTCCCATAACTGGTCGGCGTCCATCTCGCCAAGACCCTTGTAGCGCTGGATAGATGCTCCAGCTTGGCGGACTCGATCTTCCGATTTATCGACCTTGTTGCCCTTGGCGGTCTTTTCCTCGATCATATCTTTCAAAATTTCATCGCGTTCTTCGTCGGAATAAGCATAAAGTTTCTTTTTTCCAGACGATATAGCGTAAAGCGGCGGCTGGGCGGCGTATAAGTGGCCACCTTCTAAGATTGGTCGCATGTGTCGGAAAAATAGCGTCATTAGAAGGGTCCGGATGTGGCTACCGTCAACGTCGGCGTCGGTCATAATAATTATCCGCTCGTAGCGCAGGCCGGCCATATCAAATTGCTCGTCGATCCCTACCCCCATGGCTTTGATCAGATTAAGGATTTCGGTGTTGGCCAGCATCTTGTCCAGCCGCGCTCGCTCGACGTTTAATACCTTGCCACGGAGAGGCAAAATTGCTTGATAGTAGGAGTTGCGGCCGTCTTTGGCGCTGCCGCCGGCCGATTGGCCCTCGACGATGAACAGCTCGGCTTGAGAGCGGTCTTTGGTGGCGCAGTCGGCTAATTTTCCCGGTAAACTGGCGCCATCTAGTGCCCCTTTTCTAATGATATTGTCGCGGGCGGCTCGGGCGGCCTTGCGAGCCCGGGCGGCCAATAGTCCCTTA
>Ga0155609_120_pt1 | contig 10660 bp, 10 predicted proteins | sample RifCSPhighO2_12_FD_107266 | JGI IMG/M metagenome (GOLD analysis project Ga0155609, IMG submission 107266) | Candidatus Saccharibacteria bacterium RIFCSPHIGHO2_12_FULL_48_21 | reverse complement strand
GCTTTGGCGGGCGTTATCGCGCTGAGTTCGTTGCAGTTGTGGAATAGCCAAAAAGACTATGACCAAGATTAGGCCAGCAATTACCAGCACAATCATTACCTCGATGATGGTAAAACCCCTACTTAAACGTTTGATGTTATTTGTCATTTTGATTTAGTGTCCCCTTTCCTTTCGGTGCCCTTATTACGCTTATACTTAAAATACTATTGGACCCTGTTTAATGCAATAGCTACTTAACGTAGCAAGCCACTCCCGGCCAACCCGTAAATTGGTAGCAAGATAGCCGCCACGATAATCAGTGCCATAATCCCAACAACTATCATCAACGCCGGTTCAATAATGGTAGAGATGGCCTTAATCTGGTTATCAACTTCGCGCTCGTAATAATCGGCTACCTTGTTAAGCATGCCCTCGATTTGGCCAGATTGCTCGCCGATTTTTATCATGTCGGGAACTAGATCGAGAAAGTAGGGATCGTTGGTTAAACTCTCGGACAAGGATTTTCCAGCTTGAACGCCCTCGGTAGCCTTTAGAACGGATCTGGAGACGTGGACGTTGCCCACGGCCTCGGCGGTAGTGGTTAGCATTTTTATCATTGGTACGCCACTGCCAATCAAGGTTGCCCCAGTCCGAGCAAAACGAGCCATGTATAGCTTTCGGTACAACTTTCCCACCGGCCAAATCCTCATTTTGAGTTCATCAACCACCTCCCGGCCACCTGACGTTTTAGACCAGCGAGTTAGAAAAATTGTAGCCACAGCGATAATAAGTACGATTGCCCACCAATAGTTAACAAAGAAGCTCGACAAGCCCATTAATATCTTGGTTATCAGAGGTAGCTCGGCGCCGGGTAAACTTTTGTATAGTGCTTGGATCTGAGGTAGAACGGTCGTTAACATAAAAGTAACTACACCGACTAACACCAAGACGACGATCAAAGGATAGATCAATGCGCCGCGGACTTTTGAAATAATCTCGGCGTCATTCTCTTGTTGATCGGCCAGTCGCTCTAATGATTTATCCAGAGTTCCCGACGCTTCGCCGGCGGCTACTAAACTGGTAAAGACGTTGTCAAAGACCGCCGGGTGGCGGGCCATGGCATCAGCTAGAGTTGAACCGGCTTCAACGTCGACTGTGACTTCACCGATTACGGTTTTGAGGGTCTTATTGTCGGTTTGGGATTTAACGGTATTGAGGCTTTGGATAAGTGGCAAGCCAGCGTTTATGAGCGTCGAGAGCTGGCGAGAGAAAATTACCTTTTGCTTGGCCTTTACCCGATTTCTGTAGCGAAGTACCGAACCCCCCTGTCCTTTGAGTCTGATCTCCAGCGGGGCTAACCCCCTATCGGCCAGCAGTTTGGCGGCCGCTTTTTCGTTAATGGCAGCTATTTCGGACTGGACTTTGTTGCCAGTCGCCGTGTCGCGAGCAGTGTAAGCATAAGTTAACATCGCAAGTTCCCTTCGGGAACGGTGCTCAATCGGCAATGCTCAAAGCTCAATGAATAGTCAATGGAACAATGCATTGAATCATTTAAAACATTAAGTTTATTCATTGAAAATTGAAGTGACATAGTCACGTTTAGGCACCTCTCATTAACCTATCGAGTTCCTCAACATCAACAGCGTAATTTCTGGCTTCATCGTAACTAATTACGCCACCGTGGACCAGATTAACCAGTGTTTTGTCCATGCTTTGCATGCCGTGTTCGGCACCGGTTTGGATTACCGCTTCCATCTGGTAGTTCTTGCCTTCACGGATGATGTTACGAACCGCCGGCGTGGCAATTAGGATCTCGGCCGCCACAACCCGACCACCGCCAAGCGCTGGTATCAAGCGTTGGGAACAGATAGCCATCAATATGTTGCCCAGTTGGGCCCGAACTTGGGGCTGTTGGTGGGGCGGAAAGACATCAACCATACGGTCGATACTCTGGCTGGCGCTATTGGTGTGCAGGGTGGCCAACACCAGATGGCCGGTTTCGGCAATTGTGATTGCTGAGGCGATTGTCTCAAGGTCTCTCATCTCGCCGATCAGTACAACATCGGGGTCTTCACGAAGCGCTGAGCGAAGAGCGGCCGAGAAGCTGTAGGTATCGTAATGCACTTCGCGCTGAACAACGACCGAGCGTTTTGATTGGTGAGTATATTCGATTGGGTCTTCGACAGTAATAATGTGAGCTGCTCTTTCGGTGTTTATTTTGTTGACCAAAGACGCCAAAGTGGTCGACTTACCAGAACCAGTTGGACCAGTGACCAGTACCAGCCCCCTAGGGTAGGCGGTGAATTTATTGAGAACTTGGGGAAGTCCCAGTTGTTCGATGGTGCGAATTTCGGAAGTTATCAAACGCATAGCGGCGGCCAGATTACCGCGCTCGTGAAAGGCATTGACCCTGAATCGCCCAAGGTCACCAAAGGCAAATGAAAAGTCGAACTCTTTGTCGCGAAGCAGGATCTGTTTTTGGTCTTCGTCTAAGATGGAAAAGATCAGGGCCTCAACGGTCTCTTCTTTGAGAGCCGGCAGTGTACTTATGGGGCTCAAAACCCCATCGATTCGGAGTATCGGTGGCAAGCCAACCTGTAAATGAAGGTCTGAGGCCTTGCGCTTAACGACCTCTTCTAAAAGGACTTCTATTTTTGGAATTTGTTGCTGCATATTATCCCACCCCTATACTTTCTTATGCCTCGCCAGCTGCTACCCTATTAACCTCACTGAGTGTTGTACGCCCAGCCAGGGCTTTTAGGTAGCCGTCCTGGCGCATCGTTACCATTCCTTGGGACATGGCTGCCCTTTGAATCGCCGAGCTAGTGGAATGTTTTAGTATCAACTCCTGGATCTCCTCTGTTATGTCAAAAACCTCGTGTAGCCCAACTCGATCTTCGAAACCGGTGGGGTTCTCGGGCGTTATCTTTCCCTTGACCAAAGTATAAGCGTTTTGGCCGGCCAGTGGCAAGGATCGGTAACCAAGATCGGTGGCAACTTTGGGCACCTCTTCCTTAGTTTCGGGTAGAAGATTTCCTAAAACCTGATTGATTGCCAGAGTCTCGGCTTTGTTTGAGCTATAGGTCTCTCCACCGGGAACAACGGTCCGGACCAGTCGCTGGCCAATCACCGTATGGACGGTGCTGGCTATCAAAAAAGGTTCAATTCCCATGTCGAGTAGGCGTGGCAAAATGCCGGCGGCGTTGTTGGTGTGCAGGGTTGCAAACACCAAATGGCCGGTTAGAGCTGCCTGGACAGCCAAAGCTGCAGTCTCGCGGTCTCTTATCTCGCCAACCATCACAACGTCTGGGTCTTGGCGCAAAATCGACCGTAAACCGGTAGCAAACGTTAAGCCAACGTTTGGGTTAACCTGTATCTGGTTTACGCCCTCCATCTTATATTCCACTGGGTCCTCAAGAGTAACGATGTTGATTGCGTCATTTTTTATTTCCGAGATCATAGCGTACATAGAGGTCGATTTACCCGACCCGGTTGGCCCGGAAGTAAGTATCATGCCATGCGGCAGGAGTAATGCCCGCCTAATAGACCGTAGTGCCCGGCCACCGTAACCCAATTCTTCGAGTTTTAGGCTGGTCCCGGATTTGTCTAGTAAACGCAAGATGATCTGTTCGCCCCACACCGTTGGACTAATAGCAATACGCAGATCGATTGGCCGGTTATCGGCTCTGATACTAAACTGGCCATCTTGGGGAATGCGATGTTCGTCAATTTTGAGGTTGGATAAAATTTTAACGCGGCTAACCAAAGGAGCCTCGGCCGATTTTGGCAAACGCATAATCTCACGAAGCACCCCGTCCACTCGACAACGTACCTTGATTTCTTTTTCTAGTGGTTCAATGTGGACATCGGAAGCTTTGTTTTTGGCAGCATAATCCATAATCGCTGACAAGGCCTTGCCAATTGGTGAGCTGGCTGCCGCGCTCTGCGAGAACCGCTCGGCAGTGCTGATGGCGATTCCCCCTCTTTCCGAGTCGTCGTCTAAGCTACTGGGGGCATTAGTCAGCATCGAGCTTATCCCTTTGCCCAAAGTACCCGAATACTGGGCTAGAACACGGCGGATTCCGGTCTCACTGGCGGCATAAACCTTCAATGGACGGCCAATTTTATTACTCAAAAAGTCGACGGCCTGGACATTGCCAGCATCTAGCATCGCCACTACTAGGCGTTGCTGCATTTCGCCAAGAGGTACGGCCATATAGTGCTCGGCTATGTCAGCTGACAGTAGCTCTAATACCTTAGGGTCGATATGGCCAGCCGACAAATTGACGTAGGGAACGTTGTTAACTTCAGCCAATACTTTGGTAAGTTGCTCATCGGTGATATGACCTTCCGATAGCAAGAGTCCAAGCAGCGGTTTGGAATTGTACTTGGCTTTGTCTCTTAGCTCCTGCAGTTTGGCTTTGGTGATTAGCCCATCGGCTACTACCGTATCTTCGACTTGCTGCTGGGTTGATGCCGACAGAACGTTCATGGCTTGGCCCGCCCCCTTTTACTGCCCACCAGAGAATGGATCGCTGTTTTGTGAGTCGCCAATCTGTACCGGCACTGTTAAATCCAAGCCGTTCGGATTGAGAAAGCTGCTATACGCTGGATCGTTTTTTGTATCTGGAAACGTACCATCTATCGGTTGGATAACCGGGACTTCGGTGCTGTATTTCTTGGGGCTAAATATTGAACCGGCGATGAAAAATGCAAAGCCAGCGGCAATCAATACCACTACTACCAAAAGACTAATATCTTTGCGGTTCACTTCACCTCCTTATTCTCCAGCTCGATAATGGTTGCTGGTTGATATTGGGTGCTCATATTTAGCGTTACGGTCATATTTGACCCACTGCCGCTAAATTGCAGAGCCGTAACGTCGTAAGGCCTAATCGAACGTTCTATATCTTTAAAGAGATCTTGAAGTACTGCATAGCTCATGGTTCCACTAATAGGTATTTGCTGGATAGTCAGCGGCTGTGGTTCGACCGATGGTTGATTAGAAAAAGCAGATGATTGATCCGAGCCACCAATATTGGGATTGGTGATCGGGTGTAGGGAAACGAGTTTACTGAGACTAGAAATAAGTGCTGGGAAGTCGTATTGGGTTGGCAGGGCGTCTAAAACGATCCGGCTATTTTTGCCATCGGGGGGAGCTGCATTTTCAGCTACATCGCTTTTGCCACCAATAGCATTGGGGTTGGCAGACTCAAAAACGTCGTACTGCTGGGATAAGCTCTGAGCAGCCGTAATGTTATCTTCTAGCCGCTTAACGGTCTGGTGTTTAGCGTCAACAACCCGGCGTTGATAGGCGCCTTGGGTGAAAAGTGCCTTAGCACTAAACCCGCAAAAAACCACAATTATTGTGGCCACTACTACAGTAACCACAACCGAGGTGTTGGATTTGTCCATCTTTAGTTGTTTACCGGATCTTGGTACTTTCATATCTACTCCGCTTGCTCCTCGAACAATACGTCATTGGGATCACCGGACGTGGCATGGGTGGTGGTTAGTTTTGGTACCACCAATGTTGGCGCCTGCGAACTACCACTGTCGTCCTTGAGATTATTGGCAAATAGATTGGCGTCAAAACTAACGCTTAAGCTATAGCTGGCACTTTGGGAACCCAGGGTAAATGAGCTCTCGGTAACCGTTGGAAAAGCCGTAACCTCCTGCCCTTTCTCGCCAATCTTGTATTTAGTGAACTTGAGCGTGTCAACAAAAGTATTGACCGCCAGTTGCGAAGCAGCGGTACCGGAAATAGTCATGGTATTTGTGCTTAGGTCCAAATTTATTGAGCTAATAGTAACATTGGCTGGAGTAACTTGTGGTAGGTAGCCAAAAATACGCGAAGCGACGTGTTTACTTTGATGCAAGCTAGAAAGCGATTTGAGCTGATTTTGGATGGTTAGGATATGTTCGATATCGGGTATGCCCTTTAGTTCTTCGGTGAGCCGGGTGATATCTTTATCGGCGTCTCCCATTTGTTTTTTCTGGACGATGTTTACTGAGGCGAACAGAAGAGCTACTAATCCAACGGAAATGACAGCAACAATCACGGCAATCTTGACCACTACGCTACGGTTGCGATCGGCCTTAACGGTATTCATCTTTAGATCGGGTAGCAGATTAAACTGGACAGATGCCATAAGCCCTTAAGCGCTCCTTTCAGCCAGACCAACAGCCACCGCGAAGTGGTTCGAGACTGCCAGTAGTTCATTTTGGCGGTCGCCCGGATAGGTAACGTTTCGCCAGGCGTTACCAATTTCTACGTTAATTCCAAACCGGTTAGCAATATAAAGTGGTAGTTCCGGTAAAGACGATGCCCCGCCGGTAACAATTATTCTGTCCAGTTGGGCGTTGGGATAACGGCCGCCAAAATACTTGATTGATTTTTCTATTTCGCCCATCAATATATCAATTGTACCTATTATGGCGTGATAAATTTGCCCATCAAGCTTATCTTTGCTTAGGCCAAACTTAAAAACGAATTGCTGAGCTTGAGCCGGATCGATACTTAGCCCGTTTATTGCCGAGCGGATAATTGTTTGGGTACCGGTTGGTATGGCGCGAGTCAAGCGCGGTGCGCCACCACTAGCAATTACCAGATCGGTAGCATTGGAGCCAATATCTAGCACCATCTGCGGGGCCGCTGTATCGGTCGGTATTATTGCTCGGGTTAGAGCCATACTGTCGGGCTCGAAGGCGATGACATTTAGGCCAATTGACTCCAGCATCTGCAGGCGCATTTCGGCAAATTCGTTAGGCACACTGGAGAGCAGTACCTCCATCTTATGAGAGTCTTTTGGTGAATCGCCAATAATTGCCCAGTCTATTTTTGATTGGGCGGGCGGGGTTGGGATGAACGACTCGGCCTGATATTGAATAGTCTTAGCCAAGTCGGCCGGTGACATTTTATCTAGCTCAATAACGGTAGTAAGTACGCGGTGTGAAGGAAGATTTACTGCCACATTTTTGGTTGATATACCGGCCTTTTTTATTAGTTGCGACACGGTCTGAATCACCTTTTGCATATCAGCTTTGGCATCGGACATACCGGTATTGCCCGGAATTTCCACCTCACCATAACGATCCAATGCTTTATTGGGTCCGGGGCCTTTCAGCTGGACGGCTCGTACCGCTGTGGTGCCAATGTCTAGTCCAAAAAAATCCGATACCCCACTCAGTATGCCCATAATTGAGCTGATTATAGCATAAGCGGCACCGGTTCAACCCTGTTTTTGGCTTAAAAGACCGGCGGTAAGCTGATTAAACTCTGGATTTTTGGTGAGGTTGATTGGTTAAAGAAAGGACCCCCCAGCACCATAGCCGGGGTGTAGTTGATGACTTCAATCGCACAAGGTGTTCCCTGAGCAATGGGATTGGTGGGGCAGCTGGCTGTTTCGTTCGCCGGAGCACTTGTTATATCCCCAAAAATCCGCAGTAGATTAATTTGTTTGGCTATCAACGCACCATTAACGGTCAGTTTGGAGCGGCAGTTACTGGCCATCTGTGTCATGGTGTATGGAGAAGTACTATTGGGGTGACAGGTCCATATGATTCCATGGTCAGCTCCTGAAGAACCAACTTGAGTGGCTTTTGTAGGATCCGGCTGGGCTATATATAGACCATCCAATTGGGTCACAAACTGATCTATATAGATACTGCCACGGGCAATCAGGGTAAATTTGGGCACTGTACTGGCGGTTGACGAAGGGCTGTAAGAAATATTGTTATGGATATAGACATTGCCATTGACGATAATAGTCAGCTCCTTTCCGGGAAGGATGGTGTCTGTCCCACCGGCTGAGTTGATCTCCACGATACCGGTGGAGGCGGGGTTAATATAACTTCCAGCAGGAGCAGTTGATACATCTGGTGATGTGGTTCCAGAAAATACTGTCGCAGATGCTTTTTTAGTTTCGTAGTAATCGGGGATGCAGTTGCCCTGAACGGGGGGCCCACCTTCCATCTTGCCCCCTAAGTTACCAGTATTATTAGCAAGTGTCAGCCAGCTAGCCGGATGAGCGTTTCCCGATACTCCACTCGAGTAAAACCCAAGTTGACTACTAAAACCACCCTGTACAGATCCAACTGATAAGGCGGCAAACTGACTGGATGACCCACCGGCTGGGATACCTGGTGATGGTCCTATTTTGGAAAAAGCCAGAATTCCACCAGTTTCATCCGGAGTTGGGTCTTGATAGTTGGCAGAGGTCGTACAGGCATCAACGCCACTATTAAACCAGCCGCCGGTAAAAACATCGGCGCCAAAAGCTTTAAAATATGGCCTCGCCGCATACACCAAAGGCGAAACGATGACCAGAGCTACCAACAGTACAGTTGCTGATAGCCAGGTTCTTCTACTTAACCCCGCTAGTTTCTTGGGCTGATCCATACCCAGTAGTGAGCTTTCGATATTATCCCGTTTTTGACGGGATTTAGACCGCCGGGTAGGCGGGCGAATCGAAAGTCTACTACTGGGCATACATAAGCATTATATATTATCTTTTCCTTCTGCAGCTCCGACCAGCTATAATCATTCTGAAAAACTCACAATTCCCAGCGATCGCGTAAAATTGTTACTTGACTAGTTAAGTATTCACTACCCTGCCAAGCAAAACCCAGCTAAAATACAGTTATGAGTTTGTCGATTGGGTTGGTGGGGTTGCCAAATGTTGGTAAGTCTACGCTTTTTAATGCTTTGACCGACGCCAATGCGCTGGTGGCTAACTATCCTTTTGCTACGATTGAGCCCAATACCGGAGTTGTCCCCGTCCCCGACTTGCGCCTAAAAAAACTTGCCAAGCTTTATAAAACCGAGAGGATTGTGCCAGCAACGGTCAAATTTGTCGATATCGCTGGGCTAGTTAAAAATGCCAGCCAAGGCGAAGGTTTGGGTAACCAGTTTTTATCTCATATCCGCTCAACATCTGCAATTTGTCATGTGGTTCGAGCTTTTTCTGATGGCAACGTTACAAAATCGGGATCTACTAATCCTAAAGTTGATATAGAAATCATCAATACTGAGCTAGCTATAGCCGACCTGCAAACGGTTGGTAGAGCGCTACCTCGGCTGGAAAAAGAGGCCAAAGCCAATCCTAAACTAAAGATTGAGTTAGAAAAGCTGGAGCACATCCAACAAGTTTTGGATGCCGGAAAGCCAGTTTTTGCTAGCCCAGAGCTAGGAGCTCAGAGCTTAGACTTTCAGCAGCTACAACTGCTCACAGCCAAGCCGATAATTTATGTGTTCAACGTCAGCGAGTCTACCCTACAAGGAGCCTCCTTGCAAAAGGAATTAACGGAGATGGTGGCACCCAGTAGTGCACTTTTTGTGTGCGCCAAATTAGAGAGTGAGCTGCGGGGTTTGGACGTCCGCGATAGAGCCGAGCTACTAGCCAGCTACGGACAGGACGAGAGTGGACTATCCCAGCTGATCCATGCGGCCTACGAGGTTTTGGGGCTGCAAAGTTTTTTAACTGCCGGGAATACCGAAGTCCGAGCTTGGACTATCCCTGCTGGTTACACCGCTCCGCAAGCCGCTGGAGTAATTCACGGCGATATGGAACGTGGCTTTATTGCCGCCCAAGTAGTGGATTACGATGATTTAATTGAGGCCGGCTCATTGCCAGCCGCCCGAGCGGTCGGTAAGGTCCGTACCGAGGGTAAAGATTACATTATGAAACCAGGTGACGTAGTCGAATTTCGCTTCAACGTTTAGATTCTACTCAAATAGGTGTGGATTTGGCCGGCCAACTCGGCAATTTGGGCATACGTTGCTCCGTCGGTAAAGATTACTAAAAGATAAGTTTTATCACCATAGGTAACGATGGCGGCGTCGTGGCGAACAGACGGTAAATCGCCGGTTTTGTTGGCCACCTCGCAGCCGCTACATCCGACTGGGATGCCTTTGTTATAGAGTTGTTTTTTTAAAATTGCCAGCAAGTAGTCGCGGGCTTCGGGAGTGTACAGCTGGGCTTTATATAGCCCTTCAAGTAAGTTGGCGGTATCGAGAGCTGAAGAACGATGGCCGTTAGTAATATCGAGTTGGGTTGATTTGAAGCCGGCCGCTGTCAGCACTGGATTGGAGCTGGTCCAGCCGGTATAATTACCGATCGCCCAAGCACACGGGTTGTCCGAAATCCGAAGAGCTAAATCCAGGCAATAATCAAGCGGCCAGCTCCTACCTTGCGAAGAAACACTGACATCTGAAATTTGCCCAAGATCCACTTTTTGAAAGAGTAAATAAGTCAAAAACAACTTATAAATACTGGCGGCTTCGTAAACTTTGTCGGCCTGGTAGTCGGCGAATTTTTCGCCGTTTTTGAGCTCGCGTATAACAATTGACCACTGATGTTCGGGGTGTTCTTTAGCCCAAGTGGCCATAATTGTTTGCAGGCCAGCGTCGGGTTTAGGCGGCTGCGGCAGCGGCTTTGGTTTAGACTCAGTAATAACGCCTGCTGGGCTCAATACCTCGCCACTGCGAAGCCACCAGACGCCACCAGCAACCGCCAGCAATATCGCCATCATAACCCACCAATGGCGACGGGTCTTTTGCTTAGCCCGAGTTGGTCGATAGCTAGTGATTAGTCTCATCCCGTTAGAACTCACTTCCCCTGCGTGAATATGATAACGTTTGATAGTTAATAAGCCTTTCAGTCGCTAAATTTTTGCTTAA
>Ga0155609_108_pt1 | contig 11442 bp, 14 predicted proteins | sample RifCSPhighO2_12_FD_107266 | JGI IMG/M metagenome (GOLD analysis project Ga0155609, IMG submission 107266) | Candidatus Saccharibacteria bacterium RIFCSPHIGHO2_12_FULL_48_21 | reverse complement strand
CGCGGATCAAAATGTTCTTTATTCTCATAGGCCGAATCGTAAACAAACGACTGGTCTGGAATTACAACCCCGACACTAAGACCCAAAAAATCGTATATTTGGCCCATCCAGCCAGCATCTCGCTGCACCAGGTATTCGTTAACCGTTACTAGGTGTGCCCCCTTACCCTCCAGGGCGTTGAGGTACAAAGGAAGTGTAGCCACCAGAGTCTTTCCTTCACCGGTCTTCATCTCGGCAACATTTCCCTCGTGCAAAACCATTCCACCAATCAGCTGGACGTCAAAGTGTCGTTGCTTTAGAGTGCGGGTGGCTGCCTCACGGACTACGGCAAAAACTTCGGGAAGCAATTTGTCGATAGTTTCGCCCTCCCCAAGCCGCTTCTTAAATTCGATAGTCTGGGCCTTAAGTTTAACGTCCGACATTTTTTTACACTTGTCGGCAAGGGCGTTTATCTCCTTGACCCGTTTTTTTAGCCGCTTTAAAGTAGCCGCTTGCGGATCACCCAAAATTCTTTTTAAAAATTTATTGTTCATTAAAATTAGTCGCTAGTCACTGGACACCAGATTACAAAAGCCCAACAATCTCACTATATTCTAACTTATCGAATATTAAATTTACAGAGTAGTTTGGTCGGCCATATAGGGTTGTAAGGCAGCCGGAAGTTCGACTTTTCCGTCCCTACCTTGAAAGTTTTCAATAATGGCGATGGATAATCGGCTAATTGCTGCCACCGTGCCATTTAGGGTGTGAACAAAATTTGTTTTCCCATCTTCGTCACGATATCTAATATTTAACCGTCTGGCTTGGTAGTCGGTGATATTTGAGCAGCTCATTAATTCGTGGTAGGCCTTATCGACCGGACTCCAGTATTCAACATCATATTTTTTGTAGGCCGCGGCGCCCAAGTCTCCAGCGGCAATTCGCACGACCCGATAAGGTATCATCAATGTCTGGCAAAGGCTTTCTTCAATTTCGACCATTTTTTGATGCCATTTTTCACTATCCGATGGCTTACAAAAAACATACATTTCGACCTTATTGAACTGATGAACGCGGTATAAGCCCCGGCTGTGCTTGCCATAAGCCCCGGCTTCCTTGCGGTAAGCCGGACTGTAACCGACATACAGCTTAGGTAATTTCCCCAAGATCTCGTCCGCATGGTAGCCAGTCAGGGGAATCTCGGCGGTTGCAATAAGATTTAAGTCCTCGCCATCGACTCTATATATCTGCTCTTCTTCGGCTGAACGAGCCGAAAAGCCTGCTCCGTCAATTATCCGCTCACTAACCAGATGTGGAACACTCATAGGAGTAAAGCCGGCTTTTTGAGCGTGGTCTAGGGCCAATTGAGCAATCGCCAGCTCCAAAACGGCCAAACTACCCTTTACAAAATAAAACTTACTGCCAGCAACTTTAGCCCCTCGCTCAAAGTCCAGCAGATCGTTCTTTTCACCCCAATCAACATGATCAATCACGGCGAAATCTTTATCGGCAGTATCGCCCCAAGTTCTTTCCTGGCGGTTGGCTTCCTCACCACCGAGCGGGGTATCATCCGGGATAATGTTTGGCACCTCCCGGTAGAGCTTGCTGTACTCGGCTTGCAACGGCTCAGCTTCGGCTTCTAACTTAGCGAGCCGTTCTTTAAGTTGCTTTCCCCTAGAGATAACTTCAGCGGCTGGTTGACTACCTTTTGAAGATTGAGACAGTTCGTTTCGTTTAGCTCGCAAATCTTCAATTTTGGCTACCACTTCTCTTCGCTGTTTGTCCAGCTCGAGTAGTTTATTAATATCAATTTTAAAACCCTTGTTGGAAGCGGCTTTTTGAACCTGTTCGGCATTCTCCCGAATATATCGGATATCTAGCATATCCTTATATTAACAAACGTAGCTATAATTGTATGAATGGACATCAAAGAGGCGTATAGATATTGCCCGCGCTGTGGCGCCAAATTTAATAAACAACCAGGTCATCTGCAATGCCCAGACTGCGGACTTTCTTATTACTTAAATTCAAAGCCAGTCCAATCCGTAATTCTAAAGAACGAGAAGGATGAATATCTTTTTGTGGTCAGGTCGGTTGAACCCCGCAAGGGCTATCTGGACTTCCCTGGAGGATTTGTGGAAGAAGGCGAAAATTTTGAAGATTCCTCCCGACGTGAAATTAGAGAAGAAATTGGTATAGATATTGGTGGGCTAGAGTACTTAAGCACGCATGCCGATGAATATCTTTACCAGGGTATAAATTATAAAGTCAGCGGGATAACCTATCTGGGGGTCCTACCCAAGAATGTAGAGTTTAAACCGGCTGATGATGTAGAAAGTTGTGAACTCTACAGGCTTAGTGATATTCCGATGAGTAGATTAGCCTGGCCGTCTATGCATGAAATGATCGCTAATCTAAAAGCTAAATTCGAATAGTTTATTTCTTCTGCATGGCTCTCAGGGTCAGTTCGGTACGAGCCTTGGCATATGTGCAAAATTCGCATATACCACCCATGGCGGCGGTGCCCACGGCTGGAATATCACCCTCCAAGCATTTTTTCATTTTCCCAATTGTTGGCTCTACCCATTTGTCGTGGCCAGTGTAGCCGATGACTTTGGTTCGAAACTCCAGCTTGTCATAAAAACCATCCAAGTCTAAACGAGCATTGGTGTACACAAAATAGCCCATATTGCTGACTTTAAAACCGTTGGCTCTGAGCAGCCATTGGTAAATTTCCATTTGGCGTTTATACATAATCTGCCAGTCAGCATCTAGGGTTATTTCGGCGTTTTTAGAGGTAGCTTTATAGTCAACAACAATTAGCTCGTCTTTATCATTGACCCAAATGTCATCGACCGCTCCGAAGATAAATAGGTTGGTCGGCTCGTGCAATACTCCAACCCCGGTAAAGTTGTGGCGCCATTTATCAAGATCTTTGTGGGCATAGGGGACGGCTTTGATTTGGTTATCAACCATTACCGGGTGCGGCTTGGCCTTGGCCCGGTAGCTATCAAATTCTTTTTTGAGTAGTTCGTCGATTGCTTTGTTAATCTGAAATGGTGGACTACTGGGGCGCTTAATTTTCGACCGAGCTTCCAGCCAAAAACAACGGGGGCACTGGGTATATAGCTCAATCTTGCTTCGGGATAGCTTATAGACTTCTTTTTGACCGGGCTGATAAGCCGGCGAACGAGTGTATGCCATTACAAAGAAGTATAGACTACCCGGCTAAAAGTACGCCGATCATCGATACGATAGCTAAAAATATAGCTACGATAATGACATAGAGTATTGGACCCGAAAGACTACCCATGATTAATCACTATTATAGTTAGTGTCTTTTACCGACGCTAGTGCCATCCAGCTCGTGGATGCGTTTATGGCCCAGTCCGTAGTAATGGGCCACTTCGTGCCAGATGGTATGGCGAACCTGCTCGCGGAGCTGATCGATATTGGAACTAATGGCTTCCAGTGGTTTTTTAAAAATCGTGATTTTATCAGGTAGGAGTTTGGTAGTACCATGCCGAGCTGGCAATGGAACTCCTTCATATAATCCAAACAGTAGTTGGTTGCAATGCAATCCTAGTTGTCGAAGTTGATCAGGACTAGGCGAGTCCTCAACTATAAAAGCTACGTTTCTTAAGTGTTTTTGATAGAGCTTTGGGATGGCATCAATCCCATCGCCAACAATATCTTCAAACTCTCTATCGCTAACCGAAAACATCGACCTACTCTTCCAGTCGGAGACGCTTTAGTAACCACTCGCGGGGTAGTATTGACAAAAACCAACCCGCCCGCGGTCCGCTAGACTTACCTATTAAACATCTGTAGAGTGGAACAAATAATTGTTCGGGGGTAAAACCATCGGTTTGCTTAAATTGGTAAATTACTTTATGCAGCGTATCACCGTCGGCATCAGCCGGTTCCTTAGCCATTGCATCGGCTAGCCGAGATAAGTAGTTTTTCTCGGCCTGGTTAAATTTTTCGGGATCAACCTTTTGCATCAGCTCAAATTTAACGTCATCTTCAGCCCACTTAGCCAGCCAACGGTCAATGAACAGCAATTCTTTTTCAATTATTGGCCCCTGTTCTTTGACGTCTTGGGCGTATTCTGTGCGCTCCAATACCCCCAATGTATCTGCCGGATCTTTGAGCGCCGCTTGGTAGCTGGAAACCAGATGTGAGAACGGAATATTACTAACAGTATTCACCGGCTGGCCATCAGTCGATAATCGAACAAGTTGCTCTTGCTCGGTGGTTTTATCTTTTTTAGCCAGCACTTGGGCAAAATCGTCGATCAGCTTGACCACCCCGTCACCTTCATCAAAGTACAGTTGTTTGCCGGCCGGAAAGCGTAAAATAAAGTACCAGATTACTTCGGTAGGTAGCACCTCAAGCAAATGCGACAGAGAGATTGTCTCGCCAGCCGATTTGCTCATTTTCTTGGTTTGACCTGAACGATTAATAAACTCGTACGGCAGAGGGATTGGTGGCTGACCTCCAAAAGTTTCTTTAATTATGGCTGCACCAGTGTCGTAACTGCCGCCAGCAGTGGCGTGATCTCGACCAAATGGTTCAAAGTCAACTTTCAGCAACCACCAGCGAGCCGGCCAGTCTACTCGCCAGTCGAGCTTTACCTGGCCATCGTTATACCCAATAGTTTGGGTGTTACCTGCCAAATCCTGGTAACCAACAGTTTGGTCTTGTTTGTTGATTGCCAGGAATTTGCGACTTTTTAAGTAACCATCTTCCGTCACCTGGATTGGTGACCAGTTAGGATCGAGTTTTCGGCCGGCAACCTCCTCCATCGCCTGTCTGACGCTATCCATTTTATCCAGTGTGGCTTCGATAGCCGGGACAAAAAAGCCGGCTCGGTATTTTTCGTGCGAACGGACAACCTCCATATCAATACGCAGTTTGCCTTGGGCGGCCAACAAGTCGGCTAGATAAAAATCGGCGTAAGATTTTGCTTGGGCATCCGGGGAGGGTACGTCGCAGAGCGGCTGGCCCAAGTACTTTTTAAACTCCGCCGGAACTCCTGCGGGCACCTTACGAAGTGCGTCAAGATCATCGACAAAATGAATGTGTCGAACTTTTCGACCGCGAAACCTCAGCTCTCTGGCCACGGCTTCGGCGGTTAGTATTTCGCGCAGCGTCCCAAGGTGATAAGTTCCGGAAGGCGAAACGCCAGACGAAACAACAACCTCACCGTCTGGTTTGGTTTTGATGATAAGACCCACTACCTCGTTCAGCCACTGCATAAGAACATTTTACATTTAACAGTTCACATTTAACATTTATTTAACATTTGGCTCTTATCATGGGGCGGCAATGGAAAATGCTAAATGTAAAATTATTGAAAATTGAAAATTGGGAATTTAAACCGTAAGCGGTTCTAGGTGATGCTTACTATCTTGTAGGTGGTATCCGGCGAATTTTTGATAACTACTTTGTCTCCTACTCTTTTGCCAAGCAGGGCTTTGCCGATCGGTGATTCGTCGCTAATTTTGCTCTTTCCCGGATCAGCTTCCATGGTGCCAACAACTTGAAATTGCTTTTGGGCGCCACCAGCGGCCTTTAGTTTGACTGTCGACCCCAGTTGGACCCGGTTATCCCCTTTTGGTTTTTTGATAATCTCCGAGTTTTGCAATACATGCTCGACCTCGCTAATTCGGGCCTCCAGGCGGTCCTGTTCTTCTCTGGCAGTTTGGTATTCAGCGTTTTCGCTCAAATCACCAAGCTCACGAGCTTGTTTGATGCGATCGGCCACTGGTCCACGCTGGGCAATCAAAGTAACGTGCTCGCTTTTGAGCTCATTTAGTCCTTCTTGGGTTAATCGAAACGCTTTCTTCATAGCTTTGGTTACTTGAGTTTAGCACTTATTCTAGTAGCAGCTTCCTTACAGCTGCGGCTGCTTCTTTTAATTGTTATTTCTTTATCGCCGTAGCCTACTGCTTGGCTACTGCATCAACTATTTTTTCTTGGTTTATGAGTTGGGGGTCGTCTGAATTTCTGGGCTTTATTTCCACCGCATTCTCGGCCAGTGTTTTGGTGCTCACCACCAACCGGATCGGCATCCCCAACAGGTCAGCGTCGGCGAACATCTCGCCAGCACTACCTCGCCGATTATCATATATTACTCCAACTCCAGCGGCTGTCAACCGTTCGTACAGTTGGTCGGCAGCTACCATTGTTTCGGGCTCTGATCCAAGTGCGATTAGATAAACTTTGGCCGGAGCGATCTCATCAGGCCAGACCAGCCCTTTATCGTCAGCAAAGTGTTCTACGATGGTACCCATAGCTCTCCCCGGGCCAATGCCATAGCTACCCATAATAACTGGCTTTGATTGACCGTTTTCGTCGGTAAAAGTCAACCCCAGTGCCTCGGTAAACTTGGTGCCAAGAGGAAAAATATTGCCTACCTCGACCGCTTTTTTTTCAACCAAGTCCGATTTATTGAGTCCCAGCGAATTTAGTGTTTCATCGTTTAAAACCTCTTGGTTGACGGCCAGGCGCTTGCCTTGGTGCACGTATATCGTGTCTTCACCAACATCGGTCACTGTCTGAAATTCGTGGCTGTATTTACTGAAAGTGCCGCCCGAGGCAAAAGTTAAATAGGTGTCGCCACCCAGTCCCAACCGTTCAAAGATTTTGGTATAGGCGGTCTTGGCTTTTTCGTAAAACTCGTCGTGCTCGGTTTGGGTTTTAGAAAATGAGTACAAATCCTTCATGATAAATTCTCGGCATCGAAGTAGCCCACTTTTTGCCCGTGGCTCGTTTCTAAATTTGGTCTGGAAATGATAGGCGCTAAGCGGTAAATCTTTGTACGAGTTGATGAAGTTGGTCATGATGGTAATGAGGGCTTCTTCATGAGTATTGCCAAGACCCAGTTCTGGTCCTTGGTGAAAGTTTTTACCGCTATGAAGCTTGGTCTTAAACCAGATATCAACAACGTCGTCATGCCAGCGGCCGCTTTTTTCCCATGATTCTTTGGGTTGGAGCGTACTCATCAGTAGCTCCTGGCCACCAATCTTGTTTATCTCCTGGCGGATTACTTCCATGATGTTTTGCAGGGTTATCAGACCCAGCGGCAAATAGCTATAAACACCAGCCATTTCCTTATGGATATAGCCGGCTCGAATCAACAGTTGGGCGTTGCGGGCAGTTTCGTCGGACGGCGCATCTCGCCGGGTCTTAATAAACATTTCTGTGCGTTTCATGGGATCCCCTTAGATAGATTGTAGCAAAAGCAGTAGAAGTCTCACACTTAAGCAAAGCGCGAGGCATCGATGAAGCGCAGAACGAGGCGTATAGATTGATACGCCGAGTGAGCACTAGAGGCGATAACGAAGCGATTTGCCAAGAGCGGCAGCAGCGTGCCCGGCTTTGCAGGGCAGCAGGCTGGCGCGGTGTGAGGATTCTACAAAAAATGGATTATAAAGGCCACGCTGTTGTTCATCATATGAATGGCTATCGACGCGTATAGCGCTCCGCTACGTTCCCGTACATAAACCAAAACCAGCGATAGGATAAAGGTGTTCAATGCCGCTACCCACACCAGCGGTGTATCATTCCCAAACTCCAGATGCGCCAGACCAAAAAGTAGACTGGTTATCACCATCGCCCACACAAACCGCATACGCAATCTAAGCCCGGTATACAGATAACCGCGCATGATTATTTCTTCGCCGATGGGCGGCAGTAGCACCAGCGAGACAAAAGCAATAATCTTATCCAGTGAGGTGTTCAGGTTATCAAAACCAACGTCTTGGGCCTGATCAACGTCGAAACTGGGAATCAAAAACATCACCAGCACAGTCGTGGCTATCAGTAGTGCATAGAAGGCACCAAAACCTAGCAGGCTCAGTTTTAGATCACGCCACTGCGGCCAGCGCGCCAGGCCGATGTCGGCCAAGCTATATTTGCGGCGACGAAGTACCAAGTACACAAACCCAACACCAAAACCCTCGGCCAAAAGCACGTAAGCCAGTTGGGCAACCGGAGATTTAGTTGCGGCATCCGACAAGTTTAGGATTCCGTACAAGCTACCCAAAATTACCAGCGCCACAAGTTGGCTCAGGGTAAAAGCCAGTAGCGTGTAGCCAATGACTTTTAAAGGACCGCCAAAATCCTTTGCAGGTAGCTCGGTCTTATTTTTCTTGACTGCTTCTTCCACTACTGTTGTCTTATTTCGACACCCTAAAGAAACCTTCTGACGTCAACGATTGTAATCAGTACAAAAAGCGCCAAAAGCACCGCCATGCCAGTACCGTGAATCCTATCTTCAACTTCTGGGCTAAAGGGACGGCCCTTTAGAGCTCGGGCTAGATACATCACCAGAAGTCGTCCGCCATCAAGCGCCGGAATCGGCAAAATGTTAATCAGCGCCAAAGTTAGCGAGATAATAGCGATAATAAACAAAACGAAGTTTAGCCCCAGTGTTCCACCGCCCCACAGCACGGCCACGATTGCTACTGGCCCACCCACTTGCGAGGTGGCCCGTTGCTGGCCATCGTTTTTAGCGGTCTCGTTGCCGGTGACCACCCCAGCAAACCATGACCCCAGGCCAGCAAAGGCACTGCCAATACCTTTGAGAGTAAGTTCTATTAGCTGACCGGTAAACCCCAGGGCCACAATTGGGGCACTCCACGTTGAACGTTGGATAATCACTTCGTTGGGTGACACCCCCAAATAGCCCTTCGGCTCGTCGGTACTGCGGCTGGCTTCGACCTCGGCGGCACTAAGCAGTTGAACAGATTTACTAATTTCCTGCCCGCCTCGCCTGTAGACAACAGTTACCCTGCTGCCAGCAAACGCCTTAGTGGCATCAGAAAGCTGTTTGGAGCTGGTAATTTCTTTTACTTGTTGGCCATTTTTTATCCTAGCAATAAGGTCTCGACTATTGATACCAGCTTTTTCGGCTGGCGAGCCGGGTACGATGTATCCGGCTTGAACTAATCGGTGAGTGACTTTTGTATCACTGGCTATACTAAATTGTTCTTGGCCAACATTATCTTTGGTAAGCAACTTGGGCATACCAACGACCGCTAAAATGGTCAGCATCAAGATGCCGACCAAAAGGTTCATTGTCACTCCAGCCACCAAGATCTTGGTTTTGGTGGACAAACTAGCTGCGCCAAAACTACCAGACTGCTTATCGGCATCATGCTCACCACGAAGTTTCACGAAACCGCCAATCGGTAACCAGTTTAAGCTTAAAACCATACCGTCTTTTTGCTTGCGTCCCCATGCTTTGGGTGGAAAGCCAAGACCAAACTCTTCAACCTTCACCCCACCACGACGAGCCGCTTTATAATGGCCCCACTCGTGGATCAATACCAGTCCAACAAACAAAATAAAACCCAAAATAAAAAGTACAATCTGCATACCGCTATAGTATAGCGGATGGTGAGTAGTGAGTGGCAAGTGGTGGACTGTAGACCAAGACGAATGCTTGACTAGTTAAGCATTCCCCCAACGCTACTCACCACACCCTATACCCTACTAGGGTACCTAGACGGTCATTATTTCTTGTTCTTTGTTTTTGGTTAGTTGGTCGATTTTTATTTTGTGCTGGTTCAAAATGTCATCCACTTGCTTCTCAAATTTGAAGCGCTCGTCTTTACTGATCTGTTTGTCTTTCTCGGCCTGCTCGCCACCGCGGAAAGCATCGTGGCGGACCTGTCGCAGGCCAATCATGGCTTCTTCGGCTCGTTGATGCAGCGTTTTGACCATGGCTTGACGAGTTTCGGTGGTCATAGGCGGCATTGCCACCCTTACTACGTGCCCGTCGTCAGTGGGATTCAACCCAAGCTCTTTATCGTCGTGGATGGCTTGAGATATCGGCTGTAAGTTAGCCGGATCAAACGGCTTAACAACCAGCAGTTGAGGTTCTGGAACAGAGATAGAAGCGACTGATTTTAGTACCATCTTCTGGCCATAGGCCTCGACCATAAGGCTGTCTAAAATACTGGGATGCGCCCGGCCGGTCCGCAGTTTGGTTAGCTCTTGCCCAAAATGCTCTACACCGGCGGCCATTTTAGTTTTTACATCGTTGACGCTTTTAGTTATATCCATCATCACCTCACTTATATTTTAATTATAGATTATGCAGGCGATGTTTGTACAAAGTTATTGCTCAAAACCTCTAAAAATGGTATAGTTTACATCACTTTTTGCTAACGTTAAACTCTTTGCGAGCCAGCGTTGGCTCGCACCTTACAACTTGGGAGGAAAGATGACGACTCACCTAGCCATGATCTGGGCTGGAGTTTTCTACACCGTGGTGATCAGCTTCATCACGATAGCTGTGAAGCAGACCGAGATCAACGGAACCACCTACCGGTGGGTCCGACTGACTCGGTGGCACTTGGTGCCCTTTCTGCTGGTCTCGATTACCATCACAGCGGTAATCAAACTCACCGTCAACCTTTAGGAGGAGCCGTGGGAGAGGAGATTCACATCGGTGACTGGTTGCCACAGTTGGTGGCAATAGCAGCTTTTGCTATTGCCCTCGATTGTCTGGTAATTTTTACGGCGGCGTTCATACTCCGCCATCTCCGTAGACACGAAAACAACCTAAGGAGTTAATTGTGACAAGATGGCTCTGGGTGATTGCGATCTACCTTATACTGGTATATCTCATCACCTTAGTCATGCAACACATGACCTAAAGGGAGGCCGAGATGGACTAGAGAGAGATTGTTGATCTCATTGGCTTTACGGCGGTGATACTGGCTCTGGCTGTAGGGTTCCTTTGGGGGCACTTGACCAGAGACAGAGGCCCCAAATCTCAAAAAAAGGAGACGAGATGTGGCATGAAGTAGCGAGTATCGTCTTGCTACCTGCGGTACTTATCGCTGTTCTGGCAGTACTCCTGTCAAAAACAGCTGCAATCGCCTGGTGGAAGGAGAAACCGTGGATAAAAAAACCGCGATCCAGATCGGTCTGATCTGGATCGGAATCGGCATCATTGGTGTCTTGATGCAGTGGGACGGGATTATCGGTCTGGCCACGCTCGGGTCGATAGTTTTGCTACTCCTCCTAGCCGTGGTTTTTATCCGCGGCTTTAGGGAGTACATCCAAGATTTACTGACAACCTCTAAGGAGGAGTGATGTACTTCACTTTCTGGCGGCTTGTTCTGAAGCTTGAACAGGCCGGCTGGCGGTTTGCCGGTTTCCTCTCTCGGCACCGTCCGTGGGAAAGGAGGTAGTGTGATGAACATCGTAACGTACACGGTCATCGTTTTAGCGATAATTGGGATAGTTGCCGTTACTGGAGCCATCCTGTTCATCGCCTGGACTAAGAGGATTGACCGTGAAAACGCTCGGATGGAGCTTCTCGAGCGACCGAACACCTCCGACCAATGACACCCTCCCGAAGAAGCCCAGGTATGTCGAGCCTAGCTCCATGCCTGGGCATGCCCAGTAGTAGATTTTCGCGTGCTACGCAAACATTCGCCA
>Ga0155609_104_pt1 | contig 11449 bp, 8 predicted proteins | sample RifCSPhighO2_12_FD_107266 | JGI IMG/M metagenome (GOLD analysis project Ga0155609, IMG submission 107266) | Candidatus Saccharibacteria bacterium RIFCSPHIGHO2_12_FULL_48_21 | reverse complement strand
AAATACGAAAAATATACCTGGAATTTTTCCAAGAAAAAGGGCACGCGGTGCTTCCACGAGCATCGTTGGTGCCTCAAGATGACCCAACCACACTGTTTACCGGTAGTGGAATGCAGCCGTTGATTCCGTACTTGCTGGGCCAGACCCATCCGGCTGGGAAACGGATAGTTGACAGCCAAACTTGCTTTCGGGCTGAGGATATGGACGAAGTTGGCGATAATCGCCACACCACTTTTTTTGAAATGCTGGGCAACTGGAGCTTAGGGGACTATTTTAAAGCCGAACAACTTGAGTGGTTTTGGGAATTTTTGACCAAAGAGTTGGGACTAGACCCCCAAAAACTGTATGTTACTTGTTTTTTTGGTGATGAGATGACGGGCATCGCCAAGGACACCGAGTCTGCCAAAATTTGGAAAGAACTATTCTCGCAAGCCAGCATTGATGCTGCTGAGGTTGATCTGCCCGCCAAAACTGGTTGCCAGATCGGCATGCAGGGCGGCAGAATCTTTTATTACGATTCCACCTACAACTGGTGGAGCCGCGAAGGCGCGCCGAACAACATGCAGGTCGGCGAGCCCGGCGGCCCGGACAGCGAGGTTTTTTACGACTTTGGAACCAAGCACGATCACCGGTTTGGCCGTGAGTGCCACCCCAACTGCGAATGCGGGCGCTTTTTAGAAATCGGCAACTCAGTATTTATGACTTACAAAAAAACCGCCGATGGATTTACCGAGCTACCCCAAAAAAACGTCGATTTCGGGGGCGGCTTGGAACGTCTCGCAGCCGCCGTAAATAATGATCCCGATATCTTTAAAGTCAGTCTGATCGCGCCGATTATTACCAGCTTGGAGAATTTGAGTGGCAAGAAGTACCAGGAACATCCGGCCAGTATGAGGGTTATCGCTGACCATTTGCGGGCAGCCACGATGTTGGCGGCCGACGGAGTGAGTCCCAGTAATAAAGAGCAGGGTTACGTCCTGCGGCGGCTAATTCGCCGGGCGGTCCGTTTTGCACTTGATTTAGGTGTTGACAACGATCTAACTAACCGACTAGTACCAGTAGTTGTCGATGTGTACCGGGCTGACTTTCCGGAAATTGAACGAAGTAGCGGCAAAATCGTAGAAATATTGAACAAAGAAGAAAGAATCTTCCGCCAAACGCTCCGGAAAGGGTTATCCATTTTCCACCAGCTTACCCATATGGAAAAAGGACGAATTGAACAAGGAAAAAAAACGGATATTGAGTACGAGAAACTTAATTTTCCTGTACCGATTTCGGGGAGATTAATCTTTAAGCTTTATGATACATATGGTTTTCCGGTAGAACTTTCCGTCGAGGAAGCCAAAAGAAACAGTATGCAACTTAGCAATAACTGGGAAGATGAGTTTAAGGAATCAATGGATGAGCAGCGGAAAAGGAGTCAAACAGCTAGCAAAGGAATGTTCAGAGGTGGGCTGGCTGATGCCTCTGATGAGGTGGTGGAACTCCATACGGCCACTCATCTGATGTATCAAGCGCTAAAGGAAGTACTGGGCAAGCAAGTTATCCAGAGAGGGAGCAATATTACCTCCCAACGGACGCGTTTTGATTTTTCGCACTCCGAAAAAATGACGCCCGAGCAAATTAAGCAGGTTGAAGACATTGTTAATCAAAAAATCGTCGAAGATTTACCAGTTAATTGGAAAGAGGAGAAGACCGAGGAAGCTCTAAAAACAGCTTCCGGAGCTTTTGGCGACAAGTATGGCGATAAGGTTAAAGTGTATACCATTGGTGATAACGCCAGCCCCTATAGTCGAGAAGTCTGCGGCGGCCCGCACGTTGAGCACACTGGTCAGATCGGTCAAGGCGGTAAACATTTTAAAATCGTCAAAGAAGAATCTAGTTCGGCCGGTGTTCGCCGCATCAAAGCCGTTCTTCAGTAGCCGCTCAGCAGAGTCCTGTAGGGTTGAACAGATACGAATGCTATAATTCAATCTGATAATGCTTGAATCTGCTAGATCAAAGGCTAAAAAGGTAGCTGGTCGTTTACCAAACGTGGCTCTTCCTAAACGTGGCAAACCAGTAGATGACTATTTGATAGCGCTGGATATTGGCACCGAGTTTGTAAAGGCCTTGGTTGGAAGAGTAGTTGGTGATGAGGTAGAGATCATAGGTGTTGGGCGGGTGCATCAAGAATTGTCCGATATGCAGGCTGGCGCTATCTCTGATATCTCGGCTGTAGTTAGTAACTGCGACAAAGCACTTAGTAAAGCCGAACAGCAGGCCGGAGTCTCGGCTCGCACGGCCGTCATTGGTATCGCCGGTGAGCTAGTTAAGGGTACGACCTCAACGGTTAGATTCACTCGAAAGAATCCTAGCCGGGAGATTGATATCGAGGAGATGGGACGGATTATTGATCTAGTGCAGGAGCGGGCCGAAACCAAAGCGCGCCAACAACTGGCATGGGAGCTGGGCGGAAAAGACGTGGAAGTACGGCTGGTAAATAGTGCGTTGGTTAGGATGGATATCGATGGTTATAAAGTTACTAATCCGGTTGGTTTTCAGGGAAGAGATTTGGTGGTTGAAATGTATACCGCCTTTGCGCCGATGATCCACATTGGGGCACTAGAACGAACCGCCAAAGAGCTTGATTTGGAGCTACTGGCTGTGGCGGCCGAGCCTTTTGCTGTGGCCCGCTCGGTTGTAGGCGATGACCCGAGTGCCGCCGTTAGCGCCATCCTGATGGATGTTGGCGGTGGAACTACCGATATTGCCGTGGTAAATGAAGGCGGTGTAGAGGGCACCAAGATGTTTGGCATTGGCGGCCGAGCCTTTACTCACGGGGTGGAACGAGAGTTAGGCATTTCGTTCCCAGAAGCTGAATCAACCAAAATCAACTTTAGCGACAAAAAACTAGACGAATCAAAGATCAAACCGGTAAAGCAGGCGATCAAAAAAACGCTAAATGTATGGGTAAGCGGCGTTGAGCTGGCGCTATCAGAGTTCGATAAGTTAGACCACCTACCAAATAAGATCTTGCTGTGCGGTGGCGGCTCGAGCCTTGGTATGCTCACCGAGCAACTGGAGACCGGTGAATGGCACAAAGAACTGCCGTTTACAAAAAAGCCGTTGGTCCAACACATCCAACCCGATGAGGTAGTTGGTATTTCTGATAAAACAGGTGATGTCAATGACCACACATTGGTCACGGCGATGGGACTACTGAGGGTCGGAATGGACACTCTGTCATCTGGTGGTGCTGGCGATGAGGGTACGGTTAAGGATAAACTAAACAGGATACTAAGAATCTAAATATCCCAATGAGTACCAAGAAACCACCCAAAGCCGCCAAGCCATCAAAAGAAACTGTTTACATTGATGTTGATGACGAAATCACGACCATCATCGATAAGGTCGAGAACTCCAGCGAGAAAATTGTCGCTCTAGTACTGCCCAAAAGAGCCAGCGTTTTGCAAAGCACGGTCAACATGAGGTTGCTTAAACGCTCCGCCCAAAAAGCCAAAAAAACGGTGGTACTTGTAACTAGCGATGCATCGCTGTTGCCGTTGGCTGGCATAGCTGGGCTGCATACCGCCAAGAACCTTCACAGTAAACCCGCCGTTCCCGATTCACCGACCGGAAAACCGGTGGACACGGATAGCACTGGCGAGGAGGGTGAGCTAGATCCAATCGGAGACCCAGAGTCGACCAAGCTGGACTACCATAGATCGGTTGGCGCCTTGGCGGCGGCTCATGCAGTGGCTGATGATGGGGAAGTAATTGATCTTGAAGATCAGCCGCAAGTCAAAGGTGATGAAAAAGATAAAAAGACTACCCCCAAAGACAAGAAACTGAAAATACCCGACTTTGATCGATTTAGATTGAAAATGTTGATTGCCGCCGGAGCTGGTTTGGCGCTGCTAACCTTTCTATTTTTGGCAGTTTTTGTTTTGCCCAAGGCCACCATTATCGTCAAAACCACTAGCGTGCCAGTATCGGCCGACTTTACCTTAACCACCTCTGATACAGCCACAGCTCTAGACGAAAAAAATATGATTATTCCAGCCGCCCTCAAGACCAAAGACCAAACCGTCAAACAGTCGGTCCCAGCCACCGGCCAGCAAAACAACGGTGAAAAGGCCACTGGCTCAATTAGTTTGAAAAACTGCGGCGCCAATAGTGTCACGGTTCCTGCAGGAACGGGTGTAAGTTCGTCCGGACTAACGTTTATAACACAGTCATCAACTTCTTTAAACTCTGGCAACTTCGATATATTAGGGAATTGTAAATCATCCGGCGATCACATTAAGAGCGTAAATGTAATTGCCCAGACAGGGGGAGCTAAATATAACATTGCCCCGTCGAGTTTTAGTGTTCAGGGCTATTCGGCGGTAACCGGTAGCAGTAGCTCGGCCATGAGCGGCGGAACTGACAATATCGTTACAACCGTCTCCCAAGCCGACATCGATAAAGTAAAACAACAAATAACTTCTGAAAGTTCCGATCAATTTTCTAAAGACTTCCTGGAGCAACTGCAAAAGGAGGGCCTTTATCCAATCACTGCCACCCAAAAGCTGAGCGATCCGCAAGTTACATCAACACCCGGCATTGGCCAACCGGCCAGCTCGGCCCAGGTCACGGTTAAGGTTACTTACAGCGTATTAACTGTCAAGGAGACCGATCTGGAAACGGTTGTCACCAACCAACTGAACAAAAATATTGATAAAAAGAAACAGAAATTATCAACCGATGATGTTTTGAAGGGGTTAACGGTTAGCCTTAAAGAGCAAAAATCACCAACCGTGGTTGTAATGGATGTTAGTCAGACTTCCTCCGCTGTGCCGATTATCGATCAGCCGGCTGTAAGAAAACTGGCTGCTGGACAAAAGACCAGCACCATCAAGGCCGCTCTCAACGGTATCGCCGGAGTGGAAGACGTGGAGGTGCACTTAAGTCCCTTCTGGGTGTCTAAGGCGCCCAGCAACACCTCAAAAATCACTATTATCCAGCAGGAGATCAAGGGCGATCAAACCAATGAAACCCCCTGAAGTAGTTGGGCTAGATGTTGGTAAAGTTCGCACCGGTTTGGCGCGAGGCAGTATGGCGGCTAAGCTGGCCGAACCGATGTATTCAATACCAACGGCTGAGCTTACGGCGAGATTAAAACAGATTATTGCCAAAAGCCGGGCCGATATTTTGGTTGTTGGCCTACCCAGAAACCTAGATGGTCGCGACACTCAGCAAACAACCTGGACCAGGGCATGGGTTAATGGCATCAAGAAACTGGTGGAAGTTCCCATCTATTGGCAAGACGAGGCCTTAACCACCCATCAAGCCAACAGCCAACAGCCAAAAGCTAAAAGTTTGGTTGATGAACACGCTCTAGCGGCGGCCACGATTTTGCAGGATTTTTTAGATAGCCGGGAGGACTTGTGGGTAGCAACTTAAAGAAACAAACAAAAAGGCCCACCTGGATTAAAGACTGGCTACTAATTATTGTTGTTAGCTTGACGTTTATTGTTGGTGGCGCGTGGGCGCTGAGGTCTTGGTATTACCACAACCTCAGTCCCCTGTCCCAAAGCCAGCAAATATCATATTTCACAGTTGAGACTGGAGACAGCGTTAGTAGGATAGGGAAAAACTTAAAAAACGCCAATCTTATCAGAAGCAGTAGGGCTTTTGAGACATATGTGCGATCGAATAGTTTATTCTCCAGTCTTCAGGCAGGTACCTACGGCTTGAGCTCCTCGATGAGCGTCCAGGAGATTGTAGGCAAAATGACCAATGGAGATGTGGCCAAGAACTTACTAACCATACTGCCAGGAAAGAGATTAGATCAGGTAAAGGAGGCCTTTATGGCATCCGGCTACAGCCAGTCGGCGGTCGATTTGGCATTTCGGGCCAGTAACTACCGCGATCATCCAGCGCTTGCCAGCTTACCGGCCGGTGCTAGCTTAGAGGGCTATCTGTACCCCGATTCGTATCAAAAGCAGTCTAACACCCCTCCAGAGGCGATAATCAGACAATCTTTGGATGAGATGGATAAACATCTGACACCCGAAATCATCAGTGGCTTTAGGGCTCAGGGACTAGATACATTCCAAGGGATCATACTGGCTTCGATTGTACTAAAGGAGTATTCCAACTCAGCCGATGAGAAGGAGGTTCAACCCAAGGTCGCCCAGGTTCTATTGAGTCGCCTGGCTCAAGGAATCGCCCTGCAGGCCGACCCCACGGCCTTTTATGCATCGGCCCTGGCTGGCGTAAAAAACAGTCTTAGCATTGAGTCGCCGTATAATACCTACCTTCACAGCGGTTTGCCCCCAGGACCGATTGGTAACGTAACGGCCAATTCGATGCGGGCGGTAGCTTTTCCGGCCACTTCCGACTTCTTGTACTTTGTGGCTGGCGACGACGGCAAAGTCCATTTTTCCCATACTCTTGCCGAACACCAGGCCAATACCGAAAAGTACTGCACCACCGCTTGCGGCCGCTGATGGAGCATATGTTTGGTATAATGTGATGGTGAATTTAGGCATCTTACCTCAGATTACACGCCGGTGCCGGGTTCGGCTTAGAGGGGGGTGACCCCTTTTTATTTAGGAGCAATAAACGATTCGTAGATTACATCGTAAAATTCGTGGACGTCTTGCGGGCGCTAAATCTTTGGATGCCTTGCCCAATATCCCTTCGCCGCCCAAGCTCAGCAAGGATCACCGTCGCCAAGTTGTGCGGTGGGGCTTAATTGTTGGCAACATCTTGCTATTGATTGGCGTGGCGGCTTTTATTGTCGTTAATCGCTCAACCAGCCAAACGATCAGATCGGGGACCCTAAACAGTGTCGTAACCACCACTACCTCGCTGTCTAACCCGCTCGATACGGTGTCGTCAGCTCAAATCGCCGCCCAGGCCGCCCAAATGGTCAACATGTCGGAATTAACAGCAGTTCGTAACCAGAGCGACTCAGAGAATGCCCAGTTAGCCATCCCGGCCAGTGATGAGACTATTGTTGCTAAACCCCAACTGGTTGGAACCGCTCAAAAATCAAAAAGAGACATTATCCAATACACCGTAGTCGCCGGTGATACCGTTTCGTCAATAGCCGCTCGGTTTGGATTAAATCCAGTGAGTGTCAAATGGTCCAATAACCTGTCGGGCGAAAATCTGGTACCCGGACGCATTTTACTGATACCCCCGGCTAACGGAATCGTTTATCAAGTTAAAGCGGTCGATACCATCGATAGCATCGTCAATCGTTATCAGGTTGATAGGACGGTTTTTGTGACCGTCAATGATGCCGAAAGTGGTCGTTTAACAACTGGTGAGTATCTATGGCTGCCAGGTGGTACCATTTCTGCACCATCCGTCCGATCGTTCTCTCCCGGCATTGTCAGTGGTGCCCGTCGGTTTGGCTCTTGTGGGGTGAGTATTGCTGGTGTCAGCGGTGTTTACGACTGCGGTTATTGTACTTGGTGGGCGGCCTATAGGCGGATGCAGATCGGCAACCCGGTGCCGGGCGGTCTGGGTAACGCTATTACCTGGCCCCGGCGGGCAATCGCCATGGGTATGTCTGTCGGCTCTCAGCCCAAAGCCGGTGCGGTTATCCAATTTAACTCTAATCACGTTGGTTTTGTTGAAAAAGTTAGCGAGGACGGCACGGTGTTAATATCCGAGATGAACCGCGAGGGGTGGGATATTATGAGTTATCGTACGCTATCGGCCGTTCAGGCCTCCATCTACAAATACATTTACTAAAAACAGCTAACAGTCCAGGGCCAAGAGTCGAGGGCTCTGTGGAGTATCGGAATAAAAGCTTCGCACATGAGTGTAGTACAAAGAAGTGGCGAGGCGCGGACAGAAGATGTACGGAAGTGTACTTCGATGGAGCACCGGAGCCACTGACGCAGTAATACACCATGAGCACCAGCGGAGTTGCAAGCTCCGCTTGCAAGCAGGCTGGTGTGGTGCGAAACTTTTAGGTATGTTTGTGGATAAAGTGAGTGTTACTTTCAGAGCCGGCAACGGCGGTAACGGCATTGTTAGTTTCCGCCGAGAAAAATTTCGCCAGTTTGGCGGTCCCGATGGCGGCAATGGCGGCAACGGCGGCGATATTATCTTGCAGGCCTCGCGCAACCAAAACACCCTAGCGACCTTTAGGTATAAAAAGCTTGTTAAAGCCCAAGACGGCGCTAACGGTGCCCGTTCAAAAAAACATGGTAAAAGTGGTCAGGACGTGGTTGTTGATGTTCCCGTTGGAACAGTAGTGCTCGATTCTAAAAACAAGGTATTGATTGATCTGGCTAAGGATGGCCAAATAGGCGTGATAGCCAAAGGCGGAAAAGGCGGCTACGGCAACGCTCACTTTACCAGTTCAACTCGTCAAGCTCCCCGAGTTTTTGAAAAAGGCGATCCCGGCGAAGCCATCGAAGCAGTACTGGAACTTAAGATGCTGGCTGACGTTGGGATTATTGGTATGCCCAACGCCGGCAAGTCCACGCTACTGTCGGTCATTTCTAACGCCAAACCAGAAATTGCCGACTACCCCTTTACTACACTCCACCCCAACCTAGGTGTGGTGGACATAGACAAAAAGCAAAGTCTGTTGTTTGCCGACATTCCCGGGCTGATTGAAGGGGCCAGCCAGGGCAGAGGGTTGGGGGATGAGTTCTTACGCCACATCGAGCGAACCAGCGTTTTAGTGCACCTAATTGATGTTTACAGCGATAATTTGGAGCTGGCTCATAAAACTATTATTAAAGAACTTCGTGACTATAAAATTGATCTATCCGGTCGGCCGCAGATTATTGCTTTGACAAAAACTGATGGGGTGGAAGACAAGAGAGTAAACCAAGCATTGAAGACTCTTAAGAAACTAGCTCCCCGGGGCACATCAGTTTTAGCCATTTCCAGCTCTAGTGGAACCGGTGTTAAGGAACTGCTAAGAGAAGTTCAAAAGAAAGTATTAGCTGATGTTCGGCGAAAGACAGTCAAATCCTCTCGCCCAACTTTACCGGTAATAACGTTGGGTGAGGACGATACTGCCTGGAATATTGAGAAAAGAAATGACACCTTCGTTGTAACGGGTAAAAAGATCGAGCGGTTTGCCCATCGGACGGACTTTAACGACTTTCATGGCCAGCAGCGCCTGCGCGATATTATGCACAAGATGGGAATTTTAGCCGAACTACGTCGCCGCGGTATCAAACCCGGCCAAACCGTCGCCATCGGTAAGCCAACCATCGGCCACCTGGAGTATTAATACAGAAAATATAAAACAAATACAAAACAAAAAATAAAGCGGTCATTATAACCTGTTACCCAATCCCCTAAAACCACCATATGGTGGGATTATGGGGTTATTGAATGAGCAAGATATTCATACCAATTTAACGTATCTTAGGAATGCAAGGCCTTACCGAAGTGCTGGCGCAATCTTTTTTGCGATGATCTGTCGATCTCGCTTACTTCTATAAAGGCACAGTAATTGGTTAATCCATAATAATCAGTAATCTGCTGAATCTGTTTAAAGCAGGGGGCGTAGTGGGCCCACGTGCTTCTTTGGAGCATTAGGAAGTCGTACTTTGAGAGGTGGTGCACCAAAACGGCTCTTTGGGGTGTGGATTGGACTGGTATATCAAACGATATGATCCGCCATTTCTTATCCCACTTTTTTGGTGAGGGGATGTTGATATTGTCTAGTTCTAGTTGGGCTAGGCGTTTGGCGCCATTTTTTGTAAGTTTAAAGCGGTAACCGCCTTCTTGATGATCGACACTTACCAATTTTTGACGCTTGAGTTCGTAGAGGACTCGTTGATTTTGCGATCTGTTGGTTTTCTTTTTCTTACCCATCAGCACATCAAGGCCTTGCAGGGCATTGGGAGCAACGACCGCCACTCCAATTATTCCGGCAGCTCCAATAACCCTGAGCGTGATAAATATCCCCTTTCTGATAGCCATACCCATAATCTTACCATATGGTGAGATTATGGGGTTGATGGGGAAGAGGAGGGGGTTGGGGGAGTTTGGTGTTTAAGTGTTGACAGGGATATCTTCAGCTTGTAGCATTAGAGCTATCAACTAAAAAGATAAAAATCTAAACATGTGGCCATTTAAAAGATCGAAGAATAACCAACAAGCAACAGCTGGATCTTGGCAGAATAATGTTCAGCCAAATCCTTCGCTAACTTCGCCTAGTCAGCAGGGGTTAAACCGCGACATAGGCCCACCTCCTCGAATGGGCGGAGGAGGATTAGCGGGCGGTGGCTCAGGTCGAGACGACGGCTATCTGGGTCCGCCAATTCCGGGTGGTGGAACTAATGATAACCTAACAACGGGCGGCGGGCTGCCATTACCCGGCAAGCAAGGTGACACAACCAGCGGCGGAACCACAGGCGGCAGTTACGGCGGTGCACCGTACCCTGGTTCAAGCGGAGACACAACCGGAAACACTATAAATAACGGTGTCGGGGCAACCATCACTCCCGGTCCGGGTGACGGTACTTCATCTGGAAAACCTCCAGGCGATGTATGGATTCAAGGGGGCGGCACAAATGATAATAGTCGTTACGTTGGCCCGCCGGCAACTATAAGGGACAATAATCCCCTGCCGCCACCGCCAAATCCAGACTTCTCTGGCCCCGGCGGAACAACGACAACATCTTTTTCTAGCACTAACACCAACGCAACACTCGGTAACACGAGCACCGGTCAAACGGCTGGAACATCGGGCCCAACAACATTATCGGGTGCCGAAACCCGCAACCAGAACACCTTGGACGGTCAAGGATCAAACCCATTTGGCGGCTTCAACTCAGCATCAGGTAACAAAAGCACGGATGTGCAGTAAAAGGAAGTACAACTAATGGCCAAACGTAGAAAGCTAAGAACATTTTATTATAAAGATGATAACGGCAAGGTGTGGCACTGGAAGACAATCGATGCTGAAACGGGTGAAGTTTTAGATTATTGGTACGATCCAGATTGGGACGCAGGAAAGGCAAGATCGATTGAACTCAAGGTGAATATTGTCGATTCATATGAAGGTGCAGTTGGACCAGGAGGCCCAGGTGGACTGACCCCCGAACCTGATCCTGCACCGAACCCAAACGGACCTGGGACTGGCGAAACTACCATGAAATCTTACAGAGATCCGAGGGGAACACTTTGGACTCAGTGGTTCGACAAGAACGGGAAACTAATTAGACAGAAAAAAGAGTCATATCTAATAACGAAAACTGAAAACGGTAGCACCTATGAAGTGCGTATCGATGCTGATACTGGCGCGGAGATTAACCGAAAAATAATAAGTACGGGGTCCAGTGAACTCGAACCAGAGACAAACCCACCACAAGCTACTGAAGGAGATGGAGACGGCAACTCAGATGGCGATTCTGGTGGCAGTGGTTCTGGTACCAAACCGCCCAAAACTGCCGGCGACTTTAGCCCAGGCCTAGGATCCTTCGACTACCCG
>Ga0155609_125_pt1 | contig 11517 bp, 8 predicted proteins | sample RifCSPhighO2_12_FD_107266 | JGI IMG/M metagenome (GOLD analysis project Ga0155609, IMG submission 107266) | Candidatus Saccharibacteria bacterium RIFCSPHIGHO2_12_FULL_48_21 | reverse complement strand
ATGGCTTTGGCTATCAACGGTGCCAAAGAAATTACTAAAAAAGATAACCCACGACTTTACCGGACGGTAGAAAATCTGGCCATTGCCGAGGGGCTGCCTACACCGAAAGTTTATATCATGGAAGATCCGTCGTTGAACGCCTTTGCTACTGGACGCAACCCCGAAAAATCGGCCGTTTGTGCTACCACCGGACTACTGAAAGAATTAAACGACGCCGAGCTGGAAGGGGTTATGGCTCACGAGCTGGGCCATATTAAAAACTTTGATATGAGAGTCAACACGCTGGCCTTTGCTTTGGTGGGAATAATCTCCATGATTGCTGACTTTTTTTGGCACATCACTATCTTTGGGGGACGCGACCGTGAGGGTGGAAATAGTCTTTTTGGCGCTCTGGCCATCGTAGCCGTTATTTTGGCACCAATCGCTGCTTCGCTGATCCAGCTATCTATAAGCCGCCGCCGCGAGTATCTAGCTGACGCCACCGGCGCGCTAACAACCCGGTACCCGGAGGGGCTGGCCAGTGCCCTGGAAAAGATAGGTAAGAAGGGCAGTGCTACCCGTATCCAAAATACCGCCACCGCTCATATGTTCTTTGCCAATCCCCTGCGTGGTAAAAAAATGGCCGGCCTTTTTAGTACCCACCCGCCGATAGAAGAGCGGATTAAGATCTTGCGCGAAATGAAGCTCTAAACCCCTGTAAATAGCACCGCCACTTCAGCTATAATAGGACTATGGTAAAAGGTGAGAGCAGTGGCTCTTCAAATGGTTCCAGGGCTCGAATAAAGCGGTTGACCAAAAAAGAACGCAAGCAAAAAGGTAAGCTCGAAGTCCGGTCTCGCTCAAAGTTGTCTGGAAGTTTCTCGCTAGCTTGGAAGTCGGCCAAAACTATTCGCACATATTGGAAACCGCTGTTTGGCATAATGTTGGTTTATCTGATCCTAAACGTTGTTTTTGCCAGCGGTGTCAGTAACCTTAGTTCAGTCGTGAGCGATATTAAGTTTAATCTCGAGGCCAGCGATAGCGAGAATCTTAACCCCTTGGGCACCGCTCTCGGTGGTTTTAGTAACCTGGTAGCCAGTGCTGGCACTAGCGGTTCAGCAACTGGTTCGACCCTGCAAACCACCTTGATAATCATCGTTAGCTTGGTAATTATCTGGTCCTTGCGGTCCCTTTTAGCTGGCAAAACGATCAAAGTCAAACAGGCCTATTACAGCTCAATGTTCCCCCTGATACCCTTTCTTTTGGTGCTACTAGTGCTATTTATTCAGTGGCTACCGGTGCTACTGGGAGTGCCGATTGCCAGCGCTATTCTGTCGGCCATTTTTGTATCAGGCGGTGTTTTTGCTACCACCTTGCTTGTTATGATCTCAATTGCTCTACTGGGCTGGTCGCTGTATATGATCAGTAGCTCGCTATTTGCCATCTACATCGTTACTCTGCCAGACATGCAGCCCAGGAAGGCACTGAGATCTGCCAAGGATCTAGTGGCCTTCCGTCGCTGGACAATCATGCGCCGACTGATTGTTTTGCCGATTGTTATGTTGGTGGCCATGGCAGTAGTTGTTATCCCCCTCATCCTGTATTTAACCTTTTTAGTAACCCCGGTGTTTTTGGTCCTTAGTGTGCTAAGCGTACTGTTCATTCATACCTATCTGTACCTGCTGTATCGGGAGTTAATCACGTGAGCACTGCCGATCCTGCTGCCCGAGTAGCTAAACTCCGAGAGCTAATTAGCGACTACCGCTATGACTACCACGTACTAGACAAGTCGACGATGAGCGAAGCGGCGGCCGACTCGTTAAAGCGTGAATTATCTCTGATTGAGAAGAACCATCCGGAGTTAATTACGTCCGATTCACCCACTCAGCGGGTGGCTGGTGAACCGCTACCGGGATTTAATAAAATTCAACACTCGGCTCGGATGTTGAGCCTGAACGATGTTTTCGATGAGCAGGAGCTTAGAGCTTGGGAGACTAGGATGATCAAATTACTGGGCCCAAAATCTAGCTTGAACTTTTGGATGGACGTGAAAATGGATGGTTTAGCGTGTGCTTTGGTGTACCAAGATGGGGTACTCACTCAAGCGGTTACTCGCGGTGACGGGACGACGGGCGAGGAGGTGACGGCCAACATTCGGACCATCGAATCGATTCCACTCCGGTTGCGACGCAGCTCTAAATACGAGCAGTTTCTTCATGGCCGTACGGAGGTTCGCGGCGAAATAGTCATGTATAAATCTGATTTTGAGAAGCTTAATATTAAGCAGATACAGAACGGTTTGGCAACTTTTGCCAACCCCCGGAACTTGGCAGCCGGCACAATACGCCAACTCGATCCAAAACTTGTGGCCGCTCGGCCGCTTCATTTTCACGCCTACGACCTTATTCGCCCTAACCCCCAAGATATACCCACCAATGAGTATGCTTACCAAGCCCTCCGGGAACTGGGGATTCTGGCCAACACTTTGGCTAGCTCAGCGAGGAACCTCAGCCAAGTAATCGCTTTTATTGAAAAATGGGAAAGCAAGCGAGCTGAATTGCCCTTCCACACCGACGGAACGGTGGTTAAAGTTAATGACAAAAGTGTATTTTCAAAACTTGGAGTAGTCGGTAAGGCCCCCCGAGCGGCCGTAGCTTATAAGTATCCCGCCGAACAGGCCGCAACCAAACTCATCGATATATTTGTTAGCATTGGCCGAACTGGTGCAGCCACGCCGGTAGCCGTTTTAGAGCCGATAAAGGTAGCAGGTAGTACGGTGCAGATGGCCACACTGCATAATGAGGGAGAAGTCCATCGCAAAGATGTGCGTATCGGTGATACGGTAGTGATCCAAAAAGCTGGTGACGTCATACCCGAGATTGTCCAACCGTTAGTTAAGTTGCGCAGCGGGGCAGAAAAAAAATTCGTCATGCCGACTCATTGCCCAGAATGCAACACCAGGCTGATTAAGACCAAAAAAACAGAGGCCATTTGGCGATGCCCCAATGGCAGTTGTCCCTCTCGCCGCTGGAGGCAAATATTGCACTACGTCAGCAAGAGTGCTTTGGATATCGAAAGCTTGGGTGAAAAAAACGTCGTGGCCCTAATCAACGCGGGGCTGATTCGTGATTCGGCAGATATTTACAAAATTAAACAAGAGGATCTTCTTAAGCTCGAGCGTTTTGCTGATATTAGCGCCCGCAAATTGGTCAAAGCGGTCGCAGACAAACAGGCACCTCCGCTACACCGTTTCATTTATGGGCTGGGTATTCGACACGTGGGCGAGCAAACGGCGGTTGATTTGGCAGATAAATTCAAAAACCTGGCATCTTTAGGTAGAGCTACCTATAGCGAACTAATAGAAGTGGATGGAATTGGCGAGGTAGTAGCCGAAGCAATTGTCGCCTGGTTCGCCAGCCCCGCCAATCAAAAATTACTCGCTAAGTTCGAGGCGTACGGTGTTCGGCCCAAGTCTGTTATCAGCCGGACTGGTGAGCTGGCGGGCAAGAGCTTTGTAGTTACCGGGCATCTGGAGTCGATGGGTCGCGAGCAGGCCGCCGAGCGCGTTCGTGAACTCGGTGGTACGTTTCAGTCGTCCGTTGGTAAGGACACCGATTATCTGGTGGTTGGTGGAAATGTTGGCGAGAGTAAGTTAAAAAAAGCCCGCACGCTAGGTACCAAACAAATTTCCGAAACCGACCTCCTCAAACTACTTAACAGATAAATATTCCTCCGTAATTTTGTCATATGGTGAAATTACGGAGGAAGGGTATGGGGACTAACTTGACAGACTTTAAGCGTAAGCGTGTAATTAAGTGGTGCTTCGCGCACCGGGCCTGCTTCGTTCGATTCAGTCGCAAAAAATCGGACGGATAGCGAACATAAAAATAAAGATTATTAAAATAAATTCGCCCGGGCCCACGGGTGGGCTGTGCGAAGCGAAAAAAGTCAAAAGGCCGCTAGTTTATAAACAGCGGCCTTTTGCTTAACTATGAGAAACCGCTTCGGAGGTTTCTCATCGCGCGGGGCACGAAATGAATCCGATGCTCCGGCTGCTCATCCCGATAAGGGTTTTGCTTGCCAACACCTTAAAATGATAGAATTACAGATACGGGGCATTGGCGTCCGCCACGGCGGAGCTAGCTCGGTCGCCGCGGCGACAGGTCGAGAAAAATGTATTACGTTTATGTACTAAAAAGTCAAAAAAACGGGCGTTTCTATACTGGCTCGACGAAGGACATAGAAAAGCGATTTAGTGAGCATAACTCTGGCAAATCTAGAGCTACAAGACATACCCGCCCGTTTGAGCTTGTATATAAGGAAAGCTATAATAGTCGAGCCGAGGCCTACCAACGGGAAAAGTACTTAAAGGCAGGCAAGGGCAGAGAGGAACTCGAAGAAATATTGGGGTCGTCGTATAACGGCTAGTATGCATCCATGGCATGGATGAGATGGGAGTTCGATTCTCCCCGACTCCACCACGCGGGGTATTAGCTCAGCTGCTACCCCAGCACCAAAAACTTGAAGCTTCATAATCTGATTTCAGGCTACTCCGCCCAGGTTTTGGTGCGGGGCAAGGAGCGCAAACATTTTTACCCCGTGACATTTTTGGGCCGATAGCTCAGGGGTAGAGCACTGCACTCGCATTGCAGGGGCCGTGGGTTCAAATCCCACTCGGTCCACCAAAAATTGCTTTGGGGCGCATTGCAGAGGTCGGCGGTTCGACTCCGCCATACTCCACCAAAGAATCTGTGTTACTCTAAAGCTCAGTAAATTAATAACAAAAAATGCAAAAAATAATATTTATCGCACTGGCTGTTTTTTGCTTTCAGCACCTTATTCGTGATTATTTGCAGAACAGAGGTGTCAAGAATTGGTAACCACGTTTGGACACCTTAATTTTATACAAGATACACCGTTGAATAATTACATTGGTATGATAATATTCACAATTCTAGGCGGCACATTTCTGTATCTTGCGTTCCGCTGACCATTAGAGGCCGTACCTTGTTATACTTGGCTTGTGAAGAATTTTCTCAAGAATATAGTCGCAGGAATTTTGGGATGGCAGGTTCGCAGACTCCGTCGCAAGAATAATTTTAAAGTTGTTGCTGTAGCCGGTAGCGTTGGAAAAACCAGCACCAAACTGGCCATCGCCCAAGTTCTATCTCAAAGCTATGCCGTTCGATACCAAAAAGGGAACTATAACGACTTAGTTAGCGTACCGCTGATATTCTTTGGCCAATCAATGCCCAGTTTGTTTAATCCGTTGGCTTGGCTAGCTATTTTTTGGAATAACGAGCGGATTTTGCGAAAAAAATATCCTTACGAGATTGTGGTGGTCGAGCTGGGAACCGACAAACCAGGCGATATTGAACCCTTCAGCCGGTATTTGAGAGCCGACTTTGGCGTCTTGACAGGCATTGCCCCTGAACACATGGAGCTATTTGCCGATCTCAACGCTGTGGCAAAAGAAGAGTTGACACTGGCCAGTCTGTCCAATGAGCTCTTGGTTAATAAAGATTTGTGCGCTGATGAATTTTTAAAGGAAATCAATGGTCCCTTCCAAAGCTACGGGGTAAAAACTCCAGCCGACTATCGGCTAAGCGGTTTGGTATATGATAAAAACTTTGCCAACTTTAAGATCACCCACGGCCATAAGTTGGTCTTGGATGGTCGCCATGAGTCGATCAGCGAACCCCAGCTACTGTCGGTCTGTGCGGCGGCAGGCGTAGCCGATCAATTCAATATGAAAGCCGAGGAGATCGAGAAAGGTATCAGATTGATAAAACCGGTCAGCGGGCGAATGCGACAACTGGATGGGATAAATAACTCGTTGATTATTGACGATACCTACAATGCCAGTCCAGAGGCAGTAATGGCTGCCTTAAATACTCTCTATAGACTTAATGCTCCTCAAAAAATTGCCGTCTTAGGAAATATGAATGAGCTGGGAAGCTACTCCCAAAGATTGCACGAAGAAGCAGGACGTTATTGTGACCCCAGGGAAATTGATCTTCTAGTAACCATTGGATCAGACGCTAGCAAATATTTGGCCGCAGAGGCAACCAAAAAGGGCTGCGTGGTTGAAACCTTTGATAGTCCTTTAACTGCCGGAGAATACATAAAAACCAAAGTCAAGAATGGAGCGGTTATTTTAGTCAAAGGTTCACAAAACGGTGTATTCGCTGAGGAGACCGTAAAGAAACTGCTAGTCGACCCGGCTGATGCCCGCAAGTTAGTTCGCCAGACTCCATATTGGCTAAAAATTAAGAAAAGATCTCTTGGTAAACTAAAATAAGCCCATGACTAGGCGTTACAACCCGCAAGAAATTGAGGCTAAGTGGCAAAAAGCATGGGAAAACCACAAACTTTACGAGATTGACACTAGCGACAGTTCCAAGAAGTTTTACGTTATCCCCATGTTTCCGTACCCTTCTGGAGACCTGCATATCGGGCATTGGTACAACTTTGCGCCAACCGATGTGGTAGCGCGCTGGCGTCGGATGCAGGGCCACCGGGTACTGCACGCTATTGGATTTGATGCTTTTGGTCTGCCGGCCGAGAACGCCGCCATAAAGCGTAACATCCCGCCTGCTCAGTGGACAAAAGACAACGTCGTGGCTATGACCAAACAGCTCAAAGCTATCGGGGCAAGTTACGACTGGACAAAACTAGTCAATACCAGCGACCCATCATATTACCGCTGGACCCAGTGGATATTTTTAAAATTATTTGAAAAAAAACTAGCTTACCGGGCCAAGGGTACAGTGAATTGGTGTCCCAAAGACCAAACGGTGTTGGCCAACGAGCAAGTAATTGGCGAGAACAACGAGTGCGAACGGTGTGGTACCCCAGTCGAGCAAAAACAGATGGAGCAATGGTATTTCAAAACCACCGACTATGCCGAGAGGTTACTTAAAGATTTAGACGATATGGATTGGCCCGAGCGGGTCAAGCTAATGCAAGCCAACTGGATAGGAAAAAGCCAAGGCGCGTTAATTGATTTCGAGCTTGGTGGATCAGATGGCAAAATTTCGGTGTTTACGACCCGGCCGGATACCATCTTCGGGGCCACCTATTTAGTGGTAGCGCCGGAGCACCCAATAGCCAGTAAACTGACGCCTAGCAGCCAAAAGTCGGAGGTTGAAAGTTACGTTGATGAGGCCGTCCGTAAAACGGAGTTGGAGCGTAAGGAAGGCGAAAAAGATAAAACCGGCGTTTTCACTGGATCGTATGCCATTAATCCGGTTAACGGAGAAAAAATCCCCATCTGGATAGCCGACTATGTATTGATGGGCTATGGCACCGGTGCCATCATGGCCGTTCCCGCCCATGACGAACGCGACTGGCAGTTTACCAAAAAATACAACTTGCCAATCGTTCATGTTTATGACCAACTAAACACCGACTCTGGTAGTTGGTATAACGGCGAGGGATTGATCAAAAACTCGGCCAGCTATGATGGTATGACCACTAGTCAGATGAGAGAAAAGATTGTAGCCGACCTGTCAGAGCGGGGGATTGCCAAAGAAGAGACAAACTATCGCCTGCATGACTGGTTGGTCAGCCGTCAGCGCTACTGGGGCCCGCCAATACCGGTAGTTTATTGCGACAAGTGCGGAATCCAACCGGTACCGGAAAAAGATCTGCCGGTGCTATTGCCAGAGGACGTCCATTTTCAACCAACCGGCCAATCACCGCTGAAGCAAAGCGAAGATTTTGTTAATACTCGTTGCCCAAAATGCGATGGTCCAGCCCAGCGCGAGACCGACACCCTCGATACCTTTGTAGATTCCAGCTGGTACTTTTTACGTTACCCCAACCCGAATCATAAGGACGGACCTTATGATCTGGAAACAATAACAGACTGGGGACCCGTCGACCATTACATTGGTGGTATCGAGCACGCCATCCTTCATCTGATGTATGCCCGCTTTATCACCATGTTTTTGCACGATCACTACAGTTTGCCGTTTGAAGAACCATTCAAAAAACTGTCTAATCAAGGAATTATTTTAGGACCGGATGGGCATAAGATGAGTAAATCCCGCGGCAATGTCGTTAGCCCAGACGAACAAGTAGTTAGCTATGGCGCTGACAGTTTGCGGCTTTATTTAATGTTTATGGGGCCTTACGACCAAGGTGGACCATATAGCATGGGTGGTATTACCGGCACTCGACGATTTCTGGAACGTGTCTGGAGCTTGGTAGAAGAGTTCACCGCGTCCCAACCGGGCTCAGCTAACGACGAAAAGACTCTAACTACAGCAGTCCACCGAACGATCAAAAGTGTCTCCCAAGATCTCGACAAACTGGCCTTTAACACGGCAATTGCTTCGATGATGAGTTTAGTAAATGACCTCTATGGTCAAAAAGCGATGCACGGTATTTCCGCATCACCGGTGTGGAGAAAGGTCCTTGAAAATCTGGTTGTAATGCTGGCACCATTTGCGCCCCATATAGCCGAAGAGCTCTGGGAGCAACTTGGCAATAAAGAGTCCGTTCATTTGAGTAAGTGGCCAGTTTGGGACGAAGAGATGGTTAAAGAGGAAGTCATTAACTTAGCAGTTCAAATTAATGGTAAATTAAGAGCCGAAATTTCGGTCGATGCCAGTAGCAGCGAAAGTCAGATATTAACCGCCGCCAAGACCGATGAAGCTGTCAAAAAACATCTTGATGGCAAGAATGTCAAAAAAGAGATAGTTGTCCCCGGCCGTCTGGTAAGCCTGGTAACTGACTAGGTCTCCTTGGCTGTGCTTACCAGAGTTGAGAGGGGCGCTCAAAACCTTTGAAAATAAATCGACCGAACGATCTCAGGCGGTCTGTAGGAGTTTTATCAACCTCATCGCTCAGCCGGATCTCGTTGCTACCTGACATTTCGGTAATTTGATCAAAAATCCACCTATCTTCAGGAGAAAAATTGGCATTAACAATAAGATCAAACTCAGACTTGGCTGAATCATTTTCTTGATGGGGGTTCCGCTGAGGATCACGGTCGTGACGTATGGAGGCAGGGAATACTTCAATCCCGCCACCACTATCCAAGCCACTAAAGTCGTGCATGAATCTGTTTTAACACATTAGTATCAGTCAGTCAATAGAGCGGTTGCACTGATAAGGTGTTATCTGGTACAATTGGCCCTAACTGACAACTAACTATAGGGTTAGCAACGATAAGGAGTGATATTTTTGTATGGGTAAGCCAAAGAAGCGTACCTCACACCGACGGACCGGGACCCGCCGAGCGCATCTGCGGCTTAAACTGGCGCGGAAAGTAAATACCAAGAGTCCAGTCAAGGTGTATACCACCCGACGCGAGTCGGCCAAAACCAGTGCCCCAAAACCCGCTCCCGAGAAGTCAGATAAGCAGTAAGCTATACTGGTGTGTAGCGACATTTACAATTTAACTCAGAGATGAATTTGATCAGATGAGCGCCAATCGCCACCTGGGAAGAATAGTTGCCCTCCAAACCCTGTACGAACAGGATTTTCGGTTGGAGTGTGGCGACAAAAGCTTCAAATTGAGCCAGGTCATAGACCGCAATTTTGAACGTTACGCCGACACCATCGAAGATCGTAAATTTGTTGACGAGCTAGTGCTGGGCGTCGATAAAAACAAAGCCAAACTCGACGGTATTATCGGGCCTGTAGCGCCAGAGTGGCCAATCGAACAGATTGCCCGGATTGATCGGATAATCTTACGCATGGGTGTGTTTGAGCTAATGTTTGATCAAAAAGTGCCGCCTAAAGTCGTCATTAACGAGGCGGTGGAGCTGGCCAAAGCGTTCGGTGGCGATAATTCATCGAAGTTCATAAACGGTGTACTGGGTACAGTCTTTAGAAATGAAGAGAAGGAAACACTAGCGCCAAAAACCAAAAAAACCAAGAATAAACCTAAGGAATAAGCCATTTGATGAAGATAAAAAGACCCCGCCCGGTCAAGGGAATCCGTAGCTTTGTTAAGCGTCGCCGACCGGCTATATCTGAGGTCGTCCGTGAACCAACCGCCGGTGGTGTGGTTTTTCGGGGTGGCCACGGCGGTTCGGCAATAGAGATACTGCTGATAAGCGATTCCAAGGGCCGATGGACTATTCCAAAAGGGCATATAGAAGATGGCGAAACCTCGAGACTGGCGGCCGAACGGGAGATCGGTGAAGAGACTGGACTAAAAAGTATGAAAGTCATGGACTGGTTGGGGAAAATTAATTTTCGCTATCGCCGGGGAAACAGCTTGGTACTGATGACAACAGATATCTTTCTGATTGAGGCGCTGGGTAACACTGACCAGCTTAAACCCGAAAAGTGGATGACCAGTTTAGCTTGGTTGCCGGCTACCGAGGCACTGGAAAAGATTGAATACGAAGATATTGGTAAACTTATTTTGCTGGCCTTAAAGAAAATCCGTAAAACGAAAGCTCAAACAGGGAGATAAAATGATAACTAAAGCAACGAAAGGGGTGATCTAGTGGACACAACGCAGTATCAAGTATTTGCCGATCAGCAGCTTGGCGGCTTCAAAGACATGGAGTTGCTAGTTTCGGCGTTTACACATCGTTCGTATCTTAACGAGCACAAAAAAACCGCCACCTCCCACAACGAGCGTTTAGAATTCTTGGGGGATGCGGTACTAGAGCTAGTTGTTACCCACTATTTGTACAGTAAGTTTGATGAGCCGGAAGGGATACTGACCAACTGGAGAAGTGCACTGGTGCGGACCGAGAGTATCAGCGCTGCCGCTCAGCGCCTAGGTTTTGAGCAGCTTTTGCGGCTTAGTCGCGGTGAAAAGCGTGGCAGCCAGCGTGCTCGCGAGCAAATCATGGCCAACTGTTATGAAGCAATAATTGGTGCCCTATATCTGGAAAAGGGCTACAAGGCGGCCGAAAAATTTATCAAAGACACTCTAATCCCAACCTTCGACGAAATATTAGACAAGGGGCTTTGGGTCGATCCCAAGTCAAGGTTGCAAGAGGTTGTCCAGAGTAAAGATGGTGTTACTCCAATCTATCGAGTGTTGAGCGAAGAGGGGCCAGACCACGACAAAACCTTCATTGTTGGGGTGTACGTTGCTAGCACGCAAAAAGGACAAGGTACTGGTGCTAGTAAACAGGAGGCCCAAGTGGCGGCTGCCCAAGAAGCATTAAAGAAGTACTCGGGTTGACCCCAGAGGTGATTATCTGTAAAATGACCTGGAAATGTTAGCCATCCGCTTGAAGAGGACTGGCCGCTCCGGCCACGCCCAGTTTAGGGTGATTGTTCAAGACAGCCGCGCCCATCCCAAAAGGGGCAAGGTAGTTGCTTACGTGGGCAGTTATGATCCCCACACAAAAAAAGCGCAGCTGAAGAGCGAAGAGATTACCAAGTTTTTGAGTGGAGGCGCTCAGCCGAGTGACCGAGTAGCTAAATTGCTGAAAAAAGAAGGTGTTAAATTACCGTCGTGGGTCAAAATATCGCCCGACAAAAAGCGCCCCATCAGGAATATCGAGAAACTGCGACGTAATACCCCGGTTGACAAAAAAACAGCCCCAGCGCCGGTGA
>Ga0155609_131_pt1 | contig 11529 bp, 13 predicted proteins | sample RifCSPhighO2_12_FD_107266 | JGI IMG/M metagenome (GOLD analysis project Ga0155609, IMG submission 107266) | Candidatus Saccharibacteria bacterium RIFCSPHIGHO2_12_FULL_48_21 | reverse complement strand
GGCTCGAAAGCTTCAAGCTGACGGAGTTCTTCAATTACTTGGTGACGTAGTATTCTTCGCTCTGACATTCTAGGTTTTTACACAAGTTAAAATAACACAATACAAGAGAATGGTCAACTTGCTTCTCAAGTACGCCAATAGCTCAGAACGATTCTAACAATTGTGTCGCTGACATTTTCTTTCACATAGTCTTGGGGTGGCTGCCAGTTATTTTCGCTCTTCGTTGCTACTTCAATACCTCGTAGTATAGCTTCTGGTTCACAGCTGGCCACAAAATTACTACCAGCGTCAAATGTCTCCGGCCTTTCCATGGTATCGCGCAGAACCACTACTGGAATTCCAAAAATTGAACACTCTTCTGGGGCTGTACCACTATCGCTCAAAACACAAAAAGCGTTTTTTTGGAGCTTGATGAAATCAAACAGCCCCATGGGCTCCATGATCTTTATTCCGTCACTTATCTTCAGGTTCGGATTTTTAGCTAATTGCTTTCGTGTGCGTGGATGAACGCTCCATAGAACAGGAAGTTTGTATTTCTCGTGGGCTGTATTAAAAGTCTCGACAAATTTGGCCAGTCTTTCTTCACTATCGACGTTCTCGGCACGATGCAGGGTCGCCAAAAAAAACTTTCCTTTTTTCACTTTGAGCTTTTGGACAATATTGCTTCTATCAATCTGCGGCGAGAAATGATCCAGGACCTCTTTTATCGGATTTCCGGTAACATAGATTCGATTACCAGCAATACCTTCTTTGATTAAGTTCTCTCGGCTCCGTTGAGAATAGGGCATGAGTATATCGCTTTGGCTATCGATAATGCGACGATTGTTTTCTTCCGGGGTTCTGTCGTCGTAGGCCCGGTTGCCAGCTTCCATATGGAACACTCGCACACCCAAACGCTTGGCCATGATGGCTCCCAGACTACTGTTGGTGTCTCCCAGGACTAAGAAAGCGTCGGGCTTCTCTTTGGGAATTATTTTCTCAAGCTTGGATAGAATTATGCCTGCTTGTTCTCCAAAACTTCCTTTAGCGTTTAGGTGGTAGTCGGCTTTACGAATACCAAGCTGCTTAATAAAAATGTCACTAAGGTTAGGGTCATAGTTCTGACCAGTATTGACCAGTACTTGGTCGCAGAATTTATCTAGTTTATTAATTATTAAACACAGCCGGATGAACTCTGGGCGGGTGCCTAAGATGGTCATGACTTTCATCGCGATGTTCCTTCTGACGCAAAACTATACTTAGCAAGCTCGGCTATCATTTGTTCGATGGTCGGAGGCTTGCTATAACCAGCCGCCGACCATATCATGTCGTTAAGCTTTTGGTTATTGGTTGATAGTGTACGGTTGATAAACTCCGGGGATCTGGTATCACGGATAGTAATGTCTTGGCGCTTAAACTCTTTGGCCAGGTTCTTAATTAAATTAGCTTTGGTGGTCAGGTTGGCGGGAACTATGTGTTGAACATTCGAAATTGGCAGCCCCTTTTTTATTATCCCTTGGCAAATTCGAGCAAAGTGTAATGTTGTGATACCGTTCCAATGGTGGTTTGTGAAACCATTGATCTTGGATCCAGGGGGTTGGTTCAAAAGCCAGTCCATAAGGGATTTGTGGGATTTTCGTTCTGGGCCAATAATAGATGTGCGAATGTTATAAACGTTATCTGAAAATATTTCCCCCAAACTTTTGGTTTTGCCGTAGACATTAACTACATCGTGTTCATCGGTTTCGGTGTACTTGCCTCTCTTTCCGGAGAATACACAATCGGTTGTTATGTGGATAATTCTTGCACCTTTTGTTTTTGCTACTCTAGCCAGTTGGAGCGGAAAAAGTGAATTCACTCGTACTGCTCGTTCAACATCTCCAGCACTATCGTCTCGAATATAGGGTTTAATAATTCCGATAGCGTTAATTATCCAATCGGCACCATCGATTGCATCAATAATACTCTCCGAATCGTTTTGTTCGGCGTCGAGTGTTCGGAAGATTACGTCTGGATATCTAGACCTTAAATCTCCAGTATTTGTTTTACTGCGATGAGTGGCTATAACCGCGTACTCGTTACTTTTGGAAAAAAAATTAAGGGTTATTGATCCAAGCATTCCCGTACAGCCAAGGATAGCGATTTTTTGCTTCACCATGCTATCTCTCTTCAACCGTCCAAATATCCCAATACTTGGCATCGTAGCGAAAATCATCATTTTGTGACTCTTCCAGGGTTGATGTTGAAAAGAACATTATCTGAGTATCTTCCGTTAACGACATAAAGCCATTGGCGTAACCTGATGGGATATGAAGAATCTTTGGATTACTTTCGGAAAGAACATAACGTTGAACCTCAACATATTTAGAAGGTTGGTCCCAGTTGTCTATGGCTACCGCCCCGACCAGGGCTGCACCTTTGACCACCAAGATAAACTTGGCTTCCTTTTTGTGAGCATGCCAAGCTCTAATGAATCCTGATCTGTGGTTGGACACCGTGTAGAATCTTTTTACAGTCTTAAAGTTGAAATCATTGACAAAACTGACCTGGCCGCGGTCATCTACCGACAATCCACCATCGATTAATTGCGGTTTATCTACTTTATTACTTTTTGGCATAACCGTTCTCGTCTACAAGCTTATGCGTACCAAACATGACTAAGTGCCCCTCGTTGGTGTACCTAGGGCTATTTAAATCCTTTATTCTTTTTTCTTCAAACAACTGTTTAATTTCTTTGATACCGTCGGATGCTGTTAGCTTGGGCTTGAAACCAAATATTTGCTGGGCTTTTAAACTGCTGACTCGATAATTACGTAAATCTTCAAATTTCATACCAACAACCTCCATTTTGGTGCCCGGAATATGCCGGACTACTTTACGTCCCAGATTAACAATTTTCACATTTTCGCTGTGGAGATTGAAAATACCGGTATGCTTGGTCTCCAGATTATCAGCAATCGCTTGAGCAGCATCTTTGACATGAAGCAACGGACGATATTGGTCACCGCCAAAAATCTTAAGCTTGCGATGAACCATAGCTCTGGCGGTTAGCGTGTTTACAACAAGATCGAGACGGATCCTGGAATAACGATCACCTAAACCATAGAGAGTTCCTAATCGAAAAATAATAGAGTTTTCTTTTTTTAAAAAACCTTCAGAGGCCAATTTTGTTATTCCGTAAACCGACAGTGGGCCGGTTGGTGAGTCCTCGGTTAACTCGCCATCGCGCGCTCCGTAAACGGAACAGCTGGATATAAAGATTATTCGGCCATCATAATTATCAGCCAGCCACTTTACGGTCTCTTGGTTAATCTGCGTTGATATATCTAAGTTCAGCGCGCATGCTCCGTCACCGACCAAGGCAGCCAGCCAAACAACAGCGTCGGCCCACTTTAGATGTTCTTTTAAGTGTTTTCTATTACGGATATCGCCTAAGACGAAAGGGACTCGTTTGAGGTAATCATGTTCGTACATCAAGGCGTCGTACACACGAACTTCGTGGTTGGTTTTTAATAAAATATCAGTTAAGGCACCGCCCAGATAACCAGCCCCGCCAGTAACTAATACCCTCAAAACTAACTCAACCCTCTCTTCCTTCTTGGCTAATTATCCCACTATCCACTAACTCATATCAAGCAAACGGCGAATTTTAGTAAAAATCACAAACCGCGGTTTTGCTATAATTGGGCAAGAAATCCCTTGGGGTATCTTTTGGTTCAGAAGTTTGCAGAAAGATCAGAAAGCAACTAATTATTGAGGAGTTGGCTAGCGGATGAGAGAGGATCTTACGGTGGTGTATTACACAGCCAACTTTTTAGATGAGCACTTTCTAAACAATACCCAAAAACAACTGCTTAAAGCCATAGGCGATTTGCCGCTGATTTCGGTCTCCAAAAAGCCAATTGACTTTGGGCACAACATTTGTGTTGGTGATACACCGCGCAACCTCGTTTGGGTTTGGAGGCAGGCCCTGGTTGGCGCAAAAGAAGCCAAGACCAAATACATAGCTCTTGCCGAAGACGATGTCTTTTATTCTCCCGACCATTTTTTTTGTCATACCCCCACTCCAGATTACTTTGCGTATAATACCTACACCTGGTCGATTCACATCTGGGACCCCTCGATGATGTCATGGACGGGTGAGGTTAAACGTATGTATGGCCTAGTCTGTGAAAGAGACTTATTTATAGAGACGATAGAGGAGCTTTTTGCTAAATATCCAAATGACGACGAGTTTCCGGTCCATCGGATAGGTGAACCGGGCAGGTATGAGAAAAAGCAGGGAACAACCCTAAGAAAAGCCGAGAATTTTCACAGCGCGATCCCAAACGTTGTTGCCATTCATCCCCAGGCCATCGGTTACCAAACCCAAGGCGAGAAGAAAAAACACCGATTCTTAAGAGCAACAGCCATTCCACACTGGGGCTCGGTAGAGGATTTAATAAAGCTATGCCAGAATTAACGGTTATTTACCTTACTTCAAATAGGGAAGATCCCGTCTTCGAGCAAAAAATTAAGGACAAACTACTTAATGTGGTAGGCAGGCACCCATTAATAAGCGTCTCACAGAAACCTATCGATTTTGGACACAACATTTGCGTTGGTGACGTTGGTTCTTCATATCTCAATATGTTCCGCCAGTTGCAAGTCGGCGCAGAGGCGGCCAATACCGAGTTCATAGCTGTAGCCGAATCGGACCAAATATATCCACTGGGATTTTTTGATTTTCAACCACACAGAAATCTATATGCTTACAGTAACTTATGGATACTACGGTATTTTGACAAACACCGTTTTGTAAAAAAAGATTACGGCGGGCTGATTATAATAGTACGTAGGACGTTCCTGCTCCAAAGGCTAGAGAAATTTTTAGAAGGAAGACCAAAGTGGGGCAATGTCCAAATGAGACACCTTTTGTTTAACGAAGGGGAGTGGGAGTATTTTGACGTTGGAGTACCTGTTATTAGTATAAAAACAAGGAACGGGTTGAGTCGTAACACGGCTGCGGCACAGGGTGTGAACCCAGTGCATGAGCTACCCTATCACGGCAGTGCCACCGATTTAAGCCACTACTTTGACCTGTTTAATCTATCTCGACAAAGGCGCAACGAGGAGCTACCGATACAATGAGCAGCGATCTAGCAGTCGTTTATTACACCGCTAATGCCATTAGCGACTATTTTGCCCAAAATGTCCAAAAACAGTTGCTCAAAGCTATCGGTGACTTACCGCTAATTTCGGTCTCCAAAAAACCAATCGACCTTGGCCATAACATATGCGTTGGCGACACTCCACGTAGCCACATCAACACCTACCGACAGGCCTTAACGGGCGTTAAGGCCGCCAAAACAAAATATGTCGCTTTGGTTGAAGACGATGTCTTATATTCCCCAGAGCACTTTAATCGACGAAGCTCGCCTGGTAAATTTGCCTATAATTTTGGGGTCTGGAGTATTTTTACCTGGCACGAGCCACCGATGTATAGCCACAAAGCCGGCGGCCGGCGGGCTCTACTTAACTTGATTTGCGAGCGGGACTTATTTATTGAGGCCATGGAAGAACGGTTCGCTCGCTGGCCGGACGAGAGTAAAGTTAATTTGTCTCTTTGGGCTGAACCTAGCAAGTATGAGAGACAACTTGGTGTTACCGTACGAGAGCACGAAATCTTTTTCACCAATCCGCCCAACATCGTCTTCATACACGAAACCGCTCTGGCCTTTGGCAACTTGGGCAAGAGGAAAAAACACGGTGAGTTCAGGGCCTACGATATTCCATACTGGGGTAGGGCCGAAGACACAGTTAAGAATTATAAGTAGAAATGGTAATCCATATATACAGCATAGTCCGAGACGAAGAACAAATATTACCGTATTTTCTAAAACATTACTCAACTTTCGCCAACAAGATTTTTATTTTGGACGATCGTAGTGTTGATAGGACCGTGGAAATTGCAAGAACCAACGACAAAGTGCAACTTTTGGATTTTTCCCAGTACCACGGTGGGCTCCATGAACCAGAACATAGCCGAGCTTTCATTGAGTCATACAAAAAATATTCTAGAGGTTCGGCGGACTGGGTGATGTGCGTCGACGCTGATGAATTTATTTACCATTACGACATCAGATGGCTGCTTGGACAAAAACAACAAGAAGGCCAGAGAATCCTTAAAGCTAACGGTATAACAATGTTTTCAGAGCACTATCCAGCCACAAACGGTCAAATATATGAGGAGTGCGACACAGGAATTAGAGACCGACTATATGACAAAAAAGTGATATTCGATCCGTCAATCGATATCCTCTTTGACACAGGCAGACACGAGACTCTGACACCACAGGGCAAGCCATATCAAAATCATCGCTGTAATATACTACTATTACACTATCGCTATCTGGATCGTGAAAGTACCGTTAAACACTTAGACCGGTCTCGTTACAGCTGGGATGACCAAAAACTGGCTGCCAGGAAGGCCGAAGCTCTTGAGAGGTATGAAGCGGGCCTTAGGGGCGATCGAGGACCGTTGTTCAAGGTAATTCTGTAAAGATGATACTTATAAGCAAAGCTACACCAAATAAATGAAATACGATCTGTCTATTTTGATTCCGGCTCGAAATGAGATGTTTACGGCTCGGACGGTGCAGGATATTATCGAAAATAAGCGGGGAAAAACTGAGGTTATCGTTGGTATGGATGGCCGGTGGAGCGAACCCGGTGTAGAGGATCATCCCGACGTTAGGATTCTTTACCTTGGAGAAGCCGTTGGCCAGAGGGCCATGACTAATCGACTGGCTCGCCTGAGCAAAGCAAAGTACCTAATGAAAGTCGATGCCCATTGCTCCTTTGATGAGGGCTTTGACTCCAAGTTAATGGCTGATATGCAAGATGATTGGACAACGGTGCCAACCATGAAAAACCTGCACGCCTTTGACTGGGTATGTCCCGATGGACACAAGCGCTATCAAGGTCCCAGCGGGCCATGCACTGAGTGCGGCAAAGAAACAACCCGTGATGTTATTTGGTACGCCAAGCCCTCACCCAACAGTACCTCTTACCGTTTTGATAAGACGTTGAAGTTCCAGTACTTTGGCGAGTACAAAGCCAAACAAGAAGGCGATTTGGTTGAGTCAATGTCGCTTCAGGGCTCGTGTTTTATGTTAACCCGCGACAAATATTGGGAGCTTAATATTTGTGATGAGGTCGCCGGCTCTTGGGGACATCAAGGCTCGGAAGTAGCTCTCAAAACCTGGCTATCTGGTGGCCGAGTGGTAGTTAACAAAAAAACCTGGTACGCTCATATGTTTCGTACTCAAGGCGGGGACTTTAGCTTTCCGTGGCCAGCTCGTGAAAGCGAGATCGAAAAAGCCCGCCAGCACTTGCGCGGTATCTTCCTAGAAGATAAGTGGCCACTGGCCAAGCATAAGCTGCAGTGGCTGGTGGATAAGTTTGAGCCAGTACCCGACTGGCATAATCCAAACTCAGCCCCGCCAGCCCCTCAGGCCGTCTCAAATAAGGGGATTATCTACTACACAGACAACAAACTGAAACTAAAGATTGCCCATAAAGTCCAAAAGCAGCTGCTCCATATAAGTGCAGATAAAAATATTCCGATTGTCTCGGCTAGTTTAAAACCAATGGCCAAAATGGGAAAGAACATTCACATTAGCGCCGAACGCGGTTACTTGACTATGTTTAAACAGATCTTGGCGGCTCTGGAGGCATCAACCGCCGAAATAATATTCCATTGCGAGCACGATATGCTGTATCATCCGTCGCACTTTGATTTCACACCGCCCAAAAAAGACAAATTTTATTATAACCACAACTTTTGGCGAGTCAGAGATGACGGCTTTGCCGTACATTGGGACGCCAATCAAGTCAGTGGACTATGTGCTTACCGTGAGCATCTGCTTAGTTTCTATCGACAGCGAATTAAAGAAGTTGAAAGTCAGGTTGAAGGGGAGAGCTTCGATCGCCGCTACGAGCCCGGGGGACGCGATAAGAGTCAATACGATGTGTGGTGGAGCGAATTTCCCAATATAGATATCCGCCACCAGGGTAATTTAACCAAAAGTAAGTGGAGTCCCAACGACTTTCGCGATAAATCCACCTGTGTAAATTGGCAAGAGTCAACCATTGATAAAATTCCCGGCTGGGACGGCCTAGCTGAATGGGTCAAAAGCCTCGCCTAAATTACATCAGCCGCGCTTAAAGACACCCTCATAATGAACGAGAGGACGACTGACTGGACTTAAAAAAAGACGGGCTTTTTAGATTTGTTTTTTTTCGGTCGATACGCCAGACTTGGCGGCTTTTTTTGAGCGCCGGTCTCTAATTACCCAGGTAACGCCGAACAGAACCACGATTATGGCTAAAATTATTGCTATTTCTGGTAGTCCAAGAGTCATTTTTTACTCCATTTTTTAATGATCAATATCATTGTAGCATAAACAAAAAGGCCACTTTTTGCTTGCAAAATCAACAAGGGCGGGTGGTTATAAATTGGGTAATTATATACTTGACAAACCCAGCATTGTCCTGTAAGCTGGTAGTATGAATCTGTTAGAGTTCCAGCGGAAGTTCAGTAGTGAAGAGGCGTGTTTGGAGTATTTAGAGCAATCACGCTGGCCCAAAGACCGCTACTGCCCGCATTGTGGCTCTATAAAAACCTACAAGTTCGCAGACGGTAAATTATTTAAGTGCGGCGATTGCCGCAAGCAATTTACTGCCAAAGTCGGCACTATCTTTAGCGACAGTAAGATCCCTCTTTATAAGTGGTTCTTAGCGATTTACTTGGCCACCAGCCTTAAAAAAGGCATATCGTCTATGCAGTTGAGCCGTTACCTAGGCGTTACTCAAAAGACGGCGTGGTTTATGCTCCAACGTATCCGCTTTGCTCTTGAAAAGTCTGGCAATAATAACCTACTGCAAGATGTGGTTGAAGTTGATGAAACCTATCTGGGCGGTAAGGGCATTAATCGTGCTAAAGAACGGCGTAGCACCGAACAAGATTATAATAAGCAGGTCGTAATGGGTATGGTGCAACGTGGCGGTAAAGCTAAAATCAAACACGTTAAAAGTGCTGGCGCACGTGCTTTACTACCTGAAATCCAACAGAATATTGCACCCAATACCCAGATTTACAGTGATGAGTATGGAGCTTATAAAACTTTACCCCGATTGGGCTATCCGCACGGCACAGTCCGTCACCGCAGTAACCAGTTTCGTAATGGCGATATTCACACTCAAACCATAGAGGGGATTTGGTCGCACTTTAAGAGGGGTATCAACGGCACTTACCACCACGTTAGCCCCAAGCATTTGCAGAAGTATTGTAGTGAGTACGAATACCGTTATAATACCCGCAATATCAGCGACATAGAGCGATTTAGTGAGTGGTTCGCTAGTTCTTTGTGTAGACTAACTTATAAGGAGCTTATAAATGCCGAACGAAGTATCTAGGGCTGGGAAGAAACTGTTTGATGAAATCCAGCAGGTTGATGATGACGAGGCTCCTTTTTGGAGTGCTCGTGACCTACAAGAAAGACTTGGATACGCTACTTGGGAAAACTTCGAAAAAGCTATAGCAAGAGCAAAAGAATCGCTCAGCACTAGCGGTGTGGATGTCACCATAGAATCGCAATTTCGTAAAGCCACGAAACAGCGAATCCGTATGCACCAATCGGGTCGTGAATACGGTGTCAGTATCCCCGATTATCATCTAACTCGATATGCGTGTTACTTAATAGCTCAGACTGGTGACGTAACTAAAAAGGAAATAGCGGACGCTCAGGGCTACTTTGCCATACAGACCTATAGGCAAGAGCAGTTACAGGGAATGACTGATGAGCAGAAAAGGCTTTATGTACGCTCCCAAGTCACTAAGGAGAATGTAAGACTCCACAAGTCAGCACAGGATAGTGGTGTATATAGATTCGGAACGTTTTATGATGCTGGCTACTTGGGGATGTACGGCATGACCGCCAAGCAAATAAAGCAACACAAGGAGCTTGGCGACCACAATATATTAGACAAAGCTGGCTCAACCGAACTAGCGGCAAACTTATTCAGAATTACTCAAACACAAGAAAAGCTACAAGAGCATCTTGACGGGGGTACAAAAATTGGAGATGGTCGCTCAGCGCAAACGCACTTCATGGTTGGCGGAAAGGTCAGGCAAACCATTAAGGATATTGGTGGCAAGATGCCCGAAGAGCTACCAGCCGAAACTGAAAGTATCAAAGAACTTCAGAAACGACTTAAAGAAGACGACACAAAGAAATTAACACCAGCAGAAAAGAAACTCAAGATAGCTAATCCTAAGGGCGGTATAGACAGTATAGACAAGGTTATCCAAGCTGGTAACTAATCACACCAAGATGGCGGATGATTTTAAATTTGAACTTGGGCGACACCAAATAAACAAAATATCTAGAGAGAAGATAATTGCTGAACTCGAAAAAACCGCAGAACACTTCAACTACATGGATTTCAAGCAAAGCGACTTCAACAAAGTTGCCGATATAAGTGATTACACGGTATATAGAGAGTTCGGTTCTTGGGAAAGTGCTCTGCAATTTCTAGCCGAACACTTAAAAGAACGGGGGATTGACTTTAAGATTACCACTAGGAGAGACTCTTATTCTGAACAAGAAATGTATGATGAGATGGAGAGAATTTGGAGACTGCTTGGGCATCGCCCTTCTAAGAACGAATGGGCTGTGTCGAACCCCGCAATAAGTTACGACACACTTTACCGCCATTTTGGTGGCTGGACTAATGCCTGCTTAAAGTTTGTGGAGTATAAGTCAGGGGAAAAGGTTACAGAAGAGAGCGGCGTAGTAAATCCTCCCAAGAGTAACTCCACCAAAGTTAAACCAGTACTCTTTAAAATAGCTAAAACTAGAACAATTCCTTTGAGTTTGCGGGTGAAAGTACTCAGCAGGGACAAGTTCCGTTGTGTGTTTTGCGGAAAAAGTCCTGCCATTAACGCAGGCACTATTTTGCACATTGACCACATAAAACCATTTTCTAAAGGTGGTGAAAATACCTTAGATAATCTGCAGACTTTATGCCAAGACTGCAATTTAGGTAAAAGCAACGATTTAATCTAGTTGGGTTTGTTTAATATATAACTGCCATAAATTGCTATTGCTTTTTTCACTACAATGGTATAGGATGAGACTGACCGAACAAAAAAACAAAAAGCAAACAAGACCAAAAGCTATGGTCGACCAATACAAAAAACAGATAGACAATGTGATGAGCCGCGAAGTCAGCCGCGGTGAGTTCTTAAAGCTAATGGGGGCCGGTATCCTTGGAGTTATTGGAGTGGTTGGCTTTTTCAGGAATCTACACGACATTTCACCTTCTGGGTCACCAGCCAAGAAGCAATCAAGCTCGGGGGGATATGGGCGAAGTGCTTACGGACGCTAGCTGTCCTTGGGGCAAGCCATGGGAAGAAATAAACTAACCAGATTATTATTTGGTCTCTTGCTGGTCCCTTTAGTGGTGCTGGTCGTAGTCCAACCGGCGATGGCTATTCCTTACGGT
>Ga0155609_123_pt1 | contig 12400 bp, 13 predicted proteins | sample RifCSPhighO2_12_FD_107266 | JGI IMG/M metagenome (GOLD analysis project Ga0155609, IMG submission 107266) | Candidatus Saccharibacteria bacterium RIFCSPHIGHO2_12_FULL_48_21 | reverse complement strand
TTTTTACCAGATTTGTTGTTTTTTGAGCCCTTCGATTCGTCCGCATTCGACGGGGTTTCTTCTGATTTTTCTTCTTTGCTTGCCTGCTCGTACATCTTAGCGCCGATTGGCATCAAAGCGTCAGACAGGTCTTTGGCAGCTTTTTCTAGCTCATCTTTGTCGGTTGATTCCAGATGGGTCTTGGCCTCGTCGATAGCTTCGTTAAGCTTTTTCATATCTTCGTCGGCCAGCTTATCTTTGTTGTCGACCTTCATCTTTTCGGCTTGGTAAACGGCGTTATCCAGATTATTCTTGGCCTCTACGCTAGCTCGCTTTTTCTTGTCTTCCTCGGCGTGTGCCTCGGCTTCTTTAGCGGCTTTTTCAACCTCGTCTTTATCGAGATTGCCGCTGTCAGAGATGGTAATGCTCTGTTCTTTGCCCGTTCCCTTGTCTTTGGCATTGACGTTTAGTATGCCATTGGCATCGATATTGAACGTTACCTCTATCTGAGGAACGCCTCGGGGTGCCGGCGGAATACCATCGAGCATGAATTTACCCAGACTTTTGCTGTCGGCAGCCATCTCTCGCTCACCCTGCAAAACGTGAATTTCTACGCTGTTTTGGTTATCAGCAGCGGTTGAAAATGTTTCGTTTTTACTGGTAGGAACGGTAGTATTTCGCTCAATTAACTTGGTGCTTACGCCCCCTAAGGTCTCAATTCCTAAGCTCAACGGGGTAACATCGAGCAGCAGCACGTCCTTAACGTCGCCTTGCAAAACTCCGCCCTGAATAGCAGCCCCGACGGCCACTACTTCATCCGGGTTTACTCCTTGCAGAGGGTCTTTGCCAAATATACTTTTTACTTTTTCAACGACGGCCGGCATGCGAGTCATACCACCAACTAAAATAACCTCGTCGATGTCGGTTGGTTTAAGGCCGGCGTCTTTTAGGGCCTTCTGCGCTGGTTCGGCAGTTTTATCTATCAGTTCTTGGACCAGCTCGATTAGTTTGGCTCGAGTCAATTTGTATTCAAAGTGTTTGGGGCCATCGGCGTCGGCGGTCAAAAACGGTAGGTTTATGTCAGCGACCTCTGTTGTAGACAGTTCTTTCTTGGCTTTTTCGGCCTCTTCTTTGAGTCGCTGCATGGCCGCCTTGTCATCTTTGATGTCGAGGTTGGAGTCTTTTTTAAATTGCTCGACGAAGTGGTTGACGATACGCATATCAAAATCCTCACCCCCAAGGTGAGTGTCCCCGTTGGTAGACAGAACTTCAAAGACACTATCGCCAAGTTGAAGGATAGAAACGTCAAAAGTACCGCCCCCAAGGTCGAAGACGGCAATTTTCTCCTCTTTCTTCTTATCCAGTCCGTAGGCCAAAGCGGCAGCGGTGGGCTCGTTGATTATCCGTTTGACTTCCAGCCCGGCAATCTTTCCAGCGTCTTTGGTGGCTTGCCGCTGACTGTCGTCAAAGTAGGCCGGTACGGTAATGACCGCCTCTGTTACCGGCTCTCCCAAGAAATTTTCGGCATCGGCTTTTAGTTTAGACAAGATCATACCGCTAACTTCTTCGGAGCTATACTCTTTACCGGCCATCTCGACCTTTACGCCGCTGCCGGCTTTGACAATTTTATAGGGCATCAGCTCGATGTCGCGCTGGACCTCTTTGTCCGAAAACTTGCGGCCAATCAAACGTTTGACACCAAAAATGGTGTTGGTGGGATTGGTTACACGTTGACGATAGGCGATTTGGCCAACCAAACGCTCATCGTTTTTATTGATAGCGACCACGCTAGGCGTGGTGCGATTGCCCTCTGAATTAACTACTATCTCGGGTTTTCCGGCCTGCATAACGGCCATTGCCGAATTAGTTGTTCCAAGATCAATGCCGATAATTTTTCCCATAGTTACTCCTCCTTAGCTATTACTTGTTGGGCTGCTTCTTGATTAAGACGCATTTGTTCGGCGATAATCGCTCCTTCGGCGCTCATCGGTAAACCGTCTGGCGTTCGACCAATCATGGTCGTTCTTTGTAGTCCTCGAAAGACAGTCTTTGAAGCTTGAAGATGACCTGCCTCATCGTAAAGGGTTGCTTCCCATGAATCGCCGTAAAGCGCTCTTCCAGCTTGTCCGATATTTGATTCTTGTGTACTCATATTATTTCTCCTTATTAACTTCTTTTTACTCTTACCATGGCGTGGCGAATGACTTCGTCGCCAAGCATGTAACCGGGTTGAAGCTCCTCGCAAACAACCTCGTCACCGGCTTTCGATTTGCCACCCGCCTTCTCGATGCTAATGGCTTCGTGAAGATGAGGGTCAAAATGCTCGCCAATAGTTTTAATCCGCTCGATACCAATTTTTGCTAGAGCACTGTCAAACTCCTTGGCCACCCCTTGCACACCCTTAACGTATGGGTTGCCGGATAGCTCTTTGGGAACGTGTTTTAGGGCTCGCTCCAAATTATCAATGGCCGGTAAAAGTTCTTGCAGTATCAGGCGTTTATGAAAGTTGGCCAGAGCCATTTTTTCACTTTCAGCTCGGCGCCGAACGTTCTCGGCATCGGCCCTTTCGCGTTTTAGGGCCTCGGTTAGTTCAAAGATCTTTGCTTCGAGCCCGGAAGGGCTATGTCTTTTCTTGGCCATCTTATACAACCTCTTTCTGGCCGCCGGCGGGAGCGACGAGTGGTTCTTGGTGGAATTCGGGAATTGTAACTGGAGTCTTCGAGCTAATAATCGGACCATAGGCCTCGAGGGCCATCTGTCCAATAGAGCTATACTCTCCCCGTGCAAACTTGGCCTCGACTATTGCCCGGCGATTAATCTCCTTTAGTTCGACCGGAGTAAAAAGCTTCGAAAAATCGTAGCCATCTTTAGGCATATAATGACTCCTCCAGTGCCTTGCCGGCTTGGCCGACTAAGGCCATCACATCTCGATAGCTTTGGCGGGTTGAGCCCAAGACCCCTATGTAGCTTCTGTCAGAAAAGGGGCTGCGGAAACGGCTGATAATTAGACTGCAACCAGAGTTACGACCGATTGGGTTTTCGTGGCCGATATAGACGTTAAGGGGCTCATTGGGGGCAACTTCATAAAGCCATGGCTGTAAGTTATCAAGCAAGTTGGCTACTTCGCGAGCCTGGCCGGGGTGCATAAACTCCGGCTGGCCAAAAAGATTGGACAGGCCGCTCATATATAGTTCGTCGCCAATAGTGGCGATTCCCAGGTTATGGGTCAATTCCACCAATGTATTAACGGTGTTACGGATGGTATGTTCTGGCACACCGCTAGAAGCAACTCTGGTGGTTATGGCCTGTTCGGCTCGCCCTCGGTGAGTCTTGACTGAGGCACCAGTTAGATTGTTGACGTAATGTCGATAGCCCTTATCTGTTGGAACCCTGCCGGCACTAGTATGCGGCTGGCTAATATAGCCCTTCTTTTCCATCTCGGCCATCTCCGAGCGAATGGTTGCACTGGAAACTCCAAAAGCTCTTGCCAGCAGGCTACTGCCTACCGGGCTAGCCACTTCGGCGTATTGCTCTACTATGGCGCTTAAAATCTTTTCCTGTCGAGGAGACATCTGGCACTCGCTTAACCTTACTGCTAATGAGCTCTATTATAGCACAAATTGGCACTCGTCAACCCCGAGTGCCAACCTAGTAGACTCGGGCGTGATCGATGAGTCGTTGGGCTAGTTCTTTATGCTGAGCCTGAGTAGCTGGGACCAAAGGTCCACCGATGATACTTTTAGCGGTTTGGGTTATGTCATCATTTACCAATAGTTGGACTTGGGGCGTTTTTAGGACTAGCTCCATTTCTAACTTAGCCGAGTGCAAACGCCGCCTCTTCTGCGTAAAGCTCAAAGGTCCACGCCTCTCAAAACGGTGCATCCACTCCTCAAAAGTTGGCGGCAACAAAAAGAAAGCCCGGGCAGCTGGTACCATCCTTAAGTATTTAATCAGGCCATGAATATCAACAATTAGGAGTGGTTGAAAACCCGAATTTACCACTTTTTCGTAGGCCTCAACTGAGGTAGCATAAATTGTTTCGCCGTGAACTAGCTGGGCTTCTATCAGCGCTTGATTATCTATCATACGCGAGATGGCACCCTCTTCTACAAACCAGTAAGTTACGCCGTCAACTTCATTCCCCCAAGGTTGCCTGGTGGTGTGGGTAATCACCCGTCGGTGATTGGAGAGAGTCACAACCTTATCGGTGATGGTATTTTTTCCAACCGATGAGGCACCAGCAATCAGCAGGGGCGGATGCTGTTTGATTAACTGCTCAGCGGCCGCCGGTATGCGATAATTGCGCACTGCCTCTAGTAATTGATTGTGTCGGTTGGCGTTCATTACCTTCCAGTTTATAACATCACGACGGTGACATGGGGGGTAGATTAATTCCGCTTCATCATCACCGAGAACGCTTCGGCTGGGATATCCACTTTGCCAAATCTCTTGAGGCGTTCTTTACCCTTTTTTTGCTTGGCTAAAACCTTCTTTTTTCTGGTTACGTCACCGCCATAGAGACCACTGGTAACATCTTTGCGAAAGGCACTGATGTCCTCCCGGGCAATAAATTGGCCACCAATGGCGGCCTGCAAACTTACCCCAAACTGCTGGCGTGGAATCACATCTTTCAGTTTGGCTAGCGTATCTCTTGCCACCCGATCGGCTTCGGCCCGGTGAGCCACAATAGCCAAAACGTCGAGTTTATCGCCAGCCACATAAAAATCCAGTTTCACCAGATCACCTTGCCGGTAATCAGCCAGTTCGTAATTGAATGTCCCATATCCTGCCGAGGCGCTTTTGAGCTGATCATAAAAATCGGTCAGCATTTTAGACAATGGCGCCTCAAAATCAATCACCGCTAATCGAGAATCTACGTAGCTGATATGTTTTTGTTCACCCCGGGCGTCGCTGATAAGGCCGATCATTGCCCCAACATAGTTTTTGGGAACCACAATTTCACCCCTAACCCAGGGCTCGGAAATTTCTTCGATCTTGCTCTCGTCGGGAAGCTCGGCGGCCGCTTTGACATCCATAGCAGTACCGTCGGTTAATTTAGCCCGGTAATCGGTGGAGGGATTGGTAATTATCAGCTCGAGGCCGTATTCACGACTAAGTCTTTCCTGGACGATATCCAGATGCAGCATCCCCAAAAAACCAAGCCGCATCCCAAAACCCAAGACTGGCGACTTTTCTGGCTCGGCCTGTAAGGAAGAGTCGCTAAGACTAAGTTTTTGGATTGCTTCTTTTAGAGCATGGTATTGCTCGTTGCTTTTTGGGTAAAATCCGGCATAAACAAACGGTTTAACTTCTTTGTATCCCGGCAAGGGCTCGGTTACTGGTTCGGCTGTCAGAGTGATAGTATCGCCAACTCTGGCCTGCTGAGCACTTTTTAAGTTGGTAATAATGTAGCCAATCTCGCCGCTTTCCAGGCAAGGTCCTTGGGAGGTATCTGGCCGGAGGCTACCAACCTCCAAAGCTATTGCCATTGCGCCCGTGGCTAGCAATTTGATACTAGCGCTTTTCTTAACTCGTCCATCAACTATCCGAACATATAAAATAACTCCTCGGTGCTCGTCGTAGTAGCTGTCGAATATCAAGCCCCTCAAACGACCATCAGCTTTGCCCGAGGGCGGTGGGACATCAGAGATGATACTCTGTAAAACCTGCTCAACTCCCTGGCCGGTCTTGGCGCTGATCGTTAGTATGTCGTCTGTTTCTCCGCCTAAAAGATTGACGACTTCGGCGCTTACTTTATTAACGTCTGCCGCAGGCAAATCAATTTTATTGAGAACAGGGATTATTTTTAGATTGGCGGCCAGTGCTAGATAGACATTGGCGATAGTCTGGGCCTGGATACCTTGGCTAGCATCGACAACTAAAACGGCTCCTTCCACAGCGGCTAGCGACCGGCTGACTTCGTAACTAAAATCGACATGGCCGGGAGTGTCGATTAGGTTCAACTGGTAGTCCTGGTAATTCATGCGAACTGGAGCCAGCTTGATGGTGATGCCTCGTTCGCGTTCCAGTTCCATCCGGTCAAGAACCTGGGCTTTCATCTGACGCTTTTCGATTGTGTGAGTCAGTTCTAGCATGCGATCAGCTAGCGTAGACTTCCCATGGTCAATGTGGGCAATAATACAAAAGTTCCTAATCCGCTCCTGAGTCATTCAACTGATTATAACAGAGGTAACTATTGGATACGTACGGGTTTGAAGATAATCTGTTTTATCCGGCTAACCACCGGCTTAACTTCTTCCAATCCGAAAGCATACGAAACAGCTATGTGAACCGCAACTGTGGGTACAACTATCATCAGTAGTTTAGTCCCCAAGGTTATAAACCCTTTATCCGAAAGAGTTAGTGGGAAAAACGACACCATCATGTAACAAGTCAGGATGGTAAAGCCGGTTACCGAAAGAAGTCGAATGATGCCGGTCCAAAATTCCCCATTAAATATATAGTGGTCACGCCAGGAAATAATCATCATCAGCAAGAATACCTCGATAGTAGCTACGATCGACTGGGCGATAGCCAATCCTGCAATTCCATAAGATGATGGCTTGGACAAGGTATAAGCCAAAAAGATGTTCAGGCCAATCGCCACTAGCGACACATACAGCGGGGTCTTGGTGTCTTTATGCGAATAAAACCAACGGGAAACCAGAGTGTAAAGTGTTCTGAACAAAATGGCGCCGGCTAAAAAGCCAAATATCAAAGCAATCTCGGGGGCATCCCGCTTGAATATCAAACGCGCTAAGTACCCGCGGGCGAAGAAACCAACCACCACCATCGGTATGATGATCCATAAAATTACTTTGAAGATCCTAACAAAATCGCGCCTGAAAAGATCGGGGCGGCCCTGAGAGAGACGCTCGTTCAACCGTGGAAAGGCAGCCGTCGAGATAGCCGTTCCAACCAAAAGAGTCGGCGCCGAATGTAGTACAAAAGCATTTTCGTAATAGGTTATTTTACCCACGCCCAGAGTTTGAGCCCGGTTGGTTTCGTAAATACTGTTGATGGAATCGATACCTTGGTCAACTGCTCTCGGAGGTAGTTGGCGCAAAATTTTGCGAAAGTCATAGTTGGAGAAGTTTATCCGCGGACGATATCGAAAACCAAGCCCCACCAAACCGAGCATCACGATTAGTAGCTGGATAACGGCTCCGGCCAAAGCGCCGATGCCAAGCCCCTGAATCCCCATGCCGTCTTTAAATATATAAACGCTGGCAATAATTGACAGGTTGTAAACAATTGGGGCCATAGCGTAAAAGAAGAAACGCCCAAAGGTTTGCTGCAAAGAAGTCAAAATTCCAGCAACCGTAAACAGCAAGGGGCTGAGAGCCGCAAATTTCATAATGGCCGTGGCATTTTCCAGATGCTGTGGGCTCAAATTATTGCTAATAACCAACTCGATAAGAGGTTGGGCAAAGATAAACAAAAAAGCACCAATAGAGGCCATGACAATCACAGCCAGATTGAGTAAGCTTGAGGTTAATTCCCAGACCGATTTTTTGTCGCCTTTGGCAAGTTTGTCAGCTAAAAACGGCATAAAGGCCACGCCAAATGTTCCAGCGGCAATAGTGTAGAAAAAGAAGTCTGGTATCTTAAAAGCTGCAAAATATGCATCGGTGCTCTCTGGCCCGGTGGCTGGAAAGTTGGCGTTAATTATCTGATAGCGCATGAAGCCCAAGATCTGGCCAACTAAAGTTGCCGCAACCAGCAACATGGCCGCGCTGCGGAATGATATACGAGCATTAGCTCGGCTGAGCCATCGATTCATACTAGCTATAGTATAAGTGACCAATAAAAATATCCGGCTAATTTTAGCCGGATATTTGTTAAAAAACTTTAGCGTTTATTACTTGCGCTTTAGTGTCAAGAAACCATTTCGTGGGTTTTCGTTGACAGAGCGATCGTTGGGCAGGTCGCAGCCTGTGTCCTTTCGATCGTCTTTACTGAAGTAATAAATGGTCTGAACTTTTCCGCCACGCAATGTGACTTTCTTGGAGTTCAAATAATATGTAACACCTTTACTGTTAGTGTGCTTATAAGCCATGGCCTATATCCCTCTCTCCGTTAAGTTTGTGATAGTACCCCTAACATACCCTGATGGCTTTTCTCTTGTCAACCCCTTGAGCAATCACCGTACGGCTGGTGCCGTTTGATTACTGGTTAACACCCCTGTTGGGAGACTACCCCGGGACTGGTTTGGCTTTTTTGAGTTTTTCAAACAACACTTGTCGACAAGGGTCGGGTTGCTTGGCAAAACGCTTATGCGTTAATATTAGATGGAGTATAAAATAGGGGTGATTTAATGGACTTCTTTAGAGGCGACAACCGCAGCGCGGCTCCACAGCCAGCGGCTCACCAACCAAGTAAAAAAAGTAAGCGAAGCAACTGGCGATCTGTGATGGTCGTTGTCGTCGGGATATTAATCATATTGGGGTTGGCTTATTGGCTCAGCGGCGGTAAAAACAGCGAAAGTAGCTATATCAACGGCGATCAATATCAGGCGGTTTTTCTAACCAACAACCAAGTTTACTTTGGTAAAATTACCGAGCTCAACAAAAAATTCGTTGTCCTAAAAGATGTCTACTATATAGAAACCCCCTCGCAAACCCAAGCTAGCACCAATCAATCGAACAGTAATTACACATTGCGAAAACTGGGATCCAGCGAGCTTCATCTGCCCGAGGACCAGATGATAATCAATCGCGAACAGGTTACTTTCTGGGAGAACATAAAAGATACTTCTCAGGTAGTTACCAAAATAAGGGAATACCAATCCAACCCCAGTGGCTCCAGCCAAAACAGCAACCCATCAGCCAGTGAACAACCCGCCGAGTCCACTCCAAGCCAGTAGTTTTTAAAGTAGTCTAAAAAAGAACTAGTTTGTCGATTGCTACCCTTTAATCTGGGCCTTAACGGTTCGGTCGATTGTAAAACTTGTTATTAGCAGAACTAGCAGCGCTATGGTGAGCACAATGCTCCAGCCAGCTAGGTCCGGCGACCAAAAGGGGCTGATAAAATCAAATTTATACAGTGAATCAGCAATGGTAACGGCTTTTGCGCCATGAGTGGTGACGTACTCTTCGACACAGGGAACTCTTGGGCCTCCAGAGAAACTGGATGGATTTTGGGCTTGGCAATAATTCTGGGCATCGCTGTAAATTTTTGAGTTTATTGCATCGACTTTTGCTTGCTCGGCCGTCACCAAGCGTTCGTAGGTATATTTGAGCTGGATGGCTGGCTTAATTGCTCCCTCTCCGCTCGACAGATTGGTATTCATGTGGCCGTGAACGAAGGTACGAAGTTCGGCCAGTGCTCCTTCAATATCGCCGCCTTTTTTGTCAGCTTCGTAGACAGCGCCACGCAAGCCAATCATCTGCTGGTTGTTTTGCCGGAGCGCATAAACCGACACTCCCAGCGACAATATAAAGAGAACTAAGAAAATCCTTTGCGGTGTTCTCCAAAAATCTTTCCACTTACCCATCAATTGCTCCACTAATTACCGGCTACTTACTAAAAACTATAGCAGTTTGTTGTCAGTAGTTAGTAGTAAGTCGGAAGAGAGTCTTATCGGTTAGTGTGATTTTCACACACTATAAACTACGGACTAAAAACTATAAACTAGACATATGCACGTCTATTTTTCTGGAATCGGCGGTTCCGGAATAAGCGCCCTGGCTTTAATCGCTAAACAATCTGGCTATGAGGTTAGTGGCTCTGATGCTCGCCCAAGCCGATACTTGGATTATTTAAGACAAAAAGGTATTGGCAATACCAGTGTTGGTATTACCGATGATTTCATAACCAAAGTCCACGCCTCTAAGCCGATAGACTGGTATGTTTTTGGTTCGGCCCAACCTATGGATTTTCCTAATCATCCAGAATTTGAGTTTTGCAAACAAAATGGTATCAAAATGACCAAACGCGATGAGTTACTTAATCAAATCATCACCGAAAAAAAACTGAAACTTATCGCCATAGCTGGCACCCATGGCAAGACCACGACTACGGCCATGGCTGTCTGGCTCTTCAAGCAACTGGGGATTCCAATTTCCTATTCAGTCGGCGGGAAAATAAGCTTTGGCGATATTGGCCACTACCAACCCGGCAGCCAATATTTCATATACGAGGCCGACGAATTTGATCGTAACTTTTTGGCCTTTCATCCTTATCATAGTTTAATAACCGGCATTGACTGGGACCATCCTGATATTTTCCCAACTCGCCAAGACTACAACGAGGCCTTTAAGCAGTTTATTGACCAGTCAGAGCACGCCGTGCTTTGGAAAAATGATATCGACAGGCTAGCTATTAAACCGACCGACCACCAGATGGTGCTTGATGATACAGATTCTAATATCGCCAAGCTCAAACTGGCCGGCCTGGTCAACCGTCAAAATGCTTGGCAGGTCGTTAAGGGCTTAGGCGTGTTAGTGGACAAGCCAATCGAAGATATTATTCGGATGATGAATGATTTCCCGGGGTTGTCGCGACGTTTCGAGCAAATTGTTCCCGGGCTTTATAGTGACTATGCCCATACCCCCGGTAAAATTCGTGGGGCGCTGCAAATGGCCGGTGAAGCCGGTGGTAAAAATGTGGTGGTGGTATATGAGGGTTTGCATAATTTAAGACAGCATTTTATTAAGGACGACTTGCGGATGTTATTTGACGATGTGAAACGGTTATATATTGTGCCGAGTTATCTGGCCCGCGAAGATAAGACACTGAAAACGCTCTCCCCTGCCGATTTGCTTGACATGTTAAGTATTGAATCTAGAAAACATAGCCAAACGGCAGTCTTGGATAATAACTTAAAACAGTCAATCCAAAAACATCTGGCAGATGGCGACTTGGTTGTCTGCCTAACTGCCGGCGGCCCCGATAGTCTCGACGAATGGCTACGGCAAAACTTTGGCTCATAAGCCCAAGCTGGCATCGCTCAGCGCACTGGGGTCAAAATCCTGTGAACCATCCGAGTTTTCGATTGACTGAAGCTCAACACTGAGAGTTTCAACATCGCTTGCGGTTACAGATGAGTTCACCCCTGCTTGTCTTACAGTGTGTTGGTTTTGGGTGGCTGAGCGGTTGATGTCGCCATCTGCTTTATAAACGAGGTAAGCAGCGACCATTAAGCACAGGCCAACGGCTAGGGCTAGGATAGCTACTGCCAGCGGCTTGTGGTTTGAACGGGTTGGCTCGGATTTGACGTTGTTTTTGGGGTGTTTTTTAAATACTCGTCCAAGCCAATGGTGTTTGGGCGACGTGAGTGGTTGGTCGGATTTTACTTTTGCACTAACCTCGTCTAGGACCTGGTCCATCTCGACTTCGCTAGTTGGGGGCTGCTCTTGGGGACCGGACGAGTTAACTTGAGTCGCCGGCCCGGTTGGAGTATTGGGTTGTTTGACCGGTATACCCTCAACGACTTCCGGTACTAGGTCAGATTTCATCGGTTGGTCCGGCTGGTGAGGTGCGCTGGTAGCTGGTTGTTTGATGTCCATTACTGCTGCTCCAACTCAGACTTTATTTTTACCAGAGCATTTTTAATATCCGGTACAGTTCTGGCTGTAGAGTCGACATCGGTCTTTAACTTTTCTCGGCTAGCTCTAGCCGCTTGGAGCGTAATATAAAATCCTTCGGGATCAGACTGACAGCTAATACTTGCTAGATCGTTGATAGCTACTCGATAACTTTCGGCGTCAACTAAATATTGGTTAATCGCTTCGGTTAGTCTTTGCTGGGCACTAACCAGAGCCGAGGTACTGACCCCCTGTTTGGCCAGCCCAGTGGTTATAGTTTCCAATTTTTCGGCAAATTGAAAATACTGATTCTTGTACTTGTCTCGAATTACACCATCGCGAGTTTTTAACTTATTGACCAGCCCTTGGGCGGCCTCGCACTTGGATAAAATTCTTTGCTTTAGTTCACTGCCTATATCAAGTTTTTGCTCGGCCTGCCTCTTATCTAACCTTTCGGCTAAACTGGTGGTTTTCTCGCTGTTAGGCGGCTCAGCCAGACCAGCCGGAGCGCTCATGGCCATCGGAGCAAAATAGATAACTGAGGCCACTAAAACTAAACATGCGTAGAGCAACCTCGCTGGCCGACTAATCAAACTTTTTAACATTTTTTATCTCGGTAATGGTTTACAGGGGTATTTTAGCATAAAGAGGCAGCGAATCCCTTCGGTTACTGGGCCGCAACACTGCGGTCAATAGCTACTCGGTCGAGCAAAGTATAGACTCTCCGGCTGGTAGCTGGTGATTTTTTGGACTGCTTTTCCGTTGATGCCAATGGCACCTAGTTCAGAAAAATCCTTGGTGACCAACAGATATTTTGCCCCGAACCATCCATATGCTAAGTGATCATCCAGTTCGGCTACTGTTTTACCACCATCTCCCTCTGGACCACCGAC
>Ga0155609_122_pt1 | contig 12673 bp, 11 predicted proteins | sample RifCSPhighO2_12_FD_107266 | JGI IMG/M metagenome (GOLD analysis project Ga0155609, IMG submission 107266) | Candidatus Saccharibacteria bacterium RIFCSPHIGHO2_12_FULL_48_21 | reverse complement strand
CCTCGCGAAAAGGTGGGGCAACCTTATTTTTGACCACCTTAACTCGTACGTGGTTGCCAATTACTCGCTCGGCCGACTTTATTTGGCTAAGACGGCGAATATCCATCCGGACCGAGGAATAAAATTTCAATGCATTACCGCCAGTGGTTGTTTCCGGATTACCAAACATAACACCAATCTTCATTCGAAGCTGGTTGACAAAGATAACCGTGCATTTGGTTTTGCTGATAACTCCAGTTAGTTTACGCAGGGCCTGGCTCATCAAACGGGCTTGGAGCCCCATGTGGGCATCGCCCATATCGCCCTCGATCTCGGCCTGCGGTACCAACGCCGCCACCGAGTCAACCACGATAATATCCACCGCGTTAGAACGCACTAGGGTCTCCACCACCTCCAGCGCTTGCTCGCCGCTGTCGGGCTGTGACAAAAGTAGATCGTCAGTATTTACTCCAATTTTTTTTGCGTACACCGGGTCAAGCGCGTGCTCGGCATCAACGTAAGCCGCTGTGCCACCACTTTTTTGAATCTCGGCCACAGCGTGCAGACAAACCGTTGTTTTACCAGAACTCTCCGGGCCATAAATCTCAATAATCCGGCCTCTTGGTATCCCACCACCCAGTGCCAGATCTAAGCTAACCGAACCGCTTGACGAAGTCTCGATATTTGTTTTGTGCCCTTCACCCAGGCGCATTATAGAGCCCTGGCCAAACTGTTTCTCGATCGCATCAACGGCTAGCTTCAGTGCCTGTGATTTCCCGTTCTCGTTAACTGATTTTTTTGTCGCTCCGCTGGCCATAACTACCTCCTCCAATCAATCCTTCAAGTATAACAAGCGCGCTACGCACGAAAAGTGCTGGAGGTTAAAGCAAAGTATCGTAAAAAATATCTTTCCAGTGGTTAACTTCCGGTTATACTAAGCATATGCGTATTAGTGATCGCGTGGTTGTTGAATTGCTGAAAAAGAGCCGCAAAGTTAATGACGAGCAGCTAAAAACACTTCTTGACCAGCAAAGGACCGAGAATAAACCACTCCAAGAAGTGGTTTTAAAAAGTAATCTCATATCGGAGAAAGACCTCACCCAGCTGTACGCCGTGGAGATCGGCGTGCCTTTTGTCGATATTGTCCCGCGTAACTTACGGAAAGAAATCCTGCGGCTTATCCCAGAGCATATCGCCCGCCAGTACCGGGCAATTTTATTTGATGTGTTGCCAGACAGTACCAAGCTACTAGCTATGGAGGATCCCGACGATGTGCAGGCACTTAACTTTTTGCAAAAACAGCTGGGGCACAACCTGCGAGTTCACGTGGCCACCAAATCAAATATCGGTGCTGCCCTAGACCAGTACCGCGGTAATATTACTACCGAACTTACCCAAGTAATCGCTAGTGAGACCAATGCCCAGGAGGAAGAGGAAGTCAGTGAGGAAGATGTCGCCGAAGATAGCCCCATTGCCCAAACTGTTAATTTAGTCATTGATTATGCCATCAAACAAGGGGCTAGCGACATTCACATCGAACCCCGGGAAGATTACGTCAGCATCCGTTACCGAGTGGATGGCCAACTGCGTGAAACTAACCGTTTACCCAAAAAAGTTCTGCTGGCCCTAGTCAGCCGTATAAAAATACTTTCTAACCTAAAAATTGATGAGCGCCGAGCACCGCAAGACGGGCGATTTAAGGTCGCCCTTGGCAGCGGCCAATATGCCCTGCGTGTTAGCACTTTGCCAATCGCTGACGGTGAAAAGGTGGTCATGAGAATTCTAAACGAATCATCCAAGGCCTCCTCGCTAGAAGAGTTGGGCTTTTGGGGGATTAGTTTGGATCGAGTCGAGCACGCCCTAACCCGGCCGCACGGATTGATTTTGTTCACTGGGCCAACCGGTTCGGGAAAAAGTACCTCGCTTTTTAGTATTTTGAGCCGTCTCAACCAACCGTCGGTCAACATTAGTACCGTCGAAGATCCAGTAGAATACAAGATCCCCGGGGTTAATCAGGTCCAGGCCAACCCGGCTGTGGGCATGACCTTTGCTAATGGGCTTAGGGCGCTTCTGCGGCAAGACCCCAACATCATCATGGTCGGAGAGATACGAGACGGCGAGACGGCCAACCTGGCCGTTCAAGCCGCCCTAACCGGCCATCTAGTTTTTAGCACACTCCACACCAATAACGCTGCTACCTGTTTACCACGGTTACTCGACATGGGCATTGAACCGTTTCTAATAGCCAGCACCATCCGAGCGGTAGTTGCCCAGCGTTTGGTACGGCGTCTAGTTCCGGAGAGCATTGAAAGTTTCGTGCCCGACGAAACCACGATTACCAGAGTCAAAAACGTTTTTGGGATTAGCGATGAGGCGGCCATGAAACGTCTCCATGAACTCGAAAAACAAGCCATGGCCGGCAATATTGGTATCACTTCTAGCAGCCAAGGTGCTCCTAGTGAGCCATCGACTACCGAAACCGGTATCTCTAAACTGTGGAGGATGAGCGGAGCCGCCGGGGCCAGTTCGTTCCGAGGACGTGTTGGAATATATGAAGTTCTGACCATTAGTCCCGAAATCCAAAAACTGATTGTCGGTAACTCCACCAGTGAACTTCTTCAACAACAAGCCATCTCCGAAGGGATGATTACTATGCAGACCGACGGTTTTATTAAATCGTTGCGTGGTCAGACAACCTTAGAAGAGGTCATGCGCGTAACCAGCGAAAGATAGAAAAAATGCTCAATGCTCAATGCTCAATGCTCAATGAATGTGTTAGTAATCAAGCAGGTTGTTTATTGCACCATTGCCACATTGACCATTCATTGACACTTGATACTTGCCAATTGAACATTGTCTCCGAAGGAGACGCCTAATGCCGCAATATTCTTACAGCTACACTGGCAAAGATGGCAAAAGATCTACCGGCCTAACCAGTGCCAAAGATAGAGCCGCCGCCATTGCCGTGCTTCGCGGACAAGGGATTAACCCATTAAGCGTCCGCGAGTCCCAAGTTAAGACAAGCCGTTTTAAGCGGCAAGGAAAAAAGGTTGGTTTTAAAGAACTGGTAGTCTTTACCCGCGAACTAGCTACCATGATAGACGCCGGTGTACCCCTGCCCAGAAGCTTGGCTACTTTGGCTGATCAGACCGAACATAAACAGTTCAAAGAAGTGATTAACGCTGTAACACACGATATTGAAAGCGGTATTCCGCTGGCTGATGCCATGGCCAAACACCCCAATGCCTTTGGTGAGGTTTATATCAATATGGTCCGGGCTGGAGAGGCCGGCGGAATCTTAAACGACATACTCAAACGCCTGGCTACTCAGGTAGAAAAAGATTCTGCTATGCGCCATAAAATCCGCTCGGCTATGGCCTATCCGGTAGTGATATTATCGGTCACCATAATTGCCTTTTTTGGCATCATGCTGGTAATAATGCCCAAAATAGCCAAGATTATCACCGACCTAGGTGGGCCTGATGCCGAGCTGCCCATCTATACTCGCGCCATGCTCAGTGCCAGCGCTTTCATGAAGGGCAATGCCATTTTCATTATTATCACTATGGTTGTTGCTCTGTGGGCTTTTAAGCGCTACATCAAAACCGACAAGGGTAAATATCGCTGGCACCTGTTTATGCTAAGGATGCCAATTTTTGGCAAAATCGTTTCTAAGGTCGCTGTTGCTCGGTTCTCAAGAACCTTTGCTTCGCTGATGGGTGCTGGCGTAACCGTTCTCGAGGCCTTGGAGGTCACCGGCAAAGCAGTCGGCAATAAGGTAATCCAAAAAGAATTAGACCAAATCGCCGGACAGGTTCGAAACGGGCAATCACTCGGCAAACAGCTAGTCGCGGCGGCCTATTTTCCGCCTATAGTTGGCCAGATGATGTTAGTTGGTGAAGAAACGGGCAAGATTGATGAAATATTGATTAAGGTGGCCGACTTTTACGAACAGGAAGTTGACGCCGTTATCGACAGCATGGCCAGCATAATTGAGCCGATCATGATTATATTCCTGGGTGCTATTGTGGGGTTGATTGCGGCATCGGTTATGGGTCCGATTGCTGGGCTTTCTAAGAGCATTGGCGGCTGACAGGTCTGTGACGTCTGCCCTGTTACCCGGCAAAGCCGGGCATACCGGCAGACTTCTGGCGCATCACTGCGTTGTCAGCTTCGGTACTCCATCGACGTATTACAATACGTCTTAGTCCGTTCCTCACTGACGCCTTGTGCTGCACACTAGACACAGTCTTGTCAGCTAATCGCTGGAAGCGGCTGAAACAAGAGTTTTGGCAACTCATCAGGCGTGGGAATCTGGAAGTAAATACAAGAAATACTTGACTAGTTAAGCAATTTTATCCTCAGACCTTACATATCTGGCTTGACAGGGTTACGCTTACGTTTATAATCAGGTTCATAGAACGAACTGTTCTTCTCCTAAAATAGGAATAATTAAAAAAGTAAAAGAAGGGTGGGAACCAAATATGGTCTCAGCAAAGTATAAAAACCGCGGTTTCACGATCGTGGAGCTGCTAATTGTTATCGTCGTTATCGGTATCTTGGCGGCGTTGGTCATTGTTACGTATACCGGAATTCAGCAACGAGCTCGTGATACCGAGCGCAAAACAGACATTAACGCCATTCATGGCCAGGTGGAGGCCTACTACGCACAAAACGGCGCCTACCCGGCACTGGCTGATATCAACACTTCCACTTGGAGAGATGCCAACATAACCGGACTTGACGACGCCGCTCTGCAGGACCCTCGTGGCACCGTTGAAGAATTGGCAGCTACAGCCTCGAATACTCAATACGGCTACGCCGTCTTTCAGACTGACGGCACAACGGCCTGTACTACAGCCGCCGGTGACTGTGCTGTTTACACGCTGACAGCTAACCTGGAAGCTGGTGGTACCTACACCAAGGGCTCACTTAACTAGGATAGTAAAAGGTAAAGAAAAAAACTCCGGGGCGGTCCCGGAGTTTTTGATTATGAAATAACCCTATAAGAGCTAACTTCTAGGTATAATAGCCATAAGCATGGACACTTTTTGGAAATCTTGGCTCATTGGCTTGAGTAAAGTGCTAGGAAACCCGGGGTCCCCACAAAATTTATTTTGTGGGGTGAAAAGCCAGGAGAAGCGAGCAAGACGTATAGGTAATACGTTGAGTGAGCTTCGCACGCAGCTGACGCAGCAATTTGCCAAGAGCATCAGCGGAGTGCCTAGCTCTGCTAAGCAGCAGGCTGATGCGGCCAATGTGCCAAGGGGCTTTACGATTGTGGAGTTAATAATCGGCACAATAGTCGGAGCCATCATTGTTGGGGGAGTAAGCTTAATAGTCGTTAACCAAGTACATTTGAGCCAGCGCAGTCGAGATTTGGTCATAGCTAATGCCTATGTGGAGCACAAAGTAGAGTCGCTTCGCAGCATTGGTTTTTTGGGGCTAACCGACGGATCATCTGATATTACGACCGAGCTGCCAACCGAGCTCAACCCACCTCGTTCAGCAACGCTACAAATTAGCTCGCTCTCCGAGGCAATAAAAAAAGTTGATATTTCATTAACCTATAACGACCAGGGTGTGCCTCGTACCTATTCTTACACAACCTACGTTGGAGAACTCGGTGTCGGCCAATACTAACCACAGGACTTGGCGAATCGGCTTGAGTAAAGTGCCAGGAAGCCAGGAGAAGCGAGCAAGACGTATAGGTAATACGTTGAGTGAGCTTCGCACGCAGCTGACGCAGCAATTTGCCAAGAGCATCAGCGGAGTGCCTAGCTCTGCTAAGCAGCAGGCTGATGCGGCCAATGTGCCAAGGGGCTTTACGATTGTGGAGTTAATAATCGGCACAATAGTCGGAGCCATCATTGTTGGGGGAGTAAGCTTAATAGTCGTTAACCAAGTACATTTGAGCCAGCGCAGTCGAGATTTGGTCATAGCTAATGCCTATGTGGAGCACAAAGTAGAGTCGCTTCGCAGCATTGGTTTTTTGGGGCTAACCGACGGATCATCTGATATTACGACCGAGCTGCCAACCGAGCTCAACCCACCTCGTTCAGCAACGCTACAAATTAGCTCGCTCTCCGAGGCAATAAAAAAAGTTGATATTTCATTAACCTATAACGACCAGGGTGTGCCTCGTACCTATTCTTACACAACCTACGTTGGAGAACTCGGTGTCGGCCAATACTAACCACAGGACTTGGCGAATCGGCTTGAGTAAAGTGCCAGGAAGCCAGGAGAAGCGAGCAAGACGTATAGGTAATACGTTGAGTGAGCTTCGCACGCAGCTGACGCAGCAATTTGCCAAGAGCATCAGCGGAGTGCCTAGCTCTGCTAAGCAGCAGGCTGATGCGGCCAATTCGCCAAGGGGCTTTACCCTACCGGAATTACTGGTAAGCATTGCTGTGATTGGCATACTGCTAGCTGGTGTAGCCGGTGTCACTACCTACTTCTTCTCAATTATCACTCGAAATAACGAGTTGGTTGATATGACATTCGATTCACAAAACCTGTTGCGGACAACGGTTGAGGAACTTCGTTACGGCTCCGGGGTGAGAGATTCGGGAACCATAATTGACCCCAATGCCCCAGTTGGTGGCTGGAACACTAGCAACGAAAACTTTGTGATAATCATTGCTGTACCAGCCGTCGACAGTAGCGAAAACTATATAATCGATCCCAGTACCGGCAGCCCCTACAATAACGAGTTGGTCTACTTTAAAAGTGGCTCGATACTGTACAAGCGAGTGCTGGCTCACCCCGATGCTACCGGCAATAAGCTAGTTACATCCTGCCCCGCCAATCTTGCCTCTCCCAGTTGCCCAGCCGACCGTGCCCTAGCTGATCACCTGCAGTCAATGATTTTTACACTTTACGATCAGGATGATGCCCTGACCCAGGACCCCTTGCTGGCTAGATCGATAAAGATTGATCTGGCACTTAGCCAAGACACTTTTGGCCAGCCCCTAACTCTCGACAATAGTATTAGAATTACATTGAGGAATACTTTCTGATGAAAAATATTGCTCCAAGGGACCGTGGTGGCTCAATTATCCTTCCTATAATTCTTATTCTGCCGTTTCTGATACTTATCGCCACTTATTTCATGAATTTGTCGGTTGCCAGTTATAAATTGGCCGTCGGAGATCAGTTACGAACTCGCGCTCAATTTGCCGCCGATGCCGGGATAGATCTTGCTATGCAGGAAATTAACCAGGATAACAACTGGGTTGGAACCGGCTCAGAAATTGAGCTTTATAATAACAGTAAAGTTCGAACTACATACGAGATAACTGTTTCAGATAACGGCGCCAGCGGCAAAGCGCTAACCGCCATTGGCCGGAGCTTTCGCCCGGCTAGCAGCGTAACAGCCGAGGCGTCGGTGAAAATTATTGTCGATCTTCAGCCCGTCCAATCTGGTAGTTACAGTATCGTCACTGGGGTTGGTGGGCTCTACTTAAGCAACAGCGCCAAGATTATCGGTGGTGATGTTTTGGTCAACGGTGAGATTAACATGATTAACTCTTCTCAAATCGGCCTCACAACCAATCCGGTGAACGTTCAGGTGGCCCACCAGACCTGCCCCAACCCGCCAGACGCAACCTACCCAAGAATTTGTGATCCGGGTGAAAATGGCGAACCGATAAGTATTGCCAACCCTGCCCACATCTACGGCTCGGTTACGGCAAATAATCAGATAAATGGTGCTCTAATGAGCAACCCGGGTCTAGTAGTCGGCCCTGAGGTTCCAGCTCAACCTTTGCCACCTCACGATCGGAATGCCCAAAAAGATGCGGCCGGTGCAACTCCTGTCTCCGGCGCGGACGCCTCTTGTGGCAACAATCAAACCAGAACCTGGGCTGCCAATACTAAAATTGTTGGTAATGTTTCAGTAACTCACAATTGTGTGGTAACAGTCGAGGGAGATGTCTGGATAACCGGAACCCTGACAATGCAAAATTCAGCCAAACTGGTTGTCGCCGATTCCCTCTTAACTACTAGGCCCAACATTATGGTCGATGGAACCAAGGCCTTCTTAAAAAACAGTGCTACTCTGCAAAGTAATTCCAGCTCTACCGGTATACGGTTACTCAATTACTGGAGCAACGCCGCCTGCTCACCGGATTGCGCAGACCTTACCGGACTTGACCTGTACAACTCTAGAAATAGTGTAACCATCGAGCTGGATAACACCGCTTCCGGACCGCAAAGCATTTTTGACTCTCGCTGGACAAGGGTTCTAATATCCAACAGCGGGCAAATCGGCGCCTTGGTTGGCCAAACGGTGGAATTAAGAAATAGCGGCACTATCACCTTTGGCACGACCGCTCCAACTGAGGGTTCAACATTTTGGATAATAAACGGCTATCGCCGAAGTTTTGACTAGCACACGGTAGACCTCTGCCCAAACAATCGGTAACTCAAAAACCACCCTCTTTCCGCTAGAGGTAAAATGCTATACTCCTATAAGGTTAACCAAGATAGTAAAAAGTGGGCATTGTAGGATTTAATTTTTATCATGACGAGCCGCTGTTCGGCTTAGACATCGGGAATTCTTCTCTCAAGGTGATGCAATTTGATGTTGAAAAAAGAAAATCACCGCAAGTAATCGGTTACGGTATGAGCTCGCTATATCCCAGTGACTGCATCTCCGAAGGGGTAGTCGTTAATCCAAAAGTTTTGGGTGACGCCCTTTATGACGTACTTAAAAATCGGCTGGTTGGAACTATTGACACCCGGCGAGTAGCTTGCACCATTCCTTCGTCGCATATTTTCAGCCGCCCGATGAAGCTTCCCGTCATGGATAAAGACGAGCTTACCGAGGCCGTTCACCTAGAAGTCGAGCAATACATACCAGTGCCAATAGATAACCTCTATCTTGACTATGAGGTCACCCGGCGTAGCAATAAAGAGATCGAGCTTTCGACCGTTGCTATTCCCAAAAAAATTGTCGACAGCTATACGGCTTTTTTAGAAACCGTTGGCTTGGAGCCAGTGGCCCTAGAGCCGACCATGAATGCTCTAGCCCGTCTGTTCTCGGCCGCCGACCCATCTAACGACAGCGCTTCCATCTTGCTGGATTACGGTTCGCTGGCAACCGACCTGGCAGTCTATGACCGAACGATGCTGGTTAACAGCACCGTTCCCGTTGGCATCGATCAAGTGGTCGAAGCAATCTCAAAAAAACTCAACGTCTCACCAGAACAAGCCCGAAAACTAAAGAACACCGAAGGTATCAATAATCCTCATTCGGCCGTTTCAGAGGTCGTTAAACCAGCCCTCGACAATCTTGTTAAGGAAATTCAAAAGATAATCCGCTATCATAACGACCGTAATGCACCAGCTCATCGCGCTATATCACAACTCATTTTGGCTGGCGGTGGATCAACCATGCCCGGCTTAAGCCAGTACCTGTCCAAAGCGCTGGGCATGCCAGCTCGCATGCTTGATCCTTGGGTTGGATTAGATTTTGGCCATCTTCCCCAACCATCCGAATTTGACCGCTCGCTTTACTTAACCGTCGCCGGCGAAGCCGCTCTGCATCCTCGGGAGATTTTGGCATGATAAACCTTTTACCGCCCAGTTACGCCAATAGTATCCGCTTTGGACGCCGCAATGCCACACTGCGGCGCTGGATTAGTGGCTTAGGCCTAGCCGTTATTGGGCTGGTGATGATACTAGGCGGTGGCTGGCTGTATTTGGATAACCAGGTGGCCAGATTACGTAATCAAGTTGAGGTAGCAGAAAGTCAGCTCGATAAGCAAAACCTAGTTAAAGTTAGGAAAGAGATACAGGAGATATCGACTTCGGTTAAAGTCATCAATAAAGTCTTGAGCAGTGAGGTACGTTTCTCCGAGCTGATTCCCGAGATCGGCAAAGTTCTCCCACCCGGTACTGCCCTAACCGGCCTAACACTCAACAGCACAGTAGGTGGTGGCTTGGACCTAACTGCTAGCACTGTCGACCATCAAAGCGCCGCCCAATTCGCGGCCAATCTTAGGGATCCCAAAAATGGACTGTTTGAGGCCGTAGATATCATTAAAGTTAAATGCACCACGGGTGGCGATGGACCCTACTATTGTGAGGCCGTTTATCGAACACTTTTCTCAAAAGATACGAAGAACAAGTTTCTCAACGTACCGAAGGGAGATAGCCAATGAGTAGTAGCCGGCTGCGACTGATTTTACGGATGGTCTTAGGGGTTGGTATTATTTTATTTATTTTCGTGACCTGGCAAGGGTTGGCAACTCTTTCATCAAAAAGCAAACAGTTGGTCGATTTGAAGCTCAAGGAAAAAACTGCTACAGCTCAGATATCGTCCTTGGCGGTAGCTAAGAAGGAAGTCGAGACCTATAGATACTTTAACGGCGTTGCCAAAACAGTGATACCCGATGATAAAAATCAAGCCGAAGCGGTTGCCGATATCGCTATGTTTGCTTCACGGTCTGGTTTTGGTATTGATAGTATCACCTTCCCAACCAGTACTCTTGGCGGCGGTTCAAAAACCACCAAACCAACTGAATCAACCCCAGCAAATCCCTCTGGGCAATCAAGTTCTACTAGTGCCAACACCGCTTCGCCTCAAGCCGCCTTAAGCCAAGCCAAGGCGGTTCCAGGAGTACCGGGTTTATATAGCTTGGAGCTCACTGTGGTATCGGAAGCCGGCCAACAAGTTCCCATCAATCGAAAAGTAACTTACATAAAACTTTTAGACTTTCTTAAGAAGTTAGAAAACAACCGAAGAACCGCCCAGATTACTGATGTTAGTATTAAGCCAGAGACCGGTGCGGCTGGTCCCGACCTGTATCTAGTGTTTACTCTAAAAATTAACGTCTTTATAAAGCCATGAAGTTAATTTATTCCCCAAATAGGTTACCTGCCCCATGAAAGATATAAACGTCAGCTTAAAAACTATTGCTCCAACGCTAAAAAAGCGCTCCCAGCCGGTAGTGCGTCATGCCCCATTTATTGCAACGCTGGCTGTGCTTTTAGTTTACCTTCTGTTGGTGGCAAGGGTAAGCTCTTTCACTTCAGCCGAACCAACACCAGAAGACGAAACTGTGGCACTAGCCAAAACAGCTTTTCCTAAGATAGACAAAGAGGCCATCAAGCAGATAGAGGCCCTAGAGCAGGGTAGCCCCGAACTGAAGATTCTCCTCGATGCCGCCCGCAGGGACCCGTTCAAAGAATAAGTTAAAACCTTAGCCGCTATCTTGTTCGGCGGCGTTGGTTGCATCAATAATCAAATGGGCATAATGGTTGGGGTCCGGGCAGTAAGAAAAACTAAAGTTATCTTTGGTACCAGCCGTTTCCACCGTTAAGGTACCGTAAATAAAAATCGTAGCCAATATCCCATGCTGGTCAGCCGTCACATTTTCAACGTCGCTCATCGTAAATCGTCCCACTTTTCTAGAAAACAGCCCGTTTTGGACTATCTGTATCAAGCTCTTGTTAGTAACCACCAACATACTGAGCCGGTAGATATAGGTGGCGATGAGTAGAATAAACACCATTATCGCCACCGCGATGATCATCAGCCCCAGTAGCAACCGGTTGGTCTGTTCAGATATAGTCTCTAGTAGTGACGGAATAGCCATATAGGCGATGGCTGATAGTGTTAAAAAGATAGCCAGAGCCAGCAAATAGATAAATACAATCCCAATCGGGTGGCGGCGGATAGCAAACAGTGCGTATTCATCATCGTCCATTAAGTGGGCAATATCGGTCGGAGTTTTGACCGCTTTTCGCTCTAAATTATTTCCGTTATGTTTCGATTCATCCATTAAAGCAGTCCCGTTTGCTTTTTTTGTGGTGTTTTTTTGTGGCCGAGATGTTTCCAGGCACTATCTGTCGCTCGCCGGCCCCGTGGCGTTCGCTCCAGTAGCCCAATCTGCATCAAGTACGGCTCGTAAAAATCTTCGATAGTCGAGCGCTCCTCGCTGGTCAGCGCCGCCAAAGTTTCCACTCCAACCGGCCCACCGTTGTATTTGCCAATAATCGCTTTTAGCAGGCGCCGGTCGGCCGAATCCAGCCCCAGCTCGTCAATTTCCAGCATGTTTAGAGCCGCCATCGCCACTGGTTCGTCAACAATCCCGTCACCGTTAACATCGGCGTAATCGCGGCTTCTTTTTAGCAGGCGGTTGGCAATTCTAGGAGTCAACCTCGAGCGTTGGGCCAAAGTTTTGGCCGCTTTGTCATCAATCTTTACGTTTAATATCTTGGCGGAGCGCTTTAGTATCTTGGTGATTTCTTCGGGTGTATAAAAGTCTAGCCGGTGAATCATGCCAAAACGGTCACGCAGGGGGGCCGCCAGCGAACCAGTACGGGTGGTGGCGCCGATAATGGCGAACTTGGGCAAATCCAGACGCAACGAGCGGGCGCTGGGGCCTTTGCCCAAAATAATGTCCAGTTTAAAATCTTCCATGGCGGCATAAAGCACTTCTTCAATCGAGCGGTGCAGGCGATGTATCTCGTCAATAAACAGAATGTCGCCATCGGACAAATTGGTCAGTAAACTCGCCAGATCCCCAGCCCGCTCAATCGCCGGGCCGGAGGTAATCCTAATTTGGGCTCCCATTTCGTTAGCGATAACCGTTGCCAAGGTAGTTTTTCCCAACCCTGGTGGGCCGTGCAGCAAAACGTGGTCAATTGGCTCGCCTCTTTTTTTGGCCGCCGCGATTGCCAATTT
>Ga0155609_119_pt1 | contig 13078 bp, 10 predicted proteins | sample RifCSPhighO2_12_FD_107266 | JGI IMG/M metagenome (GOLD analysis project Ga0155609, IMG submission 107266) | Candidatus Saccharibacteria bacterium RIFCSPHIGHO2_12_FULL_48_21 | reverse complement strand
AGCATCCGGTTCGGGAGCCGGTGTGCTGGCCGCAAAATCGTTAACTTGGTCGTTAACGGTTTTTTGCTCGTCGGTGGTGCTCATTTGACCGCTGTCAGCCACCACGCCACCCATTGGGTTGGCTGGTGCTGTTGGGTCAGCTGGGGCACCGGGAGCTGGTGTATTTGTTGGTGTTGTGTCTTCGGGCATTTTCTTTTCTCCTTCTTGATTATTATTTGAAGACTGTGCCTTATCACTAGGTGGTACTATGTCGGTTACCACCCGTGCAAAATCTTCCAAGGTTACTTGGGATTTCACTAAATACTTTAACACGCCCAAACTTTCTCCGCGAGTCTGATCTTCGGCTTGGCCCAAAGCGGTCATCATTATTACTTTGGTATTTTTCATCTCGGGAGCTGCTCGCAAGGTTTCCAGCATCTCAAAACCCGACAACTTGGGCATCATCACGTCAGCTACGATTAAATCGGGCTTTTCGCGCATGGCGGTGACAAGGGCGTCCTCGCCGTTACTGGCAGTTACGGTCTGATAGCCCTCGGCCTGCAGGCGCATCTCAAAGATTTCCCGCAGATTATCATCATCTTCTACAAGAAGTATTTTGGCCATCAGTTGAAGTTAATGTTTTCCCACCTAAAAAATCGGTTAATTCTTATGCTATGGCAACATTGTAGCATGATATGAGTCGATTTCTAGATTGGTCGGTTGGGATCAAAGGGGCTAATTTGTGAGGCCTGCTTTTTCTGGATATCAAGCGCTTTGGCCGCTGTTAGGCGTGGTAAGTTGATGAAAAAGGCACTGCCCTTGCCCAGTGTGCTTTCGGCCCAGATACGGCCGTTATTGAGCTCGATAATCCGGCGGCTAATGAACAAGCCCAATCCGGTACCGCCGATGGTCCTGGTCATCGAGTTATCAACTCGGTAAAACTTTTGAAAAAGGTGCGGTAAGTCCTCAGCCGGGATACCCGGTCCGGTGTCGGCGATCTGGATTTGGACAACAGAGTTGTCGCCGGTTAAGCGAACCGTCACCGACCCCTCGCTGGTGTACTTGATGGCGTTATCGATCAAGTTTTGCAGCACTTCACGGAACCTGTTGGGATCGGTGAAGATGTAATAAAAAGGCCTAACAACTTGTCCTTGGTTTCTTTCCTGCTCGCCGCTAACTATAAACCGCATCTGCAAACCCTTTTTCTTGGCGTTAAAACGACCGGCTTCCACCACTTGCTCAACAATCTCACCGGCCTCGATAACTACCGGATAGTTGGCTAGCCGGCCGTCTTCGGCCTTGGAACTTGTTAGAAGATCGGCAAACAGTGTCCCAAGATGCTTAGTGGCGTTACTAGCTTTATCGAGGTATTTGCGGGCGTTTTCATCGATTTTGGTCACTTTGGGGTTGAGGGCTAATGAAAGATAGCCTTCAATGGCGGCTATCGGAGTGCGCATTTCATGGCTAGCGGTACTTATAAACTCTGAGCGGCGGGCTTCGTCTTCTTTTTCTTTAACGATATCGGCAAAAACACCCACTACGCTATTAACGGAGTTGCTAGCCGGTTCTTGTATTGGTGAGACCATCAGTGAGATCGGCAGCTTCTTATCGCTTCTAGTTTGAAGCCACAAATTACTGTCTTTAATGGCCGATTTTGACCCAAAGGCCTTCAAGAAAGGATTATTTTCCGGTAGCACTGGTTGACCACCTTGGTTAAACAGGGGCATCACCGTTTGGACATCTATTCCCAGGGCCTCATCGGCTGGCCAGCCAGTTATCTTACTAGCTGCCGGATTAAATAAGTGGATCATACGGTCGCTTCTCACCATGACCACACCGTTTTCGATGGCGCTCAACACAAAACCGGAACTTAAGTGCTGATCCTCGAGAACCTTTTTACTAACCGATAAGCCGCCAAATTGAGCTGCCCGCCCGGCTCGCTTTTTCTTGCCAAGTCGCTTGATGACCACAATAGTTACCAAGGCCAAGGCCACTAAAATGATAACCGCAACGGCGCCGATGTACTGGTTGGCTATCGAAAAAGTAAAAATTTCTGTCAACTGGTGCCCACTTTACTCGCTTATCATTATCTGTTGAAAACAAATTTTTTACAATAAAAAACGAGCAGTCTGATGTGCTCACAATAATTTGTGGATACAATGTATGGGATGTGGATACTACTGAGCTTGATATCAGCTTTTACCGATGCCTCTGCAAACGTTTTAGCCAAACGTAACACAAAAACTTTCGACCCAATGGTCGTCACTTGGGCGCTGGCTGCCTATTCATTGATAATTCTACTGCCAGTCTTGTTTATTGTCGGGATACCCACGCTTGACACAACTTTTTGGCTGGCTTTTACGATTAGGACCATCCTGGATGTAACGGCGTTGATTCTCTATATCAGGGCTCTTAAATATACTGATTTGTCCTTGAGTTTGCCCCTGCTGGGCTTAACACCGCTTTTTCTGCTGTTTACTGGCTTTGCTATCAACCGCGACTTTCCTGGCCCAGCCGGAGTTGCGGGCGTAGTTGCTATTTTGGTGGGGACATACTGGCTTTACTCTAGTGGAAAGGGTAGTTTTTTTCAGCCGTTTTCAGCGATATATCAGAACAAAGGAGCATTGATGATGCTAATCGTAGCTGTGTTATGGGCGTTTACCACCCCGCTCCATAAAGTCGCCATTATTCATTCCAACGCCTATTTTTACGCTGCTTTCGGTCAATTGACCATTGTTCTTGTCCTTACACCATTGGCGGTTTGGTCGAATGGTCGGGATTTTCATAAGGCATTACGGTTCAAAAATTTTTCTAAGGTGGCGCCTGTGGGAGTAGTCAGCGGAATAAGCATATTGACCCAGATGATTGCCCAAGGGATGGCTGCCGCCGTACTGGTCCTATCCGTTAAAAGAACAAGCATCGTGTTTTCTTCGATTATGGGAGGGGTATTCTTTTACGAGCCGATTAAAAAACGAATTATCCCCATCACACTGATGGTTGTAGGTGTAATTTTGATTTCGTTATCCTGAGCATGCCATCCCGCTCGTGCTTCCAACAAAAAATAAATATGGTTTACCGTGAGTAAGCGGAGCGAGTCGAATGGTGACCCCGGCGGGATTCGAACCCGCGATCTTCTGGATGAGAACCAGATATCCTAAACCGCTAGACGACGGGGCCAGCTAATGGTGCTGATTAATTTTAACAGATGAGACTTATGCGTTGCCAGTTATGGTGCGTAGGCAACTCTATCGGCGGTTGCCACCAGCGCAATCCACGACTGACCGGGGTTGACCGCAATAGGTTGCCCGTTGGCGTCAGTAAAAGTAAATTGGCTATCGCGGCTCGGTTTTGCCCAAGTTCCAATCATTACGCCGCCGTCTTGGAAGATGTAGGCTGCTCCCCCGGAATTTACGTTGTAGACGCTGTATTTACCCGAGGTGCTATAAGGTACCACTAGTACAATTACCGACTTGGGGTTGATCTGCTTACCGGCCGAGTCTTGTTCGGCCACAGTTATTATGTGCGGTTGCCCGCCCTCGCTACGCAGGTAGCTGTTGCTAGCGACGTTGTAATCGTAGTGAGAGTTATAAAGAGCGCTACTAATATTGACGTCTATGACTCGAGCGGTCGGAGTAGCTAGCTTGGCTTCCTTCTTTCGAGCCCAAGGAGTAAACCTGTTCTCGGTGTATCCTTTTTTTTGGTTTAAGGAATCTAGACGCTCAAAACTAGTATAGACGTTATGCGGCGATCGGCGGCTGGAGACCCGCCAGTAAGCCCCAGAATTGAAAAATTGATCAAGATCGCGGCCGTCGTCTCTAATTTGCGATAAGGCATCGGGACTGCCGCCCACGTGGGCAATCGCGGCCCCATATGCTGCTCCAAAATCAATGTAGTAAGGCCTAAGCGACCGGACCGGTCCAACATAAGCCGGTTGGCCTTCTAAAAATAACGCCAAAAAACGGGTTATTCCGCCTTCGGCAATTGCTTCAAAAATCACCCCGGCATCATTCAGTCCCGATTGAGGCCTGGCATCTTTGCTATTCTCGATCATTATCCCGGTCACCGGCCGCTGAGCCAGCTCGGGAGCCACCTGTACACCGGTCAGCGGCGAAGCCACAGTAGTTGGCTTGGGTGGGGTTGATCGGCCAATTTCTATTGTAGGATCGGCTTGGTTGAGCGAAAAGTAATAAATCCCCAGGGATATGGCCCCAAATATTAATAGTGATAAAGCCAAAATTCCAAACCGCCAGTTTCTGTTTAGTCCCGACCACCAGTTGCTAAACCTCCTTAGCGGGTTTTTGCTCTTTGGCCTTTTCGGTCCAGGCTCATCGAAGGCTTCGCCAAGCTCCTGTTCGATGGTTGGGCTGTCGGCTGGTTTGGATTTTTTACGCCAATTGTTTGGGGTCTTGATATCGTTTAGCACTAGCGTCTATTGTAGCAATACCACTATTTATTTTTCCAGTAGCGATAATGCTTGGTCTATTCGCAGCAGGCACTTATCTTTGCCCAGCAGCTGCATTGTGTCGGCCAATCCCGGGCTGGACGGTGCCCAAGTAGTAGCCACTCGGATAAGACTAAACAGTACTGCTGGTTTTTGGGTCGTTTGTTTTAGCAGAGCATTAAGAGTTTCATTTAACTGGGTAAGCGAAAAATCGTTTACTTCAAACGCTTCTTTGCTGATGATGAGTAGATCTTTCAGCTGACTACTAGTGTATTTACTCAAAAACTTATCACCGCTAATAAGCTTCATATCAGCCGGCAGGTCTTCAAAGAATAGTGCTGTTAGAGCCGGAATCTCTGCCAGGTATTTTAATCTGTCCTGAATCAGAGCCAGGACTTCCCTTTTATATTTTTCGGGATAGTCTTTGGCGCTAGCGGGCCAGAAAGTTTCGGATAATTCATAAAGTCTGGCGGCGGGCAGCTGACGGATATAATGGCCATTCATCCAGAGCAACCGGCGTTCGTCAAAACGGGCACCGCTTTTTTGAACACGGGACAAGTCGAAACTTTCTATTAACTGCTGGCGGCTGAAAATTTCCTGCTCTGTGCCGTCGTTCCAGCCCAAAGTTGCCAAAAAATTAACCATTGCGTCTACCAAATAGCCGTCGTTGCGATAGTCAAGAATATCCTTGGCACCATCTCGCTTGGAGAGCTTCCTCTTACCATCATCGGCTAAAACGTAAGGCAGAGTTGCCAGAATTGGACGTTCAATACCTAGGGCTTCGTATAGGTTCAAGAACCTCGGTACTGATGGCAAAAACTCCTGAGACCTTATAACGTGGGATATTCTCATTAAGTAATCGTCTACTATGTGGGCAAAATTGTAAGTCGGGAAACCATCTTGTTTGATAATTACAAAATCATCGATTGCTTCAGGTCCGGCCGACAGCTTGCCCATGACGGCATCTTCCCACTGATAGGGCTTCGGCTGCGAGCGAAATCTCAAGGGCTGTTTCCCGTCCCACAAACTAGCATTACTGGGCCGAAAATCCCTGAACAAAAATGGTTTACCATCTGCTTTGGCGCCCTGTCTAAGTTCTTCAACTTGCTGGGGACTGTAGGGGTCGGGGTAGGCCCGCCCGGAGTCGACTAATTGTTTTGCCCACGACAGGTATTGCTCCAGCCGGTCACTTTGGCGGAGCGGCCCCTCATCCCAATTTAGACCTAGCCAGTTCAACGACTCAGCTATGTGTTCTTCGGCGGCTTGGTTGTGTCGGCTGCGGTCGGTATCTTCTATACGTAAGATAAATTGGCCTTTTGCTTGGCGGGCGACTAGCCAGGCAAAAAGAGCCGTTCTAGCTGCGCCAACGTGCAGCAAACCAGTCGGGCTTGGAGCAAACCTTGTTCTGGTAAGCTTGCTGTCTTGCGGTCTTGGTTCTATAGGCGACATATATCACTAATCCAATCCGGGCCATTGTCGGCCCGCTTACTACCAACTATAAACCACCAACTACGAACTGTCCTAGAGACTTTCGGCAATTTTTAGGATCTGGTCCGAGTTGAGTTTGGCATTGTCGCGTATCAGGTACCAGGTGCCGTTATTAACCCACGTGGCATGGCTCTGCTCGCCAAAGATATAAATAGTACTGCCCTTTACTTTTGACGTCTGATAAGCCGATGAGTTGGGTTCGAGGTAGTTGGCTAGTAGCGAAGCGCTATTCCAGTCCGATGTTTTTTGGACGATTTCATAATTTCTAGCCGGGTCGGCATTTGACTTAAACTTCATGGTCACCGAATTTTCATCAAACTGCAGCGGCCCCTCAAAACCAAACCCTGATGGGCTGTAACCCGGTACACTAGCACTAACACTCGACTTAACACTAGCCAGCTTAACCGCTACCTGGGGAACGTTCTGCCAGGTGAAAAATCCGGCCACCAACAAGCCGACAAACAGCAGTACGCTGACGCTTATCCATCTTGGTACAACGTTAACCTTGTGCCAACCTTGCCGATTCTGGGCGGCTAGTGACTGCTTGTGCGCTGTGGCGTTGGTCAAGGCGTGATCAAGCAAACGCTCTAGGTGCTGATGAGAAACGCTGGTGACCATGCTGGGCATTGTTCTGATTTGGGCTGGAACAGAGGACTGGCTGGCGGTTTTTAGGTCAAGCTTTGGCTGACTTTTGGTTGCAGCTGATCGATTCTGTGATCTGGCAAGGTTAGTGAAGCCGAACCGACTTACCTTGGCATTTTTTGAAACTCGGCTGGCTCTAAAAAGCCGGTCCGAACTGACCGGTGGAGTAGTGCTTTGAGTTTTAGGGAAAACGCTACCACTCTTTAGTACCCGGGATGGTTTCTTAACGGCATTTCTGACTAAAGTCTTGGTACGTTGGGTGCCGGCATGGACGGCTTGGGCTTGTTTGATGCCAGATACCCTGTTGGTGGCTGCTCGAGATGAGTTTTTGGTGCTTTTAACAAAGCCGTCGATATTGGCTCGCAGGCCCGGTGAATACGCTTTTTTTGCTAATTTCTTAACTGATCCCACCACTTGTCCGGTTAAGGCGTCGTACTGATTCCCGTTTATTTGCACAATTTGGGCGTCTTTAGCCACTTATACCCATCCGTTTGATGTATGCGAACTATATTACACCCCTATTAAGACACGTGCAACCCCAGCTGCCACTCAGACACTTGAGGTAAATTAGTAGTCTGTGCGACAATACCTGCTGCACACCTTAAATTAAAGATATAAAAATTTAAGCAAAAGATAAATGGATTACTTAGATCCGCAAAAACGTCGGACTCATCGTACTAGACTGCTAATTGGCTATGGTTTAACGGCGCTAGTGGTGGCGTTGGGTACAGTTATCTTGGTCTATGATGCCTACGGCTATGGTATTACCAGAGGGGGCAACATCATTCAAAACGGTCTGCTGTTTGTCGACTCTCGGCCGTCTGGTGCCAAAATCTACCTAAACGGTAAGTATCAAGATTCCCAAACCTCATCTCGATTGATAATGCCAGCCAGCGCCTACCAGCTGACCTTAAAAAAAGACGGTTACCGAGACTGGAGTCGGCGGTTCAACTTAGCCGAGCATTCCATATCACGCTATGTCTACCCCCTACTTGTACCGAGCCAGCTGAAGCCGCAAGTCGAAAAGAAATACTCTGGCTCACCCGGGCTAGTGACTCAAACTCCCAGTCGTCAGTTTTTGCTCGTTGGGCAGCCAAGAGCAGCAAATGGCGGCTTTATTTTTGATGAGTTCGACTTAGGAGACTTGAAGAAGGAACCCACTCCAAGGGTTTTGCCAAACAACCTACTAACCGCTGATAAACAAGGTGGCGATCAACTGGTGGACATCGAGTGGTCTACCGATAACCGGCACGTTTTACTTCGCCATGATTTTTTGGGCGGTAACGAGTTCATTGTCTTTGATCGATCAGATCCTCCGTCGTCTTTCAATATCAATCAGATGTTTAAGCTGTCCCCTACTTTGGTTAACCTTAGAAATAAAAAAATCGACCAAGTGTATATTTACCTCAGCAGTGGTGGCAGTTTACAGGTTGGTGATACTCGAGACGGCCAGTTAGCCAAACCATTCTTGCAAGGGGTGCTGGCCTATAAACCCTTTGGATCAAGCCTGCTGAGCTATATAACAGCCGAAGATGCACCGGCTGGCCAATTGATTGGTCGAATCTGGGAAAATGGCCAGGACTACAAACTCAACCAGTTCCCCCGAGGCGAGCTCTACTTACTAGATGCCGCCCAATTCCAAGGGCACTGGTACTACCTAGCCGGCTCCAGTGGATCTAATCGTGTCGCCATATACAAAGACCCGCTCAACTATTTGAAGGATCCGACCGTTGAGGTCGCCGCTCCACTAGCAGCTCTGCGGATTAGCGGTGGGCAAAAAGCCAGTTTTTCTACCAATACCAGGTTTATTGGCATCCAAGCCAGTGATAGAATGGCCGTTTACGATCTAGAGAACAAGGATACCTACGCCTACCAAACGAAGAGCTCGATGGCGGGGCTTGTAAGATGGATGGATGGCCACCGCTTACTAGGACTGTCTGGCGGCACCAGTGCTATCTATGATTACGACGGAACAAACTTTCAGACGTTAGTTCCTACCACCATGCCTAGCAGCGCTTTCTTTGATCGCAACTACGAAAGATTTTTGAGCCTTGGCATGCCTGGTCCCGACGGGACAGTTGAGCTGCAAGCGACTTATATGCTGGCCGGGTCAGACCTACCGAAGTAAATTTGTTAACCAATTATCAATGTTCAAAGTTCAATGAATATTCAATTACCAATGTTTCTTGCATTGAAATCTCTTGAACCATTAAATCATTGCTTATTTATTGACAGTTGACACTTGAGCATTGAGCATTTCGTCAGAAGAGCCAATTTACCAATCTTGACCACAGACTGGGGGCGTTTCCGGGGATTGAGGTGGCTTGGCTAACCAGTTCGTCACTTGGGGCGGCGGCTACGTTGTTGGCCGGATCGGGACTAACTTGTTCGGCCACGACCACCAGCCGATTGATGGTTGTTCCTGGCGGGTCGCAAGTTATAAGGGTCACTGTTGCCGCTTTTTCTTTGGCTGCCAGTACCGAGGTATCGGACGGCTTCACAATCTTTTTCTCGTAAACTTTGTAGGTATAGCGCTTGCCATCCTTGTCTAGGTAAAAGGTGTCGCCGTTGTCCATCCTGCCAAGTAGTGCAAACGCAAATTTGTACCTGCCCTTATTGAAAATATTATTAGACGAATGCCCAACGATAACCATATTGCCATTTTGACCAGGGGTGGCAGTATTGGCATAATGCACAACGCCTTCTTCGAGCGCCTTGTTGACGTCATTTTCAGCAACGCTCTTAACACCGTAAACAACTGGTATCTCAACGTTTATTTTTGGGATAATAATTTCGGGGTCATTTCCGGAGGCCACATCAGTGCTAATGATTGGGGTATCACTAATGGTCCGGCTTGGTTGAATTAAGGGCGCTATAAATCGCTCATTGAAAAAGCCAAATAAGAAAATTACCAACACGATAGCCCCAATTGCCAGACCAAATAGAATCGATTGAAGATGCTGGATCGGTTTAAGTTTGGTGGTTGAAGATACGCCGCCCAGCAGGTACTTCTTTAGGTCGGCCAATGATTGAGCGACTGGTCCACTTTGACGGTGTTTTCTTTGAGGCGCTACTTTGGGACCATGTTTTTTTTCGCCCGACGGGGGAGCCAGAGCTGGAACCGTGGCGCCCAAAGCAGAAGCGCGGGCGTGGGTATCATAAAACTCCTCCCAGACATGATGTTTTTCATGGTCGGGTAGACCGGCATAATATTCGTGCCAAGCCGTTTGGATGTCGGCTAACGATTTTCCGGACGTGGTTAGATGATAAATAAATTCCTGATGCTTAGATCTATGCGTGGCGTTACCTAGCTCCATAACATCAAGTGCTTCGCTGCTGGCTGGCGGTTCCTTCTGATATGCGCGGTGGACTCGATGACGAATCAGCTCAGTAGCTGGGTCGGACTTCTCTGAACCAGAGTCAATTTCCCGTCCGTCCGACTCCGGGATCATAAAATTTAGATTATCGTCGCTAGAACTCATAACTTATAAAACGCATGCGTTGTTGGACCTTTCATTTGCCTTTCATTCAGCCTCAGCATTTTATCTTGGCCTGCTTGACTGATACCGCTCGCCAACGTACCAGTAGGTACGCTTCCTCGCCTGATCAGTCACTCGGCTACAAGCTAAAACGCTTCGCTTAACAAATTTGAGACAACTGACAGGTCCATTGTACAATAACACCTGTTGGAGTGTTACGGCGCGGTGGTGAAACTGGTATTGCAAGCTTTGGCTTGCAAACTGTCTTGGTTGGGTGAGTGGCGGAACTGGTATACGCGCACGACTCAAAATCGTGTTCCGCAAGGATTGAGGGTTCAACTCCCTCCTCACCCACCAAAGACAGTTTCACGCCGGACAATTCGCTACGCTCATACGCATTTATAGTGCTCGAAGCAAGCTTCTGCGCACTGCTCATTGGCGTCCAAAATTGTAGAGGCAACCCTGTGAGAGTTCGATTCTCTCCCGCGCCACCACTATTTGGCCGATTTATTACACTCCCAGACAGCGCTAGTTATTGACTCGAATGTCTTATTTGACTGCTGAATCCACCAGGTGACAATGTAAGCAGCTAATTCTGGCATATTGACTGACTTAACAGGGGTGGTACTGACTTTGCCTTTGAATGCTACCAGTGTGCTTCCCTGGTGAGACGTAATCAACGCGGTCGGTATCTCCTTGGACCACTGCCCAAGAACATTTACTAGCTCGTATAAGCTCATAGAGCTGGTTAGAGGTGGATCTGGACGTTCTTTCTTTGATAACGCTTGTAGGACGCCGAAATTGACCACAAGAGCACTATTTTTGCGCGAGAATAGTACATTCGGGTTACTCTGGAAATTATCCACACCATCACCCGCCAAGACGACTCGACCGGCGTATTTGCTCAAAAAGGTCTCCAAAAAAACAGCCGTTTCACTGTTTTTACCAAAATCACCAGCCAGCAGCACCCCGTCGGCCCACTTCGCCTCTTCGATACTTTGGGCCAGTGCCGTTTTGGCAAAGCTGCCGCTTAATGTGCTGGGAGCAAATATTGCCTCAGGAAACAGTTTGCTAACAGATTTTCGTAACTTGTCTGGCAAGATAACCCGGAGCGAGCCAATACCGGCTTTATGAGCTGCCATGAAGGCGTTAGCCGGAGACCTAAAGCCCTGAGAGTTGCCGCCAATGATAAGTAACCGTCCTGCGGTTGCCTTATTCTCGGGTCGGCTCCACAACAGATCAGGAAATAGCGGCTCGCTACCCTGTTTCAACCACTCCATCCACCCTTTACTATACAACGAACTACTGGGCGACTATCCCTCCACGGCAAGTAAACAGATAGTTGCTTTTCTAACCTCTTTTGCTAAACTGATTACAGAGAACCCCCTAGAGGAGTCAACAATGGCCCTCTATGGTGTTCGGTAAGAGCCCAGACGGCCAAACGTCTGGGCTTTTTTTGTAGCTGAAGTATGCCAGCGTAGCTCAACGGATAGAGCATGCGTCTGCTAAACGCAAGGTTGTAGGTTCAAATCCTGCCGCTGGCGTCAGTCCTCCTTAAAAGCGTAAAGCGACCCCGAAAGGCCGCTTATGCGTCTGCTATACCTTTAGTTTAGCAGTTTTAAGAGGTTAATTCAATGTATCCTAAAATATGACAGAAAAGTACACCAATAATACCTTAATTTATTCCTTGACAAGCAAGTATATATTTGCTAGAATTAAGAGTATGAGATACACATTTGCACAGTTCAAGGCCGAATATCCCGATGATGACGCTTGCCTTGAGGCCGTTTTTCAGCACCGCTTTGGCGACTTAAAGTATTGCCCTGCTTGTGGGGCTGAAACTAAGTTCTATCGGGTCAAGAAACGCCAGTGCTACTCCTGTATGCACTGCGGTTATCAATTGCACCCTCTAGCCAACACTATATTCCGTAAGTCCAGCACCAGCTTGTGGAACTGGTTTTATGCTATTTACCTATTTTCAGTAGCCAAAAACGGCGTATCTGCCAAAGAGCTAGAACGGCACTTAGGAGTTACCTATAAGACGGCGTGGCGGATGGCAAAACAGATACGGCTACTCATGGCTCAAGACACCGACAAGCTAACTGGTGTGGTTGAGGCCGACGAAACCTACATAGGCGGTAGGACTGATAGTATTCGCAGGTTCCGTAATAAAAGTGCGGTTTTAGGGGTAGCTGAAAAGAACGGCCAAGCCAAAGCCGTAGTTGCTGACGGCGTAAGTGCTACCACCGCCTTGCCGTTCCTAAAAGCTAATGTGGAGCGTGGCTCAATGATACATACTGACGAAAGCCGTATCTACTCAAGGGTTAAGTGGGAGTTTGACCATGAAACTGTCAATCACGGCTTAAAAGAATACGTCCGAGAGGGTATCAGCACTAACACGATTGAGGGCTTTTGGTCGCAGATGAAACGCTCTATTGACGGGACTTACCACGTGGTTTCGCCGAAGTATCTTCAGCATTACGTGGACGAGTTTGTTTTCCGCTATAACTTTCGGGATGTCGCTGTTTGTCCTGTTCTTTTGGTACGGGCATCGAGGCCTTCTTAATTAGACGTTTGAATAGTTTTTTGCTCATATACCTTTACTTTAACATTGGGCTTAGACGTTACGGCATATATGCCAAGTGCAATAGACACTAGAACTGCTAGCAGGGCAATCAGCATCGTACGATGCATAATTATCAGATTTTTCTGAAGAGCATCTCTTTGTAATCGCAACTCGGAGAGTGAAATATTTTCAACGTTCGTCTCATGTTTGCTGGTGTGTGTCATGTCCGACGGCCCTCTGTCATGTAACGCTGGCTGGACATCTTCAAGGCGTGGGGGTGTAAAGAACTCCTTAACCGACCTCCACAGCTTATTAAACATATCTGAATTATACGCCTTAAGGAGTTAATCACTTAAGTCCTCTTCCCGTACTTGCTGTGAGGGGATAGTCGCCACTACTGGGTATTGAAAATCTGAGCTATCGATGTTATAATACTCGTCCTAACGATGGGAGTGCTGTCGTTTGAGGTACTGAAGTACCAAT
>Ga0155609_147_pt1 | contig 13394 bp, 14 predicted proteins | sample RifCSPhighO2_12_FD_107266 | JGI IMG/M metagenome (GOLD analysis project Ga0155609, IMG submission 107266) | Candidatus Saccharibacteria bacterium RIFCSPHIGHO2_12_FULL_48_21 | reverse complement strand
CCCCAGTAGCACTCTTGCAAGAAGTAATTCTCCACACCTTCGTCACTGCCAGCGCTCAGAGTTCCTTTAACAGTTAGAGTATTATCAGAGATGCTAACATCTAGGTCGTTTTTGTTAACCCCGGCCACTCGTCCTTTGACGACCAACTTTTCCTTGGTTTCATAAACGTCAACTGCCAGTTGGCCTGCTACCGGCTCGTCCTCATCCCACTGTTCATTGGTTGGAACGGTCTGCTCGCTCTCGCTAGCTTCCTCGGCTGGAACTTGTTCCTCATCTTCACTCAAAAAAGCGGCAGTAATATCGTCGCCCATCAATAAATCGTCTTGTTGGCTACCTCGAGCCATATTTTTTCCTCCTTGGCGCGCCAATCATAGTTAAATTGGCGAGCGGGTTTATTTGTTCTGATGTTTCGAGAAACTTGATGTATTTGTGTTACTTGTCAGTATAGCCGAGCGCTACGGATGTTCGCAACTAATTCCCACCAACTTTACAACATGCCCGAGCGTGTAAGCTCAGGCATTTTACATTTCCCATTTCTCACTTCACAATTTATTTAACAATGAACATTTCACAAATCAAGGCGCAGAAACTCGAAGATAGGATGATGGTTTTCGCTGTAAGCTGCATCGACTTGGCAAGAAATACCAGCAAAACAGCCGAGAACAAAGTGATCCTGAATCAGCTGGTCAGAGCAGCCTCCAGTGTTGGCGCCAATTACACGGAAGCCAATAATGCAATATCAAAACTGGACTTTAGAAACAAATTGTATATTGCCAAAAAAGAGGCGGAAGAGTCCCGTTATTGGCTACGTCTTTTGGGGATGTCCAATCCAGAAGTAGAAACTGCCGAACTTGTTAACGAATCTACCGAACTTCTGTTAATCCTTCAAAAATCGGTCTCCACATTGAAAAATGGCAATTGATAAATAAATGATTAATGCTCAATGTAAAGTGGTAAATGTCTCTAGAAAGGCGCTGTCTTGTTTTTTCTAGAGACTGTGATTGGTATATTGGCTCCGCCGGAGTGTTTAAGTTGCTTTTCCGAAGGGTCTTTGCTGTGCGAAAACTGCGTTAGCCAGAAGGTAGTACCGTATGGTCGGCATTGCTGGAGCTGCGGGACGCTATCCCAAGACAATCGTACCTGCCAAAAATGCCGCAAGACCGGCTCGCCATCAAGAGTTTGGGTATCAACCAATTACGATGGAGTTGCAAAGGACTTATTGCGGGCATACAAGTTTAGCCAACAAAGGCCAGCCGCTGAAGCACTTGCCAGAATCATGAGTAGTACCTTTCACCAGTACTCGCAAGGAGCGGTTAATTACTTGATTGTACCAGTACCAACGGCAACTGGCAGGGTTCGCGAACGGGGGTTTGATCATGCGGCGTTGCTGGCCAGACAGGTTGCGAAAGATTTGGGCTTACCCGTCAGCCGGCCACTGGGTCGGCTGGGTCAAAGCCGTCAAGTTGGTGCTAAACGCCCACAGCGGCAGATTCAAATGGCCGATAAAATCTGGGTCAAAAACCGGGGGGCAGTTGCTGGGCAACAAATATTACTGATCGATGATGTGGTAACCACCGGAGCGACATTAAAAGAGGCATCAAAGGTCCTACGTCAAGTCGGCGCCACCCGCGTCGATGCTTTAATTTTCGCCAAACGTCTTTGACCCAGAATAAATGCTTGACTAGCCTGCCCCGTAGTAATGCTTAACTTGTTAAGTATTTACTTCTGGGGTTAAGTATTTATTCTGGCGGAGAGGGAGAGATTCGAACTCTCGCGGGGACTTGCATCCCCCTAACGATTTAGCAAACCGTCCCCTTCAACCACTTGGGTACCTCTCCTCGTCGCAATTGACGCGCCTGCCTCGTTTTGCTCAAGGTGGAGTCAAAAACTTCGGCTTAGCGCTAGATTGCTCCTCTCAAAAACGCAATTCGTCCAGATCTTGCGTTTTTGTAGAATAAAGAACATCTTTATCATAGCAGATTCACCTCTGTTTTTCAGTCAATTATCGAGTATAATTACTGGCGGAGAGATGCTCGAGCGGTTGAAGAGGATAGTCTTGAAAACTATTGTGCCGGCAACGGTACCGTGGGTTCGAATCCCACTCTCTCCGCCATTAACGCATTAAGGTATTGTTAGGTACAATAAACTTAAGCATGACCCCGATTAGAAGCAGCACGCTAAACACTGGTCCTGATTTACACGTAAATCAGACTTCTAACGGGGTCTATCCCGTTAGCCGGTCGGTTTGTGGGCGTGAACAGATAACGGTTGTTTCTAAAACTTTGTTAGCTGGGAGGCTAATGGGATGAATCCCGAAGGCGAAGATTTTTATAAACCCGGTGGATTAACGGCTGTAGCCGAGCCGCCACCAGCCCCTGCCCCACCAGCTGCACCCAACCAGCCAGCGGCAGCTCCCCCCACTGGCGACAAGGATTCAATAACCTGGACAGCTTCGGAGTATTATCATCATGAACGCGGCGGAAGTTGGTATGCTCTGCTTCTAGTTGCCATGGTTGTTTTGGCTGGTGCTACCTATCTTTTAACCAAAGACTATTTTGCCACCGGCACTATCGTCTTGGTCGGCGCCATCGTTGGAGTCTTTGCTGGCCGCAAACCCAAAGAAGTACCCTATGAATTATCCAGTTCAGGTCTCCGGGTCGGTGATAAGCTCCATCTCTACAGTGCCTTCAAGTCTTTTTCGATAATCCACGGCGAAGGAGAAAACAGCATCAGCTTACTTCCTTTAAAGAAGTTTATGCCACCGGTTGATGCCTTTTTTGGAGCCGCCGACGAAGAAAAAATCATCGACATCCTTGGCCAACACTTGCCCTATGAGGAGAGAAAAGTTTCCGGTGTTGATCGCCTCAGCCACAAACTCAAATTCTAATAATCTAACGGAGCGTGGCAGGGTTTATGTTAGCTGTTTATTCCGGCTATAGGTCAAGATATCTATAAACGTATACACCAACCATAGATCCTATTAAACTACCAAGAATTCCCCAGAGAGAAAGGTAGCTAGCGCCAAGCAAAGCTGGAACTAAGCCCCCAATTATGCCCCCCACACCTATAAGTAACCAAAGCACCGATTTCATAACTTGAATTGTAGCAATAAAGACTGGTACACCACGATATACAAGGTTAGAACCACTTTGCTAGCTAATATTTAAAATCAAAACAGTGAGTATTACTAACTTCTATTTCATCAACTTCTTCATTTGGCACTTCAAATACGCTCGCGTAGATTAATCGTGCAATAGCTTGGTGAGTAACTATGAGCACACAGGTTTCATCTCTTTTCTTTAATTCTTTAAGAAACTTACCTACCCTTAACTTCTCGTCCTCAAACGATTCACCACCATTTAAACGCGCAGTCCATTTATTCGCCGCATTCTTCCTAGCCTCACGAAATTCCGATACAGGTTTACCTTCAAAGCCCGTTAAGACGTCATTAATCCGTCCGTCAGCAATAGTCGTTGCATTATGGTGTTTATTGAGAATCCTTGCTGTTTCCTTTGTTCTTGGGAAATCTGAGGTAATCACAAGGTCAAAGTCTACATCTTTAAGAGTCTTTGCCAGCAGTTCAGCTTGTTCAATGCCTTTTGAGGTTAGGTGGACATCAACATCGGGGCTATCGTTACATAGCCCTAGGATGTTGTAATTAGTTTCAGCGTGACGAGCTACATATACCTTCACTAGCTAATCATACCAAAGAAAAAGACTCCTTAAATGAGTCTTTTAGCATAAGCGATCTGGTACGCGTGGCAGGATTTGAACCTACGACCTTTGGCTCCGCAAGCCAACGCTCTATCCAGCTGAGCTACACGCGCTCGTAACAGAGGTAATTATACCATCCACACCCATAAAGACCACCTTCATCACTTTTCCAAATCACTCCTCAACAACGCTATAACGTCATGACGTTATAGCGTTGTCATTTGTCGCGCAAATCATCATAGCTTAAACCCGCTTTTTGCAATATAGATTCGAATTCCAGCGCAGTTTTGCTATTTTGGTTCTTACTTTTCTGACTGGCTAGGTATTCCAGCAGATCCGCTAGCCGATTATTAATGATTGAAGACGCCGATCTACTCTCTTCCACTGCTTTGTGTTGGACGAACTTCTTTATGTAGGGGTTTAAATAAACCGTTGTTCTTGCCGTTAACTTGCTAGATGCCATTGGTGCTCCTTCATTAATTACGTTTTTAACCTTCTTCGATCTCGCAACAACGTTATAACGTCATAACGTTGTTGCAGAGGTTGTGACTGGGGTAAAAGGGACATGTCAATGTGTGTACCTCATGCCCTTAAACAATTTCCGAAAAAAGTACACTGTAATTCCAGAAGTTAAAACTACCATCGCAACATAAACTTTGGATGGAGAGAAGAGACCTTTGTCAATTACAACGCTACTCAGATCGTTACCCTTTCCATCCGGTGGAGTGGTTAACTTGGCCAGAACTACTCCGTCGGTGTCAGCAGACGATGGTACGGCTGCGGGCTGAATGGTTATCTCGGGCTGGTCTAATGGATCCGTGGGGAGTGAGCCACGAGTGAAACTGATTTGATTTTCACTTGAAGGCCCGATGCTATCACTGATTTGCGGGTTGGCTGGTGGGCTGCCGATGAAACCATCACAAGCATCATCAACTCCGTCTTGATCGTAATCTACCCCGCTATTACGCACGGTGTCGCAGCTATCGGTGCTGTTTGGCAATCTGTCATCGTCAAAATCGCCTTCATTGGCCGCCACGTAGATGGTTTTATAGATATCAACCGGCTCTCCTGCCCGGTTGGTGCCATAAACATGTAGTGTGTGGAACCCGGCTGGGACAGAAGCCGGAATCATCACTTGGGTAGACAGATCACCGTATGCTGAAGTGGTTGGCGTACCTAAGTTTACTGGTTCGGAGTTTAAGACTAGGCGTAGCTGAATCAATGGGTTGAGGGAGTATTTTAGCCCCTGAATGGTGAGGTCCCACCACTGTTCACGGTAAACAATATCATTCGCCAGATCGTCGTCATAGCTAGTTTGGTTGACTGGTCGATTCGCCTTCGGGGAGTTCAGAATTTCCAGTCCGGTCTCTGAGGGCGGATTGGAGTTCGCGTCTGCGGGGGGCATATTTTTTGACAGATTTTGGGTTGAATAAAGAATGCTTTGACTAAGTAAGCGGTGACCCAGCTGGTTGGGATGATAGCTTTCATTGCCAATTGGGCCGTTCAAAAAACTCGGGGTATTATCGCCGGCCGTTAACCCGTGGACGGCAACGTCTTTGTCTACCGCCTCGCACAAACGGTGGCCGTTGAGCGCGTTTTGAGTGTCGACGTAGATTGCCCCTGCTTTGCCGGCCGCTTTGGCGATAACATCGTTCAGATAAGCAGTAATTAGCCGGGCGAACTCTAGCTCTTGGGCGTTCATAAGAACATTAAGATCACAGCTTCCGCCTGGCAGGACAATCTGAGGGTAGCCAATTACAAATAACTTTGCTTCGGGCGTGCCCTCATGGGCAATTTTTGTGTAGGTTTCGACCAATTTGGGGAAGCGGCCATTAATTTCGCGGACCAGTTCCACCCGGTCTTCGTAGGTTGAGTAGCAAGTATCCGGCTCGAGACATCTTCGGAGAATTTTTGAAAAGCCAATGTCATTACCGCCGACAGACAACAGCACATTTTCCGGAAGGTATGTGCTGACAAAGTTTAGTTGTGCCCGGTAACCTGGCAGAAAGTTATCGTATATCTCGTTGTCGAATATCTGATCTGGCTTGCCATCAGATTGTGAGCGCTCCTGATTGTAATAATCTGAAATATCGGTAATGTCCATTATCTTTGCACCCGAGCAAGCAATTGAGTTGAAACTGTTTAGGTTTATGTCTTTAGACATCAAAAATGGGTATGACAGCACGGATAAATGACAGCGATTATCGTTAATGTCGGTGCCGGTTTTATATTCAAAAGTACCTTCACCGGAAATGTACGAATCTCCAAGAGCCAATAGTTCCAAGCGGGAGTTAGACATAGCGCCACTTGTGCTAATCCGAAATTTACCAACCCTGGCAGAGGTTGGATCGCCTGGTATGGATTGGTAGTTGGCGTAAAAGCTCAAAATATCATCGGAAACAAACCTAATTCGGGCTATCGATTGCAACCCCGGAATTGATTGCTGGACAAGTGGTAGCAGGTTCCGAGACTGGCATGATACGGGCGCATTAATCGAATTTGGTACAGGCCCACAGGTATTCAGATCGTATATTTTGAATACGCTGAAATTTCTTGAATAAACCACGGCGTATCTTCCACTGCTTGTGATAGCAGTCTGAGGCACTGGCCCAAGCCCTATATCGTAATTAAATGTTGGGGCAAACGGCAAAACTTCCAGAGTGTTAGTGTTAACTCGTAACATTGCTCTGTAGCGGGCATCAACCACCAACCAACCGCCGGAGGCCGAAAAACTAAGAGAATCGGTATGGGTTCGTAGCAGTGTGCCCGATTTATCACGGAGACTGCCGTCTGCCGGGCCAGTAACCTGATAAGTGATCTCCCCCGTGGGCGCAACAGCGGTGTCAAAGGTGGTTTGCAAGTGTTTGGTGAAATGCAAATAAAGACCGGGTGCCGCGGAAGTCGTATTAATGACGGTTGTTGAGTTTGGGATAGCAATTATCCCAGATTGATAACCAATGTGATTCTTCAGTTTTCCGGCCGTATCGGTGTTATTTAGCTCCAACCAACCATTGCCATCGACCATCCCAATCGGGGTTTGGACCGCGCAGGCTGTGTGTTTTATTTCGCTTTGGAATAACTTGGCCGGCCGGGTAACAAATTCGTGATTTGCGCAGTCGCGGTTACCACTCATGGAGTAAGGCACCACCAGACCCTGGGGCAAATCACCGTCTTTACTGAGAGCTAAGTCAGAGCTAATCCATGATTCGGCGGCTTGGGCATTGGTCGAGTCGAAAGTTAATGCAAAAGACACAGCCAAAGTAATCCCAATTACCCCGAACACCCCTATGGTTGTCCGAATATGCATAAGCATTAAATCGACTTGTAGTCAAATTATGCCAATACTTTAAAACTTTATCAACAAAAAAGTACTAACTGTTTAGTGGGTAGTGTTCGGTCTTTGCCTTGTCACTGCACCCCAACTGAACTGACATACTATGTGGCGCACTGGTTGTTATTACGTGAAATGCGCTGTCTGAAATTGCGTACGTTGTTGAAAGGAAGCATTTTATTTTTGTCTTCTTGTCCTGATATTTCGTGCTGGCAATTTGATACTGCTTATCAATTAACTTCGAGTAAGGTAGCTTCGAATTCATGTCAGTATACGTTATGTCAGCCAAGTCTATGCGTACATCTAGTGTCTGATGTATCTTAGTTGCTAACTCTGATGCCTGAATATGGTCTGTGGCTGTATATGCGAAGTACATCATTACCCCACAACTCAACCTGCCTGCGTCATTTTTTTGGTTGGTCCGTCCGCAGCTTTGGTTACGTTCGCTGGTGTTTGGCTCACCAACATTAGCAACAATGTCAGCGTAGAGCGCATCAATGCTGGCTTTGGCTTTTTCGAACCTTTCCTTATCAGCCCGGATTGAGTACTCGCGGTACAAGACAAACCCACCTAAGACGAGTCCTGCAACAATTGCAAAGAAGAGCCATCGATTATTTTCGATTCTCTTCTTTATCTTCGAGAAACCTTTCGGCATTATGTTCTAAGCTACTATTGTACTTGGATTTTTTTGGAAGCCGGTTTTTTGGGCGCTGGTTTTGGAGCGGGTTTGGGTTTAGGCGCGGGCTTTGATTCGGCCGGTGCCTCGTCGTCTTTGGCTAGCTTGGTGACGTCTTCTGGCTCTTTAAGATCAATGCGGTCTTCCGCTGTCTTGCCCTCGCCCTCCAGATCCTCGCCGTCGGTCTTACCACCCTTGGGCTTTTTGTAAATTGCTAGCCCAATCGCTAGGGCGCCAAGTGCTGTGTAGATGCCCCCGATCACCCAGTAGATCGATACAGTCTCTTTCAACAGCTCGGCGGCAATAATCCGTAGTTTGTCTTCTAGTACAGTATTAGTGGCGCTGGGGCTGTTTAGCGCAGAATTGATCCAGTTAGAAGAAGTCGCCGCGGTGATTAGTAGCAATACTCCAGCAATCGCCAAGACTATTCCGGCCCTTCGTACGCCAGTTCGCCTACTGGAACTTAAGAAAATTACTCCCAGACCCAGTAGTAAGGCAATAGCCGCTGTAACGTAAGGTAGTATTTCTAGTTTCTGGTAAATCTCGGGAATCTGTTTTATATCTTCGAAAAATGAGGTTTGGTCGTTATCTTTTTTGAAGGTATCGGCTGTTAAGACCGGATGATCCAAAAAACCAGTGCCCGACAACATGTTCTGCTCGATGGTGGCTGCCTCGGCGGCCGGGTCAAACCCGGGTGGAAGGCAGGTGGCTTTTAGTGGGTCATCCAGCGCTTGGGAGCTATTCGAGCTGGAAGTACAAGCCGGCAAAGACGCCAACTTAGTTTGAAGCCCATCGGCTACGTGAGAGGCAAAATTTGCTTTGGCTTGGGTTAGATCAATTTGGAAGTCCGGCAGTGGCGTTTCGCCATTAAGCCAAACGTACAAACTGTCTATAACTGCCTCTGTGTTTTGCTTGATAAAATCTGCTGTGAAGGTTTTTTGGGCAGCTTGGCGAACTATGTCATTACCAAGAGATACTTGATCACCGGCATTAGTTATCTCCCCGGCTTCGTCAAGTAAACCGGTAACCACGCTATCGTAGATTTCGCTTTTGGCGATAATAGTTTTTAGAGTAACCGGATTGGTGGCAACTTTAACGAAAGCGGCATTGGCAGCTACAACCAAAAGAGTGAAAAAAAACAACGGTACGATAAATACCAAAAAGGTCTTACGAACAAACTCCATATAGCTCCATTGTAGGCGATATAATGCTTACGTCAAACTGGCTGGCATCTGGAAACGGGGGTGTCATACTGGTATAGTAGCCGGTCATGAATAAGGTGAAGCAAAATTGGCACAAGCCGGTAACCCAGCTACTGGCGTCTGCCAGACTGCACCGATTATTGGTTTGGAGCGTCGTTCTGACGGTTGCCTGTCTGGTAGTCCTGCAGTCCGGGGTATCGATAACAACCAAGCAAAATGCTGATATTGTTGGTTGGATAACAAGATTACAAGAGCTAAATGATGCCAAGCTAAGTCGCCAACCGGACAACCAACCAGAAACCGCCCGGCCACTTTTGATGCCGTGGCGCGGGCCGGTTAGGCCAATGCCGCTGGAGCCGGGTGCCGCGGCAGTTGTGTACAACATACCAACCAGCGATCCGGTAGTATTTTTAACTATTGACGACGGAGTGGTCCAAAATCCTGAAGCAGGGGAATGGCTGGAATTTAGCCGCCTGCCCTTCACGCTTTTTTTGGATGACCACGCCATACGCAACAACTACGGATACTTCAAGCGCCTGACAGATGCCGGGATGAACGTTCAGAACCACACCGTCAACCACGCCCGACTCAAGAAACTGAGTTTTGATGGCCAAAAAGCCGAAATTTGCGGCGCTTCAGACATATTTGCTAATGTCTTTGGCCAGCGGCCAGTGCTTTTTCGGCCGCCTTACGGCCAATTTAACGACGATACCCGCCGGGCGGTGCTGGATTGTGGCATGCGGGCGATTGTCATGTGGCGGGCGGTGGTAGAAAAGGGTCATTTGCATTATCAATTCGGAAAAACTCATCTGGAAGCCGGTGATATCGTGCTGATGCACTTTACGAAAAACTTTATGGCCGATATCGAGGCCTTTACCGCCCAAGCCAACAGCGATCACCTGCGGATTGGCCGTCTAGAGGACTGGCTGAAGTAGTTAGTAGTTTGTGGTTCGTAGTGGGTAGAATATAGAAGGAGGAGTGGCCGATAAGCGTCAAGGTCGTGATGCCTTGACCTTTCTAGCGAAGCGGTTACAATTTTTCAAACCGCGAGCGTTGTGGTTTGTGGAGAGGTCGCATAGTCCGGTCTAGTGCGCCACACTCGAAATGTGGTGAGGCCGCAAGGTCTCCGTGGGTTCAAATCCCACCCTCTCCGCCAAAGTCTAAAACTTATAGGGTTCAAGAAAGCTATAATGCAACAATGAAGAACCAGGGATTCCACGGTCAACCCTATGGTATTGAATGGTATAAAAACCGGGCTTTTAAATCCTTAGAGCAAATTGATGACGGGGTGTGGGACTATTCGGACTCAGTACTAGTCTATATAGGAGCTGCCGAAGAAGATTACGAATCTATTCAACAGATTGATAGCCCTTACTATAAATTGGTTACAAAGCCCGAACGTAGTTATTTAGAGAATATTGCCTCAACCATTGCGGATGAGTTGCCAGACGAATCTGATTTCATTGATCTTGGTCCAGGAACCGAACATAAAGAGCAATTCCTTTTCGACGCTCTAAAAAGACAGAAGAAGCATTTTATATATAAGCCCGTTGATATCAGTAATAAGTTCCTTGGCCTAGCAACCGATTATGCCCGCGACCAAGGTATCGTTGTGGATCCAATTCTATCACCATTCGAGGAATTAGCAACTAAGCTCAAAAAGCCTGGTAGGGTCCGTTTCGTGTCGTTAGGTCTGACGTATTCAAACTACTCACCACACAAAATTTTAAACCTGCTCAAGTCTATAACAGGCGCAGAAGGACTGGCATTTATCAATAGTCAAATTAGAGACCGGATAGATATGGACAAGCTAGTATCTATGTATACGAAAGACGGATACGTGATTATGAAAACTAAGCTTAGCCTGCTTGGTCTTAATCCGGACGAAGATATTACTAGTCACTACTGCGATGACGGAATTCGACTATGGTGTGCTCTCCGAAACTCGACTTCCCAATTGAAACAAATAGGAATCATGCCAGGCACAAAACTGCTGGTTCTCCAGTCATTAAGGCCGACATCGGAGTCATTGCAACAGGACATAGCGGATGTTTTTCCTCGATATAGAATTTTGGATACCAATGAGCCTTTTGTTGGAGCTATTTTAAAAACATAATACGCATTGATAGTTCCAGACCTATGTGTTCCGCCATAGGTATAGTTCCAAAACGACCTGTCCTCCTAAAAATCTGTAAGGGTTTATTTTCTACCAAGCGAGTAATTTTCCATAGCCCAACGCATTCCAGGATATTGAGTATGGTCACGGTGCTTACCGGGCATCGTAAGGAGTTCCACTTGGCCATCTTTGACCACCGTGCTGCCCAGTTTATATATTTGTACAAGAAATTGGGTAATATCCTCTGGGCTGCTGTAAAGCCGGTCCTGCAGAGGGAAGTGATACGTCAATAATGCCTCGGGCTGTTGTTGGAGCGCTCTGATCGTATCTCGCGAAGCAGGATAATCCCTAGCTGCACCGCCTCTGCTGAATGCTGTCATATCAGTCAGTATTTTACCGGCTCTGTGGGAGCTACCAGCTTTCTGTACTAAGCTCTGGTGTCTGTTTTGGGCTTCCGGTGAATATACTTCCGGAAGATGTTCCTTGGCTTCGGCAATTAAATCTCCGGTTAATCTCCATGGATCTTCAGAGACTTTTTTATACTGCCTATCATCTAATAAATCACCAACAGCCACGCCCACACCCCAAGCCAGATTCGAGGGGTGGTCACTAATGTTCGGACGACTTTTGATATAAGCATGCGTAACTTGTCCCTCAGGCAAAGCCCCCATTAGGGCAGTGGCTGGAGCGCCCCCGCCTGAATTAGTCGAGAAGCGGCTGGCCGGAAGGTCCGCCTTTTTTAAAGCCCTGTCTAAACTGGCTATGGTCGGCAGTGCTTCACCGTTATTTTGCGTCAAGCGTCCGGTTTCTCTAATATACCGCTGCTCTTCTGCATCCCAGTAACTTGAACGCCCATTACCGAAAGTGGCTATATAGAGTCTTTGCCTGTCGGGGTGCAAGGCGCTATTTTCGGCGAACTCGACGGCATTACCTGGATTGCCGCTGATACTGGAAGTGAAAGTTGATAGTTCAACGTCAAGACCGTTGTCCAATGGAGCATTTAGGTTGGCCAAAGCAATCTCAAATTCTTTACCAGTCTTGGGATCGGTTATGACTCCCCAAGTCCGATTAACATCTTCCAGAGCCTGAAGGAACCTGTCTCTGTCGATCTCCGGACGGCCTACGGTTAGCTTGTCGTTCACGACTAGACTGTCATGAACGGAAAATCTATCCGTCTCAAAAGGGGGGTTATTCCCAAATGTATAAGCTAAATCTTTTTCAGTGGCCATGAGCGTATCTATCATACCATAAGAGCTTACAAAAGTCAATCTGTTCCAGAGTGATCAAAACACCGTCTCTTTTTCAGATATAATTTGCTATAGAGTGAGACAAAATGTCTAGATTTAGTATCAAGCTCAGATACGCCAACTGGCTGTTAATATTTCTGATCGTAGTAATTAACGGATATATTATAGTTTCACCTCTGTTACCTCAATTGGATTTGTGGCGTCGAAAACAGCAAACCCAAGCAGTTGCCGGACTACCCTATAAAACCGAAACTGACCAAGCAAAAAATGACGATCGGAAGGAAGTCCCGGCCGATAACCGGCTGGTGATTCCCAAAATTGCCCTAGATCAGCACATCTACCAAGGAACCTCGCCGTGGCTGCTGCATAAAGGAGTATGGGCCCGCCCAAACACCTCAACACCGCCAAAGGGCGGAAACACTGTGCTAACTGGTCATCGTTTTACTTACGATGGTCCGGCTACTTTTTATAGTTTGGATAAACTGGCAAAGGGCGACAAAGTTGTGGTCTATTGGCAGGGCAAAGAGTTTAATTACACCGTAACGGAGACCAAAGTAGTTGCGCCAACAGCTGTTGAGATCGAGAAAGCCACAGCCAGTGACCAGCTGACACTTTATACTTGCACACCGCTGTGGTCGGCCAAAAACCGTTTGGTAGTGGTAGCTAAACTAGATGAAAAGGGCGCCTTGTGAGCCCCCAAAGCCGAATACTCAATTATCAATGCTCAAAGCTCAATGAATACTCAAGTAATCAATGTAGCAATGTATTAAATCATTATGTCATTGACTATTCATTGACAATTGACACTTGCCGATTGAACATTATCAGCGGAGATATCATTAATGACTGACAAGAGACTTTTTGTAATATTACTGGCGATACTCGCATTGAGTGTGGCGCTTTTGGTCTATGCAAAGACACACGTCGGCCAGAATTTTATAGACAGTTTCTAGTTTTCTTTTCGAGCCAAGCGACTATAGCCAAGTGTTCCCAAGGTTACGGCAATTAGGCCGGCGGCCGCCAAACTTTGGGCTACTCCACTGTCCGTGGCAGCCAAAACAACTGGGGTTGATTCGCCCAGCACAACCGGCGCGGCGCTAATGTTCAC
>Ga0155609_143_pt1 | contig 14302 bp, 9 predicted proteins | sample RifCSPhighO2_12_FD_107266 | JGI IMG/M metagenome (GOLD analysis project Ga0155609, IMG submission 107266) | Candidatus Saccharibacteria bacterium RIFCSPHIGHO2_12_FULL_48_21 | reverse complement strand
TACGCGCTTGTTCTGCAGATCAATGTCGCGAACTGTTTTTTTCGTCAACCCCAACCCCTTCTTTGTCTTTTAGTATGGCAAAAGAGTACATCAATTACTAGCATGGTGACCCCTAGGGGAATCGAACCCCTGTTGTCCCGATAAGTCGGGATGTCCTAGACTTTGAAGATATTATCAAAGCGGATGGTGACCCCAGGGGGAATTGAACCCCCGTTGCTGGGATGAAAACCCAGTGTCCTGGTCCACTAGACGATGGGGCCTTCATCCGCCTTGATAATTTTAGTCAAGTAGGTCTTGTTCTTTAAGCTTTTAAGATATCTCTCCCTTTTCATGGCTTCACCACGGCTTGGAAATTGTTCATTATGAATCAACTCTAGCGGGAGACGTGTTTTAGTATACCGGCATTCACCCCTACTGTGTCTAGCAATCCTCGACTGCAAGTCAGCAGTATGCCCAATATAGAACGTGTTGTCAGCAGTCCTCAAGACATACACCGTGTACACTTTAGCCCTATGCGCCTAACAGGTATATCTTATCATTTTGGTATCAAAAAACCCCCGCGACTCCACCTCTTGCACGCTGGGGGTTAATTGATTGTTTGTTTCAAGAGCGGTCAGTCAGTTGCTCTTACGTGTTCCAATATCTAAGCTAGCACAATTTGACAGATCTGGCAACTGATGTCTCACACAACTTTCGCGGCGCACTGGCCTGCTGACCCCGCTGTAGCAGGGCCACACCGCCAGTGCTCTTGGTATATCGCTCTTTGTTGCTGACTTTGGTGCTTGCTCAACGTATTACAATACGTCTCGCTCCGCGCCTCGTCATCGCCTAACGCTTCACTCAAGCGCGAAAAGTTCTGCCGTCTGTTCTCTTGTTAGGATCGGAAGCGACGAAAGGCGTAGTGTCCTACTGCACCTAGTGCGCTAGCTCCAGCAAACACGCTGGCAGCAGCGCCCGGGCCGGTCTTTGGCAGAGTGGTCTCTGGCAAAACTACCGGAGGTACTGGAGTAGACACGGTCACTTTGGCTGTACAGGTGTCCTTTTTCTCAACCCCGTTAACATTGAATGTTAAAGTAGTTGTAATGGTGTAGGTTCCGTCTTTGGCGTAAGTGTGATTGGCTGTAGTGGCCAAATTTTTCTCAACTATGCCATCGCCCCAGTTCCAGTCAACTTGACTTAAAGTTGCACCATTTTTGGCAGTATAGCTTACAGATCCGTGAACCAATCGGTTTTTGTCAACTTTAACATTTAAGATGTCACAGCTGTAAACCGGTTTAGGAATCTCTTTTTTATGGACTTTTACACGGAAGTAAACCGCACCGGCGAATTCAGAACATCCTTTAACGTCACCGTTAGGGTGGTAGGTTCCAACTAATACCCCGTCTTTGATGACGTTGTCACTTAAAGCAGTGGTTAGATAGCTCGTCTTTAGCTGTGCACTACCTGGAACGTATTCCAAAGTAAAGGCCTCGGAGCCTTTGAAGTCCATCGTTGCCCATACTTCCGCAGGGTTAGAGTTATCGGCCGAAATGTAGCTGGTGGCACTCAAGTTGGTGCCCGAACCGCTCGGTAAAGCAACTCGAACCTTAGTGTTTTTTGCAACTAAGTTAAGGTTGGATTTGGCGTTATTGTGGAAGTAAGTAGTGACAAGTAGCTCTTGGCCATCTATCACTTGTATGCTGTTGGTGTTAGCGCTCGAACTAGGATTACTGGCATCACGAGCTTTAATCACATAACGTTCGTCACCCCAGAATGGGTTGTCGGTTATAGAGTTAAAGGTGATATAACCAGCTGGGTTAGCCCAAGTAAATGTCGGTCGAGAAGGGCCGAAGGTAGCGGCATAGACGACAGCCGTTAAGGCTAAGCCGGTAGCTATACCAAGACCGATTAGGCCAACTTTACGTTTGGTGAATATACGCATTGATATTCTCCTTTCTTAAATATATTAATTTACAGATACAAACTAGATAGTCACTGAATTTCAAGTGTTGAGGTTTGGCTGCTTCGGGAAAAGTCCCGAAGCAGCCGGGGGAGCGCTCTTGCGAGCGCTCCCCGACTACCGAACTACTACGGCTCGAACGGTTTCGGGCCAGTTTTCGCCTTCGCCGTACAGGATTTGCTACTCCCGTTCGGGAAGTTGACCGTCCACGTACGTGATACTTCCGTGTCGTACTGACCCGGATAGTTCAACGTCTCGTCGATGGTCTGGGCCGAAGACCCGTCAGAGCCCGTCCAGCCACCTGTCCAGCGGATCCACGTACGATCCTTGTGGTCCGTAAGCTGCCCCGCGCACCACGCCGAGTACGTCACCGCCGGAGGCGGAGGTGGCGGAGGAGGTGGAAGCGGAGGTGGCGGAGGAGGTGGAGGCGGAGGTGGCGTCACCGGCGGGGGTTGTGGTGTCGGCGGGGGAACCACCGGAGGAGGCTTCTCGACACAGCTGAGCTGTGCCGAAGCCTCGGCCGAGGCCTTTGCCGCTACCTGGGCGAAAATTTCAGAAGCAACTTCGCCCTTGGATCTCACCCACAGTTTGAGTGAGACTACCACCTGTGCCGAAGCGCTAGCTTCCGCCCAGCCGCATACGGCCGTAACTCTAACTCGAGCTTTGGCCGTTATCATCACCCGAACGCTCGCGAACGAGCGAACCATGATGACTCTACCGATTGCAACGCGATAAGGCGGCCTCTTGGAAGAAGCCACATTTCCGCAGTTGCGGCCGGTAGTTCCACCCGCCACTTTCACCCAACCAGTCTTCGACTTGTTGGATGGACACAGCTTACCCGGAACTGGGTCCCAGAAACTGTAGGTCTTGCCGTCGTGGCCACGACCTGCGTTCCAGAACCCACCACGGGTCCAGTAACAGCGAGGGGAGCTGACCTTCACGCTCGGTGAAACGAGCATGTCAGCGAGAATGACAACGCGGCCTTCAGCCACGTCCTTGGCGGATGCCTTGGCCCCCATAATCCGCGGCTTGATGTCCTTCGACTCCACACACGCCGAAGGCGAAGTGGTGGCCGGTGGACATGATGCTGAACTGGTGGCGAGCGCGGAGCTCGCCCCTGCAAGACCCATGACCGCCAGGAAGGCGGCCAAGAGGCCCAAGAAAGTGTTCTTCTTGGCCTGCATTTGTGCTGCACCTCCTTTGAGGCGATCGAATTGGGCCTGCGACGGCCGGTTGGCCTTCCCGGCCGTCGCAGAGCTGAAGCTCATCGATGAGCTAAGCGCAAAAACGACTATTCAATAATCGTCTTGGCGCCTAGCTCGCAAGCCAGCTTGATACAACGGGGAAAGTCCAACGTAAAAAATTCGGTAGTCTAAATGGAGCTTGAAACTCCATGACTATCTAGTTTGCTAGGTTTTATTTTCAAAAAACTAGCTTAGTTGTTAAGGTCCATCCTTGCCCCGCTTTAAGACCCGAGCGAAGTTGTCCGCCAACGGCGGATTACGAAGCATCGAGTTTACCAGCGTGGGTCACCCGCCTGTCGGATTTTACTCCACCGAGCGAGAATGGTTAAACATTACCATAAACATGTTTAAAAGTCAACATGCTTTTACCATAAGCTTTTTAAGTCAATACGGGGGTATAAAATGCAGCACCCCTGTTGTGCAATCCGCCATCTGGCGGAGCATAACAGGGGTTAGTGGTACAAGAGACTGCCCTTGCCGGTGAACCGGGTGAGCCCGAGGGAGAGCTGACAACACCCGGTCACCGGCTTGCCTGCCATCTCTGGGGGAGAGATGTACTATCAGAGATGACAAGAGTTGCCAGGTGTTTTGGTCGACTGCGGCATCGGCGGACCGCCAGAACACCTGGCCTTTCGCGCTCACCTCTGCGCTAGGGAGCGGCGAAATTAATCCCTTGGGGCCGGATGAAGGCGCTCGCCCAGAGACGCCTTGGTGCCATCCGGCCCCTGCCCCCACAAAACCAAGGAGAGGTGGTTTTGTGGGGGTGGTCGAAAGAGGCCGGCGAACGCTGGAGTCTATCCCAGTGTCCAACCTCTTCCGAGCCCAGATCCATCGAAAACGATGCGATGGATCCTCGAGAGGCCCCTCTGGAGAGCACGCGCTCGGGCCATTTAACGTACTTGTTTGCGTCGAACGGCACGAGTCACGCGCCTCGACCAGGGGGCGGGCTTGGGGACGAATCCCCAAGTTGGGCGGAGTCGGCGTAGCCAATTCGTGTTCTTTCCCGTGTTCTCGGGATCCGAACGGCTACGCCAACTCCTTGTCTGCGAGGTATGCGCTGGCGACACGGTTGCGAGCCGCGTCTCGGGCCTACGCATTAGGGAGGCACCCGTCAAGCGGGTGTAGCCAGGCCGCTTTTTTGCGCCTAGCGGTCCCCCTCGCATTCTTAATCTCTTGTTTAGGAGCGTGAGAGCTGCCAACGATCTCGGCGCTCAATCACGGAAAGCGATTATACTCTCGCTTGCCAAAAATGCAAGGGGATGGACTGCTTATGATTTATCCACAGTTTTACCCGGGTCATCGGGCGGTTTAGCGATCGTTTCCGTCTCTTTGGCCGATTCAGTTTTTGACGCTTTAACTTCGATGCCCTTGCGAGGAAAACTAAAGCCAAAGGTACTGCCCTTGCCTTCTTCGCTTTTAAAGATAATCGCCCCGCCCTGGGCAACAATAACTTTTTTAGCCATAAACAGCCCCAGCCCTGTACCATCGGGTCGCATTTTTTTGGCATTGTCAGCTCGGTAAAATTTAGCAAATAGATGGTGTTGGACGGCCTTGGGTACTCCCAACCCTGTGTCGGTAACAGTAAAACTGACACTGTCATCGGTAGACTGCAATTTGACTTCTATGGTACCGCCAGAGGGAGTGTAATAAATAGCATTATCGATAAAGTTCATCACCACTTGGCGAGTTTTGGTTTCGTCTAGATTGAGAGTTGGGAGTTTATCGGGCTTCTGATAAATCAACTTTAACTTACGAGAGTCTATCTGCTCCTTCAGCTGATCAACTTCACTGGCTACGACTTCTGCGAGATTGGTTGGTTTGATTTCGATGACAAATTTTCCGGTTTGTAGCCGCGAGACATTGAGCATATCGGCTATCAGATAGACCATCTTTTGGGCGCTATCAAAAGCCCGCTTGATGTAGGCCTTTTCTTCTTTTGTCACCGGCCCAACGTCACCCTCCAAGACCATAGATAGATATCCCTTGACGGCCGTTAGCGGTGTTCTTAGCTGGTGGCTAGCCATCGAAATAAACTCGTCCTTGGTTTTATCTAACTCCTTAAGGCGTGAGTTGGCATGACGAAGCTCAGCGGTGGCCTCTTCGATCTTACGCTGCAAGGTGATATTGAACTGCTTTATCTCTTCAAACCGCAATGCGTTCTGGACTGCCACAGCCAGCTCATCAGCCACAATCTCTAGAAGATCTATGTCCTGGGTGGAGTACATATCACCGCTTCTCTTGCTGCCAAAAAGCACATAGCCAACCAGTTGGTGGTGCGTCTTGAGCCGCAAACTAACTGAAATTTCATCTTTGGACAGCAAGCTCTTGAGAAGATTTTGAGGTCCCAGCTCATCAGTGACTACAACTTCCCTTTTTTGCTCGTCGATATGCGTACTTAACTGTTCTAGGTCTGTTTTTAGTCCTTGTTGGCCGACCGATTGAAGATAGGGTTTATTTTTTTCGAAAAGGATAAACTCTATAAATTTACTTCTTAGGGCATCGGTTAGGACAGTTCTTGTCCCGCTCAAAATACGATGAAGGTCAATTTCGGCAACTACAACATTACCCAATTTGTCCAAAACATCTTGCGTTTCATAAGCATCACGGTAAAAAAGCCGGTTGGTTATCCGGTCAAAAAAACGCTTAATTGGTTGAAATGAGAAGGCCAGGACGACCAAAAAGGCGACATTCAACGCCTGAAAGGTAAAACTCTCACCGTAAGATCCGCCTACGATTAACTGTGAGGCGGTAAAAAGGACGAAGCTATAGGTGGCCACCAGCGTAACTAGGGACAAAATGTAGGCCACCGAACGAGCAACCGCTAGCCGTATATCAAACAGTTTCTGCTTAATAATCGCGTAGGCAATAATCCCGGCAAAAAGACTTGTATAGATCGGGCTTAGGTTTACAAAGGTGCTGTTTTTAAAAATTATTGGCAAAAAGAAATTGGTAAGCGGCACCAAAACAAGTAGCAAAAGACTGGCTGTAATTAGAAATAGCAATTGGTTTCGCAGGATACCGGTTGAGTTTTTGTACCGACTGAAGAGCTTTTTTATGCTCCAGCCGATGGAAAAGACAGCGTGGGCAATAAATAGGCCAATAGGCGGAGCGGCCAGTAGGTTAAACCCCCCTTGGCTGGTGTATTCGTAGCCCTCAAAAAACAGCCCGCCAAGGGCCATAGCGCCGATGAATGCGCTGAGCAGGATGTATATCCTAATCCACAACCACGCAAAGTTGCCGTGTGTGGCAGGAAAAATTCTGACAAAAAGCAAAAATGCCGTGTTTTGAAGAACAACAAATGCAAAAATTACTTTGATTGAAGCAAAAATACTCTGGGGGTTGGTTAGAGTAACGGAGAAATAATTAGCCGTAGTCCACCCAATGAGCGCAACACACAAAATGGCAAAAAGAACATTTGTGGCACTTCGAACATTCTTGCTAAGCACAAACAAGCCGACTACAAAGACGGCTATGTTGGCTATCAGTAGAATCGCGGTTTCTATTTTGCTGCCCCCCTGTTCATGCCATTATAATCTAATACTCTCAAGAGATAAGCTTCGATCTCAATTGCTCCCTGGGTGAGTAGACCTTTGGCCAAATCGGCCTACCTATGCAGAAAAGAAATTGGGGTTTTTGGTTTGCATGTAATTTTATAATTTTGCTTACCGACTTCTCTAGATTCCCCATCTCTACAGCGGCAACATAAATGGAGGCTACTGCCCCCATCTTTTCTAGTGCCAGAAAAATCTCTTGAGATGCCTGGCCGACCGAAAGCCAAACCTTTGGGTTGCTCTCACTGGCCGAAACGACAACCACGCCAGACGCGCCAACGAAGCTCTGATAATTCAATTTGGCTAGTTTCTCACCAATGTCTTTATATTTCAGGATTCGCGGGATTATCTGAGAAGTAAGGGCCGGCATTCGGAGGGCGTATCCCGGGATACCCGATCTCTTTCGTGATGAATTTGGATTAATCCAAGAGGATATCTCTTTCCTAAACGTTGGATCTTTATAAGCTAACTTCAAGCCCGAAGCTGTCAGATTGGCCAATTCCTCGATAGACCACCTATCCTCTATTAGTTTTATTTTTAGTTTATTGCTTTCCAGTTTAGACAGTCTACGCCTCAGCTCATCGGTTATGGCCAGCGGAGCAAATGGCCCTCTGTAATTACTGCGGGTTTGAATGGCCTTCAGGGAGTCTTCGTCGTAATCCCCCTGGGTTTTTTTATCCAGACCTTTGAAGTAGACCTCCCCGATTAGGTTGCCTTTTTGGTCAGATAACTCTGTCTTATGAAAGACTCCGTAGCTTCTGGCGGCTGTCTCTAGGTTGTGTAAGAAAGCACCTAAGCTGATATACATGTCTCTTCGCAGTTTATCGGCCGCTGGTAATTGTCGGCTGCTGTCGATATAAACCTGACACGAGCGGTCCTTAATTTTTATTTTCCACGGTTGGGTGTTGTGGGTTGACGGCGCTAGAATTGCATATTCCAAGAGGTGGGAGATTTTTTCTTGGGCAGATGCTGCTAGATAGAACTGCGAGGGGTTAACATATGGCGGTCTGTGAAATTTTTTACCGGTTGGTGGCTTGTGGTTCATTATCTTTATCATCCGCTTTCGCCTTTCATTTAACTCTAAGTCTAGCCGTGGCTGCTTGAGCAGATCGGCCATGCTAAAAAAGTAACGCCCCGAGTCCAAGTTGATTCCCAGCCCAATTTGGCGAACGATGTATGCTGCTATTCCGCCAGAGATTGTCACGCTCCCAAAAAGCTGTGGCCTACCAACCAATTGTCTGCCGATATCGCGGACTGATTCTAGCGCCCGTGTCGGGACATGTTCAACGCCGACAATCCGAACGGCGTAGCGTTTTTTGTCCCCCTCAGTAATTTGTTGACCACTTAAGATACTCCCGACAACCCCGTCTATTAGCCCATTGAACGGCCGAAGCCGTTTGTCCAGATCATAACGCTCAATATCAACCAAAATATTATCGCCAAGACTGGTTAGCATCACCACCGGCACACCGTGCTTTTTGGCCTTCATCCGGACTCTGACTTTCATTTCAAAGTCATCCATTTCGTCAATAATTATTAGCTTTTGTTTCTTAAACAGGTCATCGATATTGGATCTATCGACCCCCCTCTCATATCCGGTAATTTGGGCGTATGGGTTAGCTTCGTATAGTTGTTGCATTAAAACGTCTAGTTTTGGTTTGGTGACATCACTAACCTTAATCTGGACACGATTCATATTACTGGTAGAAAAATTGTCCTTATCCGCAAGAATGAATTCGCCAACCACTGCTCCGTGTGCCAAGACGTGCGCAATAGAGCTCCCGACCGACAATCCCAAAATGGCAACTGTATATTTCTGCAACTCTTGCTGTTCGTCAGCAGTAACGAGGTATTGGTTCCGATTAGTCCGCAAAGTAAAAAAGTCATCTGCGTTAACCATGTGGACTAGTTGATTAGACCAAGGGTAATATACCCAGTTACCCCCTTCGTACCCGGCTTTATTGCTGATGAATGCCTGATAGGTTTCATCGGACGAGATTGGATCGAGGTTTGGATGAAGTACCTCAAAAAGTTCTGCCAATTGGTCAGTGAGGACATCAATAACTTGGCAGCTGGGTTTTTCCTTTTTTAGTTTCTCAATATCTTCCTTGGCGTAAGATCCCTCGGCGAATATTATTGGGCTTTTCATTTTTTAATCCACTTCTGTTTTGTCCCGGGCTTAAAGTAGGTTGGATCTTCATAGGGCCAAAATACTACTTCCGGATAAACCTTCTCGCCGTACATTACCTGCGTCTCTCTGTATTCCGAACTCTCCTTAAGTAGCTTTTCGACGATTGTTTTTTGGATCTTGCTGCGCAGCTTATCATCTTCACCAACTTCTGGTTTTAACTCGATATTGATCTGGAGAATCTGTTGGCCCGTATTATCATATTCAACACCCATTGTAAACTTTCCAGTGATGTACCTATCTAGCTGGGGGCTCTGCAGGGCCCGTTTGATTGTCTCTGGATATATCTGAAAGGCGTAAAAGCTCACTGAAAAATCGTTACGCTCATAAACGTAAACAAAGGGCAAATTCCATAACGTGTCAGCAATACCTGCTTTCCTGGCGGAGTCGACCAAATCATACCCCAGATCAGAAAGCCGCCTCCTAACTTCGTCTTGCGAGATCACCCCACCCGAATCTTTCAAGTCATAGCGAACCAACGGAATCCCGCTATACGACGAGCAATAGAGATTACCCTGGTCCTGTTCAAAGTAAAAAAGTGCCGGGTTATATTGGGCAAAGGTGGGCAGTTTATCCTCCCTAGAAAATAGCTCTCGATACAACCGTGGGTTTTTCACCGCTTCGCGCCTTAACATAACGCTTAAGGGGGTTTCATGGGCCATTGTTCCGAGATCGACCGTTCCGTAGTGGTTCAGCGTCCCTTTGAATTTGTTTTTTAGCCCAGTCTTTTTAATAACAAAATCACGAAATGTCTCGTTAAACCCCTCAGCCGAAAAAATAAAGCCCAGGTTGTAATCCGACCATTTAATTCCCTCCCTCTCCCCGTCGTCTAGAATATCTTTGAGAAATGGCGCGTAGGAACCAATAAGAATTTGGTCGAAGTCTTTGCCGATAGTTTTCACCGCCGAAATTATCTCCTGCTTGTGAATACCAGGGGTGATGATACTTAGATTGTAACCGCCTCTTTCAGCGACAATCTTAATTGCTTCGTAAGTGAAGACCCCGCCTATCCAAGCACCCATTGGAAAGGCCACGATGTACAGCGTGCTCTGGTCTTGGACTCTGAAATTGGCCCGAAGGTATAACTCGGCCATAACGGCATACTGCCAATCCTGAGATTTTTGGCGAGGAAAATAATAGGGCTGGCCGGTAGAACCAGAGGTGGTTGATATTACCCAGCTCTGTTCTTTGAAGTTGCCGTCCCAACAGAGCTGATCACGAGGGTACCTTCTGAGGTAATTGTCCTTATCAATCGTAGGTAGCTGAGAGAAATCTTTTATGCCCCTAACCTTGCTTGGATCTACCTCGTGTCGCTTCAGAAAATCCTTGTAGGCCGGTACTCTCTCGGACATTGCCCTGAACAATGCCAGCACTCTTTCCTGCCCGAGTTTCTGCCACTGTTCTTCTGATCGCGCCACTAGCTGTTTCTCTAGCCAAACAGGATCTTTGTAGCCCTTGGGCAGTAGTAATCTATCCATTAATTTCAGTCTTCTAGACGTGGCCTTAGCACTTAATCTATCTCATAATAACAGAGATACACCAAACGACCCTTGAATTATTAGCCAGCAAAAACAATAGCCCAGGTGGTGGTAGCTGGACTGCGTAGGTAGCAGGGTGTAATATTTAACCAGATGGCAACGATTAGAAGTAGCACACTTAGCGCTAGCTCTGATTTGCTAAAGCAAAATCAGACTTCTAACGCAGCCTATCCCGTTAGATCTAAGATTTCGGTAGAAATCTGCCACAGAGTGGAGGTCTAATCGGGATGGCGAAGATAGCGATTGTTGAGGATGATCTGGCGATTGCCCAGATGTATCGGCTCAAGTTTGAGGCCGAAGGGCACAAAGTAGAAATCGCCGAAAACGGCAAGCTGGGACTGATGCTCTGCGAGCAAATGAAGCCCAATATGGTACTGCTAGACCTAATGATGCCCGAAATGAACGGCGACGAAATGCTGGAAAAAATGCGCGCTACCGAGTGGGGCAAGCATATCAAAGTGATTATTTTAACCAATGTTGGCGAACAGGAAGCTCCGGAAAAGCTAAAAACACTGGGCGTAGTGGCTTTTATCGTTAAGGCTGAGATGACGCCCAAGCAAGTATCTGAGCTGGTTCAGCAAAAACTAGGCTAAAGGTCGCTCAATGCTCAATGCTCAATGCTCAAGACTCAATGAATGCTCAAGTAGTCAATGTAGTGGGGCATTGAATAATTGTTTAATTGATAATTCATTGCCAATTGAAAATTGTAAATTGATAATTGCCTCCGCAGGAGGCCGGGCATGAGAATTGCCATTGTTGGCTGGGGGTTAGAGGGGCAGAGCGTCTATCGCTTTTTCGGAAATAAACACGATTATCTGATTGTTAACGAACACCAGCGCGACGATTTCCCGCTCCAGTCAGAAAAGGTAAAACTGCAATATTTGCCCCAGGACAAGCCGACGGGCATGACCGGCACCGTTGAAGACTTGAGTTACCTCGAAGGAATCGATTCTTGTGACAAAATCATCTACTCGGTTGTGGCTTTTAAAAATTTGCAAAAGGTGTACGGTAACGACAAGTCTTTTTGGGATAAGGCCACCACCATCCAGCACATTTTTTTTGCCAGCTGCCCCAGCCCAAATATCATCGGTGTAACCGGTACTAAGGGCAAAGGGACAACCTCGACCTTAATAGCCAAACTACTCGAGGCCGAAGGCAAAAGCGTCCATTTTGGCGGTAATATCGGCTTGCCAGTGCTTGATCTTCTGCCCAAAATTAAGCCAACCGACTGGGTGGTGCTTGAGCTGACCAATTTTCAATTATTCAACCTGCCCTACTCACCCCATATCGCCATCTGCTTGATGATCGCCCCCGAGCATTTGGACTGGCACAGCGACATGGACGAATACGTCATGGCCAAAGCCAACATCTTCAGACACCAAAAACCAAATGACCTAGCTATCTATTTGGCGACCGATGATAAATCGAAGGAGCTAGCCAATCTGTCACCGGGCAAAAAGATTCCCTACTACTCTGGGCCGGGAGCTTACGTTCGAGACGACGGCATGATTGTTATCGGCGACAATGGTGCCGAAGTAATTCGTAAATCCGAAGTAAAACTACTAGGAGAACATAATCTACAAAACATCTGTGCCGCGCTGACGACCGTTTATCAGGCCGTAGGCGGGATTGACCCATTCGACAAGCTCAGGGTCAATCCTGAGCCCGCTAAATGGATTGACAAAGCAAAAGCAGTGTTATCTAGTTTTAATGGTCTGGAGCACCGCCTGGAGCTTGTACGAAGCTTACAGGGCATAAATTATTACGATGATTCGTTTGGAACCACACCAGATACCGCCATAGTAGCCATACGCGCCCTATCTCAACCTAAAGTTATCATCTTGGGCGGCTCAGATAAAGGCGCCTCCTTTGACGAGTTAGCCAAAGTTATTAAAGAAACCGAAGTCCGCCACGCCATACTCATCGGCAAAACCGCCCCTAAGATCGAGCAAGCTCTTAAAAGGCAACAGTTTACCGACTACTCGATTGGCCCTGATAAGATGCCGGCTATCGTTGCCCTGGCGCGCAAACACGCCAAAGAGGGGGATGCTGTTTTACTCTCTACCGCCTGCGCCAGTTTTGGGCTTTTTTCTGACTATAAAGACCGTGGTAACCAGTTCAAGGCCGCCGTCAACTCCCTAAAATAACCAACAACCTCTCTCATCCATTTTTGAACCGATCGCATCAATTTTGTATTTGCGGATTATTGGTGGAGTTTTGGGTGGTCAGGTCCAGGAGTAGTGGTTACTGCGAATTGATGCTAAGCAAGACTTTTTTGAGTTGTTCAATAACCGGTTGTTCGGGTTGCATAACTTCGGCTCGACCATGGCTGCTGTCTTTGATTAGCTGTTCAATCCAGTGATAGTGAGTACAACCCAGGACTAACTGGTCGGCGCCTTTGGTGCAAACATCATCAACAATTTTTGCGATTTTATCGCGATCTACCTGATTGTTCTCTATCATGGCCGTCCAGTCGCTACAATCTGGCTCCAGGACCGTAGTGTTTGGGGCATAGCTTTTCTTTAACCACTGATAGCGTTGACTGGTGAGGGTTTTGGGGGTGGCAAAAACAGCAATAACGCCCGAGCTGCTAATCTCGGCCGCTGGCTTAATCATCGGCTCCATACCAACCAGCGGGATTGGCATTTGGCGCCGCAGACTTTCGATAAGATTGGTGGTCACGGTGTTGCAGGCAACGACGATAACTTTACAGCCATCTTCGACCATACTGCGGAGTATGGGCTCGACAAAACTGTTGATTTCATCAATGTCTCGGGTGCCATAGGGGACGTGTTCTTCGTCGTTACGAAAAATAACTTCGTTGCCGGGCAAAGCGGCTTGGATAGCCCGGGCTACTGATAGCCCTCCTATCCCTGAGTCAAAAACGCCAACCTTCACAACGCGTCTCCTTCGGAGGCAATGGACAATTTACAATTATCAATTATCAATGAATTAGCAATGAAGCAATGTTTTAATGCATTAATGCATTGGCTACTTGAACATTCATTGAGCATTGAGCATTGACACTTGAACATTTATCGCTTTACTTCCTTGCTTGCTGCTGTAATAACATTCTCAAATAGTGCACAGACCGTCAATGGCCCGACTCCGCCTTTCTTTGGCGTTATGACCAGGTCCTGTCGCTGGTAAACATCGTCCGCCAAATCGCCAACCGTCTTGCCTTCCTCGCTAGCCACCCCGGCATCAACCACCACGGCGCTCTTTTTGATCATATTGGCATGAAGTATTTCCGGCTGACCAGTGGCAGTAATAATTATGTCGGCGTCAAGAGTGTATTTTGGTAGATCGCTCTCCTTCTTACCAACGGCTTTTACATCGTAGCCCGAACTTTTTAGCAGTTTCTCGAGCGGTTGGCCTACTAGCCGGCCTCGGCCAAGCAAAAGTATCTTTTTGCCCTTCAGCTCAATCCCATAACCAGACAGTAGCCACAAGATGGCCATCGGCGTGGCCGGTTGGAATATCGCTCCAGCGCCCAACGCATCGACATCTTTGGACGGTTTGACAGAATCAACAATCTCTTCGGTCTGTGATGGGTCCTCAAGCGGCAACTGAACGATAATCCCATGAACATTTTTATCGGCGTTCAGCCCCTTAATCAATGGAAGGGTTTTTGCTTGCGAGACTCGGTGCACATCTACCTCGATGCCGACATCAGCCCCGTAGCTCTTTTTTAGACGGATGTAAGTATCTATCACCGGATCGTCTTTTACTTGGACGATAGCCAGCTTTGGGGTAACTTCAGATGAGATCAGCTGCCGCACTTGTTCGGCGTGCCGGTTCTTGATGTAGGCGGCCAGCTCACTGCCGTTTAATATCTTTGT
>Ga0155609_144_pt1 | contig 15033 bp, 17 predicted proteins | sample RifCSPhighO2_12_FD_107266 | JGI IMG/M metagenome (GOLD analysis project Ga0155609, IMG submission 107266) | Candidatus Saccharibacteria bacterium RIFCSPHIGHO2_12_FULL_48_21 | reverse complement strand
AACATTCTGGTGCTTTTTTTTGACTTGAGCGACAGGGGTAATCTGTGATATGATAGGGGCACTAGAGAAGGCTGCTAAGTAACTCTTTTTTAAGTAAGTTAGTTCTAGAAAATTAGTAAATAAGTATTTGTCCGAGGGGCAGCTAACTGGGAAGAAATTGCCAGATTACCTCCGCACAGAATAAGGAGAGAAGTATGGCAATGCGAATATTTGTAGGATCTTTATCCTACGGTGTTGACGACAACCAGCTGAAGGAGTTTTTCGCTCCGGTAGGCACAGTTGTTTCTGCCAGCGTAATAACCGACCGGCACTCTGGCCAAAGCAAGGGCTTTGGTTTTGTAGAGATGTCTTCGGACGAAGAGGCCAAAGAGGCCATCAAACAGTTAAACGGCAAAGAGCTTGACGGCCGAGCCGCAACTGTTAATGAGGCCAAGCCCAAAGAAGACCGACCGCAAAGTTCCTATGGCGGCGGCGGCGGTGGCTACAATCGTGGCGGCGGCGGTTACAACAACCGACGTTACTAAGAGGTATAAACGAGCCAAACCAGCGACAAGAACGACTGCCAGTCGCTGGTGTTTGGCAACTAAAGACTTATGAATTTCAATTATTCACACAAACCGGCCAAAGTTGTCTTTATGGACGAAGACGAGATCAAGCTGGCGCTTGGGCAAATGGAGAGCGACCCGGCACTCAAAACAGACCCGGTTATCGTCCAAGACACGCCGACCCCAAACCAGTTAGTTAGTTTTGGTGAAAAACACGCCTCTTATCTGAAGGAGCATCCCAAAGTTAACCCCAAACACTACCTGTCCAATCTACGGGCGATGGTAAAAATACGAGCCAGCCGCTAGCTAGCAGCTTCTTTTTAAAAGAGATTTTTGAGCCGGTCAGAAAAGGTTGGTTCGTCATGTCCGCTACCACACGAAGCCGAATCGGGGGTGGTGTTGTATTTGCCAGCGGTTGAGGCGATCGATTGAAAGCGTTTATCCAAATCGGTTTGGTCCGACGAGCCAAAATCGACCAGCAGTCTATCTTCACCGCCGACAACCATTGAGTTTATCTCATCTACCTGTTTACCGTTTAGAACAAAGGCCATTTTATTAACTTGGTCGGTTGGCAGTACCTGATCGCGGGTTTTTAAGTGCAGACTGTCAACTGCCCAACCAAGATTTTGGAAAAAGTGTCCCCAAGTCACCAGATGGTCTTCGACGTGTACAACGTCGCTGACGTTACCATGCATATGAGCCCGTTCCAACGGTGATTCGACATGTTCCTGCAGGCTACACGCCGATTCAGAGGTCTCTTCGTAGTAGCTGGGACTAGTAAATTTTTCCTGTTGCCCGTTAACATAAACCGCAAAGTTGGCGTGGTAGTGAACTTCTTCCTCTGGTTGATAGTTTATAAACCTAATAGCCAGAATTATTAGTGCACCTAGTATCAAACCGACCCCGGCAAGGAACCACCTCGATCGTCCAATGGCCCAAAAACGGTTTTTCCAAGAACTCATTTTATCACCCTCCTTTATAACTTTGTTAACTCCTCGGCTAGGGTGTCATTTTGAATACTCATCTTTGGATCGTCAAGCGTGTACCTGACAACGCCCCTTTCGTCGATGATCAGGTAGGTGTGGCCCGGCATGCTGCCTTTGTGCATTGAGGACTCTAGCGATAACATGCCGTATTGCCTGGAAACCTCCTTGGTCGAATCTAGCAAAACCCGCCCCTTTCCTAGTTCGGGCATCTGTTGGATGGCTCTGTCCCACTCCTTGGCACCGTCAACGACCACAGAAGCGGATATTACTCCCTCATTATTTAATCGGCTGTCGGTACCAAGTGCGGCCATCTGGTTCCAACAAGCTGGATAGCACATGATACCTTCGTTGAAAAACAGTATGACCTTTTTACCCTGTTGCTGGCTGAGATCAAAAATTTTCTTGTCGTAAGACACTAAGCTAAAATCGGGCGCCGGTTTGCCTACCATCTCACTGAGTGTGACGGGAGTTTTAGTTTCTTTTTTGCCACTTCTTTGGTCACCGGTCAGGCCAGCAATCGCTAGCATTGTAGCGGCTATCAAAAGCAGTACAATAAATAGTTTTTTAGTCATTTTTACCTTTGGGTTTAATTTCACTGACTGCTTGCCGGTAAGCGGCTAAGGCAACTGCAAGGAACAGAAGTATAAACATGACCGCCCAAACGACGTCGGGCACCGAGCCGGCCACTCGTTCGATAAAACGGGTTAGGCGAGCGGCTAGCAGATTAACTTCTAGTTGAAATCCGGTACCAAAAACATCGGGGTTCGTTCGTTCGTAAACTAGAATGAACAAACCAAAAATGGTAAAGATAACTCCAGAGACCAGGCTAGATAGACTAAGAACGACCTGTCTGCCAAACAGCGAGTAACTGACGCGGCGCTTAAGCGACTCAAACCTTTTTACTAGGCGGCTACGGTCTACAAAAGCGGCGACCAGCAACAAGGGAGTAACCATACCAACGACAAAGACCAAAGCGTATAAACCGCCCATCAGGAGTGATCCGGGGAGAGCTGAAAGAGCAATTACGCCGGCCAGCACTGGCGCGCAGCAGGTGGTGGCTATACCGGAGAATAAACCAAGTACATAGATTGAGCCGAAATCATATTTTTGCAATTTGGGATGGACGTGGATGGGCAGCATAAATGTTTTGCCACCCAACATAAATAGCCCAAGCAGCAGCATGAAGGCCCCACCGAAAGTAAAGAATAAGCCATGGTTGTCGATAAAAAAGGCGCTCAGAGCCGCCGCCCCGAGACCGAGAGGTAGAAAGATAGTTAAAATTCCTAGAAAATATACAAAGGTCATCAGCAAAATCTTGCTTTTTGTCCTGAAAACCGAAGCCAGATAGGCCGGTAGAAGGACCCCGATACAACAAGGAGCGAACAGGGCTGCCATGCCAGCGATAAAGGCGGTGATTAGGGATGCGGCGGCAACTAACTCCATGGACTAAAAATCCTCGCAGCAGTTCGACAAAATTTTGCTAACGGTTTTTTTGCCCGGATCGTTGCGATAGATAAATATCACCCAAGCTGTTAGCCATAAAACTGCCAACAGGATAAAAACCGATAATTGGACCTGCGAAGTGATCAACCAGTAGCCAATTGCCGTAAGCGACAGCAAAGAGGGCAAAATAAAGACCCTCAATATTTTGGGCAGGTGCCTGTAGGCGAAGTAAAGAACACCAGTTACACTTTGTCCAATTAGCAAAGCCAGTAAAACAACATCGTCAAACCGGTCGTCTTTATATAAAAGGAGCAGAAACAGCCAAGTTAGCCCAATCGCCGCGCAAACAGAACAGAACGACTTTTTGAACTTGACCTTAAGAAATATGGTTCCGATAAAGACCAAAGTAATTGCCAAAAAAGTATAAAACATCATTTTAAGACTACAACTAACTAATAATATATTCAAGTATTCGCATATGAATATATTTATGATATCATTTTTGGTATGTACCAGAAGGTCATTGGTCTAGAAGAGGAAACATTTAAAATTTTGGCTAACCGCAAGCGGCTGGAGATTTTGCGGCTTTTAAAAAAACGTCAACTAAATGTTAATGAAATGGTAGAAATGTTGGGCTTACGGCAGCCAAACTTGTCACAACACCTCACGCTACTGCGCCAGTACAAATTAGTAAGGGTCAATCGCCAAGGACAGAAGGCCTACTACACCCTGGCAGATAATAGTATTACCAAAGCCGTCGATATGATTTACCAGTTCTTACAAAACCAGCACGGTTTTGCCGATGATTTTCCGGCTAAAATGCTATTTCCGATTGTGAGGGATGTAGTCTGTGGTATGCGTTTAAGTGCATCCGAGGCCTTTGATTCGTTAAACTATAAGGGACGGGAGTATCATTTCTGTGCTAGCGGCTGCAGGAACAAATTTACTTCTAACCCAGAGTTATATGTAAAACAAGACAAGGAAGTCATAAAGACATGATGAACGGCTCAGACTGGGGTTACAATATGACAGGCGGCTATTGGTTAGCCTGCGCAATTTTGTGGCTGGTAATTTTAGTCGATCTTATTTTGCTCGGTGTCTGGCTTTGGAAGCAAATACAGAAAAAATAATGACCAACGATTTAAAGCCCGACTACCGCAGACTTTTCTATTGGGCCTGTTGGTTGATACTCGTTGGGCTACTTATGGTAGGAATATATAAACTAGCAAGGGGATGAGGATTGGGTAAACTGATAAGAGCGAGATACTCGGTATGGCAGGCCTCTCTACTGGGTGCCTGTGCTATTGCTTTTGGACTAGGAATTCTTTTAGCGGGTTACTTTAGTAGTACTTTTGGCTGGCTTGTAATCATAGTTGGTGTACTGATCCATGGTTATGGCATGTATCGAATGTATAGCCGAAAAAAGTAATGTCGCATAATCATCAACACCACGAACACGATAAGCATGCCGGCCATTCGGTGGCAATGTTCCGGCGTAAGTTTTGGTTGTCCCTGCTTCTTACGATTCCCGTTTTGGCTTACTCCGAGAGTGTGCAGCAGTGGCTTAGTTTTATACCACCAAGTTTTGCTGGTTCACAGTACATCCCACTCATTTTTAGTAGCATCATTTTCTTTTTTGGCGGCTTAGTGTTTTTGAAGGGCGCTGCCGCAGAGCTAAGATCCAAGCGTCCAGGAATGATGACACTGATAGCCATGGCCATCAGTGTTGCTTATGTGTATAGTCTGGCGACGCAATTTCTGATTTCCGGTGATGTTTTCTTCTGGGAGCTATCTACTCTAATCACCATCATGCTACTAGGGCATTGGCTAGAAATGGCCTCAATATCTAAGGCCGAGAGCGCCCTAGACGCGATTAAGCAGCTTTTGCCAGATAAAGCCGAGAAACTGGTTAATGGTCATCCGCAACAAGTACTGGTAGCTGATTTGCGCCTTGGTGACCTAATATTGATCCGTCCGGGCGCTAGCATACCAGCTGACGGAGTCGTCACGGATGGTAATTCATCGGTTAACGAAGCTGCTATCACGGGCGAGTCAAAGCCCGTCATTAAGGACGTTAACGACGAAGTCATCGCCGGAACGGTCAATCAAGACGGCTCTTTGACGGTCGAAGTGACAAAAATCGGTGAGGATACAGCGCTGGCCGGCATCATGCGTCTGGTTGCTGAAGCCCAGGCCTCAAAATCTAATGTTCAGGTTCTGGCCGACAAGGCGGCCTTAGCTCTAACCGTCGTAGCTATAGTTGTTGCATTGCTGACATTTTTGGTTTGGATGGCTGTTAAAGATACTGGCTTTGCTCTAGAGCGAGCCGTTACCGTGCTAATTATTGCTTGTCCGCACGCCCTGGGCTTGGCTATACCTTTGGTAGTTTCCATCTCAACTGCTCTGTCAGCCCGCAACGGGCTTTTGGTTCGTAAGCGCCTTGCTTTGGAATCAGCCCGCAAGTTGGACGTGGTGCTTTTTGATAAAACCGGCACATTGACCAAGGGGGAGCACGGAGTAACGGATATCTGGGCCAGCGAGGGCTACAGCAAAGAGGATATCTTACAACTAACGGCTAGTTTAGAGCAAAACAGTGAACACATCGTTGGCCAAGGGATCGTAAGAGAAGCGAACAAGAGAAAAGTACCATTAACCAAAATCAAAGATTTTTCGGCATTGCCCGGCGTTGGCGTGAGGGGTGTTTTAGATGATGCCAAGACCTACGTGGCAGCTAATCGGAGCTATTTAAGAGAAAACCAACTAGTTGTTCCGACTGATATGAAGCATCTTATTGAGCGGGCGGCCAAAGAAGGAAAAACAGAAGTATATTTGATAAGAGATAAAACGGTCATTGGGGCACTAGCTCTAGCCGATATTATCCGGGAAGAGTCAAAACCAGCAATTGCAGCACTTAAAAAGTTGGGTATCGAGGTTGCTATGATTACCGGCGATTCCGAAGATGTAGCCAGCTATGTCGCCAAACAACTGGGGCTAGACCGTTATTTTTCTCAAGTCAGGCCGCAAGATAAGGCCTCAAAGGTTAAGCAACTCCAAGCTTCCGGTAATAGAGTAGCTATGGTTGGAGATGGTATAAATGATGCCCCAGCATTAACACAAGCCGATATTGGTCTCGCAATTGGGGCAGGTACGGATGTTGCTATCAAGTCTGCCGACATAATTCTGGTTAAAAGTGACCCACGCGACGCAGCGAAAGTAATAAACTTGTCTAAGGCAACATATCGTAAGATGAGTCAAAATTTGGTGTGGGCTACCGGCTATAACTTGTTTGCGATACCACTGGCGGCCGGTGTGTTTTACGGCAGCGGGATATTGCTAGCCCCAGCTCTGGGCGCGGTGTTGATGTCTGTCTCTACCATTGTTGTTGCCATCAACGCCCAACTGCTAAGAAGAACTTCACTCGATATCCAGTAAGATATTATCACTTTGAGTAACCCTTTTCGAATTGGTTTGATTTTTCCCTTGACCAATTGGATTCAGAGGGGTATAACAGAGGGCATGGTTCGAGGTTATATTTTGGGTAACTTTAGCTTTAAGCTCATTTCGTTGAGCTAACGCTGCTTGCTTGTCCAAATATTCCAAAGAGCCAAATAAACCAAAAAATAGACCGGACTTGCAGCAAGAAAAGCAGCAGGTCCGGTTTTTTGAGAGCGTGCGTATCACGACGCATTGGCCTGCTTTCGGCGAAGCCGAAACTCTGCCAATGTTTCTGGCACATTACTGTGTCAGCGGCTACGGTACTCCCTCACTGTATTACGTATACAGTTTGGTCCGTTTCTCGCCACTTCCTTGTACTGCGCTCAGCCGTGAAATGCGCAAAACTACACTTGGGGGCGGTGCATAACACACATTGTTGGTCGCCTGCTAGGATTGTTATACATAAGCACCAAAAACGATCCTAGCAGGTGGGTAGCAAATCCTCACAGCGCCCGGGCTGCCGGACAAACTACACACAAGACAATGTCTGATCTGCCACCGGCGGATTGGATACGTATCGTCTGCGATGGTCAACACCGCAGACAAACCACAACAAGGGAGGCAGGCAGTGTCAACATCTCTTATTGGCGACAGGATCGATCGTGCGGTTGAACTTTGGCTTGCGGGAGACATTCAGGGGTATAACGAGCTCAGAGATGATCTCGTCAGCAAAGGTGTCTCATCCGACAAGATCGATCACGTTCTTGAGGGAGCAGGACTTCCTCAGGCCGAACAGCTCAAGCGAGCAACTCCTGAGCTTCGCGACCCACGCCACGGGATTCCACTCGAAGAGCAGGCACGACCCCGTTTGGGGTTCGTTGATAGAGTCTTCTAGCGTCACGCCCCGCACGTAGCCATTGGCTACGTGCGGGGCACCCGGGTCTCGCTAAAAACTACAAGCACTTGCCTCCCTTTCTTCAATTAAAATACCCAAAAGTTGACAATCGATCTTCCATACTCGGAATACTCGAACGTTCCTACGTATAGCAAGCAATATTTCACAACAGACTGATATATCACGACAGAATGAAGCTTACTAATATCCAACCTCTTGAGTTGCTTTCCGACGGCTTGACTACGAGCGCAGGTAGATCTAGTCTGAAGCTACAGTGATTGTCAAAACAAAAAGTTTGGCTACAGCCCTACTGCGCCGTGAGCCAGATTTAACGGCTAAAGACCTAGAAAAAGCCCGTCTTTACATTGCTAACTTTTGGCCGCATCTGCGCCGTCGCCACACCAAAGACGATGAGCATCTTTTAGGCCTACCCAAGCCATATCTTGTTCCGGCCGACGAACTGGGGCACGAGTTTGATTTTAATGAACTGTACTATTGGGATAGCTATTTTATGGCCCAGGGTTTGCTGGATGAAAAGCACAAAACTTTGGTAATGGGAATCTTGGAAGACTTATTCAGTTTGTTTGAAAGGTTCGGGATAATCCCCAACGCTTCGCGCATTTATCTTACCAGTCACTCTCAACCGCCACTGCTTACAAGCTTTATTTGGGATGTTTACGAAACCTATAAACTGGATAAATCGTGGCTAAAAAAAGCCTTGGCTTTGGCCGAGGCCGAATATCACACTGTTTGGATGGGTGTGGCAAAGCCCCACTGGCGGCAAGTTCACCGGGGATTATCGCGTTATTTTGACATTAACATGCATAATGATTTGACAGAAGCGGAGAGCGGCTGGGATATGACACCTCGCTTTAACCGCAAAGCGCTAGACTTCCTACCGGTGGATCTTAACTCCATGCTTTATAAATATGAAATGGATTTTGTCCGGGGTTCCAAAGAACTTGGCGATCAAAAAAACGCTAAAGTCTGGCAGCGCCGGGCATACCTGCGAAAAAAGGTCATGAATGAGTTAATGTGGGATGAAGCGCGCGGTTTTTTCTACGACTATAACTTTGCCAAAGGCAAGAGGGGAACTGTTAATTCGCTGGCTGGTTACTTCCCGATGTGGGCCGGTATGGTTAGCGATAAGCAGGCTAAAAAAATGGTAAAAAACCTGCGCCGTTTTGAAGCTCGTGGCGGTCTGACGGCCACCGACTACCAGCCTTTCAGCAAGGTAGTCAATGGTGCGGTCCAATTGGTACCTGGTGCGCTACCGATGCAATGGGCTTATCCTAATGGCTGGGCGCCGCTGCATTATGTTGCAGTTAGGGGATTGCAAAATTATGGCTACCGGGACGAAGCCAAACGCATCGCTTTAAAATGGCTCAGAACTTGCCTAGCATGGTTTAACGATTATGGTGTTTTTTTGGAAAAATATAATGTTGTTCAACCCGGCAAACCGCCGACCAAGGGACTTTATCCGTCTCAGACCGGGTTTGGTTGGACTAATGCGGTTTTTGAACGCTTCAGCCAAGAATTCATAGATACTCCCTAGTCAGGGCTCACTCTTCTAGATACAATTAGGCAGATGAGTAATTTTTATATAACGACCTCGATTCCCTATGTGAATGATGTGCCCCACATTGGCTTTGGCATGGAACTGGTTTACGCCGACGTGCTGGCCCGCTATATGCGCCAGCGCAAGGTCCCCACTTTATTTGCAACAGGAACCGATGAGCATGGCGGAAAAATTGCCGAAAAAGCCGCCGAGGTGAAAAAAACACCTCAGCAATTTGCCGACGAGATGAGTGGCAGTTTTAGCGAACTGCTAAAAACCCTGCATATCAGTAACGATCGTTTTGTCCGTACCACCGACGCTGAACACGAAAAACGAGCCCAGATTATCTGGAATAATTTGAAAGAGCACCTCTACAAAGGGAAATATTCGGGTTGGTATTGCACCGGCGATGAAACATTTTTTCCAGACTCTTTGGTTAAGGCCAACAAAGGCGTCTGTCCAGCCCACAACCGGCCATATGAAAAGATTGAAGAAGAAAACTACTTCTTCAAGCTGAGTAGCTTTGGAAAAAACCTCAAAGAACTGATAGAAACCGACAAACTCAAAGTGATCCCGGTAACTCGCAAACACGAAATAATGGCTGTCATTACTTCCGGCCTTGAGGACATTAGCGTCAGCCGTCCAAAAGACAAAATATCTTGGGGAATACCGGTACCGGGCGACGACAGCCAAGTGATGTACGTTTGGTTTGAAGCGCTGATGAACTACATCACGGTTTTGGGTTACCCCGACGGGGCTGATTTTAAGAACTTTTGGCCAGCCAATGTACAGGTAATTGGCAAAGATATCTTACGCTTTCACGGGGCTGTCTGGCCGGCCATGCTATTGGCCCTGGGAATTCAGCCGCCGGTTACCCTATATGTTCACGGCTTTGTGATGGTGGAGGGTAAGAAAATGAGCAAAACTCTCGGCAACGTAGTATCGCCCAAAGAAATAGTTGATAGATACGGGGCTGATACTTTTCGATACTTCTTCACTCGGCATATTCCTAGTGCCGAAGACGGCGACTTTACCTGGGCGCGGTTAGACGCTGCCTATAATGACGAGCTAGCCGATCAGCTAGGGAATGCTGTCTCGCGGACAGCCGCCATGATAGCCCGTTATCAGGATGGGCTTATCGGCAATATTCCAGAAGCCAAGCACGACGTCGAATCGTATCGGCAGGCTATCGAAGGATGCCGCTTTGACCGGGCGCTAGAAGAGGTTTGGGAACAGGTTAAGGGGCTTAACCAATATATCGACCAAGAAAAACCTTGGACTCTAGCCAACCCCAAATCTGGCAAGCAAGATGCCGAGCACTTACGTGAGGTACTGGCTAACCAAGTGGCCAGTCTACTGGAAATCGCCAGCTTACTATCACCCTTTATGCCAGACACCGCTGAAAAAATTTATGAGTCGTTTGGCAGTGGCGTTCTAAAGCCACTTCCCAAACTGCTGTTTCCAAAAGAACAAATAACTAAAACGGCATGAGAAGGTTCGAACTGGTCGACACCCACTGCCACCTGCAATTTAAGGACTATGAGATTGACCGAGCCGTAGTAATATCAGATGCAGTTTCGGCCGGAGTCACCAAAATGGTGTGCGTTGGCACGTCGGTTGATGATAGCCAAAGCGCCATATCCTTGGCCGAGGAGTATCCCAATATCTGGGCGGCCGCTGGCGAGCACCCTCACCGGGCGACTGAGTTTTTGGCCACCACAGGTAGCGCCAACCTTCTGGAGCAGCTACTGTCTCATCCAAAAATGGTGGCCATTGGCGAGATAGGGCTGGATTATTATCGGATGCATTCACCAAAAAAGGATCAACTCGAAGCGCTAAAAATTCAGATGCAAATAGGCCGGCGAGCCCAGAAGCCGTTTGTTTTTCACATTCGGGAGGCCTTTGACGATTTCTGGCCAATTTACGACCAGTTTGGCGGCGGTGCCGCTGGTGTGGTTCACAGTTTTAGTGATTCGGCCACCAACCTTCACAAAGCCGTCGAGCGAGGTTTGCATGTAGCCCTCAACGGTATCATGACTTACACCAAAAATAGTGATTGGCTCGAAGCAGCCAAACGGGTACCACTAGACAGATTGGTGCTGGAGACCGATGCGCCTTTTTTGGCACCAGCTGACGTTCGGGGGCAACGCTGTGAACCAAAAAACATCAAAGATATCGCCGAGTTTTTAGCTGGTCACCGAGGTGAGAGTGTGGAAGATCTAGCCAATGCTACGACCAAGAACGCGGTTTCACTTTTTGGTCTTGGGAAAGCGCCAAAAAAGTAGTGAAGCGCAAAATCTATCTGGACTTCGCCGCAGCCACCCCAATGGACAGTCAAGTTGTGGCGGCTATGAAACCGTATTTTACCGACCTCTTTCATAACCCTTCAGCTATCTATCTAGATGGTCGGGCGGCTAACTCGCAACTGCAGAAGTATCGGAAAGAAGCGGCCCAAATACTGGGCGCCAAACCAGCTGAAATCATTTTTACCTCGGGAGCTACCGAATCAAACAATTTGGCCATTGCCGGGATCATGGATCGATACCCCAATGCCAAGCTGGCAGTTAGCGCTATCGAGCATGAGTCGGTACTTGAGCCAGCCAAGTTATATAACCACCAACTCATCCCCGTTAGCCCGGGGGGTATCGTTGAAGTGTCTCAACTTGAAAAAAAGATTTCCGATAACACCGTGCTTATCAGCATTATGATGATCAATAATGAGATCGGCAGCCTCCAGCCGTTGAAAGACATCTCTGCAAGAATCGAGCAAATCCGGGTCCAAAGACGGGAAGCGAACAACAAACTACCACTATATTTGCACACCGATGCCGCCCAAGCCGGGAACCTTTTTGACCTCCACGTCTCTCGGTTGGGTGTTGATCTAATGACCATCAACGGCGGCAAGATCTATGGCCCCAAGCAGAGCGGGCTACTTTATGCTCGGGCAGGTGTGGAACTAAAAGCCCAAATTTTGGGTGGTGGCCAGGAGTTTGGCCGGCGGTCGGGTACCGAAAGCTTAGCGGCGATTGCCGGACTGGTGACTGCCATAAAACTGGCTCAAAATAATCGCAAAATCAGCCTGGAAAAGACAAAAAAGCTCACCGAAGTTTTTGCGACTCAATTGCAAAAAGCCCTTCCTGAAGTGGGTATTAACCGAGACAAAAAATATCACTCGCCCCATATCATCTCGGCCACTTTCCCAGGGTACGATAATGAGCGGCTACTTATGGAGCTCGACGAAGCAGGTATCGCTGTTGGCACTGGTAGTGCTTGTAGTGCCAGCAAAGAGAACCCCTCACATGTTTTGGCGGCAATTGGATTGAGCGACCGAGAATCTCGGTCGACACTTCGGTTTAGTTTTGGCAAATCCACAACTGCCGAGGACTTGGCATATGTTATACAAAAATTATCCCAAATAACGTCGCCTCGACAGTAGTTATTTGTTAGCTTAAGAGTTATACTAACAGGTAATATGCGCTCAATTGTAGCGAGGTTTAGGCAGTCGTTTTCAGTGCGTTTTTGGCTGCTTTGTTTGGTCACCACGGCGACGGTTGGCCTGGCGGTGATGAGCCCAGCAAGTGCCCAAAGTTTTGTGTCTGGCTATAGCGCCAAGACCAGCTTGCAGCCGGGGATAATTGTGGCAATCAGCGAACAGTCAGACAGCACAGTAGAGGCAGTACCCGGTGGACAGAGCACAAAAATACACGGTGTAGTAATTGATCCGGCCGATGCCACCGTTACCGTTGCCAATACGGGGCAGGATGTCTTTGTGGCTACCAGCGGCCAGTACCAGGTCTTGGTCAGTATCGAGAACGGAACTATCGAAGCTGGAGACTATTTGTCTATTTCCTCAACCGACGGGATTGCCGCCGAAGCAACATCTGCACATCAACAGATTATCGGCCGGGCGTTATCGGGTTTTGACGGCAAAAGCAACGTGCTAACTAAGACAGCCAGCGGCGACGCGGTTGGTAGTGTGTTGACCGATATTATTCCTGGCAAAAATCCTCTGCGTGGCGACGGTGGAGTACCTGGTCCGTTGCAAAACGCCGCCGAGTCAATCGCTGGTAAAGAAGTCTCAGCGGTCAGACTGTACGGAGCTTTGGTAATTTTATTGGCGGCAATTTTTATATCGGCCAGTATCATCTGGGTGAGTGTAAGAGGTGGTATGGTGGCTATTGGCCGCAACCCCTTAAGCCGGGGGTTAGTAATGAAAAGCTTAACCCAAGTGATAGCCGTCTCGGTACTGATTTTTGTGGTAGGTGTAATTGGGGTATATTTACTGCTAAAGTTATAAAGTAATGAAAATAAAGAGCTTTAGCATCCAGATGCAGTGTAAGGAAGCGGCGAGTAGCACAGCGAGGTGTATTGATATATACATTGAGCGAGCAACGCAGCCGATGACGCGACAATGCGCTGGAAGCGCCAGCGGAGTCCCGACACTTCGTCGGGAGCAGGCCGGCGCGGTGCAAAGGTCCTGATATGAATACGGGTGGGTTAATCTTAATCATTGGTTCACTAGCCGCCGCCACGGCTGCTTTCATCTGGGTGGCCCTGCGCCTGAGCAGTACCTCTAGCCGAGTAATAAAAAAGGACATGAGTGACATTGAACTGGACAAAGCGGCTGTGTCTGATGTTGAGCACATCTTCAACGAAGAGTTTCGGGAAGAGTTGCGCAACCGTGGACGGTTGCATTTCGAGAAAGTCATTGGTGAGAACGCCATGTTTCTCCAGCAGGACCTGCGCCAGACCACCACCCAGCTAAACGACTACATGAAAGCCGAGATCACCAGGACGCTTCAAGAAGAGTTTAAAAAATACGAACAATCTATTACCGATGCCAAGCAACTGGCAATAGCGTCGATTGAGAAAACAATCACCACCATTGACCAACAGCGGGAATTTTTACAAAAACAACTAGCCGGACAATATGAAGAGCAAAAAGATCAAATCATCGCTCGGTTTGAAAAAGACATGGCCAATATCATTAACCACTATGTACTTAGAGCCATCGGCAACCAGATAGATTTATCCGATCAGCTTGACTATATCTTGGCTGAGCTAGAAGCCAACAAAAAAGCCATAGTTGATGACATAAGAAGTGGGACTTAAAAGAGATATATGGATCTGAAATTACCCAACAGCGTGGTCAGCCAAGTCGATGTCGCCCGGCTAATGCGTGAACTCGGTGCTTTGGGCGATTTTTTTATCAGTACTCAAGCCAGGCAAGCGGGCGCTTCGGTCCAGCCACCCAGAAGCTCTGGCGCTCTGGAGCAGTTGGCTTCCGAGAATAAACTGAATTTGCTTGACGGGCAGCACCGCCAGCAGCTAAACGACGCTCTTAATACTCTGCTCGGACAAGCGCCGCTGATTCACATTAGTTTCGCCGCCGAGCCGTCGCCCAAGGCCTTGGATCGAATCGTTTCCTGGCTGAGATCAAACATTCATCCCCAGACACTGCTACAAGTGGGATTACAGCCAACCATCGCTGCCGGCTGCGTGGTTAGGACGCCCAATCGAGTTTTGGATCTAAGTATGAGGGCGTACTTAAAACAACAAGAACCATATCTGGTAGAACTGATTGCGGGAGCGGCTCGTGGCTGATGCTAAAGTACATTTCCAGAAAGTAATCGACGCCGGTCGGCCGGTCGGTGAGATAATTGCCGTTAATCGTTTTTTGGTCCAGGTTCGTGGACTGCAGCCAGTAAATATTCACTCATTGGTTGTTTTTGAAAACGGCTCCAAGGGTTTTGTCCAACATATCTTGCACGATCGGGTGACTGTGCTGCATATGGGAGTTAATCCGCTGAAAGTTGGCATGATGGCGTCGGTGATGAGCAGTGACTTAGTAACCAAAGTAGGTAAGGATTTCATCGGGCGAATCGTTTCGGCTGCTGGTGATCCTTTAGACGGCAAGGGAGCGATCGCTGGTGATGCCAACTGGCCAATATTTACTCCCGCGCCGCCACTTTATGAGAGGGAGTTACTGGATGTCCAGCTGGAAACTGGAGTAACGGTGCTGGACACCCTTTTCCCGATCTTGCGAGGCCAACGGCTAGCCCTGTTGGGAGACACCAAATCTGGCAAATCGACGCTGGCCACTCAAATTGCCCTCAACCAACGCAACACCGACCAGGTGGTCATATACGTCATGATCGCCAAGCGGCGTAG
>Ga0155609_139_pt1 | contig 15152 bp, 14 predicted proteins | sample RifCSPhighO2_12_FD_107266 | JGI IMG/M metagenome (GOLD analysis project Ga0155609, IMG submission 107266) | Candidatus Saccharibacteria bacterium RIFCSPHIGHO2_12_FULL_48_21 | reverse complement strand
GCCACTGGTGTCGATATCCTAGTCGATGAAACGCCGGGCATGGTAGTGTTGTCGAGCTTTGACCCGGTGCGCCGGGAGATTGCTCGCCAAACCATGGAAATACTACTTAAAGATGGACGAGTGCATCCGGGGCGGATCGAGGAAGTTGTTGAAAAAGCCCAAAAACAGGTCCAAAAAGACGTTATGCACGCCGGTGAAGACGCCGCTCGCGAGGTTGGTATCGTCGGTGTTCCCAAAGAAATTTTGCAGCTGCTTGGGGAGCTTAAATATCGAACCAGCTATGGCCAGAACGTCTTGAAACACAGCGTCGAAATGGCCCAGCTGGCCGGGGTTTTGGCGAGTGAGCTGGGAGCCGACGTGAAGACGGTTAAGTACGCTGCCCTGACCCACGATCTCGGCAAAGCGCTGAGCCATAAAGTGGAAGGTAAACACCACCACATCAGCGGCGAGATGTTGCGTAAGTACGGCGCACCGGAAGAAGTAGCTCACGCCGCTGAAGCTCACCACGATGATATGGACGCCACAACGCTAGAGGCATTGATAATTCGTGTGGTCGATGCTATATCTGGTGCTCGACCGGGTGCCCGAAACATTAGTGCCGAGAACTTTGCCGAACGGATGAAGGACCTGGAAAACACCGCCACCGGTTTTGAGGGTGTCGAAAAGGCCTACGCTATCAGCGCCGGTCGTGAAGTCAGGGTCTTTGTCCAACCTAAAGACATCAATGACTTGCAGGCCATAAAGCTAGCCCGGGACGTGGCTAATAAGATTGAATCAACGATGCAGTATCCGGGGACGATTAAGGTTAACGTTATTCGCGAAACTCGAGCCATCGAATTCGCCAAGTAAGACATAGTTTTGGGATAATACTGATTACTCCCAAATGGGATATAATTAAAGCGTGCTCAAGAGATGTCGATATTGTAATAAACAATATCCGGAGTCAGATTTTGGTGTAGCGGCAACACTTCCTACAAAAGTGTACAGGCGTCAAAAGTGCAGGCGTTGTTATAGAGAGACAAAAAGACTCCTAATCGCTCGTCAGCGCAAATGGATTGCTGACTATAAACAGCGAAGACAGTGTGCAAAATGTGGCGTATCAGACTTTCGGGTACTAGATTTTCATCATAATGACTCGAGCGGCAAAGATTTTAATGTGGCAGACTTTCGTTATAAAGCTGGCTTTGCAAGACTAAAAGAAGAAATCGGGAAGTGCCAATTACTTTGCGCAAATTGCCATAGAATTGTACATTACGAGGAGATCAATCAATGATCGTTTATAGTCTCGGGGATTGGCGCAGCCTGGATTAGCGCGCGCGCTTTGGGAGCGCGAGGTCGCCAGTTCGAATCTGGCATCCCCGACCACGTCAGAGCACAACCTTTTTGTAAGAACCTAAACCATTCAGGACTGATTTGGTTTAGGTTCTTTACTTTTTGGTCGGCTCTTCCTTTCTCTAATCCTTATCCTCAAAGCTTTGAATCCCATGTTCCTTGCTCACTACAGCTTGGTGGTAAAGGGTGGCGGTGAAAACACTGCCGATAACTTTGGTAATCACGTAACCCACTAAGGCCAGTAAAACGCCAGTGATTATCCCGACAAGATGAGCCGTGTCGCTATCGAACCAAGCATTTTCTAGCCATCCGGGTAGGAATCCCATAAATATAACGGTAAAAAATACTATCCAGGTGCAGACCTTAATTACTAAATTAGGCGCCCAGGCCCTGCCCAACGTATCAACAGATTGGCGAATGGTGGCCATTACACTTTTGTCTTGAGTCAGAATGACCGGGGCTAACTGCGCCATATTTACCGACAATGAGCGGCCAAAAATGCTAGGAATTTTTTTAATTTGCTTGAGTTGCTGTCTTTGGGCTACAAGAGCCAGCGGGAAGAAGAAGATAGCCAAAAGTGCAAATTTAGCGACTTTCCAAAAACGACCCAAAACCAAACGAAGCCCTCGCAGCGAAGTCCCTGATCGGCCGCCAAGGTTAGCCGTTACCTCAGCCGAGATGGCGCTGGTAAAAAAAGCAGCCACAAAAATTGTATAAAAAACCGAAAAAGTGACTAGTCCAAATATGGCCTTGACGGCCGGTGGCGCACCTTCGGCAACCGATGTTAGGTCAGCTTGATCGAATTGGCTCCAGATTCCCAGCACAACGCCGTTAACTATCGGAAAAGTTGCAATAATGAATACGGCCGAAAGATAGGGGTAGATTAGGATCTGGGGGCTGTTTTTAAAGGCCGAAAGCCCCACTAGTACTGCTCGCCAAGCATCGGCTAGGGCTCTGAAAAAACCACCGATAATCTTTATGATTAGCATTTCTTGGTTTATATCAGCTTGGACCCCAAAGGGCAAATCGTTGGTATGATATTAATGGCGTGTTATCGGAGCGTAGCGCAGAGGTAGCGTGCATCGTTCGGGACGATGAGGTCGCGGGTTCGATCCCCGCCGCTCCGACCACAATAAATCAATGATTTTAGTACAATAAACTAATGCTTGGACTTTTAGTTTGCGTTGTTGGTGTGGTCGCAGTGATGATTGCTACCGAAGTAATATGGCGCCGCAAACTACTGCATGGCGAAGTCCAGCGTAAATTTGCTCACATCACCGGTGGCACATTTGCCGCTTTTTGGCCGTGGCTGGTTAGTTGGCGAACAATCCAACTGCTTGGTGTGGCCATGCTAGCCGGCGCACTGCTTAATCGTTATAAGAAATTTTCACACTTTGCCGACGGGGTGCGACGCGAAAGCTATGGCGAGATATTTTCGGCGCTGGCAATTATCCTGTGCGCCTCACTTACCACCGAGCCAATTTTTTACGCTTTGGCTATTCTTCATTTGGCCCTGGCCGATGGCCTGGCCGCAATTATTGGCACCAGATATGGCAGACAACTGAAGTATTTCGTATTTGGACAAGAAAAAACTATCATCGGTACGATGACTTTTTGGGTCGTCTCGGTAATCATTTTGGGAACGGGGCTACTTTTTGCCAATCAACTCATCGATTATCAGGTTTACGCTGCCTTATTGCTGGTTATGCCACCGTTTTTAGCAGCGCTAGAGAACTTGGCAGTTTACGGTTCGGATAACATTGTTGTGCCAGCTGCAGCTTTGGTCATTTTCTCGCTGGCTTCATCGATATAAAAAAATGGGGCGAACGATGGGACTTGAACCCACGACTTTCTGCTCCACAAGCAGACGCTCTAACCAACTGAGCTACGCTCGCCACGAACAGGGGCATTATAACACTTGCTAACAGATGGGACTACTAACCTAAACTACTCAAAGAGGGGTTGTACATCTTCGTCCGAGCCAAGTGAACCATTGATGGTTGGAGTGTGGGGAAGTTCTTCAACCCACTGAATCCTAGCATCACCCCTTAAGCTTAAATCGGCCAGCTCTCGTCTGACTTCTAGTTTTTCTGCCAGAAGCTTATCATGATCCCTTGACACCACCTCAAAAACACCCGGCAGTCTTGGCTGTTCTCCCATTTAACATAATTATAACACCTAGCAATCGTGATGTTCTAGTATCTCGAGACCAATCAGTGCAATTGCCCCAATGGCCACGGCCGACCAAAACAAATTATGGTTTCTTGGCTGCTTCTCTATCATATCTTGCCTCCTGATGGTTTACCACGGGCGAACGGAGTGAGTCGAATGGTACAGCACGATTGACGAAGTTATAACCGTCCTGCTGAGTAATTCTAACCTGCAAACTATATAAGGTGGTAATATCAAGACACATAATTAGTGTGGTGGGTGAGGAGTTAGTATGGCTGAATTATCAGCTAGAGAGCGCATCATACTTGCAGTTGATACTTCTCGCGAGCAAGATGCTGAAAGACTGGTGGGAGTAGCAAAGGAAGCTGGAGCTAGGTTCGTAAAGCTGGGCTTAGAATTATCAAGTGCTACTAGCTGGCGTTATTGTTCTGAACTGGCTGCTGGAGAGGGGTTAGACTGGGTTGCTGACGCAAAACTAGATGATATCCCAAATACCGTGGTCGGCGCAGTAAAAAACATTAAGGGTTTAGAGCATCCACCTTTTGGAATCACAATGCACACCACCGCTGGTAAAGAAGTCATGAGAGCCGCCCAAGAAACCGCCGAAGAGATAAAAATGCTAGGCGTTACAGTCCTTACTTCAATTAAAGATGAAGAGGGCGAACGGTTATATAGAGTGCCCATCCAGCAAAAGGTCGTTGAGCTTGCACGGGACGCAGTTTCTGTTGGATTAAAGGGCGTGGTATCTTCTCCTCTAGAAGTTGGCCTAATAAAAGGCAGTCCCGATACTGCTGGATTGTTTGCGATGATACCCGGAACTCGTTCCGTAAGCGCAGAACATGCCGACCAAGCTCGTGTTGGTACTCCAGCCGGTGCAATTAGAGATGGCGCTGATTTGCTGGTAATTGGCCGACAGATAACTCAAGCTGAAGACCCAGCACAAGCATTTGAGGAGTTAGTAATAGAGATACAAGGAGCAGTCAATGAGTGAACTCAACTCTAACATGGAAAGTCTCGCTAGAGGCATGCTTGAAGAGGACATTGTTAAGTTTGGTGATTTTACATTAAAGAGCGGTAAAAAATCAGCAGCCTATGTTAATCTCCGCGACATGATATCTGTTCCTACTTTGTTTGACCAAGCCACTCTTGCCTATGCCGATACTCTTAGAGCATCAGACATACTAACCAAACCCGATGGCTCGTTGCGATATCTTGAGGGTATCCCTGAAGCGGCCATTTATTATGGTGGTGCTGTGGCTCGTGAGGTTGGAGCGCCTTTGCTATATCACCGAGTCAAGGCTAAAGAACATGGTCAGCCACGAGCTATAGAGGGGCGATTTGAAGAAGGCGATGAAGTCGTCCTGCTTGACGATGTTGTAACCACTGCTGGCTCAAAACTTGAAGAGGTAACTGCTTTTGGCGAGTTTGGTCTTAAAGCTACAGGTGTAGTAGTTTTGGTAGACCGTGAACAGGGCGGAAGAACTGAATTGGAGTCAAGGGGCTTAGACTTTGCTACCGCAATGACGCTGAGCGGTATAGCTAAGTACGCTTTGGACGAACGGCTAGCTGGAGTAACACAAACTATATACGATAGTCTTCTAGGGGAACTAGACCCCGCTGAATTAGGTTAGTTCGAGTCCTGCCCGGTCTTTCATAGAAGTCAATAATACCTCAACAAGAGAGGTCACTAAAGCATATGCTTTAGTACAGCACGATTACCAAAGTTAGAACCTCAATAATGTCTTATACCACCACTTAAGAGAGGATAAAATTATATTGCTTTCTCGATTGCCACAATATATTTCTTGTTTGATACATCGTGGGGCGCTCCTGATACTAGTATCAATTGGTTGTTGGGGATTAATTTATGAGCTTCCTTGGCTCTTTCTAGTAAAGCTGGATCATCTTTTGCTTCTTCTTCACCAACAAAAATTAATGTTTTACAATCTACGGTCTTTGATAAATCATAAAATCGTAGGTTATTGAATGCTTCGAGTCTCCTTTTACTTTTACCCATTATCCTAAGTGTTGATTTCTTCAGTCTTGGAAAGTCCTCGTGAAAACGCGCAGATAAAGAAAATAACCAAAGCTCAGAAGGGCTTCTTTTAGAAGCAGATACCAATGAGATTATGGCGCCATACGAAAAGCCAGCTAGAATCGTCTTTTTTGGGTTATATTTTTGGTACATGTCGTCAAACTCTTTAACCCAATCACTAACTGTATTTCTCGACCAGTTAATGGCTACAAATTTTACTTTGTAACCCTTAGCTTCAAAGCCATTGAGAATACTTCGATAGTTCCTAGACTCAAGATTCTCTCTAAAACCAGGAACAAATAGAACCGTCCGCATAGCCTAATCTTAACAAAATAACACTACCCTCAAAGTGCATATGCTTTGGTACAGCACGATATACAAGGTTAGAACTGCTTTTAGCAATCAATTAGTACCGAAGTATGACTCAATATCATGAATCGTTTTTGACCCGCCCTGCAAAACAGCCTCATAAAGATGAACTGAACGGAATGTATAAGGAGGCTGAGATTTTGCCCCAGCATATCTTTTCGAGTTAATTAATTCTTTTTTAAGTTCCAGGATAGTTTCGCGCTGCTGCTCAGACATATTTTTAAGCCAGTTAGAAAGTGCTGGAGGGTTCGTAGTTATGGGGCCAGGTTTACCAACTGTTGCGCTGATCTGCCAACTTTTGCCGTTATAAGGAAACTCAAAACCAATAAAATAGCTCGTGCCTTCGTTGCTATCGGTTCTGAAATCCGCAACCTTGCATGACGTAGCTGATAGTTTTGCGAATATCACAGGAACAAGATTTATAGCATCTTGGACGTTAGGTTTTATAGTTTGTACGGCGAAGTCAATATCGGGGTATACCATAAGACCTGTAGTCGAACTGCCCGTTTGCGTGACCTGACCTAATTTACCAAGCAGCACCAGTACTGGCGTGGTATCCAGGAGCTCCTTTGCCTGTTTTTGTAGTCTGTTCTGAAGTTCTATTATTGCTTTCATTATGCCTATGTTTTGGTACCCCGGGCAAGATTCGAACTTGCGACCTTGAGCTTAGAAGTCTCCTGCTCTATCCACTGAGCTACCGGGGCTCGGGGCCCGCTAAAAGCGGGCAATTATCAATTCACAATTATCAATTTTCAATGAATTATCAATGATCATTGAGCAATGATAAATTAATGCTAAACGAAAACTGTGAAATGTTAAATGTTCGCCAAAGGCGAGCTGGTGCGGGTGGGGGGAGTCGAACCCCCGTCGCCAGTTTGGAAAACTGGAGTAATGGCCGCTATACAACACCCGCTAACAGAGGTGATTATACCACTTCGTGGGGTAATTTTACTAACGGCTATTTTTAGTTTTGGTACCAACGAACGTGGTCGAAGTAAGCGGTTATTCCTGACCCGCCAGTCACAATTACCTGTAAGCTAGCGCCTTTGACACTAGCCGAGCTTGGGGTATAGGTAAACCCAACATCTCTTGAGCCAAGTAGCGTAACACCTGTCTTCCACTGCCCACTTATCCAATTTCCCGCTGCATCGTATTCATCAATATAAAAACCAACTTCTCCGCCGCTTCGGGCCACAATATTGAGATAGCTGGCTAGCGAGTAAGATTTCGTTGAATCAACCGAGACAAGCGGTGAGAAAAGATGAGAGTTGGCGGTCGTGGCAACCAGCTTTACGGAATTAATTGGATTAGCTGGGCTACCGTTACTGCCTCCGTCAGTGGTTATAGTGGATGGGTTGTCGGTTCGCCAACCGGTGCTAATACCACTGTCGAATGTACCGTTCGGAACTAAATTAGTCTGTACTGGAGGCGGGGCAACGGCAGTTACCGGAAACCACTGGGCATTATCTAGGTAAGCAGTGATGCCCGAATTGGCAGTAACGCCAATTTGTAATGCGGCCTGTTTAACTGCTGAAGATGAGGCCTTGTAGGTAAAGTTAAGCTCTTCAACGAAAACCGTGCGTTCGGCTACCTTGTATTGCCCACTTATCCAATTACCGTTGCCGTCGTATTCATCAATGTAGAAATTTACTTCTCCTGCGATCAAGGACTGGACGCTTAAGAAATTTTTAAGCACGTAAGACGCGTTTGGATCAATAGCTACTTTTGGTGAGAATAGATGAGCATTCTTGCTACCAGCGGTGAACTTAATAGAGTTTGTTGGGTCTGGGTAACTGCCGTTATTGAGTCCGTTTGCAGTGATGAGACTAGGACTATCGGTGCTCCATCCGCCCGAAATTCCGCTGTTAAAACTAGGGTTAGACAATAGATTAACATCACCAGCTACCAGGCCTTGGCTGACGTTCACTGGCTGAATCAACCCAGCGGTCCTTTTTGTCTTAACATAGGCGGCAATCTGGTCTAAGTCGCGGGTTCGATACTCGTAATCAAGAGGGTTACTGCTAGCGTTGGTTTTAATATCATGAAACACCAAAACCAGCCACTGCTTATTAGCAATAGCGTTATCTATATAACTTTTTACCGTGGCCACACTTACTGGTCGCTGAACTTGCTGTACCTTTAGGTAGTAATCGCTGTTTGGCCAAGTATTATAACCAACATCAGCAAAGCCCCGTTGAGAAGTGTAGTATTTAGCAATCTCGGCCAAGACCGGCGCGTTGTAGTCCCCATAAGGACTTGCGAAGGCAGTAGCATCGATGCCATTAGCGGCTAGAGCGGCCTTACTTTGGGCTAGTTCCTGGATTACTTGCGAAAAGGGTATTGGCAAGGGCTGGTCATCGGGGTCGCTAGTTGCCAGATAGGGGTGGCTAACAGTGTGCGATCCAATCTCCCAACCATAAGTATTTTTTAGCTGGCTTATCTGGTTCCAAGTAAGATAGGTCTTATCGTTATCGGCCTGACAGGAGTTTGGTGCTGTAACCATTCCAACACACCGGGTAACAACATATTCAGTCCCACTCAGGCCATATTTAGCTAGAGTTGGGGCAGCCGAATTGATCGCACTACGATAGCCATCGTCAAATGTAAAAGACACTTTGGCCGCGGGAGTTGGGTTTGAAGCTGTTGCAGCTGCAGATGCAGGAGTAATAATTATAACAAATGCGAATACCAAGGATGCTAGTAGAGGTTTTAGATTAGCTAGTGTTATCATCATTTTTTGATCTGCCCACCAGACCAACCTATTTCTGAAGCTATACTACAACATTATTGTCTATGCTGCAACCGCACTTATCTAATAAAGTCAAATCGCTAATGTTTTTATAAAATAGTATTTACAAAATGTCACTTAGAGTATAGAATGTGACTAGTTGGATTTGGTGAGGGAGTTTAAGGGCGGTAAACCCTTATTTATTTTCTCCCTAAGTCCTGCACGTAAACGTAATAGTTAGGAGAAGGTACTATGAATTATGGTACTGTCCTGCCAGCGGTTACAACTCCGGTTGCAGCTGTGGCAGCCCTTCCAGCTACAGGCGGAAGCCGTAGCGTAGTTACTTACGTAGCATTGGTCAGCCTAGCTTTTGGCGTAGCCGTGCTGGTAAGTACTGCAGTTCGATTTGCAGCCAAGCGCTATTTGAGCGCTTAAAGCAGCAATCAGCACTAGAAAGGGTTGGTGGCGTAACTTGATCACCTCAGCAACAAGCTGGCGTCATCGATTGAGCCCCGTCCCTTTTTAAGTGCCTAAGGATCAAGCTTATGTCTACCAAGAAACGAAGAACCCAAACTAAGCGAACTCAAGCTAAACGCCCTGCGAAGAAAACTACTGCCCGTAAAGTAGTTAGTTTTCGGTATGCGGTACTAGCGGGGCTGTCTTTACTTGTCTTTGGCCTAGTTCTGATCGGCTGGGAATTTTATAATACTTGGAGAGCCCAACAGGCAGCCGCCTCCTCGGTACCAATTAGCCAGTTACTCAATAACAATAAGGACGACAACCAGTCTTATATTAGTGGTGTACCGGTCCAAATATTCATACCAAGCGTAGCCATTGACCTCAAAGTGATACCCGGTTATTACTACCAAAAAAGCAATAGCTGGACGCTAACTACAGATAAGGCCCAGTGGGGAACGATAACTAAACAACCAAATGACGGCGGCGGAATGACTTTCATTTATGCCCATTATCGCAAGGGTGTGTTTCTTAAATTACCAAAAATAAAACCCGGTGAATTTGCCCAGATCAAGACCGATAAAGGCCACACTTTCACTTATGTCTTTCGCTCAAGTACTATAACAACGCCAACAGATACCAGCATCTTTGCCTACCAAGGGGACCCAATATTGATTTTGCAAACTTGCACGGGGGCATGGTACCAGAATCGACAACTCTTTTTGTTTGATCTTGTAAAGGTGGAGTAAGACGTGAATATACTACTCAGCATACTTTTTTATCTGTTCATCATCGTGGGACTTATCCATCTTATCCACTTCGCACTATATCTAGTGGGAGCTAATCTATACGACGTATGGAGCTGGAAAACTATTCGCCGAAATGGCCTTCAGGATCCTTATAAACCATTGGTGAGCGTCTTAGTCCCTGCCTACAACGAAGAAGCTGTGATCGAACGATGCTTACAGTCGGTATGGAATAACACCTACAACAATATTGAAATAATCATTATCGACGATGGCTCAACCGATCTTACAACTGATAAGATTCAAAAGTTTATCAACGGTCGCATGCGGGTTTATAGTCAAACAACCCCACAAATCGTTCGTACAAAAAATGGCTTAAAAAGGATTTGGCGTCGGGGCCAGGCGCCAATTTCGAGACGAATTAAACTGGTTAGCCAAAACAATTCCGGTAAGGCCCTGGCTCTAAACAACGCCTTACGTAATCACGCCAAGGGCGAGCTGGTAATGTCGCTTGACGCAGACTCTCTAATTCACAAAAAGGCGATAGCCAACGCTGTCAATTATTTTAAAGATCCAACCGTGATGGGTGTTGCCGCTAATGTTCGCATGATCGAGGAACTCAGTGTGCTGGGCATATTACAACGGTTCGAACACCTAATTAGTTACAGATCAAAAAAGCTATTCACTGTTGCTAACTGCGAGTTGGTTGTTGGGGGAGTTGCCTCTACATACAGGCGGTCAATTTTGCATAGCGTAAAAAACTATCCTACCGACTCTGTAACTGAAGATATTGGACTGAGTATGAAGATCACTTCTCGGGGCAATAAGAAGAATAGATTAATTTACGCCGCTGACGTGGTAGCAATGACCGAGGGGGTGAATTCTTTTCCGGCTCTGCTTAGGCAACGATACCGCTGGAAACTCGGTAGTCTGCAGAATCTAGTCAAGTATCGTAGAATTATGTTTTCTATCAACAAAAAATACACCAAAGCACTGACCTTTTATCGGGTTCCTATGGGGTTTATCGGTGAAATACTGCTACTAATGGAACCATTGGTATTGGGCTATGTTACCTATGTGTCGCTGAAATATTTCACCCCGGCGCTGTTCATCAGTGCTTATATGGCCATTACGGTCTACATCTTACTGATTATCTGGCCCGATGAACATTTGAGATTCTGGGGTAAGATTAAATCCTCGCTGTACGCACCGTCCTTATATTTCGTCTTTTACATCATGAATATCGTGCAACTAATTTCGATTATGCGTTGCTTAATCAACCCTGATAAAGTAATCCATCCCAAAAAAGCCAGCAACACTTGGGTATCGGCCAAACGCATCGGAAAAGCCCCTTCGTTCTCGTAAAAAAGCTTAAAGCTCGTGGAGGACTTCGATGTGGGCACCTAATGAGTTTAGGCGTTCGGCTAGGTCTTCATAACCGCGGTTGATAGTATAAACATTGCGAAGCATAGAGGTGCCCGGAGCGGCCAGCATACCGATAAGAAGCATGACTGCTGGGCGAATACCACTGGGTGTAACAACGTCGGTGGCTCTCCAGCGGGTTGGTCCGTTAATAAAAACTCGGTGCGGGTCGGCCAGTTCCATATCGACACCAATTTTTTTCATCTCGGTGTACATTAAAGCTCTATCTTCGTAAACCCAGTCGTGAATCAATGTCCGGCCCTTGGCCACGGCCACGATCGGTACAAAGTATGGCAAGTTATCTATGTTGATACCGATTGAGGGCAGGGGGTGAATTTTTTCCTCGGGGGCGGTGAGTGCGCCGCCGTGCTGGAAAACTGAAACATCAGCTAGGACGGTATAATCGTTTTCCGACTTGTAAGGCTCGCCGATTTTTAGCTTGAGCCCCATCTTTTCAAGGATTAGAAGCTCCAGTTCTAAATAGTCAATTGGCACACGCTTAACTGTTATTGAAGAATCGGTTGTAACAGCCGCCGAGATAAAGGTCATGGCTTCCACCGGATCCTCACTTGGGGTAAAGGTGACGTTTTTCTTAATATCTTTTACGCCCCGGACAATTAGCGTACTGGTGCCCATTCCGTCGATTTTCACACCTAGCTTTTTGAGGAACAAACAAAGATCCTGGACCATGTAGTTAGCGCTAGCCAATTTGATAACTGTCTGGCCGCTAAAACGGGCGGCGGCCATTAGAGCGTTTTCGGTAGCCGTATCGGAAGTCTCATACATTACAACTGCTCGCTTGGGCAAACTCCGTTTGGTTGTTATATGATAGTGGCCGCTTTTGGCAATGATTTCCACCCCAAATTCATTTAGGGCATAAATGTGTGGCAAGATGGTTCGTTTGCCGATTTCACAGCCGCCGGCGTAAGGGATTTCAAAATAACTATGTTCGTGTAGCAATGGGCCAGCAAGCATGATGACACTGCGTGTTTTACGAGCCGATTCTTTGTTCATGGCTTCGAGCTTGAGGGTACGCGGTGGCTTGATTTCCAGGTCGCCGCTGGGCAACCAGCGAACACTAACGCCGAAACTAACCAAGACCTCGATTATACGATTAACCTCCTCGATTTTGGCCACTTGCCGCAATCGGGTTGTGCCCTTATTAAGCAAGCTGGCACAGAGCAGGGCAACAGCGGCGTTTTTTGAGGTCTTTACATCGACTTCGCCGTGGAGTTTATGCCCGCCCTCAATACGCAAATTAATGGCACTATTGATACTAATCAGCTGTTTGTTCAGGACATCGCTGATCCGGCCCATAGTCTCTAAGCTCAGATTCTGCTTGCCGTGCTCCATACGGTTAACGGCCGATTGGCTGGTGCCAAGTTTTTGGGCAAATTGGGCTTGGGTGAGGCCGCGCTCTTGCCTGATTTGATGAATAAGTCGGCCGATTTTTTGGTTAACTTCGGGCATTGACCAGATAAGTATATCACGAAGGGTATATTTTTGCGCCTTTGGCTTATGAGACAAAACTACGTTATATCTGCTCGAGCCTGGCGAAATAAATTCGTCTTCGCGCTACGTGCGAACCGGCTCTGCTCTTTTTCCTTTTTGTTTTCAAAAAATTACAACTCACAAGTCAAGTAGTCTGCTGATAGAATTAGAGAATGACCGACAAAGATGTAGCCGCACTCATCGATGCTGAGGAGAAGCGACAGCGAGAGGGGTTGGAGCTGATACCCTCGGAGAACTACGTTAGCCGCGACGTGCTAACGGCTATGGGCAGTGTCTTCACCAATAAATACTCCGAGGGTTTTCCCGGCAAGCGTTATTACGGAGGACAAATAAACACCGATAAAGTCGAGCAGTTGGCCATCGATCGTGCCAAGAAGCTGTTTGGCTGTGATCACGCTAACGTCCAAAGCCACTCCGGAGCGCCGGCCAACGAGGCGGTTTATCATGCTTGGTGCGAACCGGGCGATACTATCATGGGCATGGAATTATCCCACGGCGGGCACTTAACCCACGGTCGGCCGGGAACTATTTCGGCCAAACTATTTAATTTCGTTCGCTACGGCATCAAGGATATGGAAACCGGCGAGATCGATTATGAACAGATGCGATCGGTGGCCAAAAAGACCAAGCCCAAAATTATTATCGCCGGCTTTTCGTCCTACCCACGCGAGCTTGATTACGCCAAATTTGCCGCAATAGGCCAAGAAGTTGGTGCGGTTTTGATGGCCGATATGGCCCACATTGCCGGGTTGATTGCTGGTAAAGCTTTGGCTAATCCCTTTGGCCATGGTTTTCATATCATTACCACCACCACTCACAAAACACTTCGTGGTCCCCGCGGGGCAATGATACTGAGCCAAGGCGATGTATCCAATCCTCTCAAACCAGTCGATAAAGAAGTTAAAAACTTGCCAACATTGATTGACCGTAGTGTATTCCCGGGTATCCAAGGCGGACCGCACATGCACATCATTGCCGCCAAAGCGGTGGCCTTGGGTGAAGCAGGGACCCCGCAGTACCGCAAATACTGCCAACAGATTCTAAAAAACTCTAAAGCGTTGGCTGAACAGATGATGAAGTTGGGCTTTAAGCTGGTAACCAATGGCACCGATAATCATTTGATTCTGGCCGATGTTAAGACCAGTTTTGGCCTCGATGGCGGGGAAGTGGAGGAGGTGTTGGATAAAATTGGCCTAACACTAAATAAAAATGTTATTCCCGATGATCCCCTGCCGCCGTTTCGCCCATCTGGTATCAGATTGGGGACACCAGCGATTACCACCCGTGGCCTAAAAGAAAAGGATATGGAAATGGTGGCAAAATGGATGCACCAAGCCATAAAAAATCGTAAAGATACAAAAATACTTAACAAGTTAAGTAATGAGGTGAAAGAATTCTGCTTGCAATTCCCCCTCCCCAGTGATGACCAAAGATAAATTTCAATTAACTCCAGCCGTTTTTATGATCTTCCGTGATGGAGATCAAGTCCTGATGTTGCGTCGAATTAATACCGGCTGGCGAGATGGCGAATATACACTGCCATCAGGCCATGTGGACGGCAATGAAACGATACGTGCGGCTGCTGTTCGCGAGTCCAGGGAAGAAGTCGGAGTTGGCGTTAATCCTCGCGACTTAAAATTCTCACATGTGATGCACCGAAGAGGTGACGAGGGAGATCACGAGCGAGTAGATTTCTTTTTCGAGGTGAAAAAATTTGAGGGCAAGCTCCAAAATATGGAACCGGAAAAATGCGATGATTTTAGTTGGTTCCCAATCTCTCAACTGCCCGAGAATACAGTTCCCGTTGTAAAACAAGCCCTAGAGAAAATCTCAGCGGGCGAAACTTATTCTGAACTCAATTTTTAGGGAAGTAGTTCGGGCTCTTGTTGCAGGTTGACGCCAAACATGGCGTTAACTTTATCGACAATTTTTTTCTTGAAAGCCAAAAGGTCGGCAGTTTTACTTGCCCGTTCGTTAACCATCACCAGTGCCGATCCTTTCCAGGTGGCCATTCCGGTAGCAGGATCATGGATATCCTTAAATCCGGCCTGCTCAATCAACCAACCGGCCGAGAGCTTTACTTGGCCGTCGTCGGTTGGCCAGCTGACAATATCTGGGTAGCGGCTGGCAATCTTGTCAGCTAACTCTTTGCCAACAACAGGGTTGATAAAGAATGAGCCGTTATTGTTGACCGCGCTTGGATCTGGTAGTTTGGCCGAGCGGATGGCGGCAACCGCGTCACGGACTACTTGGCGGGTGTAGCTGGTGATCCCATTATCTTTAAAGTACTCCTCTAATGACTCATAAAACGGCGGCTTGGGCTGGTCTTTATTTAGTTTTAGGGTGACGGCGGTTATTGCGTATCGTCCTTTGTCGGTTG
>Ga0155609_138_pt1 | contig 16170 bp, 13 predicted proteins | sample RifCSPhighO2_12_FD_107266 | JGI IMG/M metagenome (GOLD analysis project Ga0155609, IMG submission 107266) | Candidatus Saccharibacteria bacterium RIFCSPHIGHO2_12_FULL_48_21 | reverse complement strand
TCAGAGATATTTCGGGCGTCAGAAGAATTACCGAGCGGCCGGCTTTTAGTGTCTGGCTGGCCAGCTCAAGATAGACTCTAGTCTTTCCGCTGGCCGTCTCACCGTGCAGTAAAGTGGTGGTGTTTTTGCTGCCGCCAATCTTTGAGATAGCCGAGGCCTGATCCTTGGTCAGTGGCTCTGAGAGGTCTATTTTTTGCTCAGAGACCCGAGTTAGCACCGCCGAGTCCTCTTGTTTTTTCGCTGTCGTTTTAGTTGGTGCTAGTAGGCTAAGAGCTTCGCCCATCGAGCACGCGTAATATTGCGACAGCCACTTGGCAAGCTCAAGGCAGTAGGCCGGTAGTGGCCTTTCGGACAGCAATTCGGTGATTGGCTTGAATTTAAAAACGGGTTTTTTAACCATACCCACCACAAAAGCCGTGACGGTTTTTGATTTAAGCGGCACGGTCACTGCATTTCCCGATACGAGAGTACCGTCGAAACTATAGGTTAAGTTGCCACCCCTGTAATTCTTGCTGGCAACCAACACCTCGTAGTACTTCACTGCTCCTATTTTACTTCTTTTTTTAACAACTAATGAGTTTAGGGGGTTGCCAATCCAAGCTGCTGTCATTTATACTAGCTATTGACGTTGTTCGAAAAACAATAGGGGAATTCAAAGAGGATGTTAGACACATTTATTACTTCAAGAGTCCGGCGCAAAATCATTGTGGTTTATGCTAAGTATCCTGATTTTAAGACCCACGTGCGCGGATTGGCAAAGCTCATAAAGGAAGATGCTGGCAATATCCAACGCGAACTAAAACGCATGGAAAAAATCGGTTTCTTGATAAGCGAACGCCAGGGAAATACAAAAATCTATTACACCAATAAGCACTTTCCGATATTTAAGGAACTCCAAAGCATAGTCCTAAAAAGCCAGCGGGCGGCTCAGCAAAAGCGCCAACAGGCCCATAACCTTTAGTATTCTGTTCACGGCTCTCAATTCACAACAAGCTATCAACTGCCAGCTGTCAGCTACAAAATTGAGCTCTGCTAGGTTGTTGAACTTTGGAAGCTAAAAAGTTGAAAATTCGTTTGATATTTTACCTCTGTTAAAGTACAATCAAACGGATATGATTACAGTTACCAAGAAAGATTCCAAGGAGTCGATTGAAAATTTGCTGCGCCGTTTTTCACGCAAGGTCTCTCAGTCTGGAGTCCTAGCCATTGCCAAACAAGGCCAATACCACGAAAAACCAATGAGCAAGCGCGAGCGACGCCGCCGGGCAATTTTGCGCCGCGAGCGAAAAGCCGTTAAGGCCTACAAACTCAAACTCGGCAAACAGTAGGGAGGTAGCTATGAGCATCGAAGGTCAGATTGATAGCGATCTGAAGAGTGCTATGTTGGCTGGTGATAAACAAACCGTCCAAACCCTGCGGGTGATAAAAAGTGCCTTGCAAAACCGGGCTATTGAGACGGGCCAACAAAGCGCTGGGCTGGGCGACGATGAGGTTCAAAAAGTTTTGGCCACGGAGCTAAAAAAACGTCTGGAAGCGGCTGAGGTTTATAAACAAGCCAACGAGGTCGAGCGGGCCCAAAAAGAACTATCCGAAAAAACAGTCATCGAGGCCTATCTACCAAAACCCTTAGATGAAGCGGCGCTGACAGCTCTGGTGGACAAGCATATTAAAGAGTTATCAGCTAGCACCCTGGCTGATATGGGAAAAGTTATTGGGGCGGTTAAGCAAGAAGCCGGCGCGGCGGCCGACGGAGCCACGCTGGCCCGTTTAGTTAAAGAAAAGCTTCAATGATTATCGTTATCGGTATTGCTGGGTCGGGGAAAACCACTCAAGGTAAACTACTGGCTCGGCGGCTTGGTTGCCCGTGGCTTTCGACCGGCCAACTAATAAGAGACAAGCTAGCCGATCCCGGCTTACAGAAAAAAATTCTCCGAGGCGAGCTGTTATCCGACGAGGAGTTAATGCCAAGATTTACTGCCGAGCTATCAAGACTAGATGCCGCTAAAAACGAACTGGTTTTGGATGGATTTCCGCGGGTATTATCACAGGCCCAGTGGCTGGTTGATCAAGACAAAAAGGGAACCATAAAACTAACGGCCATTATCCACCTGCTAGTCTCCAAAGAAACTGTTAAAAAACGTCTGCTAACTCGCGCCCGATCTGACGACACAGACGAGGCGATCAATAAACGCTTCGAAAAATACGCCAAAGAAATATTACCAATCATCGACTACCTAAAGTCCCAAGCGGTAACCATCCACGAGATTGACGGTGAAGGATCAGAAGCCGAAATAGCCCAAACGATAACCGATGCCTTGGGTGTCCAATGATTAGCCGGCCCAAGACCGATTCCGAGGTGGCAATTATGCGCGACGGCGGTCAAAAACTAGCTACCATATTAAATAAGTTGGCCAAAATGGTTGAGCCGGGGGTAAAACCGGTTGATATTTCGGCGCAAGCGGCTGAGCAAATCAAGAAATCTGGGATGCAGCCGGTAGTTTTGGGTTACGAGGGCTTTTCCGATGTGATGTGTATTTCGGTCAATGAAGCCATCGTTCATGGGACCCCTAGCAAAAAGCCCTTCAAGGAGGGTGATGTCGTTAAATTAGACCTAACTTTGGGCTATAAATCGCTAATTACTGACTCGGCGCTAACAGTGATTGCCGGCCAAGCAGACTCCAAAGATATTCAAAGATTGGTTGATGGTACCCGTCGAGCACTAGCGGTCGGTATATCGGCCATTACGGGGGGAGGTACTAGAGTAGGTGATATCTCAGCGGCTATCCAAAAAGAGCTTGGCAATCATCAACTGGGAGTAATACGCGAACTGGTGGGGCACGGTATCGGCTATCAAATACACGAAGATCCCAACATACCCAACTATGGTGTAGCCGGCCGCGGCCCGGTTTTGCACCCTGGTATGACGATTGCTATCGAACCGATGGCCTCGCTTGGCGATTGGCACATCAATATCTTAAAGGACAAGACCGTTGTGATGCGCGATGGTTCTATCGGCGCACACTTTGAACACACCGTTCTAATTACCCAAGACAGCGCCGAAATTCTAACAGCCATCTAACGGGTTGAACATTGACTGTTGTTAGAGGTATACTGCAATCTAGGTACGAAAAATGAAAAAAAATATAAATAGAAAAAGAGTAGCGCCGGTTCGCCACAGCCCACCCGGATTCATTTTGGAAGAAACAATGCGCCAAAACGGCGACTATTCCTATAAGGTAGAGCCGCGATGAGCGAAGAAAAATTAAGCTACTTCGTCGGGTTGGACATCGGCACTTCGGCAGCTCGTTGCGTAGTTGGTGAGCTGGCTGGTGACGCCAGTACACCTACCGTTATCGGTTTTAGCTCTGTGGCTAACAATGGAATGCGCAAGGGCAATGTCGCCCACGTTGAAGAAGTGGCCGAAGCGGTGACCTCGGCCGTTTCCGAGGCCGAACGGATGAGTGGTCGGGAAATTAAGTCGGCTACGGTCAATGTTAATGGCGCTCACGTTACCGGTATCAACAGTAAGGGCGTGATAGCCATCAGCTCACCCAACCGGGTGATTACGGTCGACGATCGTCATCGGGTTGATGAAGCCGCCACCATCGTCCAACTGCCACCCAATAAAGACATTATTCAGGTGTTTGCCAAAAATTACCGACTCGATGGTCAGGAAAACATCAAAGACCCTGTTGGCATGCACGGCGTGCGGCTGGAAGTCGATAGCCACATCGTCACCGCCTCAACCCCAGCCCTAAAAAGCCTAGATCAGGTATTTGAGAAAGCCCAACTAGCACCAGCCCACCGCACCGTGACCTCTCTAGCTGCCGCCGAAGCGGTGCTGGACCGCAAACAACGCGACAGCGGCGTAGCGGTAGTTGATATCGGCGCCGCAACCACTAATCTGGTAGTTATCGAAGATGGCGAGGTCGAACACATCGCCGTAATCCCAATGGGCGGCTCGCACATTACCAACGATTTGGCCATTGGCCTAAGATCGGATCTGGATGTCGCTGAACTAATCAAAATCAAACACGCCGGCTTAAACATATCCGGCAGAGGCGAGCTGAGCTTCGTCAAAGACGGCGAGACGCTGCGCTACGAGCGCGAGATGCTACGGATCATTGTTGAAGCCAGAGTCGAGGAGATACTGGAATTTGTCGACAAAGAACTAAAAAAGATACACCGCTCTAAAAAACTCCCTGGCGGAGTGGTATTTACTGGCGGTACAGCCAAATTGCCGGGCCTAGTGGACTTTTCTAAAGACGTTCTTGAGCTACCAGCACGGCTGGGGAAGTGGGGGCACATTAATAAAATAGTAGACGGTCTGGATGAACAGATTTTTGGCCCAGCTGTTGGCTTGATGTTGCTAGATATGCTGCTAGGCCCAGCCGAACTGCATTCGTTTTCTGACAACCGGCCGGGATTACTACAAACAATCAACTTGTCGGTTGGCAATCTGCTAGCCAAAGTCCGTAAACGTTAGTTATCAACGAGTATCATTTTTTTGTTCAGTGCCAGAGCAGCTGAACAGCAATTGCATTCAACCGGACTTGCCCATATAATTAAGATCAGTTTAGTTAAGTTGGAGGCCAGATTAACAGATGCCACAAATAGAACCAGATGTTGAAACATTTGTTCGGATTAAGGTAATTGGAGTCGGTGGGGCCGGTGGGGCAGCCGTCAACCGGATGGTCGAGGCCAAGGTAAGCGGCGTAGAATTTATGGTCATTAATACAGACGGCCAGGCACTGCATCATTCCAAAGCTACCTCAAAAGTCCATATTGGCCGTGAAGAAACACGGGGGCTGGGTGCTGGCACCGATCCGGCGGTTGGCCAACGGGCGGCCGAAGAGTCTAAGGAAGAAATAGACAAAGCGATGGCCGGAGCCGACATGGTTTTTGTAACACTTGGTGCCGGTGGAGGGACCGGTTCGGGGGCTGGACATCTGATTGCCCGAGCCGCCCGCGAGGCCGGCGCTTTAGTTGTTGGTTTTGCCACTCGGCCATTTGCTTTTGAGGGTGAAAAACGCCGCCGAAACGCCGAGGTAGCCATCGAGAAGCTATCTAAAAACGTCGATACTCTGATAACTATCCCTAACGACAAGCTGCTGACCACTATTGATCGCCGAACACCGCTTCTGGAGGCCTTCAAAGTGGCCGATGACGTTTTACGCCAAGGCGTACAGGGCATATCAGATCTGATAACTGTTCATGGTTTGATCAATCTCGATTTCGCCGATATCAAAACCGTTATGAGCAACGCTGGATCGGCGCTCATGGGAATTGGCCGGGCCAGTGGTGAGAACCGGGCTGTCGAGGCCGCCCAGCAGGCCATCTCCTCGCCGCTTCTGGAGGTCTCGATAGATGGTGCTCGCGGGGTACTGTTTAACGTCATCGGCGGTACGGATATGACTATGCACGAGATCAATACTGTTGCCGAAACTATTACTGCGGCGGTAGACAATGAGGCCAACATTATCTTTGGGGCGACTATCAACCCCGATCTGAGCGGCGAAATTATCGTCACCGTGGTAGCCACCGGTTTTGACGATTCTTACTACGCCAAACGCAACACCGCCGGGGCCAAGCTGTTAAAAATGGCCGCCGAGAGCGAAGAAGCCGTTGGTGGTTCAACGCCCACGGTTGACGACAAAACTATGAAAGAGCTTGATATGGAGCTCAAAAGTAGCCAAGACAGTGGGGCGGGCGACTTTCATAAAGAAGATACCCCCAACATCTGGAGTGTCGGCAGCGATCAGCCAGACTTAACCGAAAACACTCCCGAAGAAGAGAATGAGTTTGATAAACCGTCTTTCCTGCGCCGCCTAACCAGCCGTCGCGACAAGCCGGTCGAGGCGACGACGACCAAAAAAACGCCGTCCAAGACAACTAAAAAAACCAGCGACGAGCCAGCTCCAAACGACGAGAAGCCCCAAGAAACCGATTTGGATGCCGACGAACCAGTCGATGAAAAGCCCCAGCCGACCGACGACAACGCGGTTAGTTCCGATAAAGATGAAGCATAAGGTTTTGTAATTAATACACCAATAAAGTACTTGCAGAAGCACTATGGCTAGGGTTAACATTAGTTCCACGAACACTACATATAGTGATAGTACCTTAAACAAACACCTGTTAACAGGGGAGAAATGAAAAATGAAGTGTAGTAGCTGCCAATCCACCGATATCAAGGTTATTGAATCTCGGGATGTCGCTGACGGCGAAGCCATTCGCCGCCGCCGAGAGTGCTTAAATTGCGGTTACCGATTTACCACCTACGAGCGAATAGAACGACCCAGCCTGGTAGTTGTTAAGCGCGATGGTACAAGAGAGCTTTTTTCACGCGATAAACTAGCCGCCGGCTTGCAACAAGCCACTGAGAAAACCACCGTTACGGCGCTTCAGCTGGAAAACTTTATTGCCAAAATCGAGCGCGAGCTATACGGTCGCGGCGAGCCGGAGGTAAATTCCCGCGACATCGGCGAACTAGTAATGGTCGAGCTGCCGACCCTCAACGAAGTGGCTTATGTGCGTTTTGCCAGCGTCTATCGAAAATTCCGCGACATCGGTGGCTTTGAACGAGAGCTTAGTAAGATCAGAAAAAGTAAAGAACCCATCCCTGCAAAACAGACCAAAAAGGCAAAAAACTAACCAATTTATATTGCACAACCGGTTCCGGGCAATGTATATTGGTGGTATCTAGGGAGTAGCGGGTGGTGTTTTAAAATTAAGCGCCCCAGCCAGTCAAAAGATAAAAATTTAAAAAATAATATTATCCGGCGGAAACTTTAAAAAAAGTTTGGCGGACAAAGAAAAGCGAGGGAGTGTATGGCACAAGCACTAAAAAGTAACGTAGGCAGGTTTTTCACTAAACCAAAAACCAAGGCCTATTCGGCTTTAAAATGGACCAAAACCGATGCTTCAATCGTCAACCCAGCCACTGGCCAAGCAGTTTTTGAGCAAAAAGGCGTAGAATTTCCCCACGGCTGGAGCCAAAACGCCATCAACATTGTGGCTCAGAAGTATTTTGTTGGAACACCAGGCAAAGATGACCGCGAAAACTCTCTTAAGCAATTAATCGATCGTGTAGCCGACACGGTTACCCGCCACGGGCTAAGCGAGAGCTATTTCGATGGCCCGGTTGAGGCCGAAGATTTTGCTGAAGAACTAAAATACGTCCTGGCGACCCAACGGGCCGCTTTTAACTCGCCGGTGTGGTTCAACATCGGCGCTCCGGCTCGGGCTCAACAAGCCAGCGCCTGCTTTATTTTGGGCATCGAAGACAGCATGGAGTCGATTCTTAACTGGTACGTCGAGGAAGGCATTATTTTCAAAGGCGGCTCGGGATCGGGAGTTAATCTTAGCCCCTTGCGCTCCAGCCAAGAAACGTTGGGCGGTTCGGGAGGAACCAGCTCGGGACCGGTTAGCTTTATGCGTGGCGCCGACGCCAGCGCCGGAACTATTAAAAGTGGTGGTAAAACCCGCCGGGCAGCTAAAATGGTTATTTTAAATGTCGACCACCCTGATGTCGAGGACTTTATTTGGTGTAAATCCATCGAGGAACGCAAAGCTCGAGTACTAGCTGAGGCTGGTTACGATATGGATGTTGATGGACGCGATTCTTTCTCTATCCAGTATCAAAACGCTAATAACTCGGTCCGAGTGACCGACGAATTTATGGAAGCGGTGGAAGCCGGTAAGCAGTGGCAGCTAAAAGCCGTCAAAGACGGCAAGGCAATAAAGACCCTGCCAGCTCGCGATATCATGCATCAAATTGCCCAGGCCTCTTGGGAGTGCGCCGACCCCGGTATGCAATTTGATACCACCGTTAACCGCTGGCACACGGCTCCCAACGCCGGCCGGATAAACGCCTCCAACCCCTGTAGCGAGTACATGCACCTCGATAATTCGGCCTGCAACCTAGCATCGATTAACCTGCTTAAGTTTTTAAGACCCGATGGAGGTTTTGATATCGAGGCCTTCCGTCACACCGTTGAGCTGGTCTTCACGGCCCAAGAGATACTGGTTGGCTACTCATCGTACCCCACCAAATCGATCACCAAAAACGCCCGGGCCTACCGAGAGTTGGGCTTGGGCTACGCCAATTTGGGAGCGCTTTTGATGGCTCAGGGCTTGCCGTATGATTCCGATGAAGGCCGGGCCCAGGCGGCGGCTGTAACGGCGCTGATGACTGGACACGCTTATGCCACTAGCGCCCGGATGGCCTCACGGGTCGGGCCGTTTGCTGGTTACCAAAAAGATAAAGAAGCCATGAACAAGGTGCTGGGCATGCACCGCGAAGAAGTCAGTAAAATTAACCCCAGTCTAGTCAGTGAAGACTTGTTGTCGGCGGCCGCCGCCGCTTGGGATGAGGCGATTGATTTGGCCCGCAAACACGGCGTTCGCAATTCTCAGGCCTCGGTTTTGGCGCCAACCGGCACTATTGGTCTAATGATGGACTGCGACACCACTGGTATCGAGCCCGATCTGGGACTGGTAAAGGTCAAAAAACTGGTCGGTGGCGGCACTATGAGTATCGTTAACCAAACGGTCCCCAGAGCTCTCAAGGCACTGGGTTACAACCGCGGCGAAATTGAAGATATCGTTAACTATATTGATGTAGAAAAGACAATAGTTAAGGCACCGCATCTTAAAGACGAGCACTTGCCGGTCTTTGCTTGCAGTATGGGTGACAACACCATTCACTACTTGGGGCACGTTAAGATGATGTCGGCCGTCCAACCTTTCATTTCAGGAGCTATTTCAAAAACCGTTAACATGCCCGAAGAGGTCACTGTTGAGGAAGTCGAGCAACTGCACATCGATGCTTGGAAAATGGGCATCAAGGCCATCGCCATCTACCGCGACAACTGCAAAGTCGCCCAGCCGCTATCAATGGCCAAAAAAGCGGCTGACCAAGAAGACGAAAAATCCCCCTTGGACCAAATTGGTGTCGGTACTCAACCCCTCAAACTCCCGGAAGTCAGAGAAATATTGCCACGAGTACGCAATTCCAAAACCTTTAGGTTCACATTGGCCGGGACACGAGGGTACTTTACGGTCGGCGAATACGACGACGGTAGACCGGGTGAACTATTCATCAGCATTTCCAAACAGGGCTCGACACTCCGAGGAGTAATGGACGCCTTTGCGGTGTCTATTAGCCACGGTTTGCAGTACGGTGTACCGCTCAAAAAGTTTATCCGAAGCTTTACCAGCACCAGTTTTGCCCCGTCAGGTATTACCGATGATCCGGATATTCGAACGGCTAGTTCGATTATTGACTATATCTTCCGCCGGCTGGGCATGACCTATCTATCTTTCGACGATCGCCTGGAAGTCGGTCTGGCCAGCTTGGACGAAATGCCCGAAGGGCAAACCAGCTTGCTAGAAACTGGCGAGCCAATCCAAGCCGAAGATACAGCTGTTGGTCAGGCCATCGAGGCGGTAGCCGAGGCCGAGGCCGCCATCACCGAAGCGGTAGCCACCATTGCTGCCAGCACCGCCCAGCCGGACATCGTTGAAGAGCTTAGCCCGCCAGAAACCATTCGACCCAGGAAAGAACCAGCACTTGATCCGTTATCTGACCCCGATGCGCCGTTGTGCTTCAACTGCGGCAACGTTACCCAACGGGCCGGCAGTTGCTACGTCTGCACAAGTTGTGGAAGTACCACCGGTTGCAGCTAACCTTTCTTTTAAAAGACTATACTTGACAGTCTTGGCAAAGTTGACGATAATCTGACCTTAAGCATAAAGGTTAAATAAAAATGCCAAAACCAGTCCAACAACCAGTCGAGCCAATCCCCGTTATCTCTAAACGGCTGATTGGACCAATCAACTACTCAAGAAAACACCTTATTATATTTGTTGTTCTGTTTGGTTTGATTGGCGCCTTCTTTATTTGGCGAGCACTGGCGGCCACCACGCTCATCGCTAGTCTTCAAGCTGAACAAATGACCCTGCCAAGTGGAGCCATCAAGATAAATGACAGTAACGCTTCTGGTGGCCAAGCTGTTAAGCTACCGTTTAAATCGATGGCTACAGGGGTTATTAATCTTTCCAGCCAAGCCGACAGCGTCGCACTAGTCGCTAAAGCTACTCGCTGCCACAGGTCTTATCCCAACATTTCGATCTCGGTTGACGGAGTCACACTGCCCAGTATCAATGTTCGCTCAAACAGTTGGAATGAATATGCGCTGCCTTACAGTCTTGCCCAAGGCGCCCACACAGTGACCATTGATTTTAGTCATACGACTCGGAAGATCTCATGCATACCAACCCTGTATCTTGATGTCGCCCGTCTCTACGGACCAGTCGCACCCACGCCACAACCAACAGTCTCACTGTCGGCGTCTCCCTCAGTTGTCGCGACCGGTGGTAGCTCGACCCTAACTTGGGGCTCAACTAATGCAACAAGCTGCAGCGCATCGGGTGCCTGGAGCGGAACTCAGCCCACTAGCGGCACTTTTAACACCGGGGCTTTGAGTCAATCATCTACCTACAACTTGGCTTGCAGTGGGACAGGTGGCATAGCCAGTGCAGGCGTTACGGTAACAGTCACTCAAGAGCAACCACCTCCGCCAACTGGTAGTAGTGCACCGCTCGGAGTTTATCGAGGAGCCGGTAACTCGTCTGGCGTAGCGGCCTTTGAATCATGGTTTGGCAAAACGGTACCACTAGCCGAGGATTTTCTGCCTGGTGATTCGTGGTCGGCTATTTCCTCAGCACCCGACTGGTTGTTTAACGGCTGGGCTGGTAAACCATATCAGTTGGTTCTGGGAGTGCCCATGATCCCCGATACTGGCGGTTCACTAGCCGCTGGTGCCAACGGTGACTATAATTCGTACTTTAAAACCTTGGCTCAAAATTTGGTGGCCAAGGGACATGGTAGCGCCATCCTTCGACCCGGCTGGGAATTCGGTGGCGGTTGGTATAAATGGAAGGTGGCCAGTACCACTGATGCCGCCAATTACGCGGCCTACTTTAGAAATATCGTTACCACCATGCGGGCCCAAGCACCCAGTTTGAAATTTGATTGGAATGCCATTTGGGGCTGGCAGCCCGTCGATCCGGCCTTGGCCTATCCCGGCGATGCTTACGTGGATTACATCGGCATAGACGTTTACGATCAATCATGGATCCCCAACTACACCGATGCTGTTGCTCGCTGGAACGATTTCATGAATGCCACTTGGGGTGGCCAGTGGCACAAGAACTTCGCCAATTCTCACGGTAAAAAGATGAGTTTCCCGGAATGGGGACTAGCTATCCGTTCGGATGGCCACGGCGGCGGTGATGCCCCGTATTTTATCCAGCAAATGCACGACTGGTTCAATGCTAATAACGTCGGCTATCACATCTACTTCATGTACGATGCGCCCGATGGCCAACACAACTTAATGAACGGTAAATTTCCTAACTCTGCTGACCTATTTAAGAAAATTTTCACCGACTAACCCTCTCCCCCTAGACCCCAACCCCTAAACCCTATAAACTTGACTTATATGAAGTTGGTAGTGCTTTACCATCCCAAGAGCGAACATGGCGGAATAGTCGAGGATTACGTCCGTGACTTTGGTAGGCGTCGGCCTAACAGCAAGCTAAAACTGGTTAGCCTAGAAACTCGGGAGGGTGCCCAAATGGCTGAGCTTTACGATGTTGTGCGCTACCCGGCCGTTTTGGCAATAGCCAAAGACGGTTCGCTCCAAAAGCTCTGGCAGTCAGATACACCGGCCAGCGAGCTGCCCCTAATGCGCGACCTCGATTACTACGCCAACTCCTAACCCCATCAGCTGATTCGTAAATTACATAAATGAAACATATGTTCAGTTTATGTAAACGGATAACAGAGGCCCAGCTCATAAACCATAGACAGCAAGCCGCTGGCAACAACCACTAACCACTAACCACAAACTACAACCCACAAACTACAACCTACAAACTACTAACTATCTGAGGTATATTTAAAGGTGTGAAAAAGGGAGAAAAGTCTCAGTTTGCTCTGATTGAGGAAGATATCCTTAAGAAATGGGATACTGAGCAAATCTTTGAAAGCAGTCTAAAGCTTCGCTATGACTGCCCGCTTTTCAGTTTTTTTGACGGCCCGCCATTTGCTAGCGGTGAACCGCACTATGGGCATCTTGAACAAACAACAGTCAAAGATTCAGTAGCTCGTTATAAAACAATGCGCGGTTATTACGTGCCGCGAAGAACAGGGTGGGACACGCACGGTCTGCCAATCGAGTATCGAGTTGAGAAAGAGCTTAAATTAAACTCAAAAAAAGACATTGAGGCTTACGGGGTGGAGAAATTTAATGTCGCCTGTCGGGAAATCGTCTTCAGACATAAAAACGACTTCGACGCCATGTATCGAAGGATGGGGCGATGGGACAACCCTAAGAATACCTACGCCACTCTGGATAGTAGCTACATTGAGAGCGTCTGGTGGATACTTTCGGAAATCAACAAAAAAGGGTTACTGTATCGAGGATTTAAGTCTTTGCCCTATTGCCCGCGCTGTGAAACACCCCTCTCCAATTTTGAGCTCAACGAGGGCTACCGTGACAACGTACCTGACCCCAGTGTTTACGCAACTTTTCCACTAGTTAAAGACCCAGCCGTGTCGTTGCTGGCCTGGACGACCACGCCGTGGACCCTACCAGCTAATGCCGCCCTAGCCGTTGACCCCGATGCAACTTATGCTTACGCTAAGCTCAAATCCGACAGTTCTACATTGATTTTAGCCAAGAGTCGCCTAGAAGAGCTGTCTTTGCGAAAAACCGACTACAACGTCTCAAGGGAGGTCAAGGGCCATGAGCTGGTTGGACTGCGCTACCAGCCCCTTTATCCGCTAGATAATGCCAAATATAGCTTGGGGCAAGCCAAAAACGCCCACCGCGTGTTGGCCGATGAAGCGGTCGACATCGAAGACGGCACTGGTATCTTACATGTCGCGCCGCGCTACGGCGAAACCGACCTGGCTCTAGGACTGGCCGAAGATCTACCCCTGATAGAGAGTGTCGATAGCTCCGGGCATATGGTAGCTGGTATCGAAGGGGTCGGAGGCAAATTCTTTAAAGACGCCGATGAGCATATAACCGCCCACCTAACAAAGCAAGGCCGAATCTTTGCTGCCGAGGTAGCTGGACACACTTATCCTTTCTGCTGGCGCTGCGACACACCGCTGATGTATTTCGCCACCTCTACCTGGTTTGTATCTGTCAGTTCAATTCGCGATGATATGCTCAAAACCGCCAGCGGTATTAACTGGGTACCACCCCACGTTAAGAAGGGGCGATTCGGTAAGTGGCTGGAGGGTGCCCGCGACTGGGCCATTTCGCGCAATCGTTACTGGGGTGCACCAATGCCGGTTTGGCAGAACGTCGACGACGAAGAAGACTATATCGTGGTTGGCTCAATCGACGAGCTAAAAAAGCTGGCCGGCTCGGACATTAGGGTGGATGACCTGCACCGTCCATTTATAGATGAGATAGTTATTGAGCATGACGGCAAAACTTACAAGCGTATCGAGGAAGTTCTAGATTGCTGGTTCGAGAGTGGTTCGATGCCGGTTGCTCAACGTCATTACCCCTTTGATAACAAGGAAGCATTTGAAAATTCTTTTCCGGCAGATTTTGTCGTCGAAGCGGTAGAACAAGTTCATTTGTGGTTCTATACCCTTCATGTATTAGCCACAACCCTATTCAACGGGCCGGCTTACAAAAACGTCATTGCCGATGGCTTAATCTTGGCAGCGGATGGTAGGAAGCTCAGCAAAAGACTACGCAACTATCCGCCAATAAATGAATTACTTGATAAATTCGGCGCCGATACAACGCGCCTTTTTGTGTTAAGTAGTCCACTCATGAACGGTGAAGATACCAGAATGACAGAGGACCTGTTCAGGGACATATACAGAAACGTCTTAATGACCCTCTTTAACAGCCACTCCTTCTTTTTAACCTACTCAGAATTAGACGGTTGGCAACCCCAGAGAGGAAAACGTACAGAGCCCGATAATATTTTAGATCGGTGGATCCTGGCCAGATTAGACCAAACAGTCAGCTCTGTTACCAAGCATGCCGACACATACCAACTGGCAAAAGCTGTCAGGCCTATTTCTGGTTTCGTAGACGACTTATCCAACTGGTACATTCGTCGCTCGAGAAAGCGTTTTTGGAAAAGCGAAAACGATAAAGATAAAGTCAGCGCCTACAGCACACTCCACTACGGCCTATCTGTTATCTCTCAACTGATGGCCCCTTGGGCGCCATTTATTTCCGATCACTTGTGGCGCCAGCTAAACGCTGGTGCTGATCTGCCAATATCGGTCCACTTAACCAACTGGCCATCTATTAATAAGCCGGATAGTGCTAGTACTAAATTGCTAGAGGACATGAAAAAGGTCAAGGAAGTCATCGTCCAAGGATTGGCTCAAAGGGCCGAGGTTAAGATTAAAGTTCGCCAACCACTAGAGTACGCCGTCGTTAACTTAAAGGTAGACAATACTGATGAGTTTGGATCAATTATTGCCGAGGAACTCAACGTTAAAGAAGTAAAGTGGTCTAAAACAGGCGCCGCTATCACCGTCAACACCAAGCTGACGCCGGAGCTAAAAGCCGAAGGTTTAGCCCGTGATTTGGTACGTAGCATTCAAAATGCCCGAAAAAACGCTGGCTTTAACGTGCAAGATCGGATACTGCTTGCCGTTGAGTCTAAAAGTACCGACATAACAGAGGCCGTAAGTCGCTTCAAGGAGATTATTTACGATGAAACTCTCGCTGTTGAGGAACTGTTGTCAAAGGATAAACCAGACCATAAAGAGGCCGTAGATATAGGTACCAGCACGATTACTATATCCTTGAAACGAAAAGATTAATTAGAGCACTTAGAAACTAAGTTAATTAACAGATTAGTTTAAGCGATCTTAGTAATTTTGATGCGAGTGTGTTTTTGGCGATGGCCGCGGGTTTTTCTAACCCGCTTTTTGGACTTATAACGGATAGCGGTTACTTTTTCTGCTTTTACAACTTGTTCGGTAATGTCGGCGGTAACTTTAACACCTTCCACGAGGGGTTGGCCAATGGCTGTTTTATCGCCGTCTACCACTAGTAGGGCATCGAAAGTGGCGTTTTTTGCTGGCTCTAGCAGCTCAACTTCCAATTCGTCGCCAACTGACACTAAATACTGCTTGCCACCGGTGGCAAGCACGGCTTTTTTACTGGTTTTAGCTATCTTTTCGGCCATCGCTTTTGAAGATTTCCCTTAAGAAGTTACTTGTAGAGCTTAACAGATATGGGCCTCTACTTCAAGCTTCTCTAACTACTCACGATTCCCTACACACTACCCACTATATATGTGTGGATAAGTGAGCATAAGGGTGTTGACAGAGAGGTACTTCGGTCGTAACCTGTAGGTAGTCTTAAAAAAGACAAAAACCCAGCACTTAGGATTGAATGTTCCACAAGTATCCGCCATAGGCGGATAGCCTCAATCCTAAGTGCTGGGAAAAACCAAAACAAAAACATGTCCGCCAAATCTAGATCGCCGACGCGCGCGAAGCACCTCCTGTACAGTCTGCCAGGGGTTTGCTCTAGTTTGGCTCGGGAAAAAAAGAAAGTGCGGAGTCCCGTATCTTTTCAGGGCGATAGCAGTCTGCAATCAGATTGTGGAAGCGCCTGCAAAAGATCTGGGATAAAGGCCCTGCTTTTGGGCCTGCTTGTGATTGCGGGGCTGGGTTGGGCCGGTGGGTCGCTTTTGGTCAGCAGCCCTAAAGCAGAGGCCGCAACTTCTAGTTATCTAAACTTTCAGGGGCGCTTACTAACTAGTGCGGGCGCGGTGGTAGCTGATGGCAATTATCATATCGAGTTTAAGATTTACGATACGATTGGCTCGGGCGGTTCAGCGCAGGGAGTTTGTTCGCTGGATAGTACTACTGACGACTGTTGGTGGCTAGAAACTCGTAGCACCGGCAATCTGGTACGAGTGGTTAATGGCTACTTCAGCGTCAACCTTGGCTCGGTTACGGCTTTTGGCGCCTCAATCCCTTGGGATCAGCAGTTATATCTGACGATGCGAGTTGGCGGTAGCAGTGGTAGCCCCTCGTGGGAAAGCGCCGAGATGCTCTCCTCGGGCAACCGAATGGTCGTTACCGGCGTACCTTACGCC
>Ga0155609_109_pt1 | contig 18452 bp, 15 predicted proteins | sample RifCSPhighO2_12_FD_107266 | JGI IMG/M metagenome (GOLD analysis project Ga0155609, IMG submission 107266) | Candidatus Saccharibacteria bacterium RIFCSPHIGHO2_12_FULL_48_21 | reverse complement strand
GATAACAATGGTGTGGATACTGTGGGATTAAAACGCGGTAATAAGTACTTTATTAACAATGAGTTTGATGGTGCATCGGCGTTCAGGTTTTACTTCGTAGATTAGCCTGTGCTTGTTGGTGCAGATAGAACATTGCTATAGGGAGTAGGATAGCTCCTATAGCAAATAGCAATAATAGACTTTTAGTAAGTAGCACTGGTACTCCGTTTTCGGTTGCTGCCTCAATTATTTTCGAAAGTCCTGCACGCCATTTATTGACTCCTGTTAGTAGATTCTCTTCTGTTGGAGAGACTCGAATGCCGATTAATGTTGTGCCGGCCATAAGTATGGCTGCTAACGATACCATTTGACCCTTCAAACGATCAAACTCTAGTAGGCCATAGGCTAAAAACAAACCTATGGGGAATATGGCGGGGAAAAGATATCTAAAGCTAATCGAACCATACCCTGTTGCAAGTACGATTTGAGTGAAGATAGTACCAAGAAACACGGAAATTAAAAGCAGGATAGACCAAGAAACTGCCCTGTTTCGATATAATATAGATAGTTTTAAATCCTTCTTAAGAATAATTCCGGCAACAGCGAAACTGGTAATTGCAGTTGATATAACAGGTATCTGAGTCAATCGGGCATAAAATAGCGACCAAAGTTGTGCGCTCGTTAAAACATCAAACAGGGATTTATATGGTCGGCTGGTATCTAAACTTTTATTATTTACCGCTCTAAATAAATCCCCACTCGCTTTATAATTCCAGTAGTAGTAAAACCAGCCTATCGAGACTATTACTAAGGCTAGGATCATACCGCTGATATATGAGCCCCGAAGTATACTTTTAAGTTTTATTTTGTTGTCTTTAATAACAGCAGCCATAATTACGGCAATCAAGCTAGTAAATAATATTACAATATAAGTAGATTTAGTTGCCATGCCTGCAACAGATAGCAAAGCCAGTGGGATAATATATTTTCTGCGTAATCCATGCTCTAGCATTTTACGCAATACAATTAAGTTAAGTGTACCAATTAATACAACTAGTGCGTCGAGCGCATAATAACGGTTAAGCCGTAGAAATAGAAATGTCATGGTTGATAGCGCCGCAACGGAGACCGCAAATAGCTCTCTTCTCCTGCCGCCATATACCCAGCCCGCCCATGATAAGGCAAGCACACATAACACACCTATTGCTAGGTTGATTGTTCTACCGATAGCGATAGCTTTTTCCCATTTCCCTGCATTCAAATATGGGCCAACAAAAGGGGCGTGAATTATATAATATAGGGGCGGGTTGGCCGCGGCATTTTGGGAGGAAGAATATCCTTTCTCTAAAAAAGGCGGGTAAGTTACACGGTCCGTATATTTAGGTATTTGGCCATTATAAATTCTCCAAACATAATCCACGTGCCGATTGGTGTCATTTTGTTTGGGGATATACCAAGGTGTCGTGATTGACACCATACCGGCTATGCTTATATACAGTAAAATAACAGCCAGTACGCCTAGTACCATTGCCCTTGATTTTTTTATCGGCAATATCGATCTCAAATTTTTATACCCTGTAAACCTTCTAATTAATTTTAGAGGATTTTTATATAAGCGTTTTAGTCTATTACCTTCTTCACGTAATAATGCCTCACTTATATAGTCCCTGACTAGTTGCCCATAATTTGGATAACGTTTATCAATGACTGCCCTATTCTTTTTAATCAACTCGAGTTTGGTTTTCATGGTGAAACTTCGGGCTTCCAAATGGAAAACGTATGACCGGTTACTTAATACACTGATATAGCCCCCTTTTTTAATCCTCATTGAAAAATCATTCTCTTCGCCGTAACCTTTGCCAAATATATTATCGAATAGTCCAAACTTATTAATTACAGTCCTTCGAATTAGCATACAGAAGCCAAGAGCGGTTGGTATTTCATTATATCTCGGCAACCGTTTCCTTAGTTTCATAAAAATCTCATAGGACTTCCTAGGGTCGATTCCTTTTTGGGCAGCCTCAGATAAAGGAACGGTTGCAATTGTTGCGTTATTGCTGCGGGGCGAAACCGCGCCGATTTTATTGTCCATGCTCAACACGTTAAGCATTTCTTCGAGGAAGTCTTTGGTAACTTTCGTGTCGCTATTTAGTAGCAGGATATTGTTGCTTGTTTTGTCTAGCTCAGTCACAGCCCGATTACAGGTTTTTACAAATCCAAGGTTCTCAGGGTTGCGATAATACTTAAAATTCGGTCGGTCTTTAATTATTTTTTTTATTTTCTCCTCAAGTATATCCACCTCAGGCCCGCAATCATTTATAAGTAGTAATCTGTGCCTACGATGGACATATTGTTTTAGAGACTCTATACACTCCTTCAGCGAGTCCCAATCGGCATAAACCGGAACAACTATCGTGACTTTTTTGTTGCCCATAAATAAACTAGTTTACCCCAATGCCTTACACGCCTGTAAATAATCCAATACAAAGATATCGTCCCCGTATCGCTAATGTACTGCTCAGCGATCGATGGATACTCCAGCCAACGATGTGCAATATTCAGAGGCTGTTTAATATATTGTTCTTTGTTCTCAACAATATGCTGGATCTTCGAAAATAAGGCATCAGCGTTGCATTCTGAATTCATCATCTGTGTGGCATGCGCCTTGGCTCTATTGCCATGTTTTTCAATCAAGCTGTGATCTTTAGCGTAGCATATAAGCTTTTCTGTTAGGCTCTTGGTGTTACCTAGCGTGTAGAGATACCCGCTTTTGCCATCTTCGATCAGCTCCGGGGTAGCACCCGAGTCAGCTCCGATAACTGGCAGACCAAGTGCCATATACTCGAATGTGACTCTCCCAAAGGCCTCCCCTTTTGAAGCCATGATACCTATGTCAGCGAACTTAACGGTTGCCAAGGCGTTGGCCCTATGCCCAACTAGATGCACTCTATTAGAAATCCCGTACTTAACTATTGCGTGGTGTAGCGAGTCCGCATCGTCGGGGTCAGACGGCAGTCCAATCACGCAAAGCTCAGCATCATGGCCAAGCTTGTTTAACCTGCCAACAGCCTCAGCCGCATCGGCTTGGCCTTTGGTCGGTGCTATCCGGCCGGTGATTACAATTTTAAGACTATCCTTAGACTTAAATGGATTTTTTGCAGACTGCTGGCTTTTTTCTCTAAGGCCTTCTAGGCTAAATGGGTTGTAAAGAGTAGTTAGCTTATCGTTGTCTACGTAAAGCCTAATGTCTTTCGTTAGGGTCTTGGAGTTGGTAACAACTAGGCTGGATAGGCTACTTATGTCCTGTAGCATTTTTTCGCGACCTACCTCAAAAATATGGCGATTGTCAATGTCGCCATATTCGCGTACAAACCAAACGTGCGGAATTTTTTGAAAGTGAGCAGCCAGCGCAGCCCAGGGCGCCACGATGGTATTGGTCATGACTACATCCGGTTTTACCTGCGCAATAATCCTCTCAATAGCAAAGATAGCCTTTGTATTGAATAGTGCATTTCTATATATATCTTCAGCTCTTCTGTGGGCATGTGCTTGGCGGTTTGACCAGTTGGTGTAGTACAGTGGCGTATAATCCCAGTCGCGCGTGCGCAATTCCTTGGCTAGGCCTTTTATTGGCCGACGGATAATGAAATGTGGTGTCACCAATTTTTTTTTGGTCCAATAATCGAACAGGTCCAGCATAGAGCGCTCCGCCCCGGCCAACTCAGAACTATGTGAGAGAATCAACGTCTTAATGGGTCTTGTAGCCATAGTAGTAATCTACCTTCTAAAAACTTTCCTGGCAAAGAGGACAGTCTTCCAGCCCCTAGAATTTGTAATGTCTGCGATGGCTTGCTTACGTCGCTCGGCTAGCTCTTTGTAATGGGTTATGGTTGCCTCCGAATCCTCCAGTATCTCTGGTATAGTGGCGATCTGTTTATAAATATGTCGCAACTCGCGCCTCGGGTTTTGTTGGCCAAGAATCTTCTCTAGTTCCTCAAAAAAAGGCTGGTGAGCTACTTCTTCTGATAAAGTTTTTAAGGCCTTTTCCTTGGCTCTAATAGCATGCTGTTTAAATTCTTTACGGTGTTTAATCACCTTGCTTAGTACTTTTGCTAAATCTTCTGGGTCACCAGATTTGTAAAGATTACCACCCCCCAACTCAAAAGCCTCGACTGAACTTGTGGTATCGGCAGCCACGACAACTAGACCAAGTTTCATGGCTTCGGTTATGGCCCTACCAAGACTCTCATGTTTAGAGGTTCGTACAAAAATGTCGTTGGGACCAACTAGCTCGAATGGGTTGGGGTTATAGCCAACAAACTCTATTTTCTCTGCCAAATTGTTCTTCTTAGCAAACGAGCTGATTTCTTGAAAATATTCGTCCTCTTCCTTGTAGCCGCCAATCAGAAGAGTCTCGGTTTCTAACTGGTTACGGTTTTGCAGAATCTTTAGCGCCTTGATTAGCTCAAACTGATCCTTGTCGGGATGAATACGGGCAGCAATGTAAACAATCCTTGGCTTTGACTGTTCAGAGTTGAGCCGCAGATCCAACGCGTCCACAAATGAGTAAAATTGCCTTACGTTTTTCATGCCTATTTGTTTTTGGAGATAATTGGCGTTGTCTTTGGAATTAGCGAATACCAAATTTGAATAAGCCTCTATAAAATCGTAATTTTCATGTAAATGACTATGGTGGTGGGTCAGCTTTTCCCGGGTTATCCAAATGTGAGGTTTGTTGGTAACCGCGGCCGCCAATGCTCCCCAGGGTATCATCAAAGTATTGGTGATGACGCAATCAATTTTACATTCTTTTATAAGTTCGGTTATTTTTTTGAAAGCTACCAGATTAGCAGCGCTTTCTTTGGCAGAATAAGCTCTGCCCCAGTAGTAGTATCTGATAGGTGTGCATTTTGCGCCAACTTCTTCTATCTTTTCAATAAACTCCCCAGGCCCGGGGGCAATAACATGCAGCTTATAGCCTCTACTTTTGGCAGATTTAATCAGTTCCACCAAAGAAAGTTCGCCACCACCTCTTAAGTTATCGGTATGGGCAACAAAAAGAATAGTTATAACCTTCTTATCAGACACGCTGTTTCTATTTTATATGAAATCCCGATTAGATTTTGCTATTAGTTTTAAAGTTTATAACTATGTCAACTACCTACTATTAAGCCGTATTTAAATTAGTAAGAAGTAGAAAGCGTGTGTTTATTTTTTTAATACTGCGCCAAGCCTGTTTGCCGCCCGTGTAACAAAACTCTTTCTATGAGCATACTGGACGATAATATCATCCCTTTTTTTAACAGCTGCTTTGTATTCCGAAATTTTTTCTATCAATCGCCATATTTCTTTACTTGAGGTATTAACTAGCCAATCATATCGATTATCAAGTTCCGGCGCGCGATATTTGAACCATCCCCCAGAATACTTACGGCATAGTTTACTATTCTTACGAACGAGTATGAGCTCACAAAAATTGGGCTCAATCTCGAGGTTATTAATCAGTCTCCTTTCCAGTTTCCAGAGTTTACCGAGTAGGATCGCGTGCTTCTTATTTTTTGGGTTAAATGAAACGGCAATTCTTCCTAACACCGGGTACATGAGTCCGCCATACAGAAGTCCTTTTATGCAGCAGAAATTGGATTGTAATGCGGGTAATATTTTTGGTGATTGAATAGCTTCATTTACCGAAAGTCCCCAGCGTAAAGGAGGCTGTACTTCATCCGTAACTTTCCCTGAATGATCAATTCGCAGCGAAGGGGGTAATTCCTTAAAGAATTCGTTGGCATATTTCAACTGACGATTGGTGTACTGTAAATAACGAGGCCCAATATAATCTACTAAAATGAAGACGCCGTTTGGTAGCATAGAATCAGCAATTTGTTCGGCGATTCGGTCTACTTCTTCAAAATGATGAAATGAGTGTGCTATTACTACTAAACCATAGTGTTTTCTGGGTAATTTAATCTTATTTACGTCCGACACTGAAAACTTTACATTTAACCCCAATGCTTTGCAGTAAGCTTTGGCTTTTTTCAGCGATTCTTTAGAGATATCAATTGCATCGACCGACGAACTTCTGGCTAATTTGAAGAGTGGTGCTTCTTGTTGCATATCACCGCATGCCAGAGCTAAGCCCGGTGTATTTCTTTCTATGATTTCAGCTAGTAGTTGATTGCGATTTCCGGCTGGATAAATTGTTTTGCTAACAAAAGGGGCAGCCAAGCGAGACCATGTAATTTCCCGATGCCTCTCAATATCCTTTACGTCAAAGTGTCTAGCCTCAGCCTCTAGTAACTTATCCATGCAGACACACTATACACTGTGATATGAATGGGATATGCATGGACTAATTTGTTTTTATGCTTATATCTGGTTGGACTAGGGCCTTAGTATTGAGGGTTGCGCCTCGAACAGTGAAACTAACGACACCTTCTTTCTTCACGATTACCTTCGGAACAGCACTGGAATAGTCGCTTACTGCAACATTGATAGTATAGACACCATTTGTTAAAGGATTTTGAATATTAAATTTGATAATCTTTTTTGTATCTTTTACAAACTGCAGATTCCCAATCTTAAACTTAGTATTAGCTGCGATGATTGTATTTTTATCTCGATTATTAATGCTAATACCGACATCTGCTATCTGTATCTCAGTCTTAGCATTAAGCACCAGCTCGATTTCAAAGTTCTTACCCGTAACAATGTCGTCTGTAATTTTACCGTCTTGTCTGGTTTTTAGACTTAATATCTTAACCGAGCTCTGATTACTATCACGTGAATCACTGGCAGTAATAAATTTTTGCTTTTCTTCGCGTATAAACATCTGCTCATATTTAGTAGCAATTTCTCGCCCGTCGCCTATATGCTTAATAACACCTGCATCTATTAAGATCACATGGTCACAAAAATTCTCAATTATCGACATATTGTGGGAAACCAAAATAATTGTTTTTCCAGCTTTTTTTAATTCAGAGAAGTAGTCGTAACATTTTTGTTGGAAGGCAGTATCACCAACAGCTAATACTTCGTCCAGTAGCAAGATGTCTGAATGGGCACGGATAGCGATAGAAAAAGCTAATCTTACCTGCATACCGGATGAATAGTTCTTTAATTTTTGGTCCATAAATTTCTCTATCTCTGCAAATTCAACAATATCGTTATACATCTTGAGCATCTCACGTCGGTTGAACCCAAGCAGAGCACCGTTTAAAAATACGTTTTCACGCCCAGTCAATTCGGGATTAAAACCGACTCCTAGTTCTATAAATGGAGTCAGCGAACCGTTAACAACAACCGTACCCCGGCTCGGCGCATAAATACCCGCCATTATCTTAAGCAGGGTGCTCTTTCCGCTGCCGTTACGGCCGATTATGCCAAAAAACTCGCCCTTTTTAACTTCGAACGAGACGTCCTTTAGGGCTTGATGAAGCTCATAAGTCCGTTTGCGGCGATAAAAATTTACGAACAACGACTTTACTGATCTATAACTTTCATGTGGTAGTTTGAATGACTTACTAATACTAGCGACGCTTACTGCAACCTCATTATCCATTAGAACTCCTTCTTGAGGTTCTAGCTTTTCTGGTATAAGAGCGTGACGGGGCTGATCCTTCCCAGTTTTGGACCATAATATATGCAGTGTACTCGACGTCATCCTTTTTTACTGGCCCGAATAGTATTTCTCTAACACCGAACCGCCCCTTCCCCCAAAGTGTGATGAGATAGGGCATTTGCACCAGATGTGCGCCAAACGGATCGAGTTGATTCGCCCTTACTACATGATGCCCTGTCGTATGCTCAATGATACATAATCCTCCAGGCCTAAGGCAGCTCATCCATGCGCTGAGGCATTTTTCAGGGTCATAACTATGATCAAACGAATTGCTATATATAAAATCAGCTTTCCCGAGCCATTCATGCTTAACCTCGTGGAAGTCCCATTGGATAGTATGAGGAAACTGAGTGGCAGTTTCGGAAATTTCCGTACCAATTACATCAGCTCCCAAGTACTTGCGAAACCACTTTTGTTCCAAACCACGCCTAGTTCCATGACATATCCCAAACGAGACTTTTCCGAGTTTCTTCTTGAGGTATTTAGAAAGGAAAATAATGTTTTCTTCCAGCACCCATACATGATCAAGTTTGTTTATATTTCCTACTTCCTGTATGTGCCTATACCTCTCGTAGTCGAAGTTGCCTTCTTCATCAACATATGAATAGAGAAAAAAGTCAGTACCGATTTCGTCTGCATGCGGGTTATTATTAAATTTTTGTTTTTTTCCCGTAGCAGTAATTTTTTTTTGAGTTCTTTTATAGAGATTCCTAAGTTTCAAAGAAAACTTTTTCATTTAAACATTCTCCGCAAAATATTTTGCTTGGGACTTAAAGTAGAGCAAGCCGCCAACAAAGGCAACAACGACAATCATAAAAGGGATAAACCTATACCACCCGCCACCGAATACCTGATATACCGTAAGTGTCTCGTGGCTAACGACCGAATAACGAGCCCCCTGAATGGATTGAGCCATTGGGTTGAGCATTATCAGTTTTTGAAATGTTAGATTGGTAATCAGAGCCAAAGGATAAATAATAGGCGTTAAGTAGAATCCGGCTTGCAAGATTACCTCCCAGATATAACTAACGTCCCGATATTTAACATATAGGGCCGATAGGAAAAGAGACAACCCGAGCGCCAATACATATACTTCCAGCAAGATAAGGGGTAGCCAGATTATCGTACCGGTGGGCTCAACGTGGTTAACAACTGCAAACACGGCTACTACAACCAGATTAAGCAACAGGCTAATGACAGCCGAAACACTTGCTGACAGAATAATAATCCAGCGTGGTATACGGATTTTCCTTATCAAACTTCCTCGCCCGACTATTGAGGTCAAGCTCTGCTTTGTCATCTCATTAAAGAAGCTCCAAATCACTATGCCCAGCAGTAGATAAACGGGGTAGTGGGGTATCCCTTTGCCAAGTTTTAAGAATTTAACAAAAACGATGTATAGAATCAGGAACATTAGCAATGGTTGGAGCAAGGACCATGCATAGCCCAGCGCCGAGCCTTGATAGCGCAGTTTAAAATCCGTCCGGACTAGTTCTGCCAACAGCGCTCGATTTTTCTTTGAAAAAGCATGCCTTAACATCAGTAACTGATACAGTATTATAGAGTAAACAGATGCATTAATCGATTGAACGGAGTTATGCCAAAACCCAAATCAGTACTTGTCACAGGTTGCGCGGGATTTATCGGTTCCAGCTTTACTGAGCAATTTAGGGATAAGTATCCCCGAACCGCCGTTGTCGGTATTGATGATCTTACAACGGGGAGGATAGAGTCCGTCAACCCTTCAGCTCTCTTCTACGAAGGCTCCATGCTGGACAGGACATTACTAAATAAAGTTTTTAAGCGACACTCTCCGGAGTATGTTTTTCACTTTGCGGCCTTACCCAGAGTGTCCTACTCCATAGAAAACCCGGTTCGTTCGAGTGAGGTAAACATTATTGGGACGGTTTCAGTACTTGAGGCCGCTAAAACGCATGGCATAAAACGATTTATATATTCTTCATCTTCTTCAGTGTACGGCGGCGCGAAAAAACTGCCTACCAAAGAAGTAGATAACCTGCCGGATCCGAAATCACCCTATGCAATACAGAAGTATATTGGTGAACCATTTTGTAGATCATTCAGCACATTATTTGGATTAGACACTATTTGCCTGCGTTATTTTAATGTTTTCGGTCCGGGTCAGTACGGTGATTCTGCCTATGCTACTGTTATTTCAGCGTGGCTGGAAGCACTGTATTTTCCGGATAAAAAACGTGCGTTCATTGAAGGTGATGGTAACCAAACACGAGATTTTTGTTTCGTTGACAATGCTGTATCGGCCAATATCCTAGCAATGGAATCTAAAAAACAGTTCATGGGAGATGTATTTAATGTTGCCCACGGTGAACAGTACAAATTGAACTATGTGAAGACGCTGATTGAACAACTAGCTAGACGAAGCTTGCAGCTTGAAAAGCGACCACCACGGCTCGGCGACTTTAGGCACTCCAAGGCCGATATATCTAAAGCTCAAAAACTGCTGAACTACCGGCCTGAGATTAGTTTCGAGCAAGGATTGGAACAGACAGTTAAATGGTTCGAGTCACGGCGTAAATAGATTTGGCTATGAAACTTACAACGATTGTACCTAATTGGAATGGGGCGAATAGTTTGCCGGCTTGTTTGGAGTCGTTGTCTAATCAAACGGTATCGGCCAGCATTACAGTAGTTGATAATGGTTCGACCGATGGCTCATTGGATATGCTTAAATCAAAATACCCCCAGATTGAAGTAGTTGAACTGCGCAAAAACAGAGGTTTCGCCGGCGGCACTAACGCAGGATTGAAGAGAGCAATAGTTCAAGGAGCCCAATATGTAGCTCTCCTAAACAACGACGCCGTGGCTAACAAAAACTGGCTAGAGGAACTGTTTGGCTATGCCAAGAAGCACCCTGAAGCTGGAATTGTTACCTCAAAGATACTCAACGCTGATGGAGCGCAGGTTGATAGCACTGGAGAGATGTATACCACTTGGGGGCTACCTTACCCGCGAGGTCGAAGGGAATCAGCTAGCGCCGGATATAGCCAGAGTGAATCAGTTTTTGGGGCGTCCGGTGCTGCCAGTTTGTATAGAGTAAAGGTGCTAAAAGAGATTGGTCTGTTTGATAATGACTTCTTTGCATACTACGAAGATGTAGATATTTCCTTCCGGGCCCAACTGGCTGGCTGGAAAGTTGCCTACCAACCAAAAGCAATTGTTTACCACCAGATTGGTGCAACTAGCTCAAAAGTTAAGGACTTTACCACCTACCAAACAATGAAGAATCTGCCTTGGCTGATGTGGAAAAATATCCCAGCTGGTTTGTTGCCCATGGTTTTACCGCGCTTCACTCTGGCCTATTTTATTTTTTACCTTAGCGCCACTGGCCGCGGCCAATTTTGGCCAGCCACTAAGGGGCTACTAGTCTCGCTTCTCAAATGGCCTAAAAAAATGTTCCAGCGGTACAAAATTCAAAAAAATCGAAAAGTCAGTCCCAGCTACATCCGCTCGATTATGATCTATGATTTACCACCCAATGCCCACAAGCTGAGATCTCTGCGTTCCAGATGGTGGAAATTAATCGGCAAGGCGCAAGCATGAGCAGGGTTGTTATTGATGCCAGGGAGTCGGGGACTAGTACTGGGCGATATGTTGATAAGCTAATCGAAAATCTTCACCAACTTAAGCCGAGTTTTGAGATCGTTGTACTGGCAAAAGCGCGGCGTCTCGATTTTGTTAAGTCCATTGCACCGAGCTTTGAAGTCATTGAGTCCAACTTCCAAGAATTCACGCTTGGGGAACAGCTGGGTCTTAAATTTCAAATCGCAAAACTCAAGCCAGATTTGGTTCATTTTGGTATGACACATCAGCCAGTACTTTATTGTGGCAAAACTGTAACCACCATTCACGACCTAACAACCGCCAGATTTGTTAATCCGGCTAAAAATCGGCTTATTTACGGGGTAAAACAGGGGGTTTACAGATGGTTGATCAAGAAAGTTGCCAAAAAGTCGCAAATACTGCTCACCCCAAGTCAATTCGTAAAAGACGATGTCGCACAATATGCTAATGTTAACGAAAATAAGATAATCGTAACCCACGAAGCCGCCGACCGTATAGCCGACGCCCCAAAACCCATCCACGAACTACAAACCACAGACTACCTCCTCTACGTTGGCCGAGCTACCCCACACAAGAACTTACAGCGAGCCGTTGATGCCTTTGCAATTGTTCAAAAGACCCACAAGGATCTTAAATTTGTCTTGGCTGGCGAGAATGATGCCAACTATCAACTTCTTAAAAACTATGCCGACTCGAAAAATATAAAGGGGTTAGTTTTTCCCGGTCGTGTCTCTGAGAGCCAACTGCGCTGGTTATACGAAAATGCCAAAGTCTATGTATTTCCAAGCTTATCCGAGGGCTTTGGATTGCCGGGGCTAGAGGCCATGACTCACGGTCTGCCAGTAGCCGCCTCCAACGCTAGTTGTTTGCCAGAAATTTACCAGGGCGGTGCGCTATACTTTGACCCGTTGTCGCCAGTTGATATGGCCAAGAAGATTAACCAAATTTTGGACCAACCCAAAACAGCCCAACAGCTCAAAACCAAAGGCCACAAAGTAGCCGTCAGCTACTCGTGGCAACGTATGGCCAAGCAAACCCTTGACGTATACACCAAAGTTCTTGGTACCAAGTAGTTCTTTTTCAAAGAACCAAATCTTCTCACACTTTGTCGGCAAAGTGTGGCAAACCGCTGGGCTAAGGTTTTTTCTTGATTGGCTCACTTGTCAAAGCAAAACAACAGCCAAAAGAGCTTGGTCGCTCGAGGCGACCTTCGAACATACTTTTGGCCGCAGTAGTTGTTTTGTTGACGCTCGCCATCAGGAATAAGCCAATGCCCAGACCCAGTTTATGAGATTCAAAGTTATCCCGAACATCTGATAAAACTGAGTGAGCGAGGGTTGAAAAATAAGCAGAACCGAGGACTGTCTGACCCCGCCATTGGCTGGTGAGTTCCGCAGGTTCACTTATATTGAGACCTATAGCGAACTTCAGCTTTTATCAGCGTTCGGGAGTTTTGCGCTACTTTGACGGACCAAAGTAGCTATTTACTTGACTAGTCAAGCAATTCATACCCATAACCCCCATCTACCAACAACGCTATAACGTTATAACGTCATACGCTCGAGGAACAACTATTAGGTCTGGCTTAGTTGGGTTGGGTATAAGGTTAGTTAGGCTATTTTTTTACTGTTTTTGGTTTGACAGTTTTTTTCTCAAGGACAGCTTCAGACGGCTCGCCTTCGGGGCTAACTTCGGGCTTCAAAACGATATGCCGATCCCTACCCTCCCCTTCCGACTCGGATGACAATCCGTAATCTGCTGCCGCTTTATGGACTATCCGCCTATCAGCCGCACTCATTGGTTCCAGCTTCATCAGTTCACCGCTGTCTCTTACCTGCTTAAACCACGTCTCGGCGTGCTTGGCTAAACGGTCGGCTCGGTTCTTTTTATAATCGGCCACGTCAACATTGACTCGGCTGTGACTATAGCCGTTGTTTCTAAGCGCCGTACTGATAATAAACTGCATAGCTCGAACATTATCGCCCCTTGATCCAATCAAAAAACCGTTTAGGTGGGTAGATGGAATGCTCAACTCAATCACTTCATCATCCTCGGTAGTGGCGTAAACATCGGTATTAAGACCAAAAAAGGACAGTAGGTCTTCAACATACTTCTTGGCAAAAAGTATAGCGCTCTCTATATCGTCCTTGGGCATTTTATTGGTCATCTTCTTCTCCGACGAGCCTTTTTCTTGCTCTTGAGGGCAGCCGTACCCGCATTCTTTTGCTCGTCCCGCAGCCGTGAGGCTTCCTCAGCGCTCATCGGTTGCTTGGCTTCCGGCTCAGCAAGAGCCACCGTTTCATCCTTAACATCATTTTTAACTAGCGCTTCGGCCTCTTCCACATCTTCACGAAGAATAATTGTTTGCTGGACTATAGCCACCAGACTGCTAACCAGCCAGTAAAGCGGCAGGGCCGAGGGCAGACCTAAGCCAATGATAAACACAAAACCCGGAATGAGATAAAGCATATTGCGTCCCAGCGCGGCGTTAACTTCTTGCTGATCAGCAGACTTTCCCCTACCGGCTTCGCTTAAAATCTTTCGTAAAGAACGGGCTTCCTTGTCTTGAGGCATCAACTGTTTACTTTGAAAGAACTGGCTGATTGAACCAGCAGCCACGATTATCAAAGCTGGAATGTATAGTCCTTCACTGCTCATCGCTGCCTGCGTCAAATCAACAGCTCCAAATAAGGTAGCATCAAATTTGCTAATATCGGCTATCAGTTCCTTCATCCAAGCCAGGTTGTGAAGGGCTGGATATGACAAATCGATAATTTGTTGTGGGTCTTTAACCAACCGGCTAATACCAATATATAGCCCAATCAGTATCGGTATCTGCACCAGCAGGATGCCGATACTAGAAAAGGGGTTAATTTCCCTTTCTTTATAAAGCTCCATCACCAACTGTGATTCTTTTTTTCTGTCGCCTTTGGATGCTGCTTTGATTTTTTTGAGCTCGGGTTGCAACCGGCGCATGGCCCGAGCATGATGAAGCTGTTTTTTAACTAACGGCCACATCAAAAGCCGAACAACAATGGTGAAGATGATAATGGCCACACCGAAGTTGTGACCCGGTAAAATGGCGTAAATTAGGGCCAGCAAATTAAATATCGGTTGGACGATTAGTGTCGTAAACATGCAGTGAAACTCTCTATAAGCTGTTGCTATGATACCACGCAACCCCTTAGGAAGTTTTTAATTTACCATTTACCACTTCCCATTAATTTTTCATTTCCCACTTTTTACTGCAACTACAGTAGCTACGTTTGTTAAGTGAGAATTTGTTAAATAGTTGGCTAATGTAAATTGTTATATGAGAAATACGTGTCAAACTTTGACGCGTTTTGATAGCACGCCGGCCGTAAGCAACTGCCGCTGGAGCTGTTGATTTAGTTCCGCTGAAGGTATGTCTAAAAGTTCTGGCTGGAAAATTGTTATGACAATATCGTAGGATCCATTTATCTGCGTGCCGAGCCCCTGTATTGCAGCGTAGACTCGACGGCGCATACGGTTTCGTCCAACCGCCGATTTGCAAACCTTACGGCTTACCACTACAGCAACCCGATAAGATGAACGTTGTTGGTTAAGCGCGTACTTAACGGAAAAAAGGGGGCCACGAATGGTTTTCCCTCGGCCATAAACGAAGCGGAGGCTATTTGGCCCAATAAACCGATGAGTTCTTGAGAGCATACTCATAAGCGTAGCAAAGCTGACAGCTCAGAGCTAATGGCTGACAGCTAGTATTTAGTGGGTTAGGCGGCTACGCAGTTTGAGTCGGCGGCGAGTTAATATCTTACGCCCGCCTCTTGTCGACATTCGAGCTCGAAATCCATGGACTCTACTTCGTTTTCTGGTCTTTGGTTGGTATGTTCTTTTCGGCATGAGTACACTCTACCATAAAGCCAACTTGGCCGTAGAATTCACTACACAAATTCACAAATTTGGGCTAGTTATCCACCAATAGCAAACTTTTTTCCACATTTTTACTGGGGTGGCTTTCACATGTGCAAAACTTCCATCTTGAATAAGCTTTTGGCTTGGTAGTGTGGTGTTTTTTGTTTAGGTTGTGGAAAAGTTGACGTTGCTTGTCTATAGTTAGTCTTAGATTCCGTCAAAACTCAAGGGTTTTGGTGAGGGTAAAAAACTAAAAGGGGTTATCACGAACTATTACACAATGCAGGATAGTGCGCTTTGGCAGACAGTTTTAGGACAGATCGAACTGAGTGTTTCTCGGGGAAATTTTATGACTTGGTTTAAAAAAACCCAACTGGTCCGCAACAAGGATGGGGTTGTGGTAATTGGTGTGCCGAATGTTTTTGTTAAAAACCATCTGGAGCGCAAGTTTAATTCGCTAATATCTAAGACTTTGAGCAAAAACGGCATTAAGGTTGCAAAGATCGATTATAAAATCCACACTGGTATATCTCCCAAGAATACTCTGACAGACACAGTACTAAAAAATCCCGGGCCCAAGACCACCCCTCCCCCCCAGGTAAGTCGGCCAAGCGATAACACCATGCACCCGGTCTACCGGCTGGGGCTTAATGAGCGTTACACGTTTGAGGACTTTGTGGTAGGTGCCAACAATGAACTGGCTTATGCTGCCTGCCAAGCGATTATTAAAAAACCCGGCGGTAAATATAACCCCCTTTTTATATATGGGGGCGTGGGTATTGGTAAAACCCACCTTATCCAGGCGGTTGGTAATGCAGTTTTGGCCACCAAGCCAAACGCCCGGGTTGTTTACACCAGCTCCGAACAGTTTCTGCGGGAATTTGTTGATGCCATAAGAAAAAAAACTATGACCGATTTTGCTAAGTTCCACCGGGGGGCTGATGTGTGGATTGTGGACGACGTCCAATTTTTGGCCGGTAAAGAAAAGGTCCAAGAAGAGTTCTTCCACACTTTCAACAATCTCTACCAAACCAACAAGCAAATCATTATGAGTTCTGATAAACCCCCTAAAGACATTCCCACTTTAGAAGAAAGGTTACGCAGCAGATTCAATCAAGGTATGTCCATAGACATGCAAAACCCAGACTTTGAAACTCGCTGCGCTATTTTGCACAGCAAAGCCTTGTCCCAAGAAATTGAACTACCCCAAGAAGTGGCCGAACTTTTGGCCCAAAGAGTTCAAAGTAATGTCCGCGAATTGGAAGGGTCCTTGAACCAGGTGTTGGCCTACTGTGAGATGCGTGGTAGCGAGCCCAGCCTGCAGACGGTATCAACTATGTTTGAGAGTGGCCGCTCCCGCCCCAAACACCTTAGCGCTCGTCATATTATTGAGCGAACAGCCAAGCACTTCCATATATCTATCGAGGAAATTTTGGGGCCCAAGCGTGATAAAGATATTGTGGTCCCCCGCCAAGTGGCCATGTATATGCTAAGGAGTGAGTTACACCTTAGTTTCCCTAAAATCGCCCATGAACTCGGGCGTAAAGACCACACCACCGCTATCCATTCAATCGATAAGATCGAAAAAGAGCTAAGCTATGAAACTCCAATTAAACAGCACGTTAGTGAGTTGAGGGAGAGGTTATATGCCTAGTAGTGAGCTTTCTGTAGTGTTTTGCTATACCTATATCTTATACTCTCCTTCTGGAAACACTTTTTATGTTGGGTTCACGCACTATTTGAGAAAGAGATTAGCAAAACATAATAATGGTTTAAATTTTTCAACAAAATTCAACGCGCCTTGGTTGTTGTTATATTACGAGGCCCATACAGACGAAGTTGATGCCAGAAGACGTGAGCGTTACCTTAAAACCACCGCTGGATCACGGGCTCTACACAGAATGTTGTCAAGTAAACTAGCTGGGTTGAAAAATTTAAACCGACAGAAAGTCTACAACTAGGTATGCCTAAGTGGAGAACGATGGGTAAAAACTGGTTACAAGTGTTTTGTTTGTCCACATTATCCACAAAGCAGGTCTCCACAAAATTTTTGGGTCTAATTTTTGACACAGTTTCTACCCAGACTTTTAAATTTGTCCACTTCTTTATAAACAGGTTTGGTGGCTATTCTAACCTGTTTACTAACCGCTTTTTCACAGTTTACACACCCCCTACTTCTAATACTAATTTAATAAAAGGATAGTTATGAAGCTTCAAGTAACTCAACAAAATTTAAATAAAGCGCTAAGTACCGTGGCCCGTGTAGCTAGCACAAGAAGTAGTTTACCAATACTTGCTAATGTATTAATAAAAGCTGAAAAAAGTCGTTTGAGTATATCAGCCACTAATTTAGATATAGCCATAACCCACCATATCGGATCAAAAATTGATAAAGACGGGGTGGTAACAATACCGGCCCGCTTAACACAAGATTTTGTTAGCAATTTGCCAGATAGCGTTTTAGATCTAACCCTTGATGGGCACAAACTAAGCATCGAGACAGATAAATATCAATCAACCATTAATGGAATACCAGCTGATGATTTTCCAGTAATGCCAGCAATTTCGGGTGGTGCTAAATGGCGGGTTGAGGCCAAGGAGTTTAAAAAATCTTTATCCCAAGTAGTGTTCGCCGCCAGTAATGATGATGCCCGGCCGGTGCTAACAGGGGTTTATTTTAATAGCCATCGCGGAGACGTAGTTGTTGCCGCCACTGACAGCTATCGTCTGGCTGAAAATAGGGTCGGTAAATCCAAACAGCCCATAAATTTCTTGGTCCCAGCCACGGCCATTAACGATGTGCTTCGGATTATTGCCGAGGAAGATAAAGAAGTTGTCATTACCCATGACGACCAACAAGTATCATTTGAAATGGGTGACGTAACTTTGGTGGCCAGATTGGTTGAAGGTAACTACCCAGATTATCGTAAACTACTCCCCTCAAAATTTGAGACGATAGCAAAAACCAAACGAGCCGATTTTGCCAACATAACAAAGGTTTCAAGCCTATTTGCCCGAGAAAGTGCTGGCAGTGTAACCATTAACGTAGATAAGAAGAATAGTCTGGTGAGCATCAAGGCCATAGCCTCACAAATTGGCGAAAACACCGCCGCCGCATCCGCCGAAGTGACCGGCGGTGGTGAGGTAACGCTCAACTCACGCTATCTAATAGATGCACTCAATGCATTTTCTGGTGAGGGAGTTGAATTTTGCTTTAACGGCAAGCTAGAGCCCTGCATTTTGCGTAGCACCACAGAACCCGGCTACACCCACCTAATCATGCCCCTGAGGTCGTAGACCTCAGGAGTTAGGAGCTATTTACCATCAACCATTTACCATTTGGCATTTATTTTTCATT
>Ga0155609_137_pt1 | contig 49966 bp, 66 predicted proteins | sample RifCSPhighO2_12_FD_107266 | JGI IMG/M metagenome (GOLD analysis project Ga0155609, IMG submission 107266) | Candidatus Saccharibacteria bacterium RIFCSPHIGHO2_12_FULL_48_21 | reverse complement strand
CGAGATGGTGCTTATGCAATTTGACGGACTAGAAAAACTTCGGCTGCTTAGCGAGACCGACTACCGCAATCTGCCCGACGGTCTGAGAAAGGCCGTTAGTGTTGGCATGGGCGCCTCGGCTCTCAAAGAGCTACTCGATGAAATCGAACTATCAAAACTAATCAAAAGCCTGACCAAAGAGGCCGACGGAGCCAAGGGCCAGCGTAAGAAAAAGATTATGAAACGCCTTAGATTACTAGAAGGCATGCAACGGGCTGGCATCGAGCCCAGCAGTATGTGCTTGAATGTTGTCCCGGTTATTCCTCCAGACTTGCGACCGATGGTTCAGCTTACTGGCGGTAGGTTTGCAACCAGTGACCTCAATGATCTGTATCGCCGGGTCATAAATCGAAATAATCGCCTCAAGAAATTAATCGAGCTTAACGCCCCTGAGGTTATTAGGCGCAATGAACAGCGTATGCTACAAGAAGCGGTTGACGCTCTAATCGATAATAATAATGCCCGCTCTGGCCGAGCGGTGGCGGCTACTGGTCAACGCCGACGCCTAAAAAGTCTATCCGATATGCTCAAGGGTAAACAGGGTCGGTTCCGACAAAACCTGCTTGGAAAAAGAGTAGATTACTCGGGTCGGTCGGTCATTGTATCTGGTCCGGAACTGTCGATGCACCAGTGCGGCCTACCAAAAACCATGGCTTTGGAGCTATTTAAACCATTCGTGATAGGTCGGCTGATAGACCAAGAATTGGCTCACAACATTCGATCAGCTACCCGGATGATTGAGATGAGCGAAATCGCTGTCTGGGACGCTCTTGACGAAGTTATTAAAGGTAAGTACGTACTTCTTAACCGCGCGCCAAGCCTGCATAGATTGAGCATCCAGGCGTTCCAGCCGGTTTTGATTGAGGGTAAGGCCATCCAGTTGAACCCCCTAGTCTGTAAGGGGTTTGGTGCTGACTTTGATGGTGACCAAATGGCTGTTCACCTGCCCCTCAGCGAGGCCTCACAAACCGAAGCCCGCGAAATTATGGCCAGCAATAAAAACCTGCTTAAACCGGCCGATGGTACACCCATTCTTCATCTCGAACAAGATATCGTCCTTGGTTGCTACTATCTGACATATGACAGGATGACGACCAATTTAAAACCATATGAGCTGTCTGGAATTGAGGAAGTCGTTATGGCTCTTGATGCCAAAGTGATAACCCTCCAAAGCCCGGTTAGGGTACCTTTCCGTGGCGAGATGCGCCAGACTACTGCCGGAAGACTACTATTTAATGAGCTGTTTCCTGAAGGTTTTCCCTTCCAAACAGAAACAATTACCAAGAAGAAGTTGGCTTCCGTTATGGCTCTGGCGCACAAAATGTACGGCCAGGAGGCAACCGCCAGGCTGGCTGATGATCTTAAAAACCTGGGCTTCCACCACGCTACTATTTCCGGGTTATCGATCGGCATGACAGACTTTTCTGACCTGCAAAAACTACCCGAGTTAGTCGCCGCAGGTGAAAAAAGAGCAACCGAGATCAGCCAGCAATTCGAAGAGGGCTTTATCACTGACGATGAACGTTATCGACTGACCGTTGAGACTTGGACCGATGTTGACTCAAAGGTCCAATCGGCCCTGGCAGAGCAGTTTATGACCGAAGAGAATACCATGTCGATCACTATAAATTCTGGTGCACGAGGCAACATCAGCTTGATGAAAGACCTGATCGGAATGATTGGCACTCGAGCCGACGCCACCGGCCGGGCCATTGAGCTGCCGATTCGTACCAACTACAAAAATGGTTTGTCACCGCTTGAGTACTTTACCGACTCCCGCGGAACTCGCAAATCATTGATTGATATTGCCCTTAGAACCGCCGACTCTGGCTACCTGACCCGCCGGTTAGTTGATGTCGCTCAAGACGTATTCACGCTTCCCAACGTTGCCGTCGACCCGGGCTTTCCAATCCATCGATCTGATGGCGAGTATGTCGGCCGCAGCTTTGCTGATCGGCTCGAAGGACGTTACAGCGCCGAAGCGGTTGGAAAACATGTTAGAAATGGTAAATTGATCACTCGTGATATCGCCAAAGCTATCGAAGATGACAGCACAGTTCTAAGCGTCAAAATAATGAGCGCTCTAAGCTGTGGCTCGGTCCGAGGAGTAAGCCGCGAGTCTTACGGTATTGATCTGGCAACCGGCGAACTGGTAGCGGCGGACTATCCGATAGGTGTAATTGCCGCCCAAAGTATCGGTGAGCCAGGAACCCAATTGAGTCTTGACTCTAAGCACCGAGCCGGCGCCGTCACAGCAACTGATGATGTTACCCAGGGTCTGACCCGTGTTGAGGAGCTTCTTGAGGTTAGAACCCCTAAAGGGCAAGCTTTCCTTACTGACATAAGTGGCATAGTTAAGACTTGGGAGGAAGATGATCAGATAATCGTTCAGGTGACGGCTTCCGACCAGAAGGCCATAAGATTACCGCTGGCCGGCCGACAGGCTCAGTTTACTGAGAACGACGACGTTGTCATTGGTGATATCATAGCCGCTCACGAAGACGGATCCGATCCAATAACGGCGCCAATGGCTGGCCAGATTCACGTTACCGAGACCTCTATCACCATAAAACCCCGGACTGCAGCCGTTGTCCGCTACGAAATACCCGGTTTCAGGCAACTGCTGGTGAGCAACGGCGACGAGGTTGCGACTGGCCAGAGACTAACTAGCGGTTCGATTAACTTGCATGAACTGATGCGCTTGCAAGGCATCGAAGAAACCCAGCGGTATATCATGAATGAGATACTCCATATCTTTGCCAGCCAGGGGCAAACCATCGCCGATAAACACCTCGAGGTAATAATTCGCCAAATGTTTAGCCGCGTGCAGATCGAAGATTCTGGTGGCAGTGAATATATTACGGGTGATGTAGTCAGCAAAGTTGCGGTAGTGGAAGCTAATGAAGCTCTAAAGTCAGCTGGAAAGAAGCTAATTCTGTTTAACCAGTTGCTCCTAGGAATCACCAAGGCCTCTTTAAGCACCGACTCATTCTTGTCGGCGGCTTCCTTCCAGGACACTACCAGAGTGCTGATTGGAGCGGCTACCAGCGGTAAAGTCGATAAGCTCTATGGACTAAAAGAAAATGTCATCCTTGGTCGCTTGATTCCGGTGGGGACTGGTGCTAGATCGGTCGATACAGTGGATACTGGTAAGGTAAAGGAATAACAATGCCTACCATAAATCAACTAGCTCGTAAGCCACGAAAGTCCACAACTGCTAAGACTAAATCACCAGCCCTGCAGAAAGTTACCAATAATCTAAAAACCAAGTCATACGAGAAATCATCGCCGTTTAAACGAGGTGTATGCATTCGAGTAACTACAAAAACTCCCAAAAAACCGAATTCGGCACTAAGAAAAGTAGCTCGTGTGCGGCTGACTAACGGACAGGAAGTATGGGCCTATATTGGCGGAGAAGGTCATAATCTCCAGGAGCACGCCGTAGTATTGGTACGTGGTGGACGAGTTAAAGATCTACCAGGCGTTCGTTACCATATCGTTCGGGGTGCACTCGATCTTCAGGGTGTTGCCAATCGAAAACAAGGGCGCAGTAAGTATGGAGCAAAAAAAGGAAAATAGGATGCTCCGTACTCAATTTGCAATTTACAATTATCAATGTTCAATGAATGTTCAATTCCCAATGAACAATGGGGGTAAATAATGGAAGAACTCCAAATCGAAAATGGAGGCAGTGTGGTGTTCCCCGAACTCAGAGCTGATCAACATATCTGGGATCGGGAATACCTTGAGACTTTCCTAGGGCGTCCCTTAACAATTGAGGAGGAACAGGAACTCTGGGATACAGGTGAAATTGCGGGGGTAACTGATTGATGCCTCGTAAAGTTACCAAAAGTTTAGTTCGACCAGTGACACCGGATAGGATTTATAACAGCGCCATGGTGACTAAACTTATCAACCGAGTGATGCTCAACGGTAAAAAGCAACTAGCTGAAAGCCTGGTTTACGGTGGCATGGAGAAGGCAGCTAAGAAGCTAAAGGTTGATAATCCTTTGGAGGTTTTTGACCAGGCTATGAAAAATATCAACCCGCACATGGAAACTCGTTCGCGACGAGTCGGGGGAGCTAATTATCAGATACCATTTGAGGTACGAGGCCAAAGGCAGCAACACCTCACAATAATGTGGTTCGTGGCCGCCGCTCGCGAAAAAAAGGGCATGAGCATGGAAGATCGCATCGCTGCTGAATTAGTCGACGCTTATAATAATACCGGCACAGCGGTTAAAAAGAAGGAAGACACTCACCGAGCTGCCGAAGCCAACCGAGCTTTTGCTCACTTTGCTAGAAGTTAGCCGACCCTCTTGACATAAGCTTATTGCGAGCGTACTTTTAGCTTGTAAGGAGAAAATCAAAATGTCAACGAGGGAAAGTGAAGTAAGTCCTCCGGTTGTCGACATGGGCGAAGACTACTGGGCTATTAACGGTTTGGGTGACCAGCGCCAGCTTGATGAGTTAGATCAACTTACGTGGACTCAGAGACTTGAAAGACGCCGAAGACTCAAGAAAACGGTTGGAGTGCTTGTTTTGGTCGGCAGTGCTAGTACCGTGCTCGGTGTTGCGACAAGACACCAGTACGAGCAGCGTAACAGCTAATTTGTTCTTTACCAGACACAGAGAGTGCTATCTGTTGTTGGTAGTGTATAATTATCATTAAAGGAAATAGAGCTAAATAAGTTTTGGGAGGTCCGAAAAGGGGCTTTTTAAATGGCACAAAAACAATACGAACTATCTGATCTGCGCAACATAGGCATTATTGCTCATATTGACGCTGGTAAAACAACTACCACCGAAGCTGTTTTGTACCGAACCGGTCTGAAGCATAAGATTGGTGCTGTTCATGAGGGAGAGACGACTACCGATTGGATGGCTCAGGAAAAAGAGCGTGGAATTACCATTACAGCGGCAGCTGTTACTTGTTTTTGGAAAAATCGCAAAATTAACATTATCGATACACCAGGCCACATTGACTTTACCGTTGAGGTTGAGAGGAGTCTTCGGGTGCTTGATGGAGCGGTGGTGGTCTTTGACGGCAAGATGGGTGTCGAGAGCCAAAGTGAGACTGTTTGGCGCCAAGCCGATAAGTACAATGTGCCGCGTATCTGTTTTATTAATAAGATCAACCAGACCGGCGGCGACTTTTATAGCAGTTTGGATAGCATCCATAATCGGTTGAGTAAACGGGCTTTCGTTATTCACTTGCCAATCGGTTTTGAGCAATCAGTCAATGGTGTTGTCGATCTAATCGATATGAAAAGTTATACCTACAAAGATTTTACCGACAAGGAATTGATAGTTGGAGAAGTTCCAGAAGACATGCAGCAAAAGGCAAAAAAGTATCGGTCGTTGTTGATTGAAAACGCGGTAGCCGAGGATGAGCAAATGCTGGAAAAGTATTTCGAAGTCGGCGAGGACGGACTGTCACAGGAAGATATTAAAAAAGCAATCCGCTCAGCGGTGCTGACCGGTAAGTTTTATGCCGTTAGTGGTGGTGATGGTCGAGGGGTTATCGTCGAAAAATTGCTTGACGCAGTAACCGATTTTTTGCCCAACCCATTGGACAGGGGTAGTACCTGGGGAACCGATCCTAAAACAGGTGATGAAACTGAGAGAAAACCAAATGCCAGCGAGCCATTTTCTGCCCTGGCATTCAAGATCGCAACCGATCCATTTGTTGGCAAGCTAGCCTTTTTCCGGACCTATTCGGGCAAAGTGACTACCGGGAGCTATGTATTAAATAGCACTAATGGTGAAAAAGAACGTATCGGTCGGCTGGTACGTCTGCACGCTGATAAGCGAGAGGATGTCGACAGTATTGAAGCTGGCGATATTGCGGCCATAGTGGGGCTTAAGAGTACGGCTACTGGCCACACTCTTTGCGATCCCTCACATCCAGTAATTTTGGAGAGTATAACCTTTCCTGAACCTCCAGTAAGTATTGCTATTGAACCCAAAACCAAGGCCGACCAAGAAAAGATGAGCACTGCCTTGCAGAGATTGGCCGAAGAAGACCCAACATTTCGCATTAGACTGGACCACGAGACTGGCCAAACGATTATCTCCGGAATGGGCGAGCTTCACCTTGAGATAATTGTTGATCGTATGAAGCGTGAATTTACCGTTGAAGCCAACGTCGGCCAGCCACAGGTTGCTTATCGGGAAACTATCCGCAAAGACAACGTTGAGGCCGAGGGCAAGTATATCCGGCAAACCGGCGGCCGAGGTCAATACGGACATGTGTGGCTAAAGATCAGTCAAAACGAAGCCGGTGCTGGCTTTACATTCAAAAATAGTATCAAGGGCGGATCCATTCCGGCCGAGTATATTCCAGCCGTTAAAGCCGGTGTTGAAGAGGCGATGGCTAACGGTGTCATTGCTGGTTATCCGGTAGTCGACATCAACGTTGAACTTTACGACGGTAGTTTTCACGACGTTGACTCCTCGGAGATTGCCTTTAAGATCGCTGGCTCAATGGCCCTACAGGAAGGAGTTAAAAGGGCCGCTCCGGTTCTTTTGGAGCCAATTATGAAAGTTGTAGCTGTAACGCCCGAGGACTTTATGGGCGATGTTATTGGCGATTTAAACTCCAAGCGAGGCCGAATCGAAAGCCTGGAGGATCTGAATTCCGGCATTAAGCAGGTAACGGCCTTTTCGCCGCTTGGTGAAATGTTCGGCTACACTACCAATTTACGTAGCATGACCCAAGGTCGAGCCAGTAGCAGTATGGAGCTTGACCATTACCAGGACGTACCGCCTAACGTCGCTGAAACTATCATTGCCAAATCGAGTAAATAGTTTACAAATTTCGTAAATATTATAAAATTTCTTTATCGGAAAATTTGAACAAGGATCGACAGCCGTCTTAGTCCCTGGGCAGGGATGCCATTACCCCGGAATGGGTGAGGACTTATATAACAGCTCTGAAATAGCCAAACGGGTATTTTATGATGGCAGTAAGGTAACCGGCATCGACTTAGCTGATGCCTGTTTTGGTAGCAGCACATCGTCACTGGAGAGCACCCGCGTAGCCCAAGCGGCTATCGGGGCTGTTTGTCTTGGAACCCTTCTGGATCTTTACGACAAGGGCTTTAAACCATCCGCCGGTAAGGGTCATAGTGCTGGCGAAGTGACGCTTCTCGGCGGGGCCGGCATACTATCGGTCAGTGAGACCTTTGGATTAATTAAAGCACGGAGTGAAATAACCCATCAGGCGTCGATAGAAAGACCGGGAAAAATGGCGGTTGTCCGCCATTTGTCGAAAGATCAGATTGCCAGCGCCATAGCCGATATTTTGGCCGAGGGAAGAACTTTTATTATCAACTTCAATAGTACCAGCCAAAACGTCCTGAGCGGTGATGAGGAGACGTTAATCCGGGCTCGCGAGGTGCTGAAGAATAAAATCGCTGGGGCCAAGTTTAGCATCTTAAAAATTAGTGGTGCCTTTCACTCGCCCTATCATATGGGCCCAGCAGTCGAGCCGTTTTACGAAGCAGCCCAGCATTTGTCTTACCGTGAACCAAACTTCCCTGTGATGCTCAATAATACTCGCTATTTGCACGAGTTGGGTACCGATAACCTGGCCGCCTACTTATCAGGGCAACTGGTATCGAGTGTTGACTTTGTAGGTGGTGTTGGAAGGCTATATCGGGACGGTATTACCGATTTTGTTGATGTTGGCCCCAAACCAATCCTTGGTCACCTGGTACAAGAAGATTACGGCGACCGAGTTAGGATTTACACAGCCAAGGAGCTAACAGATATCTATGATCTAAATTCGTCGTTAGCGAACTCTTTACAAAAAGATTGATTTTACCTTATAATTAACCAGGTAAGTTGCGTGGGTGTTGCTATTTGTGTGCTCGCGTAAATGAATAATTAAATGATCGGGAGATATTTTAATGGCAGATTTTGATCGCAGTAAACCACATATTAACATTGGCACCATGGGGCACGTTGACCATGGTAAAACTACGCTAACGGCGGCTATTACTCACGTCTTGGCTAAGAAAATGCCCAGTGAGATTAATAAACCAGTCAGCTACGACCAAATCGACAACGCTCCGGAAGAGAAGGCTCGCGGAATTACGATTGCCACCTCTCACCAGGAGTACGAAAGTGAAAAGAGACACTATGCTCACGTTGACATGCCTGGTCACGCCGACTACATCAAGAATATGATAACTGGCGCTGCTCAGATTGATGGTGCCATACTGGTGGTCTCAGCAGCTGATGGCCCAATGCCCCAAACCCGCGAACACGTCTTGCTGGCTAAACAAGTCGGTGTACCTTCTATCTTGGTATATCTCAACAAGATGGATCTAGCCGACCCAGAGCTGGTGGAGCTAGTTGAGGCGGATATCCGTGAACTTCTAAAGAAATACGAATTTGACGAAAAGGCCCCAATTATCAAGGGGTCAGCTACTAAAGCACTAGAAGGCGATGCTGACAGCGAAAACTCCATCATGGAGCTCGTTAAAGCACTCGATGAATACATTCCTGAGCCAAAACGCGATCTAGATAAACCATTCATGATGGCCGTTGAGGACGTCTTCTCGATCAAAGGCCGAGGTACGGTTGCTACCGGACGCGTTGAAACCGGTGTTGTCAAGGTCAACGAAGAAATCGAGATCGTCGGTATTCGACCTACCAAGAAGTCGGTTGTTACAGGTGTTGAGATGTTTAAGAAAAATCTTGATCAAGGACAAGCTGGTGATAATGTTGGTATCTTGCTTCGAGGTATTGAACGAGACGATATCGAGCGCGGTCAGGTTCTAGCCAAGCCCGGTAGTATTACTCCACACACCGAGTTTGCCAGCGAGGTGTATATCCTTACCAAAGAAGAGGGAGGCCGACACACACCATTCTTCAAAGGCTATAAGCCGCAGTTCTACTTCCGCACCACCGATGTGACCGGCGAGGTTGAACTGCCAGCTGACAAAGAAATGGTTATGCCCGGCGACACCGTCACTTTCAATGTCAAACTACAATCGCCAATTGCCATGGAACAGGGGCTACGCTTTGCTATTCGTGAGGGTGGCAAAACTGTTGGTGCTGGCGTAGTTACTAAGATAACCAAGTAACTTTGACCAAACTAAGTGGCAACAACAGATAAAAACCCTAAGGTCGGCGCCGAAGTAGAGACAAAACAGCGGATTCGCATTCGACTTAAAGCCTATGACCACAAAGTCATAGATCAATCGGCCAAGCAAATTATTGAGACAGCACTGCGTACCGGGGCAACAATCTCTGGCCCGATTCCTCTGCCAACCAAGAAAAGTACTTTTACGGTCATCAAGAGTCCGCATGTCTATAAAAAAGGCCGCGAGCAGTTTGAAATGAGGGTCCACAAACGTCTTATCGATATTAGCGATCCAACACCAAAGACCGTTGATTCACTGATGAACCTTAGCCTGCCGGCTGGTTGCGACGCCGAAATCAAAATGTAACTCCCCGACTCGAGTTATTTCGGTAAATATTGTTAAATTTGCTACAGATTGACAGATTAGCCGAAGGCATGCTAATCTGTTAAGCGATAACGACATCGATCTGGAGTCGGCATCAGTCGGCTTGACAAACAGCCAAGTCGAAACTAGCCGGACCAGACATTTTTTAGCTTCAAAAACTAAAGGTGCGTTAGTTTAATATGCCAACAATAAGTATAGGTAAAGTAGTTGAAAGCACTAATTACACAAAAGATCGGTATGTCCAGCGCCATCAACGACAAGGGCTCTATGGAGCCTGTTACCTTACTCTGGGCCAAACCCAACGTTGTGATGGCCATAAAGGATCAGGAGAAAGATGGCTACCGAGCAATCCAGCTGGGCTTTGGTCAGGTAAAGAACCCCTCTAAACCCCTCCAAGGCCAAACCCCCGAAGGCAGCCCTACACCAAAAATTATTCGAGAGTTTTCAATTACGGACTCAAATCTAGCACCAAAGGTCGGCGATACACTAACCGCCGACCTTTTTAGGGTTGGCGACGAGGTTAAAGTAACTGGAATTAGTAAAGGAAAGGGTTTTGCCGGGGTTATTAAGCGCCATGGGTTCAGTCTTGGCCGTAAAACTCACGGTGGCCGTAGCTATCGCCGACCGGGTTCAATCGGTTCAATGTACCCGCAACGAATCTTTCCCGGTAAAAAGATGGCCGGCCGGATGGGTAATTCACAAGTTACCACCAAGGGCTTAACTGTTGCTTTGGTTGATCCGGAGCTGGCTATAATCGGTGTTAAAGGCTCGGTCCCCGGCCCCAAAAAGGGCATTGTATTAATAACCGAGGTAGGCAAATGAGTATCGCTGTTTACACTAAAAACGGTGGTAAATCATCCACAACCGTTAAGCTTGATAAAAAGATTTTCGGGCTCAAACCTGAGCGTCATGATCTACTGCACCAGTCTTATAGGGGTTATTTAACAAATACTCGGCAGAATAACGCCAAGGCAAAAACTCGGGCAGATGTTTCTGGTGGAGGCAAGAAGCCATACCCCCAAAAGGGCACTGGCCGGGCCAGATTTGGTAGTTCCCGAAATCCTATTTGGCGCGGTGGTGGTGTGGCCTTTGGGCCGACTGGTTCACAAAACTTTAAGCTTAAATTAAATCAAAAGGCCAAGCGGCTGGCTATCCGTCAGGCGTTGAGCCTAGCAGCCAGCGAAGGAAGACTGAAAATTGTTGAAGACTTTATCCCAGTCGATGGCAAAGTGAAACCAACAGTTGAATTGCTAACAAAAATTGAAGCCCAAGGCCGAGTCCTAGTAGTTGTTGATCAACCCAGTGAACTTGCCAGGAGAGCCACTCAAAATATCGAGAACCTTAAACTGGTTCGAGCCTCTCACCTATCAACCTTTGATCTTGTTAATGCCGATTGGGTGGTTATGACCAAGCCGAGTTTAGCGGTGATTGACAAGTGGTTGGGAGAGTCCAAATGAAGCCGGCCACCACCAAACAGACTGACGTCAAACAACAGGCCAAACCAGCGCCGGCTAGAATGAGTTACTTTGGCAATAATATAACTTTGGAGCCAGTGATGAGCGAAAAAGCCTACAACTTAAGCGAGCAGCTAAATACCTATGTCTTCAAAGTTCCCGCCAACGCCAACAAACAGACTGTTGCTGGCAGCGTAGCCTATCAGTACCAGGTCAAAGTTAGAGGCGTTCGATTAACTAAAACCGCCGCTAAAAGTAAGCGACTTGTTACGAGACGTGGGCGCAACGTCTACCGGGGGCAGTCGACCAAAGTACATAAAGCTTACGTGACCCTTGAACCGGATAACCAACTACCAATATTTGCGGCCCTTAAAGAACAGGAGCAGAAAGCAGCCGCTACTAGTAAAGCTGAGACTAAGACCAAAAAAGCTGAAACTCCAACCGACACAAAGGTAGTGGCTGAAACTAAGCAAAAAAAAGCAGCTGATGAGAAACAATCTAAGCCTCGAAGGCAGTTTTGGAGAAGTAAGTAATGGCCATCGTGTCCTACAAGCCAACCAGCCCAGCTAGGCGCCAAATGACGTCACAGGATTTCTCGGCAATTACCACAGATAAGCCGCGTAAGCAGTTACTTTTGGTAAAAAAAGCGGCCGTCGGGCGGAATAATCAGGGTCGAATTACCACCAGACATCGGGGTGGTGGCGTGCGACGTTTTATCCGATCGACGAACTTTAAAATGCCAGCTGGTACCGAGCTGGTCGTTGAATCAATCGAGTATGACCCCGGAAGGAGTGCTCGAATAGCTCTTGCCAAAGATCAAAACGGCCACTATCATTACATACTTGCTACTCAAGGTGTAAAAGTTGGTTCTAAGTTATCAGTCGCCGACGAGCTACCAATCAAAAAAGGTAATCGCCTACCAATTAAAAATATCCCGGTCGGCACGACCATTCATAACGTGGAGTTACAGCCGGGTAAAGGCGGTCAGTTAGCTCGAAGTGCTGGTGCCAGAGCCCAACTATCAGCCAAAGAGGGCCAGCAAGCCCATATAAAGTTACCAAGCGGCGAGATCAGGACTGTTGGTATTGAATGCATGGCTACAATTGGTGCAGTTGGTAACGAAAAGCATCAAAACGTGGTTATTGGGAAAGCCGGTCGGAACCGCCAAAAAGGTAAGCGTCCAACGGTAAGGGGCGTTGTCATGGCTGCTGTTGATCACCCGCATGGTGGCGGCGATGGCGGTAGGCACCGTATGGCTAGGCCGCCGACTACCCCATGGGGCCAAAAAACACTGGGATTTAAAACCAGAAGCCGCCGGGCCAACAACAAGCATATTATCCGTTCACGTCATCAAGGTAAGAGGAAGTAAAGATGGGAAGATCATCAAAAAAAGGACCGTTTGTCGATCCCAAACTGGCAAAGAAAATCGCTGCCCTGGGAGCAAATGATAGGACAGTGATTCGTACTTGGGCACGAGCCAGTACCATTGCTCCCGAGTTTGTCGGTTACACCGTTGCTGTTCACAATGGCAAAGTCCATGTGCCTGTTTTTATAACCGAGAATATGGTTGGCCACCGGCTAGGTGAATTTTCGCCGACTCGAAAATTCCGGTCTCACGGTGGTAAATTAGCCAAAAGTCAGGATATCAAGGGAGCTTAAGATATGCCAGCTATAGCGATTGCCAAAAGAGTCATGATTTCCCCTCGAAAGGCGGGGGTAGTGGTCGATTTAGTCAGGGGCCGAAGTGTTGCCGATGCTCTGGTAATTCTTGACCATACTCCCCGGCGCTCAGCAAAAACGATCAAAGAAACTATAAAATGCGCTCAAGCCAACGCTACTCACGACCATAATCTAAAACCGGAAAGTCTACAGATTACATCGATTACTGTAACTCCTGGTCCGCGTTATAAACGTTATCGACCGGCGGCTAGAGGCCGAGCCCTGCCGTATGCCAGACAGACCAGCCATATTCGAGTTGAGGTTGATGGAGTAATTCGAACCATCAAGAAACCAGCCGCTTCATTAACCGAAAAAACATCACAAACTAAGGAGAAAAAGGTCTAGAATATGGGACAAAAAGTTAATCCTATCAGTATGAGATTGCAAGTTAATAAGGACTGGCGCAGTAAGTGGTTTGCCGGTAAAAAAGATTACGCTGCTTACTTAAAACAGGACTTGGCCGCCCGGCGATTGATAACTCAAAAACTTGGTAGCCGGGCATCGGTTAGCAAAGTAGATATTGAGCGCTCACCGAATTTGGTAACCATCAATATCTCGACCGCTAAGGCTGGTGTGGTAATCGGCCGAGGAGGAACTGGCGCCCAAGAGCTAAAGACCTTAACTGAAAAACTTTACGGTGTACCGGTTCAAGTTAACATCGAGGAAATTAAACGACCCGAGCTACATGCCAAATTGGTAGCCGAAAATATCGCCCATCAATTGGAGCGCCGGATTGCCTTTCGCCGGGCTATAAAGTCGTCGGCGGCGGCCAGCATGCGAGCCGGCGCCAAGGGCGTACGTATCGAGGTTTCTGGACGCCTTGGAGGCATGGAGATGAGCCGCCGCGAAAAAGAGACTCAAGGCAGCGTGCCATTGCATACGCTTAGGGCTGATATCGACTACGCTGCTGCCAGAGCTCTGTACCCAGGTGCCGGTATAGTCGGCGTTAAAGTCTGGATCTATAAGGGCGAGGTCCAAGGATAAGGATACGACTATGTTAATGCCATCAAGGACAAAATACCGGAAAGTCATGAAGGGCCGTATCATTGGCGGAACCGCTACCTCGCTTAACGAGCTGGCTCACGGCCGCTATGGACTGGCAAGCCTGCAAAGTGAGAGAATATCAAGCCGACAGATTGAAGCCGCCAGGCAGGCAATGACCCGATATATAAAGCGAGGCGGACAGGTCTGGATTAGAATTTTTCCACATACCCCAGTTACTAGGAAGCCGCAAGACGTCAAAATGGGTAGTGGCAAGGGTAACCCCGAATTCTTTGTAGCCAAAGTTAAGCCAGGAACAATTATGTTTGAGATGGACGGCGTTACTGAAGATGTGGCCCGTGAAGCCATGCGACTGGCCGGCCACAAATTACCAGTAAAGACAATCTTTGTTAGCAAGCAGGAGCAATGATAATGAAGATTATTGAAGTCCGGAAATTAACCACTCAACAGCTGGCCTCCCAGAGCACCAACTTGCGTGATGAGATAGCCGAGTTGCGTCGCCGTACATTAGGCGGAGAGGTCCAAAACGTCAAGCTGCTGAAGTCGAAGCGACGAGACCTAGCCCGAATGCTAACCGTTCTTACCGAGCAACTAGCTAAGGAGAAAATGTGATGGGACGAGTGATTATTGGGCGGGTCACCAGCGATAAAGCCGATAAAACAATTGTCATTTCGGCAGCTACCCAAGCCACCCACCCTCTCTACAAGAAGCGCTATACAATAAACCGGCGCTACATGGCTCACGATGAAAAAAATCAAGCCAAAGTTGGCGACCGGGTATCAATTGCTGAGACCAGACCGATCAGTTCTAAGAAAAGATTCATTTTAAGTAGGATAATCGAACGGCACGGAGTGAAGTTTGAGGAAACCGACGCTACGGCCGACGTAGCCGAATTGCTTGAAAAGCAGGAACCAGAGAAAAAGACATGATAGCCCAGGAGACAAATTTAATCGCTTGTGATAACAGCGGCGCCAAGTCGATTCGCTGTATACGAGTATTGGGGGGTAGCGGCCGCCGTTATGCTCGAGTGGGCGACATTATTGTCGCCAGTGTTAAAACCGCTAATCCAACGGGGGCTGTCAAGAGAAAAAGCGTTATCAGAGCCGTAGTTGTTAGAACCCGAAGTCCGATCAAACGTCCCGATGGAACGGTTGTTCGTTTCGACGATAATGCCGCTGTGGTATTGGCTGAAGACAATAAGACACCTCGGGGTACCCGTATATTTGGTCCGGTACCAAGAGAGCTACGGGAACGTGGTTTTACTAAAATTGTTTCGCAAGCGCCGGAGGTGCTATAAGATGAGCACTAAAATATTTAAAATTCGACTCAAAAAAGGCGATACAGTTATAGTTCGATCAGGTAAATATAAGGGCCGTAGTGGAAAAATAACGGCTATTCACCCCGAGCTGAATAAAGTAACCGTAGAAGGCATTAACGTTGTTAAACGGCATTACAAACCGTCACGGGTCCATCCTCAAGGCACAATACTGGAGATCGCCAAGCCCATTTGGGTAAGTAAAGTTGCAATAGTTGATAGTTCGACAAAAAAGGCATCTAAAATCGGTTATCAATTCACCAAAGAAGGTAACAAGGTTCGCTATCTCAAGAGCTCTGGACGGGGGATAAAATAATGGCTAAAGATGAGTTAGCTACCAAAATGGTATATCAGGCACGATTAAAGCGGCTGTATCAGGACGAAATTGCCCTCCAGCTGAAAGATGAGCTAAATTTATCAAATATCCACCAAGTCCCAAGGTTAAGAAAGATAGTTGTTAATATTGGGCTCGGTAAGGCAGCTGATGACAAGAAAATCCTAGAAGTTGCCACTAACACACTGCGAAAGATTACCGGACAACAACCGGTGAGAACTAAGGCTAAAAAGTCGATCGCTAGTTTCAAACTGAGAGCTGGCAGCACGATTGGGCTATCGGTTACCCTACGAGACCAAAGAATGTACGAGTTCGCCGATCGGCTGATAAACGTTGTCTTGCCTCGGCTCCGAGACTTTAGAGGTGTAAAAAGTTCGTCCTTTGACCAAAACGGCAACTATAGTCTTGGTTTCTCTGACCAATCGGTTTTTCCCGAGTTGTCCTATGAAGAGACATCAACTCCGCACGGACTGCAGATTACTTTCACCATAGCCCCGAGCTCAAAAGAACAATCTAAGTTGCTTCTAGAAAAACTTGGTATGCCGTTTGATGATAAAAAAGGAGGAAATGATGGCTAAAAAGTCAGTACTGGCCCGTGACGTTAAGAGGACTAAATTAATTGCCAAATACGCTGCTAAAAGAGCTGAGTTAAAAGCTGTTTCAGACTACGATGGATTGGCCAGATTGCCACGGAATTCTAGTCCGAGCAGAGCCAAGAATCGCTGTTCCGAGACCGGCCGAGGACGAGGCTATATGCGGCAATTTGGTTTGTCTCGTTTGTCGTTCCGAGAGCATGCCTCCAAGGGAGAGATCCCCGGCATTAGTAAGAGTAGTTGGTAGTTAAGGAGTAATACTTATGGTAAGCACCGATCCCATCGCCGATATGCTGAGCAGAATAAGAAACGCCGCCAGCGTTAATAAGACTGATATTTGGCTACCTCATTCCCAACTTAAGCAACAAATAGCCCAGATCCTAGTCGACAACGGATTTTTGGTACGAACTGAACTGGTTAAGGAAAAGGATCAACAAATGCTCCATATAGCCATCAGTGACAACAACCAACCAATTAAAATCAGCGAGATTGAGCGAATGAGTCGTCCGGGACGAAGAATGTACACTGCCGCCACCGCCATCCCGGTCGTTAAACGTGGTCGCGGTATCGTTGTAATTTCAACCAGCAAGGGAATAATGACTGGCCGCCAAGCCAAGGACCAAAAACTTGGTGGCGAGCTAATCTGCAAGGTTTATTAATCATGAGTCGAATCGGAAAATTACCCATCGAGCTACCCAGCGGCGTCAACGCTGAGATTTCGGATGGTAGCGTAACCATCAGCGGCCCTAAAGGATCATTGAGTCAGCAAATACCACATGGTATAAGCGTTGACTTGCAGGGCAGTCAGCTAGTAGTTAAACGATCTAGCGACGAAGCACTTGATAAGGCAAATCATGGACTTATTAGATCACTACTGGCCAATATGGTAGAAGGTGTTAATCAGGGATTCAGCCGTCAGCTTGAAATCCACGGTGTTGGTTACCGGGCTCAAAACCAAGGTAATGAATTAAAACTCAATCTTGGGTATTCTCACGACGTGATATATAAAGTTCCTGAAGGCGTCACGGCGAGCGTTGATCAGAACAAGATTACGGTTACTGGTATCAGTAAGCAGCAAGTTGGTCAAACGGCAGCTGAAATTCGGGCTTTACGTAAGCCAGAACCCTATAAGGGTAAAGGTATCAGGTATAGCGACGAGAAGGTACTTCGCAAGAGCGGAAAGAGTACCAAAGAGTAGGATGAGAAATTATGGATAATCTCAAGCACAAACAAGCCATGGCCCAGCGGAGAGGGCGAAGAGTGAAGCGCTCAACAATGACTAAAAGTGATCGACTACGACTAGCGGTCTACATTAGTAATCGCAATGTAACGGCCCAGGTAATAGACGACGCTAGTGGCAAGACCTTGGTTTTTGCGACGTCTGTTGGTAAGCCTTCAGCCGATGCCAACCTAACTAAAGTAGCCGCTGCTGTGGGTACTGAAATAGCCCAAAAGTGTCAGGCCGCAAAAGTTAAGAAAGTCTATCTGGACCGCGGCAGCCGTAAATATCATGGTCGAGTCAAGGGCTTGGCTGATGCGGCCAGAGAGAAGGGATTGGAGTTCTAATTATGGCACAGCAACGAGGCAATCGAAGAATGCCCACAAGCGAAGACAAACAGTTTGACGAGCGGGTTGTAAATATCAACCGAGTGGCCCGGGTAGTCAAAGGTGGCCGACGTTTTAGGTTTCAAGCATTGGTTGTGGTTGGAGACCGTAAGCGGGGTGTTGGCGTAGGAGTTAGCAAGGGTTCGGACGTTACTGTAGCGGTCAACAAAGCCACTGAAGCTGCTAAGAAAAAGATGATTAACGTTAACATGGCAAAGGGGACGATCCCCCATGAGGTTGAGGCCAAGGTTGGTGGCGCAAAGATTCTGATTATTCCAGCATCGCCTGGAACAGGATTGATGGCTGGCGGGGTTGTAAGGGTTATCCTAGAGGTAGCTGGCATCGATAACGCCCTTTCCAAGTCACTGGGTTCAAGTAATAAAATAAACTGTGCTTATGCCACCATTGCTGCCCTAAACCAGCTGACGCCAGAAGCTAACTGGATCACTAAAAAACCAACGAAAAAGTCATGAAATATAACGAGCTTCACCGGTTATCCACAAAAAAGAAAGCCCAAAGAGTGGGCCGTGGTATAGCTGCGGGGCGTGGGAAGACAGCTGGCCGCGGTACAAAGGGTCAGGGTTCTCGGAAAAGCGGCGGCGTTCGCCTTGGCTTTGAGGGCGGACAAATGCCGCTATATATGCGCCTGCCCAAACTACGGGGCTTTAGGAGCTTACAACCGAAAACCACTACCGTAAATGTCGGTGACATTGGTCGCCTAAAAAATGTCACCATAGACAATCAAACCTTGTATGAAAACGGGCTTATAGATAATCCCCACGTGCTGGTAAAGGTTTTATCAAACGGCGAGATCAAACAGCCTAAAAAGATAAAACTGCAACTTATCTCAAAGACCGCTGAGGCAAAAGTAAAGGCCGCTGGTGGAAGTTTTGAATCCACCACTCCTTTAAAAAAACACCCAAAAACTGAGACAGCTAAATAATCCAGGCGCCTCACTATAGTCACCAAAAAGCACCTTACGGTCCGACTGACTTGTGTATACTGTATCTGATATAAGCAATATGAGGGTTAGAGCCAAAAACACGTTATGAATTGGTCTATTATCGCTAAGTCGTTGGGCCACCACGAGATGCGCAAGCGGATTTTTGCAGTTCTGGGCATCATTCTGGTCTTTAGAATTTTGGCCCACGTTCCGGTACCTTTAAGCGACCCTGAAACCCTAAAACAGGTCCTTGAAAACCTCTATACCCAGACTAACAGCCAACAGCTGCTGGGCTTTTTGAATGTTCTGTCTGGCGGTGCACTGGCTAACTTTTCAATTATGCTTGTCGGGTTGGGGCCGTATATCAATGCTTCGATTATTATGCAGCTACTCACTAAGGCTATCCCGAAACTGGAAGCTATGAATAAAGAAGGTGAATACGGTCGTCGGAAGATAAACCAGATGACCAGAATGCTGACCTTTCCACTGGCCATCATCCAGTCGATAGGTACTATCTATTTGATTCGCGGTGCGGCCTCCAGCATCGGTGGGCTGGGCGATATAACCGCCAATACATCGACCGGCCAGTGGGTATTGATGGTTGCCGCCTTAACCGGTGGGGCAATGATATTGATGTGGCTTGGTGAACTCATCACCGAAAGAGGCATCGGTAATGGGATTTCCCTCTTGATTGCCATTGGAATCGTCGCTAGTTTACCGGTTATGATTGGCAGTCTAGCGGGAGCTGTTTCTTGGGACAATACCCTAGGTAGTGACCGATTAAATATACTGGGCCTAGAACTTAGCCGCAAGGGAGTGATAACGGTAGCTTTGGTGTCATTTGCCACGATATTTGTAACTTGGGCGGTTGTTAAGCTCAATGAGGCCTCAAGGCGCCTAACGGTCCACTATGCTAAGAGGGTTTCCGGTAACCGTACTTATGGCGGTGTAACCACCACTTTACCCGTAAAACTAATAACCGCCGGTGTAATACCAATAATTTTCGCCATCGCCTTCCTCAGCGTACCGGGTTTTATTGGCCAACTGTTAACTCATGGACAAGGAACTGCCATAGTTGCTGACACTAAGGCCGAAGAAATCGGGGTGCGCCTAACTGAATTATTCCAAGCGCCGACCCCTCAGACTTTTGCTACTGGAGGATGGGAGGCCTGGATCTATCCTTTAACTTATTTCTTTTTGGTATTTATCTTTACGTATTTTTACACCAGCGTAGCCTTTAACTCTAAAGAAATCGCTGAGAACCTCCAAAAACAGGGCGGCTTCTTTACGGGCATAAGGTCAGGTAAGCAAACCGAGGTTTACCTCGGAAAGGTCGTTAACCGGTTGACCCTCTTTGGGGCGACAGCTCTGGGCCTACTAGCTATAATGCCAATCATCGCTCAAATTTTTGTTGGTCAGACGGTTGCCAACATCGCTATAGGTGGTACCAGTATCCTGATTTTAGTATCGGTCTCGCTCGAGACACTGCGCCAGATCGAATCGAGGGCTTTAATGATAACCTACGACCAATACGAGCAACCCGACTACTTTCATGGCGACACTATCGAAGCTGGTAAAAGACAAAAACGCTTCCGGCTTTGGCGCCGCCGTAAAAACGGTTAAAAACCCTTTACAAAGAGCTGTAGTTTCTGCTACAATCCACAGGTTATACTCTATGGCCAAAGATAAGGAAGTCATTGAACTGGAGGGGGTTGTCACTGAAGCCCTACCAGGCACCCAGTTTAAAGTCGAACTTGAAAATGGTCATCAGATCATAGCTCACGTCGCCGGTAAAATGCGCAAGAATTATATCAGGCTCGTTCCCGGAGACAGCGTGACGGTTGAATTGACACCTTACGATCTTACGAAGGGTCGGATAACCTACCGCAAGAATTAAGATATTATCGGGGGCTTAAAAATCCTTGGATAAAGGGAGATATTAATACACATGAAAGTCAGGGCCAGCGTTAAGAAAATTAGCCCCTCTGATAAGATCGTCCGGCGCAAAGGACGAGTGTATGTAATTAACAAGAATAAACCGCGCCATAAGCAGAGGCAGGGCTAACTATGGCAAGATTTTCTGGCGTTGTCGTCCCATCGGAAAAACAGATTCAGATATCTTTAACTTATATTTATGGAATTGGACCCAAATTTAGTGCCGATATTCTAAAAAAAACTGGTGTCGAACCGACAACTAGGACCAAAGACCTTACCGATGCTGAGGTATCAAAAATTCAGGATGCTATTAATTCGAGCTATAACGTCGAAGGCGAACTCCAGAGAACCATCAGTGGCAATATAAAACGGCTGCAGGATATCGGAGCATACCGGGGCCTGCGCCATAAAGCCAATCTTCCATCACGTGGGCAACGGACCAAGACCAACGCTCGGACAAGGCGGGGTAGAAAAATAACGGTCGCCGGAACAGCTAAGAAAGCGCCAGCCAAAACTTAAAATTCTAGATTTTTAGCTATGAGCAAAGATAATAACATCGAAACCAAAGGATCCAAGCCAATTGACGGTAAGGATAGCGGTGTAACTGGTGACGACGTAGCTACTGTCGACCAAGAAGACGCGGCTACCCAAAAACTAATTAAAGCCAAAAAACGAAAGAAAAGGGCTGTTGTCAAGGGTCGTGTCAACGTTTTGGCAACTTTTAATAATACGATTATTACCGTAGCCGACGAGCAGGGCCAGGTTTTATCATCGGCCAGTGCTGGAAGTAGCGGCTTCCGCGGTTCTAAAAAGGGTACCGCCTACGCCGCGCAAGTCGCTGCCGAAAAGGCCATTGGCGAGGCTAAGCAGAACTTTGGTTTTGAAAAAGCCCAGGTCTATGTCCGGGGTATAGGCATGGGCCGGGAGGCTGCTATTCGGACCCTGATTAATCAAAGTATCCAAGTTGAGTCAATACAGGATGTAACTGGGATACCCCACGGTGGTGTAAGAAAAAGAAAAGCCAAGAGGAACTAGGAAAGACTAATGGCACGAAACACTCAATCAATCGTTAAACAATCACGCCGCGAAGGTTATGCTTTGCATCCTAAGGCCCACAAAGCACTCGTAAAGCGGACTTCTCCGCCCGGCCAGCAGACTTCAGGGCGACGCTCCAGACCTAGCCAGTACGCCCTCCAGCTTCGTGAGAAGCAAAAGGTCAAAAGACTTTACGGACTGCTTGAAAAACAATTCAGCAAGCTTATGAAGGAAGCAACGGCCAGCAAGGATCAGTCAGGAACGGTACTACTAGAGTTCTTGGAGAGACGAGTTGATAATGTTGTTTATCGGGCCGGGCTGGCCCCTTCTCGACAGGGAGCCAGACAGCTTGTCACCCATGGTCACTTTACCTTAAATGGCCGACGAATCGACATTCCGTCCCAGAGAGTTAGCATTGGCGATAACCTGTTAGTTCGCGATAAGAGTAAAAAATCGTTTTACTTTAAAAACATCGACCAAACTAGCCCACCGCCATCTTCTATACCGAGTTGGATAAAACCCAATAGAAAATCATTATCAATTACCATAACGGCATTACCCTCTCGTGACGATTCGGAAGCTGATATTAAAGATCAATTAATAGTCGAATATTATTCACGCTAAAAAAAAGGAGCAATTTATGAGTAAATCAATTCACACACCAGCACTGGCCAACGTTGTTGACCACAGCCCGACCAGCAGTACATTCACCGTAGAACCGCTGTATACCGGTTATGGAATGACTCTTGGTAACAGTTTACGAAGAGTCCTCTTGTCATCTATCGCCGGCGCTGCCGTGACGGCCTTTAGGATAGACGGAACCAGTCACGAATTCACTACAGTTAAAGGTGTTAAAGAGGACGTGGTGGACATCATGTTAAACCTCAAAGGTCTCCGTTTTAGGGTATTTAGCGATGAACCACAGCTATTAAAACTAAACAAGAAGGGCAAAGGGGTGGTAACGGCTAAAGACTTTCAGCTAAATGCCGATACTGAAGTAGTCAATCCGGGACACACCATAGCCACCGTTGACAACGATAAAGCCGGCCTAAACCTTGAAGTCCAGGTTGAAGTCGGACGGGGCTACCAACCCCTTGAAGAGCAAGCCCAAGTCAAAAAGATCAGCGACATGGTTCTACTGGATGCCATATTTTCACCAGTGCTGCGGGTCCGTTATAAAGTTGAAAACACCCGTGTTGGACAGATAACAAACCTAGACCGACTGCTTATTACAGTTGATACCGATGGCTCGATAACGCCGCGCGAGGCGTTTGAAGAAGCCGCCGCCATTCTGATTAACCAGTATTCGGCGTTAGCCGGCCAAACTCGGCTAGAGCCCGGTCTACCCCTTACGGCCGACGGTCAATTACTTGGTGAGGAAGCCGATGCCGATGAGCCGGCCGAGCTAATGACATCTATCGAAGACCTAAACTTGAGCGCTAGAACAACTAATGCACTTGTCAACAACGATATCCATACCATAAAGGACCTACTGGGCCTCAGCGAAGCAGAACTAAGAGACTTAAAAGGCTTTGGCAACAAAGCCCTCGACGAAGTAAAAGATAAAATATCGGAGCTAGAGCTTTAAAAAGATGACCACCTTGAGCTCAAAACCAAAGTTTGGCCGCCTAAGTGGTAGTCGTAAATCCCTGATTGCTAACCTGTCTAGGTCTCTAATTTTGAATGAACGGATAAAAACCACACTGCCAAAGGCCAAGGAGACTGTTCGCTACACCGAAAAATTAGTCACCAAGGCCAAGGATGGGAGCCTTCATAAGCGCCGGCAGATCATTAAGGCACTCAGTAGTGTAGAGGCTGCCAATAAACTAGTTGACGAGATTGGTCCGAAACTTAACCACCGGACTAGTGGCCACTTTAAAATTACTAAGAACCAACAACGAAGAGGTGATGGAGCTTTGATGGTAACTCTGGGGTTTGTTGACGACCTAAAGAAGAAAGAATCTGTTCCCAAACCGGCTAAGCCGATCAAGAAAGCCGCCAAATCTACCCATCTGGCACCTAAGGTTACCAAAAAGACAGCTAGGAAGAAATCATGAAAACCCATAGTGCTAAGCCCCAAGACGTAACCAGAGTCTGGCACATAATTGACGCGCGTGACCGAAGTATCGGCCGGGTATCAGTAGCTGCTGCCCAGCTGTTAATGGGAAAGAACAAATCGGATTTTACGCCTCATGTTGACGGTGGCGATTTCGTTATTATAACCAACGCCAGCGCTCTAAAAATCACTGGCGATAAGCTTAACTCCAAGATGTATTACCGGCACAGCGGTTACCCAAGTGGACTAACGACTACCAGTCTGAGCCAGCTCCTTGGTAGCCATCCCAGCAAGGTGATAACCACTGCCGTAAAAGGCATGCTACCAGCCAATAAGCTGCGAGCCGACCGTCTAAAACGACTGAAGGTGTATGCCGACGATCAGCACACCCATCAAGCTCAAAATCCGATCATTTTTCACCTGGGTAATCAGGAGTCCAAGTAATGGCCAAGAATAATTATTTTTATGGACTAGGGAGGCGGAAAACATCTACCGCCAGAGTCCATCTAAAAAGTGGCAGTGGTGATTTTGTAATTAATGAAAAAACAGCTGGACAATACTTTTCAGCTAGCCCCAAGCTATTATCGCGACTCAATGTCCCGTTTACCGCTCTTGACCTAAATCCTCAAAAATTTGCTATTTCCGTAAAGGTTTCAGGTGGTGGCCAAGCATCCCAACTAGAGGCCATATGCTTAGGAGTAGCGAAAGCGCTGATCGAAGTAAACCCCGACTACAAAGCCACCCTAAAGCGTTCCGGCCTTACTGGACGGGATCCGCGAGAGCGGGAGCGAAAAAAAGCTGGTTTTAGAAGCGCTCGTAAAAAACGCCAGTTCACTAAACGTTAGTTACTACTTGGCGACCCTTTGGGTGCTGGTCATGGGTTATAATCAATTCGTATGGACCGCGAAGTCATATTAACCGGCCTTAGATCAAATGGTGATTATCATTTAGGTAATTATCTCGGTGCTATTTTACCGATGATAAAGCTCCAAAGACAGTATAAAGATCAGTACCAACTGAACATGTTTATCCCCGATTTGCACAGTTTTACCACCCCAATAGACCACGGACTTCTATATCAACAAACGCTCCAGAATGTGTCTGTTTTTTCCGCTGCCGGACTGGATCTTTATCAGGCAAATACCTCTGTTTACCGACAGAGTTATATTCCGGCTCATTCAGAGATGACTTGGCTGCTCGATTGCTTCTCGTATTTTGGCGAGTTGTCACGGATGACCGAATTCAAAGATAAAGCGTCTGGCGCTACCAACCCAACCGTCGGCCTTTTTAACTATCCGGTTCTGATGGCCGCTGACATTCTACTTTACGGGGCTAAGTGGGTCCCGGTGGGCGAGGATCAACGCCAGCATCTCGAATTTACCCGCGACCTGGCGACTCGCTTTAATAATAAGTTTGGGGAGATTTTTGTAGTGCCTGAATCTAGCGCTAACCAGGCCAAGTTTATTGGTGAGAAGCAGCCGCTAAGAATAAGGAGTTTTCGCAGTCCAGAGAAAAAGATGAGTAAGAGTCTCGAAGATCCGGCCGGAACAATCAGCCTAATGGATAAACCCGAACAAGCATATGATAAGGTCTTGTCAGCCACTACTGACTCGGTGGGAGTGGTTAATTTTGATTGGAATAAACAACCCGGTATTACCAACTTACTGCAGATCCTAGCCTCGCTTTCCGCAAGCGAGCAAGAAATAATCAATCAGAAGTGGGTGGGCCAAACAAGCTACAACCAGCTTAAGGCCGAAGTGGCCACGGCGGTAAAAGAATTCTTGACCTCCTTCCAGGCCGAACTTATGAATGTTGACCGTCATACCGTAGTCAAGAAACTAGAGGCCGATGAGGCTAAAATGACCCAGATTGCCAATCACACCCTGCTAAAAACTCAAGTTGCGGTGGGCCTGAGACCAAAAATCGCCTAAATGCCATCATTCAAAGCGGATCACACCGACAATGGTAAAAGGGTAGATCTGTACTTATCAAAAAAGATGCCTGGTTTTAGCCGCTCGTCGCTCAAGGGCCTTTTTTTGGCTAAGCAAGTAACTATTGCTGGGGAAGTGATTAAGCCAAGTTATAAATTAAAAACCGACGACAATCTTAGGGTAAGTACCAGGCTGCTCAACGTTAAGCCCAAAGTAATCAAACTTCCGTTGGTATATGAAGATGGGGATGTCTTGGTAATCAATAAGCCGTCAGGAGTGCTCACGCACTCTAAAGGAGCAATCAATCTTGAGGCAACGGTAGCCAGCAGTCTAAGATCTAAAGTTGACCCAGAGCTGTCCGGAAACCGAGCTGGTATTGTCCATCGCCTTGATCGAGCAACTAGCGGGCTACTACTTCTGGCTAAAAATAAATCCAGCCATGAATTTTTACAAAGGCAGTTTGCTAACCGAAAAGTAAAAAAACAATACCTAGCTGTCGCGGAAGGCGTACCGAGTCTTTCCGAGGCATCGATCGATGTACCAATCGCCAGAAACCCAAATAAACCACAGACTTTCATGGCTTCGGCTGCCGGTAAAAATGCGGTAACTAATTACCAGTTGAAACAAACGATAACCCAGGGCGATACGACCTATTCGCTACTTGCCTTGCAACCGGAAACCGGACGGACTCATCAAATAAGAGTCCACCTAAAGTATATTAATCATCCAGTAGTGGGTGACAGGATCTATGGTCATGAGGGGGACCATATGCTACTCCACGCCAGTCAGTTATCGGTGACCACGCCATCAAAAAAAACAATGACCTTCACAGCTCCTTTGCCGGATTACTTTTATTCTTTTGGAGTCAAAAAAACGTGAACCTCGAATCCTTAACTGCCTCTTCAACCACCAAAAAGAGTCTACAAGATTATTTATCTAAGCCGGGTGCCTCACTGCTGCTGACTGGAGCCGATGGATCTGGGAAGACCACTATTGCCTATGCCCTAGCAGCTGAACTTCTGGGATTAAAGACCGATAAGCTGGTGGGTAGTTCGTCATTTTTGGCGATAGCGCCGCTGAACAAATCTAAGGAGATTTCGATAGATTCGATACGAGAACTTAAAAGAACGCTATCGCTTAAAGCGCCGTCAAACCGCCCTAAAAGGGTAGTTGTAATAAGTTCCGCCCACACCATGAGCCATGAGGCCCAAAATTCAGCCCTTAAGATCCTTGAGGAGCCGCCAAATGATACTTATTTTATTCTGAGCGCCAGCGCCGCCAATAACTTATTGCCTACCATTGTTTCAAGATGCTGGCAGATTGTGGTTAGACCCCTGGCTCTAGCCGAAGCCCTGTCGGTCATGAAAGAAGAATTTAACTCCGCTGATATCGAGAAGGCCTGGCTGATAAGTGGCGGAAGGGTCGGCTTATTAACCGCAATATTGAAGAATGATAAAGAGCATCCCCAAATACAGGCGATCGAAAGGGCAAAAAAAATATTAAAAATACCTACTTCCCAAAAACTTATCGAACTTGATGGAATTGCTAGCGATGGCGAGCTTTCGGCTATAGTTGAGGCGATTGAAAAGATCATGGCTGCCATATATAAAAAAGCCTTCCAAAAATCTAATAACGAAGCCGACAAAATTCTACAAAATCGGCGTCTTATACTAACAACCAAAAAAATATTGGCAACTAACGCCAACCGCCGCTTAGTAGCCATACATCTGGCCTTAAATCTGAGAACCTAATCTTTGTTATAATAACCGAGTATGTACGCACTGGTGCTCCTGGCTGTTTTTGCGTTTTTGGTCTATCGTCATGCTGGTATTTCGCGTCAAAAAACACTCCTTGTCCCGAGTCTAATCGGTAATCGCTTGAACCGCTTATGGGAGATCGCCTACCATGGTATGCGCGAGAACAGACTACTCAGGGCCGAAAAGGCACTGTTGACAATCTTAAAAATAGACGAAAAGAATGCCGCGGCCTACAACCGTTTAGGTATTTTATACGCCAAACAGAGGGAATATAAGGACGCCATTGACTGCTTTGAAATCGCCAGCAGTATTGAGCCCAGCGCCTCAAGTTTGCACAATCTCGGGTTAATCTATTACGAGACCGAAAATTATCAAAAGGCAGCTACGGCGTTTGAGCAAGCACTAAAACTTGAAGATTCACTGGCCGCTCGCCACATTGCTTACGCCAAAGTCCAAGAGAAGCTGGGAAATGACAAGCTGATGATCTCAGAGCTGGAAACCGCCGCCGAGTTAGAACCAAATCCAGAGACCTATAAGCTACTGGTTGGGGCCTTTGAATTGAGAGGAATGGACCAAGAAGCTGGGGAAGTTAAAAAGAAGCTCAACAAACTAATCATACCGGCTGGACGTTCGAGACGGGTTCTTAGACCCAGAAGAGTCCACATCTAGTACTAATTGCCATTTCACCTCTGTTTTGGTAGACTTTTAGTGCTCACGAGCGCCACCTTAGCTCAGTTGGTCAGAGCAGCTGTTTTGTAAACAGCGGGTCGTCGGTTCGAATCCGACAGGTGGCTCCAAAAGTAGTACCTTCACAATATGAACTATACTCATATACAATTGAACTGTGCTTACCAAGCAAAAAGGTGATCTAGCGTTAGGCAAAGCTATTAACTTCTTTTTATCCAACGAGTACGAGGTATGCTTACCTGTCGGTGATAAAAGAAAGTACGATCTTGTCATAGAGAAAGAAAGCAGTCTGTCAAGAGTTCAGGTTAAGTACGGCGGCTTATATAAAGGGTTAGAAAAATGTACTGTTGCTCTTCGGGTTATGGGTGGTAATCAGTCATACGGCTATGCAAAGAAGTATACCGCTGAAGACTTTGACTACTTGTTTGTCTACACGGCTAAAGATGAATCGTATTTTATACCGTGGGACGATAACATAATCGGTAAATCAGTAATTAGTGTAGAGGCGCAGAAGTATAACTCATTTAGAGTCGATGTGCAGGGATAGTGAAGTGGTCAAACACGACAGTCTGTAAAACTGTTGGCATTCGCCTTCGCAGGTTCGAATCCTGCTCCCTGCACCAAAACCATAATGTTAGTATTAACTAAATGAAAAATATCGGGACATTATTGATGATTACAGGCTTAGCTATCATTGCCTGGAGTCTTTACATCTTCTTCAAATATATTGGTCTAGGTGGAGATAACAGCTACACTCCATATACAGCCCTAGTCGGAATAGTAGTTACGATTATTGGGTTTAGTTTAAAAAGAAAGTAATTGGTTCTGACGGCAGCAATCACGCTGCACCATTTCTTTATGGAAAATAGTCTACAAAAACTTATCGAAGATTCATCTTCAATACTTATTACGTCGCATATCTCAGCTGATGCTGATGCAGTCTGCTCGTCGCTTATAGTTAGATCTACGCTAGTTGCCAACTACCCCAATAAAAAGGTGCTGGTAGACCTAGAGGAAGTACCAGAAAGCTTAACGTTCCTACCGGGTTTTAGCACCATTCACGCGAGTCCGCTAGACAGGGAAGTCGCTAAATTCCAGCCCAATTTGATAATAATGCTCGATGCCAATAATTTTGACCGCTGCAGCCGAGTAGGGGCTGAAAAAACTCGTCGATATATTGAAGCGAACGATGTCAAAGTAGCCATAATCGACCACCATCAACCCGAGGGCAAAGATGATGTCGATCTGTATATTGGAAATGACAGCCCGGCCACTACCCAAATGGCTTACGATATATTTTTTGGCAAACTAAAAATGACCAAGCCAACCGGCTACGCCGAAATCGCACTATTGGGAATAATGAACGACACCAATCGGTTTTTATACGATAATCCAAACCATCGCCAAACGTTCTCGATTATTAGCGATCTATTGGACGCTGGTGCAAGCATTGAAAAGTTGGAGTTTAAATTAAACCGTTATACAAAATCCCAACTTGTGATCCTAGCTGAACTTATAAGCAATACGGTTGTTGAGGAGGGTATGACATACAGCTACCTGGGTAGCAAGTTCCGCGATAAAAATCTCAAAGATGACAGCACAGCGGCAGACTTGAAAGTTGGCTGTGACCTGTACCTGAATAACTACGTAAGAAACTTCGAAAATAACAGTTGGGGTTTCATCGTCTATCCTGATATCGCCAGCAGCAGCGGACACTGGGGCTTTTCGGCCAGATCGGTTGGGGGGTCGGTTGATGTATCCAAAATTGCTCACAAGCTAGGCGGAGGAGGCCATATATCGGCCGCTGGAGCCAAAATCAGTGCCAAGACTGCCCAGGAAGCCTTAAACAAGGCATTTGGCGCCATTGGGGCTAAAAGCTTTGCTAAAATAACGCCAGGCACCAATCTTTAGACAGGCCGTGATAGCTCAGTTGGTAGAGCGCATCCATGGTAAGGATGAGGTCACGGGTTCGACTCCCGTTCACGGCTCCATTAAATTCAAGGAGGTGCTATGGCTAAGATTAAAAAAAGACTATACAGAAACACTCAGGAAGCAAAAATAGCCGGTGTTTGTGCTGGTTTAGCTGACTACTTTAATGTTGACGTTGTATTGATCAGGCTTATTGCTGTATTTTCCATATTTCTTGGTGGCGCTGGACTTATCACATATCTGATTGGCTGGATCATCATACCGGTCAGAAAATAACCTTTGAGCCATCATTATAATCTGTTAGAATACACAGGAGTTTTCAAATTGACCGTAAGGACCGTTGTTTAATAGATGGCAAAAAAAAGCGATAAGCGAAAAATCATTGGTTTAGTATGCGGCGCCTGTAAGCAAAGGCACTACTATACGACCAAGAACACCGTGAACTCACCGCAGAAGGTGGAGCTTATTAAGTATTGCCCGGTAAAAAGAGTAAAGGCCAAGCAGGCTGAAACAAAGAAGAACTTGGGTCGCAACGAAGTAAAACCCCGTCGTTAAAGTATTTTTTGAGGTATAATCCAATCTGTCGGGGCTTTTTGTACGACGGCTATATTTTTTAGTTTTTATTCCCGCCGCTTGTTAACAACAAAGGGGTGTAGCTCATCTGGCTAGAGCGCTGGTCTCCAAAACCAGAGGTAGGGGGTTCAAGTCCCTCCACCCCTGCCACTTGATGCGGCGAATAAATCAACCTTGCTCGTGGTAAAACATTCGAAGCGTCGAGTGACCCCGAGTTTTTGAAAAGGTCAGTGGTATAGAATAACTTTAAGAAGTTCACATACGATGTTAGTATCAAAGCCAATGCCAGTAATTACCCTAAATAGACCAACCATTATTTACCTTTATGGGCTACCGGGGTCTGGAAAAAGTTTTCTAGCCCGCAGCCTTGTTGAGGTTATATCAGCCGCCCATGTTAGTGCTGATCGGCTTAGAGGCGAACTTTTTGCTCGCCCACGCTACGACACTCAAGAAGAAGCCATAATCAACCATCTAATGAGTTATATAGCCGGCGAGTTCCTACGCACTGGCGTAAGCGTTGTTTTCGACACCAATGCCGCCAGATTCTCCCAACGCCGCCAGATACGTGATCTGGCTCGAAAACATAAAGCCGACCATCTACTTGTTTGGCTACAAATAGACCACGAAACGGCTTATGGGCGCACTCAACAACGAGATCGACGAACGACAGACGAAAAATTTGCCCAAGTTATGACAAAAAACATTTTCGACAATAAGGTCGTTGGTATGCAGAACCCCAAGGAAGAAAGCTACGTCGTTGTAAGTGGTAAACATTCTTTTACTTCGCAAAAAAGCGCCCTACTGAACAAGCTATACCAGATGGGGCTCGTTGGCAGCGGGACTGTCCAGACTAATATAACTAAGCCTGGACTAGTAAACTTGGTCCCCAATCCCAGCGCTGGTCGCGTCGATATGAGCCGTCGTGGCATAACGATCGAATAAAAAATGCCTAGCCGAGCAGTCAATATATCCGGTGTAGGTCAAGTTGTAATTTCCAAGCGGCGCAATAACAAAAATATCCGTTTGTCGATCAATAGCGCAGGAGTGGTTCGGGTGAGCATGCCTTACTGGTCGCCGTATTCACTCGGAATAGCCTTTGCCAAAAGTAAATCCAACTGGATTAATGAAAGAATTTCCAAGCAGAACGTACCTTTGCTTCACCCCGGTGCCAAAATTGGCCGAGACCATCGACTATCTTACGTTCGTGACTACAGATTCAAAAAAACCAAAGCGGTTGTTAGCACAAATTCGATTGTTGTCACTAGTAGCCGCCGGTACGATGACCCAACTGTTCAATTGGCGACCCAGAGGGCCTCAGAGAGAGCCCTAAAATACCAAGCTCAATTAGTACTTCCGGAACAACTAGCCCTATTAGCAAAAAAGTATAGTTTCCGTTACCGTGATGTCCGGATACGAAAATTAACTTCCCGCTGGGGAAGTTGTTCGTCGGATAATGTCATTACGCTAAGCTACTTTTTGGTCCAACTACCGCAAGCTCTGATCGACTACGTAATACTTCATGAACTTAACCACACTCAGCACTTACATCACGGCGCAGATTTCTGGGACAGTTTGGACAAGATTGTACCTGACTCCAAGCAGCTCAGAAAGCGTCTAAAAATGTATCAACCACGCGTTATTCCAGCTTTTCCATCCTGAAAAAGGCTTGTCAGCATAGATAAAGTACGCTAATATTGACTTGTACGACCTGCTAGAGTAGTAGGTTTTTTAATTTGAGGTGATGGCAGAGTCAAAAAAAGACCAATCAAAATCGCGTATCCGAAAGTCGGTACCAACAGTCCGAGAACTGTCGGCAAAGAGTAGCGATGAAACGACGCCGACCAAAAAACGCGGCCGGCTGGCCAACCTACCCGCTAAAACAGTTTCTAAAGTCTCGGGTTCCCAGTCGATGGCCGCCAAAATCATTAAATGGCCGTTAAGGATCATTTACCAACTTTTACGCAGGATCACTCCTAAATACTTTATTAACTCATGGAGAGAACTAAAATTAGTAACTTGGCCTGGCCGAAAGGAAACTTGGAGACTAACAGGGGCCGTTTTTGTGTTCGCCATCGTTTTTGGAGTAGCCATTTATTTTGTCGATTTGGCACTGGAGAGATTATTCAAAATAACCGTGCTGCGGTAGGAATAATTAATTATGGTAGATAGACGCTACGATTCATCAAAAAACTGGTACGCCATCCACACATACAGTGGCTATGAAGAAAAAGTGGCTGAAAGTATTCGCCAACGAGCCGAAAGTTTAGAGATGAAAGATAAAATATTCCACGTTTTGGTGCCTAAAGAGAAAATGATCGAAATTAAAAATGGTAAGCGCAAAGTCGTCGAGAAGCGGATCTTTCAAGGGTATGTTCTGGTCGAGATGAAGCTGTCCGAAGATGCTTGGTACATTGTCAGAAATACACCAAATGTAACCGGCTTTGTGGGAACTGGTACCGAGCCGACTCCTGTCAGTGACGAAGAAATTACCAAGATTATGAAGCGAATGGGTCGCGAAGAACCAAAGCATAAGTTTGATTACTTAGTGGGCGAAGTAGTTAACATCATCGACGGACCATTCAAGGGATTTGACGGAGCAATCAATGAAATCGATACCCAGAAGGGTAAACTAAAGGTCCTTGTCAACATGTTCGGCCGCGAGACCCCTGTTGAGCTCGACGGTCTACAGGTAAAGAGAGTTTAATTTATGGCAACAAAACCAGTCGTCTCGACATTAAAAATGAAAATCCGCGGCGGGCAAGCCAGCGCCGCTCCTCCGGTTGGCTCGATTCTTGGTCAATACGGCGTTAATATGATGGACTTTATTAACCCCTTCAACGATCAGACCAAAGATCGAATGGGCCAAAACCTAACCGTCCATATATACATACATGACGATCGCTCAATGTCGTGGCGAATCGTTGGCACACCAACTGATGAGCTTATTCTGGCCGCTCTAAAAGAAGAAAAAGGCTCAGGTGAACCCAATAAAACAAAACTCGAGAAAAAACTGAGTAGGGCACAGGTTGCTGAGATAGCACAGGTCAAGGCAAGTGATATGAATACTGACGATGTTGAGAAAGTGGCCAAAATGGTAGCCGGCACGGCTCGAAGCATGGGGGTCGAAATCGAAACATGAAACCTGAAACATCTCAACCTATATCACCGATAGAAAAACTGTATCGAACTGATTTTGCAAGTTTGACACCGACAGATATTCAGGAGGCAATAAATTATTCAGATCCTAGCTCCGCTGCTGCATTACAGGATTCAGAAGAAATACTCGGATTTGCCGAAGCCGGCATAAGAGAATACCCTGAAAGCCCTGAGTGGTCTTATATCTACGAAAGAGCCGAGAAAATATTTCGACATAGAGCCGCTTTGCGAGGAGAAAAATAGATGGTTGATAAAAAAACAGGTGTTGAATCAAAGACTGTAAAGTCAACCAAGAAAAAGGCGCCCAGTAAAAATAAAGAAATAGTAAGTAGAGAAAAGGTTGAGCCAGAAATCAGAACTCAGACTTCTGATATTCGTGAGACTACTAAAACATCTGTGGCTAAGGCCGGTAAAAGAAGTGCCAAGGGCACGGTCGAAGCCGAGAAAAAACTTGCCAAAGCAACCAAGCAAGCAGTTAAGAAAAACGATAAAGCCGAAGTTAAGACGATTGTTAGACCGCCTAGACAAAAAAAGGACCGAGCTAGCCAGCGCTACAAAAAGGCCTTCCAGATAGTCGACGCGTCCAAAAAGTACAGCTTAACAGAGGCCATAGATGCAGTTATCTCTACCTCAACCACTAAATTTGACTCAACTATCGAAATTCATATCAATTTGGCGGTAGACCCTAAAACTGCCGATCAGAATATCAGAGGCTCAGTTGTTTTGCCCGGAGGTAGCGGAAAGTCTATAAAGGTTGCCGTATTTGCAGACGACGAGCAAGTCAAAGCAGCCAAATTGGCTGGAGCCGATATTACTGACAGCTCTAGCATAATTTCTAATCTGGAAAAGAATAAAGTTGATTTTGAGATACTGATTGCCACCCCAGATATGATGCCAAAACTTGCTAAATACGCCCGGTTGCTAGGTCCCAAAGGCCTAATGCCGAACCCCAAAAGTGGCACAGTGACGACTGATGTAGCCAAGGCGGTAACCGAGACAAAAGCTGGTAAGATTGAGTACCGCGTCGATGAAAGCGGTATCGTTCATTTGCCAGTCGGTAAGTCCAGCTTCGATGCTGGGAAAATCAAAGCCAACATCGAAGCAGTCCTTGAGACTGTTGCTCAGGCAAGGCCAGCATCAGTTAAAGGTGAATATATAAAAAGCATTTATCTTACCAGTACCATGGGCCCGAGTATCAAAATTTCTGAGTAAATCTATCTTGTTATGTCGCTTTTGCTTGCGAGCGGGAGCCGACACACGATAGACTAATTGCCAAGAGAGGGTAACGTATGGGAGTCTTTAGTAATATACAAATCCGCCAAGCGATAAAAGAAGGTCATATAGTCTGTCATCCGTTCAATGACAGCAACGTCGCGGGCAGCAGCTTAGATGTCACGATAGGTGAATGGTACTACCGCACCGAAAGAACTAGTAGTAGCGGTTTTTATAACCCTTTTGACAAACACGACGTAGACCGTTATTTTGATGGACCGCATAAAGCCGATCTCCATGGCAAATGGGCAAAAGCCAATGGACGAAGTTTATTCGCCGGCATACCTGCTGACCATCGCCTAATTGTTTTACGGCCCGGGGAAAGGATATTGGCCCACACTCATGAATTTATAGGAATCAAGGCACCTGGAACCAGCACCCTGCAAGCAAGGAGTACTTGGGGCAGAAATGGAGTAGCAGTTTGCCTTGACGCCGGTTGGGGCGACCCGGGCTATATCAACCGTTGGACTCTTGAAATATACAATATGAACCAGCACGAAAGTGTCATGCTACCGGTTGGTGAGCGTATAGCCCAGATGGTTTTTTATGAGACTGGACCAGTGGAAGGCGAGTATAAAAAACTTAGCGGCAAGTATCAATCCGCAAAGGCGGTTGATATCAAAAAAATTATTAAAGATTGGCGGCCGGCGCAAATGCTTCCAAAGGCCTACAAGGACAAGCGCAAACAACCACTCACGGTTACCGGAAAAAAACGCCCGTGAGTGGACTATTCATAGTTATTGAAGGCTCCGATGGATCTGGTAAAACCACTCAGCTTAATATCTTGACAAAACGTCTTGAGGCGATCGGTTACGAGGTAGCTGTTTTCGACTTTCCCCAATATAACCAGCCCAGTGCTCACTTTATTGAATCGTATCTGGGTGGAAAATACGGCCCGGCGGCATCGATAAATCCCTATACGGCCTCTCTTTTTTACGCGCTTGATCGTTACTCGGCTTCGGCTAGTATTAACAACGCCTTGAAAAGTGGCAAGATTGTCCTGTCCAATCGCTATACCGGATCCAATATGGCCCACCAGGGCTCTAAATTCACTAACCAAGCCGAGCAACGGGGCTTTTTCGTTTGGGAAGATAGTTTAGAATTTCAACTGCTTGGCATACCACGGCCGGACCTCAATATCTACTTACGTGTCCCGGCCGAAATATCTAAACAATTAATATCCAAAAGGGCTAAAAAATCACCCCAAAAAATTAAACCAGACCAGCACGAAGCTGATTTTGACCACCTCAAACGTGCTGTTGCAACCTACGACACACTATGCCAGCTGTTTCCCAAAGACTACGTAGCAATTAACTGCACAAAAAATGGCAAAATTTTGGATATCCCCACTATTAATAATCGAATCTGGACAGCCATCCGTCACCTTTTACCCGAAGATATAATCCAACACGCACCTCGTCCCATAACTGTAAAGTTGAGTGAATACGACCAGCCGCTTACCAAACAGCCCGAGCTAGTTAGCAAAACAGATCAACTATCCGCTGGGCCAATAATGCAAATGAGCATCAGTCGTTTAGTCGGCTGGTTTTTTGTTAAAAATAGCCATCTCGGAGTCAGGGCGAGAACTTCCGTCCCAAAACTTCCTCCCAAGTCACCGAGTTATCTAAAGTTAGATATTCCAGCTGAGGCGCAAAAAAAATACCACCAAGTGCTTAAACAAATTATCTCCGGCCGAAATGATCTCATTGGACAACTAAAAGCCAAGAATGGGCCTTCGATCAGCGTTGACTCGTTGACTATTATCCATAATAGCTTGAGTCCCATGGCAGAGCTTATCGATGCTGATCTGCTTCTTGGCAACAATGTCACCCAGCTTGTCACCGATTGTGCCAGTCTTGGTCTACCGGAATTCAGTGGTTTAAGCCAAAAATTAAACCAACCCCCAAAACCAGCCAAGACATCTGGTGGTATCGCCATACCGCAAAAGTTAACTGATGGGTTAATTAGTTACCAGCCGTCTGACGAAACCGTTAAACTTATCAACTTCCATCCAAGAAATGAGTTTACGTTGCTAGCTGATCTATTATTTTCCCAGTCAAAAGTGAGCCGTGATGAAATCGGTCTCAGTATTGACAGTTGGGATTATGATCAAAAAACTCTTTATTTACGACGAATACTTCCCGTTCATCTAGCCCGCGGTGGACTGGGTCCTGCAAGTGTTTCGTACAGCTGGGACCTAAATACCGATACTGCGAAGATTGCCTACTTGGTGGATAAGAACGCTCTGACAGTCATCAACTCTCAGTTGCCAACCCCTATCTATGGTTACGAGGTCCCGGAGATAATAGAAAAAATGACTCTAACTGATAGCTTTGTTGATATATTTGATAAAAGCCTAAGTCTCCATTCGCTTCTAGAATCTTCCAGCCGACCTGATAACGCAGCTTACGCGGTACTTGGTGGCCACAAGGGAAGGTGGCAAGTTTCCACTTCTCTTAGTCAATTGATCCAGATTGCCAATCTTGCCAACCAGCCAGGGACTCCTCAGCCGATAATCGAACTCTGTTTTGAAATAGTTTCGCAGGTGACTGGTTGCCACTCCAACATCGGTGATTTCATTCTTGGTTCTACTAAGCGGCAGACAGACAAGCAAAATAGATCACGCCGACATCGTCGGACTTCAACCAAACGCTAGCTTAAAACTAGTCTGGTCAATAGCTTGCACCCCTGGTAGCATTGTGCTAAAATTTCATCAAATACCAGAGAAAGTGGCGTCCCACCTTATAACGACGGGATTAAGAATGCCACCTAGGTAGGCAACAACTCCTAGCTTTGGTGTTAATAAGGCCAAAGTTTTTTTAATTAAAGCAATATAAGTACTCAAGAAAGGGAATCAAAAAGTTGGCAATTACCAGACAAAAAAAGTCTCAAATTATCGAAGATACCGCCAAAACACTGACTGAATCAGAGCTTGTGGTTGTCGCAAAATACCAGGGTACTTCGGTTAGATCGCTCCAACAATTACGCCGTCAAGCGAGGGATGAAAATATGACCGTTAGGGTCGTCAAGAACCGCTTAGTTAAGCAAGCTCTAACGGCTGACGATAGATTTAATAAAAATGACTTTAGCTTTTTAACCGGACAGTTAATGTACGCCTCCAGCCCCACTGACGAGCTAGCACCTGCTAAACTATTGGCGGATTTCTCCAAAAACGAGCCTCAGGTTGAGTTGGTGGCCGGTCTCACAAGGGATGGAGTACTTCTGACAGCCGAAGATATCAAAGCCCTGGCGGCTTTGCCAACGCTTCAGCAGCTAAGAGGTCAGCTGGCTGGTTTGATCAACTCACCCTTAACGGGACTGGGCTCTGTTTTGATCAATAATTTGAGTTCGCTACCTCGAGTACTAACGGCTCGAGCCCAATTAAATTCTTAAAGAGAAAGGAACTAGTAATGAGTGATAAACAAGAATCGATAAAAGAGGAGGTCAAGGCCATGCCCGAGCCAGAGATTAAGAAAGACAGTAAAGACGACAAACCAAAGTCCAAAAAAGATACCGCTGTGCCAAAAGAGTTTGAATCGCTGGTCGATCAGCTGGACAAGATGACCGCCCTTCAGGTAAGTAAATTTGTGAAGTTTCTCGAGGAACATTGGGGGGTTTCAGCTGCTGCACCAGCTATGGCTGTAGCCGCTCCGGCTGGATCTGGTGACGGTGACCAGCCGGCCGTCGAAGAGAAATCAGAATTTGATGTCATCTTAAAAGATGCCGGTGTTCAGAAGGTGGCCGTCATCAAGGCCGTAAAGGATCTGACTAACCTAGGCCTAGGAGAAGCCAAGGCAATAGTTGACAGTGCTCCAAAGCCAGTTTTAGAGAAAGTCACCAAAGACGACGCCCAAAAAGCTGAAGAATCACTGGAAGCTGCCGGAGCGACAGTCGAGCTTTCTTAAGTAAAACTTATCCACAGCTACTACAACCAGCTTTTTTGACTTAAACAAGCTAATTATGGTAGTTTTGGTTTAGATTTAGTGAGCAAACAAAGACCCTTGTAAGTGGGATTGGATAAAAACAGATGTCGGATATACCAGAAAAACAAGTCAAAAGACTGCGGGCTTTGATTGCTGAGGCCGAGACGTCGCTAGCCGCTGCCAAAGAATTGCTGATTAGCTTAGTTGGCGACGACCCAATTGCCACCGAGAAGGTTAAGGGGAAGGCTCTGGGAAAGATAATCGAAGGCGTTTTTGACGGGCAGAATATGGTCGGCAGTGATGGTAAGACTTATCCAGTTCCAGCCAACTATGCCTCCAAGTCAAAGTTGGTCCAAGGTGATATTTTGAAACTAACGATTGCTGATGATGGTGCTTTTTTGTATAAGCAAATCGGTCCTATACCACGTAAACAAATCGTGGGTGTGCTCAACCAGAAAGATGGGCATTACTTTGTTGATGTTGGCGATAAACAATACCGGATCTTACTGGCCAGCGTCACCTATTTTAAGGCCAAGCCGGGCGATCAGGTTAGCGTTAATGTACCAGAGGACGAAACAGTTGATGCCGAATGGGCAGCTCTTGAAGCCGCCCTCTAGTCCGATTCTTTAAAAAGCACGTGTAATTAATACAATCGAAACCAACCCGTCATGCGACTATAATCTATTAGATATGGGGCAGGCGTTGTATAGAAAATACCGTTCAAAGACTTTTTCTGAGGTTATCGGGCAAGACCATATCGTCAAAACGCTACAAACTGCCATTAGCAGCGGTCGACTCAGCCATGCCTATCTATTTAGCGGGCCAAGGGGTGTAGGCAAGACTTCAGTAGCTCGTATTTTAGCCCATGAGATAAATGAGTTGAGTTATAACGAAGATCAGGTGCATCTGGATATTATCGAAATTGATGCCGCCAGTAACCGCCGGATTGATGAAATACGCGATCTAAGAGATAAAGTCAACATTACGCCAACCTCAGCCCGTTATAAGGTTTACATTATCGATGAGGTCCACATGCTCACCAAAGAGTCTTTTAACGCCCTGCTCAAGACCCTCGAAGAACCTCCAGCACACTGCATATTTATCCTGGCTACAACCGAAGCCCATAAACTTCCGGAAACGGTGATTAGCCGCACCCAAAAGTTCAACTTTAAACCAATCGATCAAAATACTCTGGGATCACACCTTAGCTCTATTGCAAAAAAAGAGAAAATTGACATCGAACCGGCGGCAATCGAGCTTTTGGCCGAACACGGCAGTGGCAGTTTTCGTGACGGTATCAGTCTTTTAGATCAGCTAGCTGGCCACCAGGGCAAGATAGCTGTTGAAGACTTGAGGCATATTTTGGGTTTACCACCAACGGAGTTGATCAATCAGATAATTGACCATGTGAAGAAGGGAAAAGTCGATAAATTATTAGAAGTGACTTCAGTGGTTAGACAACAGTCAATAAGCCCGGCGGCCGTGGCTACGGCTCTGGCCGACCGTTTGCGACGTCAACTAGCTGACGGAGCAACTGGTAGCTGGATTACTATATTAATGCGAGGTCTTTTGGATGTACCGACCAGCAGTGAACCGTACGACATGCTAGAAATAGTTTTAGCTGAAGTAGCAACCAATAATCGCTCAGACGGCGCTACCAGTCGAGCAGTCGGTCCATCACTAGAGTCTGATGCTTCTCCTGCCGTAGTAAAGAAAACCGCTGAGCCTCGAGCTGTCAGCCACATCTCTCAAAAGCAAGCTACTAAGTTTTCAATTGATGATTGGCCGATGGTCTTGAGCTTGGTCAAGGAAAAGTCAGCTTCACATTATACCGCCCTTAGGCTAGCCCAGCCACAAATAGATGGGAGTTTGCTTACATTGTCATTTAGGTTTGCTCTGCATCAACAGAAAATTGACCGAGCTCCAGCCAAGGAACTAATTGCCCAAATCATTGAATCTAATTTTGGAAGCAAGCTAAAGATAGTCTGCACGGTTGATAAAACAATAAAAACACCCAGCAAAAAAACTGGTAGTCCGGCGACCAAGCTCAGCAGTGAAAAAATCGTTCATCCTAGCATAAGTAATATCTTTGGTGCTACAGAGGTGCTAGAATCATAAATTAACGACTTTGAAAAGATAGCAATTGATGGAAGAAATAACCAACCGAACTAGCACACTCCCTCAAAACGTCGATGCCGAGGCGAGCTTGCTTGGGAGCCTATTGATCGACGGCGATGCATTGACCAAGATCGACGATATTGTGGCTGCGGAAGATTTCTTCGACCAAAAGCATGCCACTATCTTTAAGGCGATGAGAGTCCTTTATGATAAACGGTCGCCGATTGATCTTTTAACCTTATCTGAGCAACTTAAGTCCCAAAAACGCTTAGACGCCATCGGTGGTGCTGGCTACTTAACTGAGCTAACAAATTTCGTTCCAACAGCCGCTCACGTCGAACAGTACGCTCGTATTGTGGCCGATAAAGCCATCAGGCGGCGGCTGATCAGTGCTAGTCAGGAGATAGCCGATGTCGGACGTGATGAAGATAAAGGACTAGAGGATTTGATCGAGGAAGCCGAGTCCAAATTATTCGATGTCAGTCAACGCCATATCAAACAGGACATAACCAGCCTGGAAGCAATTTTGGGGGATAGTTTTGATAGACTAGATGATTTACATAAAAATAAAGGTGGTATCAGGGGTATACCGACCGGCCTAAAAGAGTTGGACAGAAAATTAGCCGGGCTACAAAAATCAGATCTTTTTGTTATCGCCTCGAGGCCAGCAATGGGTAAAACTTCTCTGATGTTGAATATAGGCCTACATATTGGCACTAAGGTGAAGCAAGGCTCAGTACTGATCTTCTCACTCGAGATGAGCAAAGAACAGCTGGTTGACCGTTTACTGGCCGCCGAGGCTGGCGTGGATGCCTGGGCGCTACGCACCGGCGAAGGGCTTACCGATGACGACTTTGAGAGGATAAGCTCGGCCATGGGCGAGCTGGCTGAAGCTTCTATTTTTATTGACGACACATCCGGTATAACGGTCAGCGATTTAAGAACCAAGGCCCGCCGACTTCATCATCAACAACCCTTGGCGGTTATTATGGTTGACTATTTGCAGCTGATGAGTGGCGGATCGAGGTTTTCAACGGTGGCTAATCGGGTCCAGGAGATCTCCGAGATTAGCCGGAACTTAAAAATACTAGCCCGTGAACTGAATGTACCTGTTGTCGCGCTAAGCCAACTGAGCCGGTCGGTCGAGAGCCGATCGCCACAGATCCCCCAGTTAGCTGACCTACGAGAATCGGGATCAATTGAGCAAGATGCCGACGTGGTAGTTTTTATCTACCGAGAAGATTACTACAACCCAGAGAGCAATCGACCCAACATCACCGACATTTTAATCAAAAAGCACCGTAATGGTCCGGTAGGAAACTTAGAACTATACTTTGACCGCGACCATCAGCGCTACCGTGATATCGATACCAGACATACCCAGGAACCTTAAGGGTTAATTTTGTTATACTGAAGCTTATGCGTATTAGGATTGGGCGGCTATGGTCGCAAGGGCGATTGTTAAAAAGCGTAGCCCTTTTAGCCACCGCAGTAGCCATCTTTTTTTTATACTTTTGGCAGCTAGCCGAGCTGACTAGCGGGTTGAGCCAAAGCGAGATCGGAACAATAAAAGGTAGCTTGGGCTGGCAGAATATCGTAACGGATCCACTTAATCTAGCGCACAAAGTACCGCAATATATTTTGCTACAGTTCGATGGCGGCATTTTCACGGCTCGCCTTCCTTCGGCACTGTTTATAGCCCTGTTCGTTGGACTATTCTACCTAATGGTAAAACTCTGGTTTGGCGAGTTTATCGGCCTTATGGGAGCCATACTACTAGCCAGCACCCCACTGGTCATCATACTAGCTCGCCAAGCAACCACTGGCATTATGTTACTTTTTATAATCGCTATTATCACCGCCCACTTATGGTTATCGAAAAGAGATAAATACCGATCGTTCGCCTGGATTTCATTATGCACCACAGTCGCTTTAGGGTTATATATCCCCGGTTTGGTATGGTTCATTGCACCGGCTTTTTTGATAGTCGGCAAAAAGACGCTACGCATGACCAAGACGATTAATCACTGGGCAGTTACTTGTGGCTTTGGGCTACTTATCTTATTGACAATACCGTTGGTTCTGGCCATTATCAACACACCTTCCTTGGTACCCGATTTAGCAGCGATCCCCGATCGGCTACCGGGACCCATTGAATTTGTTAAGACCCTCGGCTGGACGGTGCTTAGTATTTTTTGGCACCAACCATTGATCAACGAATTCAGCGTTGGTCGGTTACCAATTCTTTCCTTGGCCGTTGTTTTCTTGTCAATCTTCGGTGCTTTTGCTCTTTGGACTAGAGCTCGTGGCGTCCTTCATTGGCTTGTGGCGATACTACTGGGATCGATAACCCTATCGGCTCTAAACAAAAGTACCGCCTTTCTGCTTCCAACTGTTATGGTAGCTAGTGTCTTAGCGGCAGCTGGACTGAGGTATCTTTTTGTTGAGTGGAATTCAATCTTTCCTAAAAACCCCATCCCTCGGGTCCTGGCATTGATCCTGATCGGTGCAGTGGTCGGTATCAACTTCGCTTACGGGGTACGTTACGGCCTTTTTGCTTGGCCCAATACTCCACAAACCAAAGCTATCTATGTGCTAGAATATCCCCTAGACACCAAGGAGTAGAAATGAGTCGATTCGACCAAGCAAAGCTTGTTATGAAGGCCCGAAAGCTACAAAAAGAGCTACAGAAAGAAATTATCACCGTTACAGCTGGCGACGGAGCAGTAATGATAGATATTACTGGCGAGCAAAAAATCAAAAAAATTCATATTGACCCCGAGCAAGTAGATCTCGACGATATCAACCAACTCGAAATGTGGCTTGAAGAAGCCATCAAAGACGCCATAACCCGTAGCCAGCAACTAGCCGCCGAGAAGATGAAGCCAATGATGGGTGATTTGAGCCAGCTCGGGATGTAACCGGGAACTAAAAAGAAGAACTAACTTGACCGACAAAACCCTTCCCAAGCCCTTACAAGAGCTGATTGAAGCGATTGGACAGCTGCCCGGAGTCGGTCCCAGAACGGCGCAACGTTTTGCATATTGGCTGTATAAAAACCCCCCTACTGCGTCAACCAGTTTAGCCGAGGCATTATCAAAGCTTCATTCTCAGGTAACGGTTTGCCCGGTGACTTTTGCGCTTATCGACAAAAACCAAAAGGTCAGCCATCTTTACAGCGACGCAAAAAGAGATAAACAGCTGGTAGCGGTGGTGGCTGAACCTTTGGACATCGCGGCAATTGAAAAAACTGGCGCTTACCACGGTACTTACCACGTGCTGGGTGGTTTAGTATCGCCCATAGATGGCATAACGCCAGCAGATTTACGTATAAAAGAGCTGGCTACTCGCCTAAAAAAAGATCATGTCAAAGAACTAATTTTGGCCCTAAATGCCAGTGTTGAGAGCGAAAGCACAGCCCTAGTAATTATGCAGGCCATTGACGGATCGAAAGTTAAGGTTACAAGGCTGGCCCGAGGGCTACCGGTTGGAGTAGATATTGAATACGCTGACCAGATTACACTGCTCAAAGCCCTCGAAGGGCGCCAAAACATCTCTTAAAGACCGGATATTTGTATCGGTTTGAGCTACAATATCTGTTATGGAAAGTTATGCCCAGGCCAAACAAATCAAAAAAATTATCAGCCGAGCCAATGACATTGTTATCATCCAGGCCGACAACCCTGATACCGATAGTCTAGCTAGTTCGCTGGCTCTCGAGCAAATACTGACTGACCTGGGAAAAAACCCACTTTTGTACTGCGGAGTTGATCTGCCGTCGTATCTGCTACTGCTGCCAGGTTCCGACAGAGTATCTAAAGACTTACCAAATAATTTCGATGCCGTAATTATCGTTGACACCAGCTCGCTGAGCCTGCTCACTCAGTTACAAAAAAGAGGACTTCGTCCAAAAATTGCATCCAGCCAAGTTATCATTATCGACCATCATTCGACAGCACCAACAGTTGACTTTGCCAACTCGTTGCTTAGTCCAAAGGCCGTCGCTTGTGGGGAAGTTATTTATGAACTGGCTTCCCAGCTTCAGTGGCCACTTGATCTGACGGCCAAGAAACTGCTAACTATTGCCATCATGAGTGACAGTTTAGGGTTGACTAGTGAAGCCACTTCTGCCCGTAGTATCCACATCGTCGCTGAGCTGGTCGAAGGTGGAGTTAGTCTGGCTGAGTTGGAGTCAGCTCGCCGAGATGGCCTGCGCCGCGATAGCGAGCTTATTCACTACAAGGGCCGCTTGCTTCAACGGGTTGAATTTGTCGCCGATGAAAGACTTGCCCTATTAACCATTCCGTGGGAAGAAATCGAGCGCTTCAGCCCACTATACAATCCAGCTATGTTAGTCATTGACGATATGCGGCTTGCCAAAAATACTCAGATGGCAATTGTATTTAAGCTTTATGGCGATGGAAAAATTACGGCCAAAATCCGAACCAATTACGGCTCTAACGTTGCCGATAAGTTAGCAGAAAGCTTCGGCGGCGGCGGCCACCCATACGCCAGCGGTTTTAAGATAACTAACGGTACAACTATAGATCAGTTAAAAACAGCCGTCACTAAAGAGGCCATCAGCTTATTGGATAAGCAGTCTCAAAAAGCCAATGAAGCTATATAACTCGCTGACCAAAAAGATTGAGTCGGTCGGCGGCCCAGACTCTCTCATTAAAATCTACAGTTGCGGTCCAACGGTTTACAATCGAGTCCATATTGGCAATCTGAGGACCTACATATTCGAGGATACCCTCCGCCGAGTCCTGGGGCTATCAAATCGCCGCGTTATCCACGTCATGAACATCACCGACATCGACGATAAGACCATTGCTGCCAGCCGTAGACGATATCCAAAGCTAGCACCGGCGGCAGCTTTAAAAAAATTAACCTCTTACTACGAGAAGTTCTTCTTTGACGATGTCGAGTTGGTAGGAATTGATCTATCAAAATCAAAGGTAATTAAAGCCACCGATGAGATTGCGGCTATGAAGCAACTAATACGCCTTATTGCGCATAAATATGTAGGTGACGACGGTGTCTACTTTGATATCAGTAGTTACCCAAACTACGGTGTTCTAAATAAGTTAGATCGGTCACATCAACACCATCGGATCAACAATGATGAGTACGACAAAGAACACGTTGCCGATTTTGCACTATGGAAGGCCTCCAAACCCAATGAGCCAAGCTGGGAGTTTGAGCTCGACGGCCAAAGTATCAATGGTCGACCCGGCTGGCACATAGAGTGTAGCGCTATAGCCAGTAAATATTTAGGTCCTGACTTTGATATCCACACCGGCGGGATCGACCTTCGTTTTCCGCACCATGAAAATGAAATTGCCCAGAGTGCATCCGCCACAGGCAGTATGATTGCTAAGATGTTTGTTCATGCTCATCACTTAGTAGTTGACGGCAAAAAGATGAGCAAAAGCCTCAACAACTTCTACACCGTTGACGACGTAACCGCCAAAAAAATTGATCCGATGGCCTTTCGGCTACTGGCTCTAGGCGCCCACTACCGTAGCCAGCTTAATTTTAGTTGGGCAAGCTTGGACTCAGCGGCCATCCGTTTAAAAAAATACCGCGACTTTGCATCTCGGCGATACCAAGCCGTCGCCCCTAAAGAAACCTTGGCGGCTAAGGTTGTCGCGGATCCATCAAATATCTTGAAGTCTGTTTCTAATGATCTAGACACTGCCTCGGCTTTGGCTTTTTTTGATGACTATATCGAAAAAGTGCAGGGCGGTGACTTGACAAACCCTATCTTTAAAATGAATGATTACCTGCAGTTTTTCGACCAACTACTAGGATTAAACCTATTAAAAACCAAAGATATTAACCTTCACCAAAAATCGCTTATCGATAAACGCGAAACAGCCCGCCTCAGCGGAGATTGGAAACTGGCCGATAAACTGCGCCACGAGCTTCTCGATCAGGGTTTAGATATCCGCGACAGCTCGGGGGGTCCAATCTGGGCTCGAACCAGCTACTGATATTACGGCTAGTCTCCCTAGACTTTGCTGGTACTTGATAACTGTTGGCCAAAACGATCTTCTAGCAATATCTTGATACAGGCGGCAACCGGTATAGCCGCAAAGGCACCGACAAAACCAGCTAGACTGATGCCAATTAGAGCCGCCACAAACACTAGTAGAGGTGTCAGAGCACTTTTACGAGCTTGGACATACGGCTGAAGGGTAGCGTTCTCAATTTGTTGATAAATGATATAAAAAACAAGATAAAAGACCGCTAACTGCCAAGAGCTCAGCAGGCATATCAAAGTAACTAGGGTTGCCGAAATAGGGTTACCGATCATCGGGATCAAGGCAAAGATTGTGACAATGGCAGCAAGAGCTATAGCATTGATGTCTACATTAAAAATACTGCTGCCGACCAAAAGGGCAACTAGACTAAAGAAGCCGGCTGCGATACTTAAGATCAGTTGGCCAAGCACGAACGCACTGACAGTTTTGCTCATTTTGATAGCCAGCTTTTCGGTGTGAGCTTGCGAATCTTTTGGCACGTTGCCGATAAATAGTTTGAACCAGCGCGGGCCTTCAACCAGCATCATAAAGGTCATAACTAAGACTATGATTACTGATAGTAGCCCGCTCACAACCCTTTTTGTGGTATCCAATATACTACTACCAAAATCAGCGTAATTATCACTGACGCTTTTTGCTGCCTCGGTTAGGCGTTGATCGATATTGAATCGATCGGCGGCTCTTGCTAGGGACGTGTCCTGACTCTGAAAGTCAGCAACTGTTTGAGGAACATCTTTAATGAAATGGCGGGTTTGATCGACGATTGGCGGAACCGTTAAGAGAAGAAAGCCGGTTAGTATGGCAACCAAAATCAGATAGGCTAGAGCTGTAGCACCAACCCGATTATCAATTCGCAAGTTTGTCTTTAGCCAACGAACGACTGGGTTAAGCGCCAGAGCTAAGAAGAATGAAATAAAGATCAAAGTCAGTACGCCGCTCAAGTAGCCGATGAACTTGTAGGCTAACACACCCACCGCTATCCAGGCGATAGCTCTGACAACAGTTTTGTCGGTAATATTTACGGTAATGTTTCGATCTTTCGACATTGGATTAATTATGCCACCACTCGGCTTCTTTTAGCAATTGCCGCTTGGTAGATTAGCTCGATTTTTGGTCCAACAATATTTACATCATAATTTCTGACAGCTTCTGACTGCCACTTATGGACTCGGCTAATCAATTTATGGTCATCCAGAAAATCCGATAGCTGCTTGGCAAAATCAGCAGTGTCTAAAACGTTAATAAGAGCTGCCGGCTGATCACCCAGAACACTCCGGTAGCCGGGGTTATTACCTGCTAACACAACCTTCGATCCAGCAGCCATCGCTTCTAGTAGTACTATCCCAAAACTTTCCCCGCCAGTGGCCGGGAAACAAGCAATATCGGCAGCTGCCAAGAGCATGGGTTTATCATCTTCGGTAATTTTACCAAGCAGCTCAACTCGATCAGCCAGCCCGTTTTTTTTAACGTATTTTTGTATCTGACCCATCAGTGGCCCATCGCCAGCGATAATAAGTCGAACTTGGGGGTCTGATTGATGCAGAATGTTATAGGCACGAAGAAGTTCCAAGATCCCTTTTCGTTTAACTAAGCGACCCAGGAAAACTATCCTAGGATTAGCTGATTTTTGACTTGGTCTATTGGTTTCAAACTTCGATATATCCACCATATTGGGTACGACTCTTGAACCGAAGCCAAACACTTTTTGGGCGAACTCGGCGGCCGGCGAGCTGACGCTAATTATCTCGTCAAACCGTTGACTTTGATGCCCATAAAGCATTCTAAGAGCTTTTGAGCCGTGATGAGCTAATTTACCATGGGGCAGGATATGAAAGGTCCCCACCACCGCTACATTCGGCTTGGCCGCATTGATAATCTTTTGGGCTAGAAAAGGAGAGTGTGGCATTTGAACGTGAAGCACGTCAAATTTTTCGCGATCTAAGATTTCTTTGATTTTAGCTGAGCGAACGGGCAGGGGAATACTTAATTGGTTTTGATTAAACGATACTTTTAGGTTCTTGCTCAGCGAATATATCTCACCGCCAGCCCACGTTCTTGCTTTAGTCTGTCCCATTAAATACTTTACCGAGTAGCCGTGAGTACTCAACCAGCCGCCTAAGGTTCGCACGTATTGGGCAACACCGTCATTGCTATCCAAACTATCATCAAAAACAAAGCCAACTTTAAGTTTTTTTGGCATGATGGCGACTAACAGCTTGCTCGTACACCTTGAGGTATTTGTCGGCAATATATCGATAGTCAAACTGCTTAACATAGCGCTCGGCCCAGTCTAGCCAAACTTTGCGAATTGCTTCATCGTAAAGCATGATCTCCAGACGGCGGCTAAAATCTGAGGCATCCTGGGGATTAACCAGTGAAATTGCCCCGGTATCTTTCATGACCGATTGATAACCCAGATTATCACCGGCCACCACCGGGCAACCCGAGGCCATAGCTTCGAGTAGCACGATACCAAAGCTTTCCCCGTACCGAGCCGGCGAACAATAGAGGTCGCTACTGCGATAGAGGTTGATCTTTTCGTCATCTGATATAAAGCCGGTAAATTTGACATTCGGTACGTCGTTATTGGAAGCGTATTGCTTCAATTTCTTTTCATCGGGACCAGTGCCAGCAATTAACAGTTCTACGTCATTGCGCCGTTGAGTAAGTAAGTAATAAGCATCGAGTAGATACTTAACCCCCTTACGATTTTCTAAGCGGCCCACATAAAAAATGGTTTTTTTAGATTTAGCACTAGATTTTGGGTTAGCTTTGGGGCCATGGTGATACCTAGTGAGATCGATACCGTTGGGGACAATGGTAACGTGGCGGTGAGATAAGGTTCGAAAGTACTCATTTGCCGCCTCGCTGACAGCAGTAAAGGCATCAAACATATTAATCATCGGTTTTGTATAAGGCGTAATAGCTGTAGTGATAGTTTTAGCAGTCATGGTGTCTAGAAACCGGCCATGCATAGTTGCCACGTTGGCACTTTGGGACCTCAGTACCAACTGTCGGCTCCAGACCGGAATCCATGGCTCATGAAAATGCAGTACGTCAAACT